>Ga0315280_10009340_pt1 | contig 12610 bp, 16 predicted proteins | sample YL17G06_40_MG_FD_203697 | JGI IMG/M metagenome (GOLD analysis project Ga0315280, IMG submission 203697) | Sediment microbial communities from Yellowstone Lake, YNP, Wyoming, USA - YL17G06_40 | ecosystem: Environmental > Aquatic > Freshwater > Lake > Sediment | place: USA: Wyoming | collected... | reverse complement strand
GGACTAAAGGTAAAAGGTACGCTTTACCTAATTCTACTATACATCTGCACCAGGCCGTTGGTGGTGCGCAGGGGCAGGCGGCGGATATTGAAATTGCCGCCAGAGAAATCATGAGGATGCAGGAAATGATACGTAACATCATAGCTAAGCACACCGGTCAGCCGGTAGAGAAGATTGCCCACGACACCGACAGAGACTTTTATCTTAGCGCTGAGCAAGCAGTGGAATATGGTCTTATAGACGAAATACTTAGCAAGCCATCCAAGAAATAAAATGAATGAGCTGTGGTTAATGGCGACTAGAGCTCAGATCAGGTTAAAACCAATTGCAATATTCGGTATAATTCCCCCTCCCCTGGTGGGAGGGGGTGGGGAGGGGGAATCCACCCTCACCTATAACCTCTCCCTTCAAGTAACCTCTCCCTTCAAGGGAGAGGGATTTCATAAGACCTTGGTTTCACTGTTTTGATTGGTGGGATGATAGCAGGTTGGATAGAGGCGAGCTCTACAGTTTATACCCCGGGTGAGGCATTCGGTGGGCTGGGCAAAGCAGGTTTGATTACTATCATCGTCGTTTCCCTAATCGCTATTGTTGCCTTCGTGTGGATTTTCCGTGAGACCAGAAAGCGAGAGTAAGTAATCTATATTATTAGCCCAGTCTGGCAGCTTCCTCTCTAACCAGGCGGCGGATCCTTTTATGGATTTCCAAAGCAGGCGTTATATCCTTAGTTCCGTCTAGCCAATGTAACCATCCTCTATCCTTTGTCCCCCCAGCTTTCTCCCTCTCTTTGACTACTCTTTCAACATCCTCGCGGCCACCTTTCTCCCAGGCTTCCAGAACTGCCCATAAATCATATAAACTTACCGATGCCAGACCCAGAGTGGAATAGGGCAAGGCATAATCATTAGCATTGAAAGCAATAGCTAAGCCACCTGTTCTGTTCACAGCCCGAAGCATTTTGAAATCCGTGATGCTATCCCCTACCACCGCCCAATGAGAAAGCGGTTTTCCCATCCTGGTGCTAAATTTCTCCAGTGCCTCTACCTTGTGCCTCCCTCCTACTGGTTTCACCTGGCTTATAATTCTTCCCCAAGGTGTTTGAGGCAATTTTTGCCCATAAAAATAGTCCAGATATTCCCTTATTCTAGTATCGTCAGTAACAGGATTAAGATTCACAATGTCGTGTTCGATTTGCTTCAGTAAGGCGAATTCACTTTGGCTTAGTAGCTTGCGAATCTGTGCTAGAGGAAAGCAAGTGCAGGCTACATTATCGCTAAGTATACCCAGCCTCTGTGTAACAGATAGGGCATATTGTTCGTAACTGGTACTAATACAAAATATGTACCACCGTCGAGATTTAAGTTTGGAGATTAATTCAGTTGCCCCTGGGGTTAACCCAGCTTTCTGCCCCATAGCAGCGATTTGTTCCTCTTCTATTCCGTGATAAGCAAGAAAGGGAGTAATGAGAGCAAGTGTGTCTCCCGGTTCATAGTCAGGCCGACTTTCTAAAGTCAGCAAATCATCATAACGGCTGATGACTTCAAAAATCTTGCCGCCATGGGGGAATAGCTTCATCAGTTCATAGGCATTATCTTGGGGAGCTAAAGGGCCCTCGAGGTCAAAGCAAATCAAGTTCATCTCAAATTTTCCTGTGATCATTTTATTCTATCTTTGAGATTGCTTCGGCACTTTGTGCCTCGCAATGACATTCCCCATTTTGTCATTGCGAGCGAAGCGAAGCAATCTTCCCCTCCACCGCTTGGTCTATCCTAGCGCTGAGATCATATCCCTTGATCGGCCTTCCTTGAGCATCAATTACTCTTCCGTTCTTTATGCTGACTTCACTCCGGCTCAGAGATTGTAATGTCAAGGTGATAAGAGGGAATTCTCTAGCAAGTTCGTGCTGGCGAATAAGCCGAAACAGCATATTTTTGTCGTCCTTCCGCCAATATTCAGCGAAGGGCTCACCTTCAATAGAGAAGAGGCAGTGGCTAACTACCGGACCTCTATCCAGCTCAGGAGTAACCAGGTGCATCATTGCCCCGGCAGTCGCGGCTCTATTTTGTATTAATGCCCAGATTACTTCCTGCCAGCTACCCGCAGGTCCTCCGGGAGGTGCAGGATGGAGATTAATCATATCGTATTTCTGACATAGCTCTTCACTCACGATTAGCATATAGCCAGCAAGAACACAAAGGTCGGGTGCAAATGATTCAATCTTCTTGTTTACCTCTCTATCGTATTTGATACGCCACTCTTTCTTGATACCCAAATCTTCTTCTCTCGTAGTCTTAAACTTTCTGTGAGATAAACAGACAAGAGGAATGTTGTAGCTCCGAACAAGCTCAAAGAACAGGTCGCTTTCTTTCGCCTCGCCAGGTTCTCGGTTGCTAAAAACGAAGCTGATTTTCCCATCAATGTCACCCCTGTGGCTCTTATCCCATACAGCTTGTAAAAGCTGTCGAGCAGCTTCATCTCTACCTGTGGAAAACCAACCAATGTTCAACAAGAGCCCGTTTTATCTTCCTCACTCATGTCATTTTGAGCCCTTTGCTTTTTGCCATTGCGAGCGAAGCGAAGCAATCTCTTGGCGCTCAGAATAAACTCTGCAAAGAATATCCAAATATATGTTTTCTTATCCTGGCCCATGTGCTAGCAAGATGAGCTAAATAGCTAGATTTTTGCCCAAATATTTTGCCCTGAGCTAAAGAAGTTAAGAATTCGTCGGGTCCGTCGAATTCAGGCATTTCCACATATGCTTGGCCGATTTCGCCTAAAGTATGGGCATCGCTGCCAGCGCTGGCAGCCTTTCTCTGCTCTTTGGCTAGTTTCCCGGCTCTGGCGATGCTATTAAAAAAAGGCGTACGAGAATTAAAGGTTTCGATGATATCAACCTGGGATAAAACTTCTGCCGAGGTTAGCATGTTAGCATTCCAGGGCAGCGACCTGCCAAATGGATGAGGAATAGCCACTAGACCGCCTTGGCTTCGGATTCGAGATATTGTTTCCTGGGGAGACAATCTCTGGGAAACTTTTTCGCTAAGAAAGAGTCCCATTATTTCACCCACAGGCGTTAATATCTCCTCAGCAACGATTACTTTAAACGGGGCGATTTCCCTTAACTTTAAGGCGCCAGCAATGGTGTTGTGGTCAGCTACAGCAATACAATTTATGCCCAGCTTGAGGCAACGCTCGACTATTTGCTCCAAAGGTGTGAGACAATCTATAGAATAGCAGGTATGGATGTGTAAATCAGCTTTTATCAATCAGCTTACCTAAATCTTAGCTAACCTTCTCCAGGTATCCCCCGGTGCGTGTATGGACTTTGATGATGTCGCCTGTGTTAATGAAAAGAGGAACCTGGATAGTTACTCCCGTTTCTAGTTTGGCTGCTTTAGTGCCCGCTGTGGCCCTATCTCCCTTGAAACCAGGCTCTGTCTCCGTAACCCGAAGCTCCACCGAAGCGGGTAGCTCTATGGTCACTGTATTCCCCTTGCAGGTCTGAATCTCTAGCACCAGGCCCTCTTTTAGATAATTTGTGCCATCACCTATTTGAGCAGAAGTTAACACAATCTGCTCGTAACTTTCGTTATCCATGAAGTAATAGAGGTTGCCATCGTTATAAAGGTACTGGACAGGGCGATGCTCCAGAAATACCGTTGCAACTTTATCCCCGGATTGGAAATTCCGCTCGGTGAAATTCCCGTTACGAACACCACGAAGTTTCAACTTAACTACAGGCTGCCTTTGCTGCATCTTAACATGTTGATATTCCAGGATTTGGTATATTTCGCCATCTAGCTCTATGACGACTCCCTTTCTCAATTCTCCAGCATCAATCATTTAGTATCCTCCTGGTTAAACATTCTGCCTCAGCTCTAGTTTTGTTTCTGGTTGCTGAAAAACCGACAGGTGCTAGGTATCCTTAGTTGCCCTGGTGAGCACTCTGGCCTTGCCATTTTCCAAAACTACCATATCCTCAATTCTAACACCACCCTGTCCCGCAAAGTAAATTCCTGGTTCTATGGTAAAAACCATACCATCTGCAAGTGAATCAGAGGAGCTGAGACCAAGCCTGGGAAATTCGTGTACAGCTAGCCCAACACCATGTCCTAGACCGTGTCCAAAGGCATCTCCATAGCCAGCTTGTTCAACAACACTTCGAGCCAATCGGTCTGCCTGAGAAGCATCCATACCTGATTTAATTCCTTCCATAGCAGTAGTCTGTGCCTTGAGAACTATATTATAAATTTCCTGGAAGGTTTTGTTTGCTCTGCCTAAGAATAAAGTGCGACTAAGGTCGCTGCAATAACCACTGATTCTGGCTCCCATATCAATCAGCACTGGTTCACCAGAGCGAATTGTTTTCTCTGTAGGTCGAGCATGAGGCAAAGCTGAATTTGGGCCTGAAGCCACAATGATTTCAAAGGGTATTCCTTCACTGCCTTTTTGGCGAAGGAATTTTTCTATCTCCCAGGCTATCTCCTTTTCCGTTATACCAGGACGGATTATTGCCTTTGCCTGTTCAAAAGCAAAATCAGCTAGCTCTACTGCTTTTGTGATAAATCGTAGTTCTTCGGGTTCTTTTATGGAGCGAAGCTGCTCTACTATGCCAGTGGTGGGAATAAGCTCAAGGTTAACTTGCTTGGTCTTTATGACCTCGCTAAGCTTGTGATAACCATCATAAGAAATAAAATTTGCCTCGAAGCCTAATTTGTGCCACCCCAAATCAGAGACCAAACCGGGAAGCCAGTCATGTAACTCTTGCTTAATCTGGATAATTTCAAAACCTGGTGACTCTCCCTTAGCTTGCTCCACATAGAGAAAGTCAATAGCTAAAATGGCATTCCGTCCTGAAATGAGTAGCCATCCGGAGGAGCCGGTAAATCCCGACAGGTAGCGGAGGTTCTCCGGCTGAGAAAGCAGGAGAGCATCTAGTCCCTTTTCGGCGATCGACGTTCGCAGCTTTCGTAATCGCTTCATTTTCGAATTGCTCTTCTCGCCTTCCACAATTCTATTCGTCATTTCGAGTTTCCCTTTATCCATAAATTTCTCTATCTTACCTCCGTAGGCTGGTTACAATGCTCCCAGCGCCAACCCCCAGAAAACCTTCCCTCATGTTACAGATAAACAAAAACCCCACGTCTGTTGGGACGTGAGGCACACACGCCTCAATCACAAACCTCCACCAAAGCAAGCCCCACCACCATTGAACAAAAGTAGCAATCTGTCGCTCTTTATGGTCGGGATCTGGGGATGATTTCATTCCCTTGTCTTATATCCCGTTCCAGAAGGGATTATAGCCCGCCTATACAATGATGTCAATCTAAAAAAGCTGAGGTGCCAACAGCATTGTGAAATAAGTCCTTTATATTAATTTCTTAACATTTCTGGTATAACATTAGAGGGCTTGAAGAATCACCAGAAGGCTAGGGATGGCAGGCAAAAAGGTTCTGGTAGTTGATGACGATGTAAAGACTGTGGAGTTGGTCAGGCTCTATTTAGACCGGGACGGCTACCAGGTTTTGACTGCTTATGATGGCGTTGAAGCTCTGCGTTTGGCTCGTGAAAGCTCCCCCGACCTGATTGTTCTTGACCTTATGCTGCCAGACATCGATGGACTTGAGGTCTGTCGTACCTTGAGACATGAATCCGATGTACCAATTATTATGCTTACTGCCAGGACTACTGACCAGGACAAGCTAACGGGCCTGGACCTAGGCGCCGATGACTATGTGACCAAGCCTTTTAGCCCTAAGGAACTAGCGGCTCGAGTGCGGACAGTGCTGAGACGTCTTCCCGGAGAGCGTGGCCCTGAGGAGATTAAGAATGGTGAACTTAGTATGAATTTTACGAAACACGAGGCGTGGTTTGCGGATAGCCCACTGAATTTGACCAGCGTTGAATTTAAGTTGCTGGGAGTTCTCGCCAAAGAGCCGGGTAGGGTCTTCACCCGGGCAAACCTTATTGAAGAAGCTTTAGGCTATGATTTTGAAGGTTTCGACCGCACCATTGATGTTCATATACTCAACCTACGCCGAAAGCTGGAGCCAGATTCCAGCCATCCCCGATATATAAAGACGGTATATGGAGTCGGCTATAAGTTTGTCGGAGGGGAATAGTGACACATCGGTTGTGGTTTCGTCTCTCAATAGCTTTCGCCGTGATAATATTGGTGACCGTCGGCACCATATATTTCTTCGTCAGTCAGCGCATAGCTGTCGAAATGGAATATTATAAAACAATAAGTGCGCAATATCGTTCCGATCAAATACAATCCAAGCTGTATCTCCACTATTGGGACAAAGGAAGCTGGGAGGACGTCCAGTCCGTAGTTGAAGCATTGGGTGTCTCCGGGACACATATCATATTGGTCGCTACCAACGGGACAGTCATAGGTGATTCAAAAAGAGAACTTCTAGGGACAAATTACACTGACTCACAAGAAAGTTCTCTCAATATGACCTTGAGCGGACAATTTCTGGGAAAACTCTACCTCATCTCTGACCCGGCGGCAGAACCATATGTTGCTCCATTTCTAAGACTCTCCACGTCAATAAATCGCTCTCTTCTCCTGGGAGGCTCGCTGGCAATTGCCATCGCTTTGCTGTTGACTTTTGTCCTGTCGCGGAGAATGACGTCACCCATCGGTGGCCTTGCCAAGGCTGCCAGACGATTGGGACGGGGAGACTTGTCCCAGAGGGTTCAATTACAGGGCGAAGGCGAAGTTGCAGCACTGGCTCAAGCCTTTAACTCCATGGCTGCTGACCTGGAGCACGCCGAGCAATTACGACGAAATATGGTTGCTGATGTTGCTCATGAACTGAGAACTCCTCTTTCTAACATTCAAGGCTATCTGGAGGCAATTCGCGATGGAGTGGTAGAGCCAGATGCCGCTACTATCCGCTCCCTCAATGAGGAGGCAGCTCTGCTTTCACGACTGGTTAATGAGCTCCAGGAGCTAAGTCTCGCTGAAGCCGGCGAACTGAAGCTGGTTTATCAGGCGGAAGATATCGCCAACTTAGTTAAGCAGGCAGTAACTCCTTGGCTGCCCAAGGTAGCAGCAAAAGAGGTATCGCTGTCCCTTGACCTGCCTGACAATCTGCCACTGGTTAACATTGACTGGCAACGGGTCAACCAGGTGCTGCATAACCTTCTGGAAAATGCGGTGGCTCATACTCACAAGGGAGGCACTATCAATGTGGCGGCTATAACACAAGGTGATTGGGTAGAGGTTAGCGTATCGGATACTGGCGAAGGCATTCCTGCTGATGATTTACCTCACATTTTTGAGCGTTTCTATAGAGTGGATAAATCTCGTGCCAGAGCCACCGGAGGCAGTGGTCTGGGGCTTACTATTGCCAAGCGGCTGGTGGAGGCTCATGGCGGAACAATCACACTCCAGAGCGAGCTGGGAAAAGGAAGCCGTTTTTCATTCACTCTCCCCATCGCGGAATAGCATTCACCACACTGCATGCGTGATGCTTAGCTATTGAATATAGTACCAAGCCTTTCTTTTTGTTTGACGTTAGAGTATTATAATAAGCTACTTGCTTGGAAAAGGTTCTACATATGAGTAAGAAGCTATTGATTGGTTTATTAGCTTTGGGTGTGGTGATGATAGTGGTAGGCTTGGTGATAGTGTTTAGGGGCTTACCTTAGCTTAATCGCTTTGGCAACTTAAGTTCTTGTTCTGAGAGCATTTAGTAATATCATTTTGAGAAGTCCAAATGAAGTTGAGCGCCGAAAAAGGCATTGACATTGTTGGCTATATAGGCTATCATTATTATAAATAAAGCCAATATTTTAGAGGAGGAGAGATAATGCCCAATACAGCCAGCAGGTCAAGATATTTCTTAGATATAGAACCGGAACTTCGCAATAAGGTTAAGGCTTTTGCCGCTTTGAAAGGAAGGACAATGAAGGACTGGCTAACTGAAGCCATAATTGCTAAGCTAGAGGATGAGATTGATGCTTCTGAAGGTTTAGAGTCCTTAGCAGAGACCGAGGGCACAATGTCTTTAGGGGCCTATCTTAAATCGCGGCACGGACTGAGTAATGTATAAAATTGAACTAAGACGCCGGGCACAACGCGCCTTAGACAAACTGCCGGAGGCTGATTTTCAGGCAGTAGTTGAAGCTATGAAGGACTTAGCACAAACACCGAGGCCAAGAGGCATTGAAAAGGTTAAAGGCACGGGTTTGTGGCGAATACGACAAGGTGATTACAGAATAATCTATGCCATTGACGATAACCAACAACTCGTCACCGTTGTGCGTATCGGCCATCGCCGGGAGATATATAGGTCGCTTTAATTTGGGGGAGAGATATACGAATTTACCACTGAACAAACATGGGCATCACTGTTCCGTTGTAGGTATACCTATACTGACGGAAAAGGCTATGCTTTATCAAGAGACTAGCTGACTGGTAGCTCGTTACCATAACCAACACAAATACAAGGGGCACAGGCATTCGGTAAATAGGTTAGCCCACCACGCTCTCCATCCTCCCGGGGACGGCAAGGTTGTAAAGGTGTACTCATCTGATACGAACTCAGCTTCCCCCGCCGCTGACCTAACACGATAATAGTAGGTAGTAGATGGGGATAGCTTATTCAAAGTTACCTTGTGCCTTTCAACTAAAGCTTTCCGCTCGCTGGTATAATAGGTATAATCGGCAATACTATCGTGCGAAACTGTATCGTAGAACACCTGGGATGTTGTCTTACCATCTGTACTCCAGCAGATGGTGGCGTGGTTATGACTGATTCTTATAGCGCTGACATCCGAGATGGTTAGAGCCACGCTAACAGTACAAACGACATTGGCCCGGACTGCAGCGAACGTAACCAAGGTTGCTAGCAAAGCAAGCACTATGCCTGCACATAACGTGCGTTTCACCGTTTTGTTAACAGTCAAGTGCTTATCCCCCTGCTGCTACCGCCAATATGGTTATGATGATGGTGTGCTGCGCGTAATCGTTGGTAGAAGTTGGCATGCCAATCTGCAGGTCAAAAACCTGCGTAGCATTGGGCGCTATGCCGCTTGCCAGACTCTGATAACTAGTGGTCAGGGCTGTCCAGTTACCGCCACTATTTGTAGAAAACTCGTGCTTGAATTCATTATGGCCCGGCGCGTCTGTCACCAGCGTCCAGTTTGTGCCACCATCTCTAGTGGCATTGGAACTCTTGATGCGGAAGTCCGCGGTCACGCCGCCGCTATTGGTGACGGTGAGGTGCTGGCCGAGCGTTGTATTTTTGCTTGTCCCCAGCGCCACAGTACCGTAAGCGATAGTTGATGGTGTGACAGTGACTGAGACCGTGGCTTCCAGTACCCTGGCTCTAAGGCAAGCATTGTAACGCCTAGATGGTGCGCCCGCGTCAACCCAAGTCCCCGTATCCGAATGCCTGATATAGCTTACGCCTGTCTGTATCGGCGGCTCGCACGTTCCCGTCACTTTGAGCTCTATAGGTATCGGGCCGTCATAGCCTGGCGTCGTCATCTTGACGGCAATGGTATATTTTTCACCGGCGCTCACAGAAACAGGCGAGTCGAGCGCTATAGAATAATAGCCAGCCTCTTCGGCTGTGCCTGATTGCGAAGTGAGCAGGTTTGTAAGACCATCCACAGGGTTACTATCCTGGTAGACATAGATTTCGTAATTGGCATTGTTGCTGGTTGCCCAGAAATCAACGTTGGTCAGCGTGCCGCTGGCGGTGATGGTGAAGACGTTAGCCATCCAGGCATAGCTATCGCCGTAACCGAGGCTCGCCACCCACCCTGCCTCGTCCCAGTAGTAAATCTTCTCCGAGGAATCATAGTTCTTATACTCGTAGCGGGCTGCCTCCTCCAGGTTTCCCGAGTCGTAGCACAGGTAGAAATAGCCCCTCTCTGAACCATAGCTGCAGTTTCCTCCCCAAGCTGTGCCCCAGCTATTCTTAACAATCCAGGCCCCCGAGCCACCGCCTGCCGGATGTGGTATGCCATCATCCCAGCCGATAATGCAAATGAGGTGATTGGGTGACGTGGTGCAACTGGGGTAGTAATAGACGTTTGTGGTAGAGTTGTAGTGGCTGCTGGGGTAATCAAAGTAGAATGCTATGGACACCGGCCCCTGATTATAAACGGCGTCCTTGATATCAGCTGTCGTCAGCGCCAACAGCCGGTAGCCGGTGACGTACTTGATGGTGGTGCAGGTATCGTTGCAGGTTTCAGTATCAATGGTTCCTGTGTCGTACGGGTCGCAGGCTTCCAGCCTTGTCCCCTTCTTGCTCAGTGTATCAGCGGCCAGCCACGACCAGCCGCCCCCATCACAGCGATTGTTGTCCAAATAAACCCATGAGGAGTCGGTGCAGCAGGCAACATTCTGCTCCGAAAAATTAAATGCAGCGCTCTCCCCAATCAAGACCTTTGACTCCAGAGCTGCCAGCGTGCCGAAGAGCCAGCAGGTGCCGCATAGGTCCTGGTTCTTCACCGGTGTTACCTTACCCGTGGTTCTCCAGTCAAACGTGGCAGGAACTGCAAGTGGTGGTTCCAGAGTGGGCTCTGCTTCCAGGGTGGGCTTACGTACCGGAATGTCCTTGAGGTGCCTCATATCAACAGGCGGCGGGATATAGCCGTAGAACTCGGCCGGCCGGTTCTGGATAAAGTCCAGGAAGTCCGGGTTCAAGGGAGCCACCTGGGGGGTTTCGGTGGCTGGGGGTACGGCAGCCCGGCTGGGTAGCGACCCGAAGCTTACCAAAAGGATAAGGCAGGCAACTATGGAAACAACGACCAGTAAGACTCTGTTAGGCTTAAGCTTCGCCATCATAATCACAGTCTAGTCATTTGCGGGCTATCCTTATATCAATCCTGATACGCCTGCGCAGGAAGAATACCACCAGCCCAAGCACTATTACCCCCAGAGCGATATAGGAGCCGGGGGCAGTCCTGGTAAAGAAATTGGCTATGGAGTTGGTGATGGCGACAAATACATTGGCTGGCTTGACCGTGAAGTAGAGCTTGGTCGCCGCCGCGACGCCAATTTGCATCCCACCCCCTGGGCTTGTGGCGACCGGGTGCGCCTCAATATAGGCAAGATAGTCCCCGGGCTTAGCTTTTACCGGGATCTCCAGGCTCAGCGAGACAACCTGATTGGCTCCGGGCTCAAGGTGGAACGAAGTGGGACTGAGGATGATGAAATCAGCCGGTGGCTGTAGCTCCTCCTGTTCTGCCATAGAGGCAAGCTCTACCCCGTAGTCGCTGGACTCATTACCGGTGTTTAGCACCTGTAGAGAGGGCAAATTATAGCGACCACCAGGCAGCAGGGGCTCATCAACCCGGATAATCCCGGGCATGATACCTACCCCCAACTGGGCTTGTATATCAGCTGCTGGCAGGCATAAAAACACCGTCCCTGCCAGCACAACTGCTAGCAAGCTGAATGTCTTCTTCATCTTGCCTTTCGCCTGACGTTAAAGGCTAGCCATGACAGTTACGGTGATGGTGTGCTCTAGGTAATCGGTAGTGGAACTTGGCATGGTAATCTGCAAGTCAAAGGTCTGGTTACCAGAGGCCGCCACATTGGTTTTTAAAGTCTGATAACTAGTAGTCATGGCTGTCCAAGAACTGCCACTATTTATGGAAAACTCGTGTTTGTATTGATTACTGCCTATGGTGCCTGCCAGCGTCCAGTTTGTTCCACCAATCCTAGTGGCGTTGGAACTCTTAATGGTGAAGTTCTCAGCAACCGTGCCGCTATTGGTGGCTGTCTGCGTATCGGTAAGGGCTATAGTGGTGATGTTCGCCCCTAATGCTAGTGCGCCGTAAGCAATGTTGCCATCGGTGACCGTGACCGAAACCAGGGTTGCAGTGACAGTGCACGTAACCGTGCCTGTGTCAGCGGCAAAAACAGCCGCCGGCACCACCAGTGCCACCAGAGCCAGAGCGACTACCAGGGCTAAGATTCTCCGTTTCATCTTTTCCTCCTTACTGTGTTATTACCCTTTGCTATTGTTTTCGACCGCTCAAAGCTGACTGTTCTAATGGGCATCACCTCCTTTTCCGAAATAAAACCCGCCAGCGCTAATCATAAGTTTAGTCGCCCAATATAGCAAAAGTCAATTGACTCAAACTAACTTTTCCTACCAATTTTGAGTTTTTTCCCGTCACCTCTAATCACTTGATTCAGGCCCTTAGGGAGTCTGCCGGGGCAGTGTGTAACATTAAGCCAAAAGTGAGGATGGTCCGCCCAAAAGCATTAATACCTGCTGAGGAATCATGCCTCTTGTGGGATTTGCGGAAAGCCACTTGTTGGTCACTGCCTGAATAAGAAGTACCGTTATTACCAGTGCTATGATACCACAGAGATTAGAGGCGTAATTCCTCTAGAGCTAGCTTTACCTACCATTGGACGAACATGGGCATGACTACATGAACATAGTTGTCCACGCCTATAGGGCGAATAGTTCCCGGGCTCGAGGGGGTAGTGAGTTCCAGAGCGACTTGGGCTTGGGAAAGGACAGATAGAACATCGGAAAGATATTTTACATTAAAAGCGATTTTCGCCTCTTCTCCGTCAGTGAGAGCGTCGACTTCACCAACATTATCTCCAACCTCTTCAGCCTGA
>Ga0315280_10009339_pt1 | contig 12612 bp, 21 predicted proteins | sample YL17G06_40_MG_FD_203697 | JGI IMG/M metagenome (GOLD analysis project Ga0315280, IMG submission 203697) | Sediment microbial communities from Yellowstone Lake, YNP, Wyoming, USA - YL17G06_40 | ecosystem: Environmental > Aquatic > Freshwater > Lake > Sediment | place: USA: Wyoming | collected... | reverse complement strand
GAAGCATGGGGCGAAACGTCCGTGCAATTTCAGCAACCGTCCCGCCGCTGCGCGCAGTTCGATCGTATCCATGATAAAGTCCTCCTGCGAACTTCCATGTGACGCCGAACTGGCCAGCTCGATCAACCATCCCTCTTGTATGACTCACAACCCGAAAACCTCCAATACCAAAGCGATGCTGTAGAAATAGGTTGAAGTCGATTCTCCCGCGGTTAAGTCTCAAGGCATTTGCGTCACGGTTAGGGAATCGACGCCGCCCGGCCCTGCGATCCTTGCCGCCCGCAAATTCGGCATGACCGCTGCCACCCGTGCCGGCGTCACAGACCCGCCGTCCCCACATCCGGCACCCTCGGTATGTCTGCGCAAGCCCTCGCCCTCAGCCAGATCATCGCGCGCAGTATCCCCGCCGAACTTGGTCGCCACGTCGAAATCGGCGCGCATCGAACGACACCGCGGGGTCGCCACGACCATGCCGGCCGTCACGACCGCCGGCAACGGGGCGGCCGGGTAGACCGCGACCACAATCGGACGGAGCGCGAGCAGAACGAGCGCTATCAGCCAGTTCAGCATGATTGGCCCCCATTGGTACGAGGGGGCCGCTGGGAAGCCTCCGGCGTGCTGGGCAGGGGAAGACGAACAACGGCGGGGTATCGGCTTTCCAGCCGAGCGTGGCGCTCGAAAAGATCAGGCTTCAACCATCATATCCTGTTTCACGGCGGTTGTGCCGCGCTCCAACAGCAGGAATGAAAGTGTTGCTTCCATCACCATCATACATAGAAGCCGCGAAAGGCAAAAGGGGAATCTCCGTTTGACCTGCGTTGCTTCTGTGGTACAATCTATGTAGTGAAGCGAGCAACGGGAGCAACAACGATGAACACCGGAACCGACGTGGCCCTTCGTAAGGGCTTCCACAAGCTGACCGCCTATGACATGGCTGCCAAGTGCCGGGCCATGCTTGATGCCCGCCCGACGTGCCAGTTCGCCGCCCTGGAGCCGGGCAAGACCTATTGCTACAAGCCGCCCTACAAAAGCCGATTCGAGCTGGTGACGGTCGGGGAAGTAACGCCGAAGCGGACGCAAGCCGTTGCGAGCATCGACGGCCGAGAACCGCGCCGCATCTACAAGGGCTCCTACACGGGCACCTTTTCCGAATTGGACGCCGACCTGGTGGCGCTGGCCGGTATCACTCACGAAATGGTGGTCAAGGCGGCCGTCGATGCCGGCCTTGACGTGCCGCCGGTTGTCCGCCGGGAGAATCCCGGCCTATTCGTCGAAATCCCCGAGCGCTTTGCCAATGGCCGCTTTTCCGCGGTGGAGCGCGTCAAGCAGGCCCTTCAGCCGGCCCCTTTCCAGCGCGAACCCGTAAGCGTTGCCGACGTCGACAAGTTTATCGAGCACGCTCACTACCTTATCGCCACGGCCCGCTGCGAACGGACCCGCCGGTCGGCCCTGAACCCGGACATGGGGCAAGATTACGAACGCATGTACAACGACCACATGGGCGACATTGACTTCTACCGCTGGTTGCGCCGGCTAGTGGACGCGGGCGGAGTGTTCCACGTTCCCGCCCCGGCTACCACCCACGCCGCTTGATACCGGAGCAAACAACCATGATTACCCGATCCCTTGGAATCGCCCCCGGCGTGCCGTGGGGCGGCCCGCTGCCCGGCGGGGGCTATGAGGGCAAAACCAAGCGTCTTGACCGCGCCGTCCAGCGCTTTGCCGAGTGGCTGCACCGGAGGATTGCCGGCCCGATACAAGTGCGCTTCAACTCGCATCGGCTCAGCGGCGGGGCCTTTGTCTACCCCGGTCTTGACCCCGAGGCCCCCGTCACTTTCAACACGCCGGAAATCGGGCTGGGCGCGCGGCTTATCACGCCCGCCGTAGTCCGGCGGCGCGATCGGGCATGGCAGCGCGGGGAAGGTTCCTGCTTGCCAGCGTTGGAATGGGAGGATTGTTGGACCGAAAGCACGCCGCTTGCCTACAACGTGCTGATCTACCCCCAATATCTGCGCGATCCCGGCAACCTTGGCGAACACAAGCCGGGGGACAGGTTCGGCTATTGGAGCGTTGCCACGCCACAAGACGCATACCGGTTTGTGCGGCAACTGGTCAACTTCCCCGTGGCGAGGTGAACCGATGAAAGAAGCCACTATCACCATTCGCACCTACAACCGCGAGCGCCAAGCGGAGCAAGAGCATTCAATTACGGCCTACGTCGATAATCGCTTCCCTGGCCTTGCGATTCACGGGCCGTGGGAACTCGGAAGCGACGATTGGCGAATAACGCATGTGCCGAGCGGCCTGATTGTCGCCACCCTGCCCACACGGGCCGCCGCCACGGCCGCCTTGCCGATCATCGGCCAGATACAAGATTGGAACCGGCCGCAAGCAGTGGTTGCCGCGCATGGCGAGCCGGGGAAGGCTCGCTGGCTGAAGGCCGCTGTTGCCGCCGCCGTGGAGCAGGTCAATAGCGACCGGGCCACGGCGCTGAAGGCCGCCGTCGAAAGCGGCACGATCAAGGGCACCAGCTTAGAGGCGGCCCCGGGGGACTTCCATTGTGACAAGATGCGCCGCGCGCGGCGAACCCGGTCGCCTGTGACCCACGGCAAGTGGGCGGAGCGTGCCCGCAAGCTGTTGGGGGCCGCGGCCGATCCATCCGCCGTGGGGCACCTGGCCGCCGCCCTCTATGCCGCTGCCAGCGACTTCAGCCGCAATGGCAACTTCCGCCCGGCCGACCTTGAACCGCACACTTGGAAGCTGCTTTCCGGCCGCTTGCGGGCCTACCGCGCGAACCTGCCGGATAAGGCCCTTTCGCGCGGACAGTATGACGCCAAGCGGCAGGGTAGGCGGGAATCTTTTTCGCCTTGACTTTCGCAGCTTCTGTGGTATACGTTATGTAGTCGAGCACGCAACCGGAGCAAGCAACCATGAGGATCGACCCTGTTGTCATTCGCGTCTGGAAGGGCGACCCCGACGATGTGTTCGCCCTCTTTCCGACCGATCCGGCCGACAACTACGGCCACTTCTGCACGAGCTACCAGCACGTCGGCCAGCACGGCAGCGCGGACTACTATCATTGCATCCGCAACAGCCGGCCCGCCACGACAACGGAGGCCCGGCCGCTGCTGATCGAATTGCGGCGGATCGGCTACCGGCCCCACGTGCTGAAGCGGGCCACCCGCCGCCACCATGACGAGCGCCTTTCCGCCGCGCGAGGTGTGGCATGACGAAGATCGAAACGCCGAAAACAATCACCCTCTACGGCCGTGGCAAGCGGCGCTATGCGGTTGTCCCTGGCCTATGGGCCGACTGCCTCAAGGAGGCCCGCCGCCTGAAAGCGTGGGCCGCGCGGGTCAAGGATGATCGCAAGTGGAAGGCCGGGGCGTGTCAACTGAGCCGGGACCACCTCGCCCATGTTCTTGCCACGGGCCTTACGGACCTGGCGAAGGAGGGCTACCGCTACCTGGAGATGCGCGCCCATCTCGGCAACCCGCAATGTTGGGACCGCCCGGCGCGGGAGCGCTGGCTGAAGCTGGGTGGGCGCATCCGCCGACCACCAAAACCCACGCAACCGGAGCAAGCATCATGTTGCTGAGCGTTACACCCCGAGAATTCGCAACCACTCTGGCGGCCCTGCGCTACTGGCAGGCGAATGATCGCAACGCCGCCGCCAAAGCGCCGGAATACGACATTGCCAGCGACGCTGGCCAATTCGAGCCGCTGGGCAACGACGAAATCGACACCCTTTGCGAGCAACTCAACGTGCGGGCGACTGCCACCTCCGAAGAGCAGATAGCACGGCTGGTGGACAAAGCAGACGCCGCTGGCCTGGAGCCGGAAGACCTGGACGAAATCGTCCATGAGTTCGCGGCCAGCATTGCCGCCGACGTGAACAACAGCGGGCTGGACGACCAGATCAGATACCTGGTCGAGGGAATGGGCGTGCAGCAGACGGAGCGGCAACTGGACGACTTGATCGAAGGCCAACCAAGAGAAGAAGGAGAGTGACCCGTGGCAGACAACTACCTGCAATTCTCGGAAGTCGTTGCGAACCTTACCGAACAAGAAGAGGCGTGGCTGAAGGAGCAGCTCGAATCCATCCGCGTGTTCGGGGAGAAGGAATACCGCGAGGACGCTGTGCCCGCCGACCTGGCCGACAAGGATGCGGATTGGTCGGGCGTTCGTTTCCTACGCGACAGGCCGGACCACGATGCCGAATGGGATGCGCTGGGCTTCGAGTTCAGCTTCCACGACGATACCGGAGGCTGGGGCCGCCACTTGTGGCTGTACTCGGATACTTGGGGCGACGTTAGCGACGTCGCCTGGCTGGTGCAGAAGTTTCTTAAGCAGTTCCGGCCCGACCAGTGCTGGTCGCTCACCTACTCCGCCGCGTGCTCGAAACCCCGCGTGGGCGAGTTCGGCGGTGGGGCCGTGTTCGTCACGGCCGACACGATCCGCTGGCAGAATGCTTATGACTTCATCGAAGAGCAACGGGCAGCGTTTGGCCGGAAGGAGGCGGCAGCATGAGCAGATTCTACGAGATGAGCGTGGAGGTGTCCGGGCACGACCCGGCGAAGGTGGCCGAAATCCGAGCGGCAGCAGAACAGGAATGGCCGTTCGACGACTGGTGGTGTGCCGGCGACGACGATGCAGCAACGATGCACGCATCCGGGCAGAGTTCGCTATGCGGAGGCGAGACCGACGAGGAGTTTACCGAGCGGCTGTCTCTGGCAATCTGGCGCGCCAACCGCGGGTATTGCCGTGTCTCCGTTGACGCCACCTACTTGGAGAATCTCCCCTACGAAACATACGAGCTGGACGAAGCGGATTACGCCCGCCTGATTGAGGGCAAGCACAATCAAGACACCGGAGGAAGCAAGAATGAAGACCATGTTGACCGTGGAGATTGAGTACGATCCGCAGAAGACCGACCCGGAAGGCTTGGCGTGCGCGATGGACCGGCTCCTGGAAACGGCCCTTTCCACGCCCGACATCCTGGACGAGTACGGAAACCCGACCATCAGGAAATTCTCCGTCGCCAAGACCGATTCCGACCGAACGGTGACTCGCCGCTGGGTGCTCTACTTTATCGACACGAACATGCTGCTGACCACCCGCACGTATGACAGCTACGACGAAGCCGTCGAAGACGCCAGCCATGTCGACGACATCCTGGTGCTGCCGCTGGAGGTTGAGGAACTCCGCGTATAGGCGGTGAAGCCCCATGACCTACCAGCAACACCCTTTTTCGCAAATGGCTCAATACTGAATTGGCAAGAGGAGATTTCCCATGTCCGACCGTATGGCGGCTGAAATCTGGATTGGCGGCAGGGTGCCCATGTCCCTGGTTCCGGCCCTCTGTGCTGCGATCAGCGATGCGGGAGTGTCGCTGGAATGGGGCGACGCCCCGTTTCGCCCAAGCACAGCCGACGACTTACGCCAAGGTCTCAGGGAAGACGATCACGCGGTGCGCCTCCTGTGGCTTTGCGACGATCAGGCTGGCGGGGATGTGTTCGAGGAACTCGAAGCGTTCCTCGGCGAGCATGAGATTGCCTTCACAAGGCAGTCCACAGGCCATTACGAGTTCGACCCGGAAATGGTCCATTGCCGCCCTGGACATCCATTGGCCGCTCTGGCGACCAACGCCGTAGGCCAACCCGTGGTGCCGGCGTCGGAGTTGACCGCCGTGGCTGATCTGCTTGCGGCTGCGCTTGATCCGTCGAGAAGCGACTCCGCGGCGGATTCCTGGTCGCTGGTCAGGACGGCCCAGCAACTCCTTCAGGAGCAACTGCCCCCGGCCCTTCCGCCCCTGGAAAGCTTTGAGATCGAGGAGGAGTGAGTCATGGGCAACGTCAGTTTCACCTGCCCCGAGTGCGGTCGCGCGAAACTGGAAGAGGTCATGGTGGACGTGACCGTGGCTTCCGAGGTGCTCGACGTGGACGAAGATGGCAATGTCGAGTATGGGGAGCAGACCAACGAAGACGGCGAGGTACTGCACTACATCTGCGCCTACTGCGGTCTGGGAATTCCGGGGGTCCACGACGGAGGAGCATTACGAGAGTACCTTCAAGCGCACGGAATGCTGAGATAACCGTTCAACCACTCAACGACCACCTGGAGAGATCGACGATGAAGAAGCCGCATGATCTGAACCGGCCAGAGCTGGAACGCATTGCCGATGCCGTCCAGCGCTGTCTCTACTTCGACGAAAACACCGGAGAGTTCGATCCCGGGCACGAATGGAGCGGTGCCGATGTGTGCGAGGCGCTCGCGTGCGTGCTGAGCGACTTGGGGATGGTGCCGGACGAGACGATCGAAAAAGGTGAAGGGCCAACGTTGGCGCAACCGGCCCCTTCCGTCCAAACGGATGCCGGCAAGATTCAACTCCCGTGCTACGGGATCACCGTGACGCTGGCGAGAGAGAACGGCGCGGAAGAGCCGGGTAGCGGCTCCATCGTCAGTGACCTGCGCGAACCCGAGACGGCCGCGAACCGGCGGTACAACGCAGCCATCGACGGCCTGGAGGCGCTGATCCTGGCCCACGCCTGTGTAGGAGTAGACGTGGAATCGCTGGCCTACCTCGAAGGTATCGAAACCGCCGTTGACGCCATCGCCAACCGCCTGACTCCATGAGGCATTGGAGCAAGCGACCGTGGCGTACATCTACCAAGCCGACGTGTGGTGCGATGCCTGTGGCCGCGATATATGCACGCGACTGAAGCGCGAGCGCAAAGCCCCCGCGAACCCTGATGATGAATGGAGCTTCGATAGCGACGAATACCCTAAGCGCGCGGGCGACGATGAAGAGGCAGACACGCCGCAACACTGCGCCGCAGGGGGACATTGTATAAACGCCGTCACGTTGCCAAGCGGCGAGAAGGTGGGCCTCTTGTTCGGCGAGTTGACCGCCGTGGGCGTGGAGTACGTCAAGGAGGCAATCGCCGAAGCGGAACAAGGCTTTGGCAGCAAGGAGGTAACGGACCTTTGGCAACAGCACTACCGAGACAAGGGCTAGAACGTATGAACGAGAAGCAGCAACTTGACGCCGAACTGACCGCCATCCTGAAGCACCTCGACGGCTGGCAACTCGACCCGAAGTATGCCGATCATTGCTGGTGCGCCGTGCTGATCGACAACATCGGCCGGGGCATCCACGTCAACGCCACGCAGGCCAAGGGCCGGTTGTATCTCAGCGGGATGTGGCCCACGGACAGCGACCACCAGCAGCACCGGCCCGACAAGCCCTTGCACATCACGATTGCCCGCAACCGGCCGCCGGAGAAAATTGCCGCGGAAATCGGGCGGCGCTTTCTGCCGTGGTATCTGGCCGCCTATGCCGAGCAACTCAAGCGGGCCGAAACGCACGACGCCGCCCGTACCCAGCAGCAAGAGATTACGGTCGAACTGGCCGCGTTGCTGGGGCCGGACGCCAGCCGCCGGATGCAAAGCAACCCCAATCAGATTTATGCGCCGGGCCTGACGGTTGACGTACACGGCAATGGCGAGGTGAGCGTCCAGCTCCGCTACAAAAGCGTCAAGGTCGCCAAGGCCGTGCTCAAGGCCATCGTGAAAGCAGGCGGTTTGACCGAATAGCTACTTGACCTTCACTGCTTCTGGGCTCTTTTTTTGCTATAGCGGAGCAAGTAAATACCGGAGCAAGCAACCATGAGAAACACCTTCCGCCACGGCGACACGATGATCGCCGTCGAAAGCCGGCCGGCGACGATTGCCTTCGACGATCTACTGGCCGCTACCGAAGTAGTCTATGACGAATACGAAAGCATGACGCCTTGGGAACATTGTAATGGATTCGAGCATACCGCCACCCCCGAGCGCCGGTTCCGCGATGAAGCTGACGCCCGCGAAATGCAGGGAAGCGTGTATTGCGACGGGCACCGCGAGCGGCTGGTAATCGAGCTGTCCGACAAGGAGGATTACGGGATTTTCGATCACGCCCGCCACAACGGGGCTAGCCGCCAAGTAGCAGTCGAACTGGTTGCCGCCGAGCGCCGCCGGACCTTGGCCCAATTGGTTAAGTGGTATGACAGCGGGTGGGAATGGTACGGAGTGCGCTGCCGGTTCGAGGTGTTGGGCGACGAATACAGCGATTCCCTTTGGGGTATCGACGATGCCGAGTACGCCGAAACCCTCAAGGAAGAGATTGCGCTGAACGTGGCCACGCAGCTTGAGGAGGCCGGCTACACCGTGAGCGACAAGCCGGAACACCGCCAGACCTACGCGCGGGCCGACAAGCAGGCCCGCCTTCAACGCAATCTCGCGGCGCAAAGCTGGGCGGCCTGACCCTCCCCAGCTATTCAAGGAACACCATGCGAGAGATCAGAGTGCTTGTCAGAGTGCAGGTCGATGAATGCGAACCCGACGCCAAGACTGACCTGGAAACCATGCAAGACGCCGCCGTGGATGCCGTCGAAAACGCCATGCGTCACGCCGAGGACAACGGCTTCTCACACCCATACGCCGACGAGCTTTCCATAGGCTTTGTCGATGCCGTGTTGTATGAGGAAGACACGGACGAAGACCCGGACGAGGAGTAGCAGGCGCGAGCCGCAATCAGGGGAAGCAAGCATGATCGCAACCATCACCGAACTTGATGACTTCACCCGCGCCTACCTGGAAGCTGTCCTTTTCGCCGAAACGGACAACGCCGACGATAAGGGCGGGGAGCCGCTTGACCACAACTACGATCTGTGGGACTTCGATCCCGACTCCCTGGGGCAAGCCATCGAAGATTGCCGCCGCTTCCAAGAGGAGAACGCGGCGGACCTGGCCCTCTACAACCACCCGCAATGGAGCGCGGCCGAACTGGGAGGCCACGACTTCCTTCTCACACGCAACGGGCACGGAGCCGGCTTCTGGGATCGAACCGATTGCCTGCCGGAAGAGGCCCGCGACCGTCTCACCGCCGCCGCGGAGAAATACGGCACCCTCGATGTGTATGTCGGCGATGATGGGAGACTCTACACGTGCGGATAATCCCACTGACACAAGGCAAGGCCGCAACTATTGATGATTGCGACTACAAACTTGCGCGATTCAAGTGGCACTACCACACGACTTCGTGTGGCAAAGGCTATGCCGCACGAAACACCCCGCGACCAGGACAGGGTTGGATTTACTTGCACAGGTAATCGCCGAACGGATGGGCTTGAAGGGCGAAATCGACCATCGGGACCGCAATCCGCTGAACAACCGCCGAAACAATCTCCGTGGATCAACCCGTCAACAAAACATTGCCAACGGGCCGCTACGGAGGAACAACAGAAGCGGGTACATCGGGGTATCGTGGCGAAAGGACAAACAAAGATACCGCGCCTATATCGCAATTGGCGGCAAGCAAAAGACACTTGGACACTACAAAGACCCGGAGGATGCGGCCCGACGATACAACGAGGCCGCGATTGAACACTTCGGAGAATTCGCCGCCCTGAACCCCGTCTAGGTGTTGTGTTGCTCCCGGGGGCCGGGCTTGTCGCCCGGCCCCCGCTCCGAACATTTTGTGTGGCAGGAGGCCCGGCCCCGCTCCGAACAACGCCTGAGAGAAGAGACAACAATGATCGAACCGCCGCGCGGAATCCTGGAAACGCCTTTGGGGCCGGTCAACTTCACCATGACCGAAGCTGCCCACGTGTTCCTGCACACCGAAAGCCGGAACAATGAGGCAATCACGATCCGGGGAATCCGCTATCACGTCAGCTATCACTGCCACCTCGTTGACGGCCAATGGACCGCCAAGGACTACCACGACCCGTACCTCAGCCGCAAGGATTGTTTCAACAAGGCCAGCCAGCCGGCCCGCAACACGGCCCGTGGAGTGCTGGCAAAGGCTTGGACCGAATACCTTGCGGCGCACCCGAAACTCAGCCGGCAAGCCGAGCAAGCCAAGGCTGCCCATGAGGTGAAGCAACTGGCAAACGAGCTTGCGGACCTGGAGAGTAAGGCCGCCGCCAAGCGCAAGGAACTCTCAGCCGCCAAGAAGCGGCAAGCGGCAACCTGATTGGGAGCCGACCGATGGACACGACCACTCTTGAACTCCGCGAACCGATGCCCTATGACACGGCTTGTGCCGAGTGCGGCCAGCCCGTGGCCGTAGTTGTCACCATCCGCGACTGGACAGGCAACCATCAGGGTTATCCAGCCGACCACTTGCTTTGCAGGGCTTGTGCCGCCAAGTGGCGGGACGCGCTTGACAAGATGTTGGGCGAGGTGGACCGTGCAACTTGACCGCGACAGGTTCTATGTGGCTTGCGTGATTGCCACCGGACCCGGCCCAAGTGCGCCGGGTCCTTCCATGCGCTGCCGGGGTCAAGCACGTCGGGGTCAAGCTGGGTCAAGAGGTCAAAGGGTCAAACCGCCGGCGCTTGGATGCGCGGCGCTTTGACGCGCTTGGCGCTTCCGCGCTTCGCACCATCCGCCGCCCGAGGCCCGCCACGGCCGCCGGATTCCGCCTGCCGCCGGCCGATATTCCCGACCGGGGACGCCCACCGATCTTCCGCGTCTGCCTGGAGCCGCTACGAGGCCGCCCGCTGATCTTCCGGGCGCTCGACCAGGGCCGCCCCGCCATGTTCCGAACCGCCCGACCAGGGCCGCCGGCCGATCTTCCGGCCGTTGCACTGCCAGCCGCCGCTTTCCCCGTCCGCTGCTCGATCAGGCCCGCCAGCCGCTCGACCTGACCGTGATTGCTGGACCTGGCCGGGACCGTTCGACTTGGCCGCCAAGGCGGATGATCGGAGTATGATCCGCGCATGGTCGCGCGCATGATTCGGCCGACTTTGCCGCCGCGCAACTTGACGAAAGGGCCGGTCAACTTGACGATCAAGGCCCGCAACAATGAGAAGTCGCCAACATCGGCGTGGCGTCGGCAACCGCGTTTATACGCTTGTTTCAGAGAATGCGAGAATCGAGCAGGTAGGCAAGGGCCGCGCGGCCACGGCCCGCCAACCACCGGCCGCCACCTCAAGAGACCACCCGCCGCGCAAGCGGCGCGGTTTTCCCGGACTCGATGATTGAGGTCGATTTTGTCACGGTTAAGTCTCAAACGTCGCGCACCACGGTTAGGAATCGAGGGCCGGGCACCCGCGCATCCCGCAAAATCGCCATAATCGGCACCGTTGACGCGACCTGGGTGCAACGTCACGCAGAGAACCAGCGTCACGACCTATACAACCGGAAGGAACGGCAGCGCGGCACGTCGGCAACCGATCTTGACCGGGGGCACGTCGGCAAGGGGCCGGGAGCGTGGGGCCGATCTTGAACCGGGCAGCACCACGGGCCGGCAGCACCACGGGCCGGCAGCACCACGGGGCCGGCAACGCTTCCCGAGTGACCGGCGGGGCGCGTGGGGCAACCGGCCGGGAGTTGACCGGCAGCGCAGCACGTCGGCAGCACCACGGGCCGGGAGCGCGGCACGTTGCCCTAACCTGCTCGATTCTCTGTCACCCGTTCAAGAGAATGGAGAATCGAGCAGGTTTCGACCGGCGGCACGTCGGCAAAGGGGGCCGGCAGCACGTCAACCTGCTCGATTCACTGTCTGCGCTTGCGCTTAGAATCGAGAATCGAGCAGGTTTCGGCTGCTTGAATGCGCAGCACCTCACGCGCGGTTAGCGCGCACGGTTAGTGTTGTATCCTTACAACGGTCCAATCCTAACCGTACAACACCGCGCAACGGTGCAACGCGCACGACCGGCCGGCCCGCACGACCGTCAAGACCAGGTGCAATCGCTACAATCCGGCCGTGTTTTCGGGGATGTTGCAATCGGCTAGTCCCACATCAAGCCGATTGCAACCGTTGCCGGCATTGCAGTTGTGACGATTGCATCGAAGAATCGAGCAGGTTGCCGGGAACGGTGGCGACCAGGTGGGGCCGGGTGGGGTCAAAATCGTCACGACCGATCCAACCGGCAAAATCGGCACAGGCGGCTGCTCCTTCGTCTGTCGGCGTCGGTCGCGGCCGGGGTCTGACGCGGCTACCTCACTGCAGGAGGGGCGAAATCCGTTATCACTGCCGCGTCACGCCGACTCGCCGTAAGCCCAGGCGTGACAAAAGGTTGGGAGAGCAAGACTGAAGAGCTGATAACGGATGATAACGGTTCTCTATTATCAGCTATGTGCAAGAAACTGAAAACTGAATTCAACATGCGCATATAGCAGTGAGAATGTGGCAGCGGTAGCCCTTTGCCGCGTCCTCTGGCCGCAACCTTCTCGACGCAACAGACTTGGAACGAAAAAACGGCCCCAAATCCGTTATCAAATCCGTTATCACAGGTCTAGGTCGGTCCTGATCGAATCGGGGAGAGGCTCCCGGTCGATGTCGGGCAGCACGTCGTCCCAGTCGGGCGACAGGTCTTGGTAGAACGAGAGAAGATCCTCGTAAGAGCCGAACCTCGCCTCCGCCGCGATCCGGGCCAAGGCTTCGGTGGCCGGGCCTTTGGTTCCGACGCGAAGGCCGGGGGCGTAGTATTGCTCGCCCAACGAAAACGTCACCAGCGCGCCGGTTGGCTTCACAAGGATGTCTCGGATCAAGAGTCCGGAGGCCATGAGCCGGCGAACGTTCTCCAGCGAAATCTGCGGGTCGCCCGTCTCAGCGGCCAA
>Ga0315280_10009338_pt1 | contig 12612 bp, 13 predicted proteins | sample YL17G06_40_MG_FD_203697 | JGI IMG/M metagenome (GOLD analysis project Ga0315280, IMG submission 203697) | Sediment microbial communities from Yellowstone Lake, YNP, Wyoming, USA - YL17G06_40 | ecosystem: Environmental > Aquatic > Freshwater > Lake > Sediment | place: USA: Wyoming | collected... | reverse complement strand
GCCGTAGAGATTCTGGCCCGAATCTGCATCTACAACCTCAGACAACTAACCTACCTCAAATACACATGCAACGTCCAACTAAAATTCGACACCGCAACACCCAACTAAGAAAAGTGTCCCAAAGCCCCCTGACGTGAAACCTGTCGAAATGTTCTCAGCAGCAAGAGACCGCTCTTCACCTTGATCTTTACAGGATGGTGAAGGTGATTAAAATCCAGCGAGGCCTTCAATTCGATTTTCAACAATTTGTTTCTGAGAATTTTAAAAACTCGAATTCTCCACTGTAAACATTTGGTCCAATATTCTCAACCTGAACATCGCTTCTCTCAATCCAGGGCTCACGAACCGTGTCAACTCTTTGCCTCAGATTTTTTCTGTCAGCCGCTCTATGTGAAAGCCGTCTGCGCTATGTTAATCTTAGAAAGAGCAATCAACATCCAGCAAAGACAACGATTCCGAACCACATAGCAAGCAAAATTGGTGGACCGGGCGGGATTTGAACCAATCGCGGTTCAAAACCTGACCCACAAAGATCGGAATATTCTTTGTCTAGTCAGGAGGCTGGCTGGCTAGATGAAGATTTCATTCAGTTCAAGGTCTTGGCTGTACCATCGAGTCTCTGTACGTGTCGATGGTTAGCAAGAATCAATTGTGGAATATTGAAGGCACAAATGTCGCTTTGCTAGGTCTAGTCTTGGTAGGCTTCAGATTCCTATGATGTATTCATACAAATTCAAGAAAATTATCACGTGAGATGTTACAATCTCTAAGAATTCTATTTAGAAGCCCAACACGTATCTCTTTCAACGGTACCGTAACGAACGTCCCGTTGCGTTCTAAGGTTACATGGCTTCCTTTCTGCCTAACCTTGACGAAACCAAATCTATTGCAGAGAATCCTAACAAGATCTTTGCCATCAATCGGTCTCAGACGAGGCAAAGATATGACCATCAACAGTGAGCCATGACGGTCGTTATCTCTTTGGTTGCTTTCTCTCTGAGAACTGACAGGTGCAGATCAAGCGCTTCCTTGAAATTTTGCTTAGCCTCTCTCAGCGTCCTACCAACAACATATACACCTAATGCTGAACATACGATTGCGTAACTACCATCGTCCTCTCGTATGACTTCTGTCTTCACATCTTTCAGTTTCAAAGCCAATATCTATGACATCCAAGTAGATAATCGACTGACAGTCCTATAAGTCCTCTCAACCTACAGGAGTCGTCATTGCCTTCGAAATTCAAGCTGCCAGCTCAGCTCGCACGAACAGCAAAGCTGTAATGATGACATCAATGGGAATACGACGTCCCACCTGATGACGTCCTCGATCAAGATCGTTAGGCCCCAGTTCAATCAGTAGCCTCTAAAGCCTGGACAGAAGACTTTTTTTCAATAGTGGACCGGGCGGGATTTGAACCCGCGACCTTACGGGGACTTACCTTTCCGCAATTTAGGTATGAACTTGCCAAGCGGATATTCATACCAGACTGAACTACCGGCCCTTGCCAGTCTACTATCCAAGCTTCGTTATAGGTTTTCACCAATCTAGATGTTCACGAGTTTTTCGTTCAGCACTGCAAGAGTTGGAATGCCGATTTCAATCTCATGCCATCCAAGTTTAGCGAAGGTAGAATTCACCAATGGTCGATACGGCCGAGATTTCACATAACAGAAGAAACACAGGCGAAGCAGATGAAATGCGCCATGCATTTATCGATCTTCTGGAGAAAACATTGAGCAGCCTCATGCTTCTAGCCATGATCGTTGCTATCGCGTTGTTCTTGAATGTGTGTAACGGACGGCATGATGGGGCAAACTCGGTGTAGGTTGTTGTCTGCACCGGTGCGATGAAACCAAGAACTCTGTCGTAGTGTCAGCGTTTCCTAATCTTCTAGGTCCATTCGTCGTTGGAACAGCGGTCGCTCAAACCATAGGTAGAAAGGTGATGCTCGAATCCTACTTTGATGCTCGTCGTGTTCTATCAGCATTGATAGGCGGAATTGGTTGGGATATACTTGGTGGAGGGTCTGTCCGTCAGTGCAGTCTCGACGTAATCGTACCTCTTCTGATGCAGCGCCATTAGGGCCAGATTCAATTCTGTAACCGTTTCCGTTACTTTTGCAAGATGGTCTGAGACGTTCCAAGTGCTTCAAGCCCGCTTTTCTTCGTCAGCCAAACTAAAAGTCTTTCAGTCAAGAAACCACTCCCCATATTATTGATGAGTCTTATCTATGAGATATCGATCACGTATACGAATCACCTAACAAGAACGATCCAAGATGTCCGAGAATCAGATCTTTTCTAGAATCATAGATATCGACTTCATGACTTTGGGATAACTTGTTTCGTTCCTGAAACACCCTCTGTAGTCTCGACAGCTGTCAGATTTAGGACAACTTCAGCGATGTCGCTTCCATACTCGGTTATTCTTCTTAAGCTTTCAAGAACCAACCTAAGACTTGAAATATCCTCGGAAGCCAAGCGACTCTTGGAGGTCTCCCCAATAGCTTCAGCCTCGAGAGACTCAATCTTTCGAGCCTTCGAGAGAACCGCATCTGCCATCTGATAGTCTCTCTTGTACAGCGATTTCATCGCCGTGTCAAATGTCAGTGACGCAAAGTCACTTATCTCTTGAATTCTATCCATCAACTGTTTGTTCATAGGTCCTTTCACAAGGTTCTTCGCTATTAGAACCGCATGGTCTGCGGCTCGTTCAACGCTCTTCGCTACAAGACGATATCCTAGGCAGTCAATGGGCGAGGTCAAACCCAGCTCTTTAACTATCTGCGGATCTCTAAGAGCAGTTTTCAACTGACGGACTACATAGAAACCGAATCGGTCAACTTCATCGTCCATTTTTGCGACTTCTTCAGCCAAGTCTCTACTTCTTTCTCTGAGCGCTTGAATTGCATCTTTGTGCATCCATTCTGCTATCGCGGCCATCCTTTTCAAAGCGTTCTCAGCGGTCAATTGTGGATAGCTCAGCAGTACTTGAAGGAGTATCTCGTTGGACGATTCTGTGACAATCTCTGTGCCCATGAGTTTCCTTCTAACAAATTCACGAAGCGTATCTCGTTGGACTGGTGAAAACCGGTTCTCCTCCAATGTGATCTTGATTGTATTATAGCCAACAAGGTACAGGGATACTAGTCTTCTCATAATAGATTGAGGATCCGTGTCCCGTCGGACATGAAACTCTATTTCACGCGTCTCTCCTTTTCTTTCGGATTCCTTGGTTACTAGAGATAAAGAACCGTCCGAATGTCTGAAGATAGCTACTCGCTCACCCTTTGAAAGCCCCATATCAGAAACCCATTTCTTGGGAAGCGAGATTACGTATGACCCACGACCTGTAATCTGGACTCTTCTATAATCGCTGACCATTCTGTCACTCATCACATGTCCCCTTTCTGAAAACTCACTGAACGGCTATATCTATATTCCTTCACTTACATTCTCCTTCATAAATGATAACACTTTCCAGTTCATATGGAGCTAGTTGAAGAACATCATAATAGATATGACTGTTCTTATCCAGAAATCGAATGTGGAAGTGTCTTCAGACTCTGTGTAAACCTAGACGATGATCCCTAGAGACACTGTCTTTCTGCAAAGTGGGCGAGAAACAATTCCTGCCAAACATAGAATGTCTCAAATCCTAGAATATGTGTAAAGTGTGGGGCAAAGTTTCACAGTGGTAGATACAAAATGAATTTTGAAAAAGGAAAGAGGAAGATTGCGATAATCGGTGGAACAGGCGATCAAGGTTTCGGCCTAGCATTGAGGCTGCTGAAGGCTGGAGAACAGGTAATTATAGGTTCGAGACAGGAGCAGAAAGCAAAGGAGTCATCTGCGAAATTGAAAGAAACTCTCGGCAGCAACGTTACGGTCGAAGGTTTACAGAATGACCAGGCTGCAGCGAAGGGCGATGTGGTGATTCTAGCTGTACCATTTGCAGCTCATATGAACATCATTAAGAGCATCAAAGACAGTTTGCGTGATGAATCAATATTCGTGGATGCATGCGTACCATTGGAGAGTGAGATAGGCGGCAAAGCAACACGAACCATAGCGGTTTGGGATGGATCGGCTGCCGAGCAGGCTGCCAAAGTCGTGCCAAAGGGGGTCAAGGTCGTAGCCGCATTCAACAATGTCTCCTCTGAAATCCTTCAAGACCTTGCCGTAAACGTTGACTGCGACGTTCTAGTCTGCGGGAAAGATGCTGATGCGAAGAAGTTGATCATGGAGATCGCTGAAGAGATACCAAAGGTAAGAGCCATAGACGCTGGACCATTAGAAAACGCTCGAACAGTCGAACAGATAACACCCTTACTCATCGGCCTCAACATTAGGTACAAGTGTAGAGGAGCAGGCATTAGAATAACCGGAATCGAAAAACGCTCTTAGAACCTCGGTCGATCTTACTAGACAAATGCTTTGCCTCAACCATCCGGTCTTGTTGAAGATTCCTTCCCTAAGGCCATTAAGCCTGAGCCAGAAAAAGATGCTGCAGATCACGTAACGCGTCCCATTACTAGATAGTCCAGAGCGTTTTCGATCATTTTCCAGTTAGATCTTTCCCTCTCTGGATGAGGACTGAAGAGAACCACTTTACCCCCTCTGAAAGAACCTGCAATGATTGCTGCTCTACCATTTAGAAAAACCGCTAGAGGAGTATCTTCAGCCGCCACGATCATCTCAGGACCGTTTTGATAACTCATCTTAACCCTTCCTGCGTAACCTTTCATTACCGGATGCCTAGGTTCAACTATGCTCAGTTCAACATTATACTCTCCACTCACTCTAATCGTCGAAGACCTCACTAGCCCTATTTCAGAAGCAACATAAGCGCCCATGCAGATACCAAGGTATCCACCTCCATTTTCGATGAATCTGTGGATGGATTGTATCGACCTATCATTGAGATTCTCAAGTAGCTTGAGAGTGTACCCACCTGGAATGATCAGAACGGAGAAGTTATTCAAGTTCCCACGCATCAAAGACGATTTGCTTACGTACTCAAACCTCCTATGCGTTGCTTCGAGAAGCCGAGCTACATCAGGATAGAACACAGCTTCCTCATCAGAAAACAATGCTACTGGCTTTCTTTCCAAAAGCTGCCCCATATCCATCAGTCTAAAGTTGAATTCATTACCATTTAGGTTGGCGCCCGTGTCTGAGGGAGCCATGTGTCCTACCCCCCTACTACCCTAGGGGGGTCTACCCGACAAATTCAAAAGAGTCTTGAGGCCTGGAGAGTTCGAAAGTTGAACTCTCCCTTCTCAATTCCTCAGGATGAGGATGATTAGACCTCTAATTTAGCATTAAGAAGTTGAAGTATCTAATGAGCACTGGAGATTTGCGAAACTACTTCCACATCTAACATGATACAAGAACAATTTCAAGTCGACTCTAAGGTTCACCTCTCAGAAACTCAAGCAAGAACCCTGTGACTGTTGTTGTTACGGTTCTTAAGATGCACGAGCACTCTTGCCCCTGCTCAATCCCGTTCGCATAAGCGGAATTCGTGAATGCTTCCATCGGCTCGCAGATCGCCTGCACCAGATCTTTGGAAATGTTTAATATACGTGAGACCAGTTTCAAGTTGTGGGCGCCGAGGTAGCTCAGCCTGATCCCACTCCAGAATGGGAGGCTAAGGAGAGCACCCGATGTCCGACTCGGGCAGGTGAAGCTGAAGACCGTAATGGTCTGACACCGGGCTGACGGTGAACTACACCGACCCAGTCGTGTGTTCAAAACCGACCGATCGGTTGGTGAAAGTCACACCCTCGGCACCAACAAGTTTTCTTAGCGGGCCACAACTTTACAAACCCTTAAAGATGCCGTTCAAAGATTGATGCGCATATGCGGCCGTAGTCCAGCCTGGTCTAAGACGTCGGCCTGCCAATAACCTAGCAGACCGCCGGTGACCCGGGAGATCGAGCAACTCGATCCGGGAATTCAAATCCCGGCGGCCGCACCAATGAAAATCTTTGTTAGTACTTCTTTTTGATGTGGTTAGATGTGTGGGTTTGACTGTCTCACTTCGCGTGTGGGCTGTGAGATACTTTCAATTCCAAGCGCTTAAGTTTTCTCTCCAGTAATTCGCTATTCTCGCCTTGATAGGTTTCACACCATCCTAGCTACACACAAATTACCTTGGTCTACACGTTAGGGAAAGAAACTTCTAAAACCGCTATTGTTCTCGGTATGAGACAAATTCTTTCGGTCGCTTTATTACAGACGATGTCATATACGTCCCGAGTTGAAACATCATAGCTGCTCTGAGAACCCTGCTAGGGACACGCCGTTTTGACAGAGACTTCGTCTACCTAGTTCAGATCGCGATGAAGCATAATCTAAGTCTTACTAGCCTTCACACTTCTATGCTGGCTGCACAGGACCACGGTAACTCGCGATGCGGAAAGGTTTCTATTGAACTGCGCCTACGTGGTGCAACTTCTTCGATGTACATGTTCTCAGTTGAGGATAAGTCGATCGCGCAGGCTGACATCCCAGATTATTCGGTTGAGAGATTGACAAATCTGCCAGATGAACTTTCACGCTACATCAAGACCCTTGGAGAACGCAACAACTCAAGCAAACTGATTGCAAAGGGTGCGAGGAGAATTAGAGATCTGAGGTCAGGATTGAAGGGCGTGTGTTTCAAGGCTGTCGTGACCAAGAAATCAGACGTGAGGGCTGTGACCTCGAGGTACGGCATGCCGCTCTTAGTATGTTCCGTCACGCTCTCGGACGGTACCGGAGAAATCCCGCTAGCTGTATGGAACAATCAAATAGCAACAATCGCCAAGGGCGACAGAGTGCAGGTTAGCGATGCCAGAGTGAGGAATTTCAGGGGCGAGATCCAACTCTCGCTCAGCAGGAAGGCAGGCGGGCTCATCGTCCTCGAATCAGGGACAAAGACTCCAATCGCAGGAATCTCTACCTAGTCTTAGTGTGCGTTATCGCCTAGTGCGCACGCATCAACGTGACTCCCTTAAGATAGTAGAATGTAGTCATGACCATATGTGGAACAATTATGTGGTGCTCACGTCTGCACGAAACACCGAGAACACGAGAATCCATTATGATTTTTCTGTCGAGGGAGTCTGAGTAGGCGAATCACTTAAGGAGTACGAAGGCCACTAAACTAAGTGAGGCACAAAGATTGGTGTTAAAGAAGACAGTTCTTGTAACCGTATACAGCACAGCAGACAACGTATCCGAATGTATATCTGATCGAGAAATCAGGAAACTCATAGTGAATGCCCTCAACGTAGCAGAAACACGTGGAGCTATCAGAAAAATCAGTAAGTGGCAAATACAAGTAGATCGTTCAAGACAACGACATATGAAATGATTACTAATTGGTGAAATGAGGTATAGGTCGCAGGCTATAACCGGATGGTGAACAAAACTGAGTGAAGTTAACGTCACAATCTCAAAGGATAGGATTGGTGTACTGATTGGCGAGAATGCCTCCGGGAAGGATCAGATAGAACGCGATTTAAACGTCATTCTGAACGTGGATGGAGACGCTGGAGTTGTGACTATTAGGGCAAGAGATCCTGATGTCAACCCCTTGGCTGTTCTTAAGGCGAAGGATGCCGTAACCGCTATAGCGACAGGATTTCCACCGGAGAAGGCCTTTGAATTGTTTGATGAGGACATCATACTCGATGTTCTGGATTTGAGAGAACTATTTGGAAAGAGTGAGAGTGATATCCAAAGGGTTAAAGGTCGAATTATTGGGCGGGACGGAAAATCAAGGAAAAGCATTGAAGAGATCACTCAAGCCGACATATCGATCAGTGAATATACCGTTGGAATTATTGGAAACTATGAATCAGTCTCATTGGCAAGAGAAGGTATAGAGATGTTAGTCAAAGGAAGGACGCATGCCACTGTCTATCAACAGTTGAAGAATAGAAGCCGTGAGATCAAGAAGAAGAAAACAATTGACCTGTGGAAACCGGGAGAGCGCAAAGAGACTCGCTAGCACAACTACCATTATAGCTGTGGTTAAGTGGTTTAGTTATCAGAATCTGAATCCTTGCAGGATCTTTCCGCGCAGGTTCGATGATGGTGTGGATGAAGAACAGGTGTTTGCAGTACGGGTGTGTTAAATGCTGCTTGAATACCGAGATGCCGTTGAGCAGGTCAGATATCGTACGGATAAGAGGTCTTGGCTTTTCTGACAATTTCTTCATCATCAAAAGAAATGGAAACTGGCAACTTAAGAATTCGGAGGGAAGATGTGTCTTTCACAACGGTCAGCGATGCACCATCTACAATGATCGCCCTGAGGGTTGTCGGCTCTACCCTATCATTTTCGATGAGGAGACGGGAGAAGCATTTGCCGACCTTCATTGTCCACATCATGAAGAGTTTCAATTTACTCCAAGTATTTCGCGCGAGGTCATAAAACTCGTTCGCAAACTGGATGTGGAGAGAAAAAACCGGCTAAGATCGTGGAACACTCAACGTAGAGACGACAGAATTGGACTCGCGATCGATCTTCCCCAGGCTATAGCGTGACTATCTCGTCCTATGTGCAACATTTCTCTTGGTAAGCGTTTCAATACGATCGTCCCATGTTGAGTTGCCTTGCTCTTTAACCATTGACAGTTAAAGTGAGGATAATCATGGCTTCTTAGGGTTGGCTTTGAGTCTGTCCTTAAAAGGTACAGCTCTTCTTGCAACTTTGAACATCCTAACCATTCGGTATCAGACAAAACTAGTCCTGAGTACGCCCCGGAATTACAGGTTATCCCACATCTTCCACATATGGGTTCAATTCCATTCTCATCAGTATTAGATATGACACAAGATCGTTTTGTTCTGCCGCTGGCGTCTAAGTTCACAAAAAACCATTTTGGACAATTAACAGTCCACTTCGCGTCTCTAAATAGATTCAGCTGCTTGGACGTGTTGGCAATAAAACCTGAGTAGTTTTCCTTCATTTTTAGTATCTTATCAATGGTCCTATCCCTTAACTTTCCGTATGGTAACCATAGTTTATCATCATAGGAAAATGGAGTGTGAAATTGAAGTGTCAAACCTCTTGCGTAACCATACCAGTCTCGAATAACCTCTTCGACACATTCATAGTTTAGCGTATTCACGGTCATATTAATGAAAACATCATCTACTTCTGGATAATCGATGACGTTCTGTTTACCTTCTTGTATACTGGCATACCTCTAATTGTGTCGTTAATTGTCTCGGTTCCATCTATTGAAATGAAGTATCCCACATTAAAATCGACTAGCGGCAATGGTGCCATTTGTTACTATGGAAACAGTTCTCCATCTCATTTCCTTGATGATAGCCTCAATAACGTTTGGTCTAAGAAGCGATTCACCGCCTGCCAGAGTAATAGAAATTACACCTTTCTTGATGAAGTTCTGCCTTACAACATTCCTCCATTCATCGGAACTCAATTCCTTCTGGGATTCTCTATTTAGCCACCAGTAACAATGTTTGCATTTCAGACTGCAAAGATTCGTAACATCGGCTGAACCAAATATGGGAATTCTTCTATTGAAACATTTTATTTGGACTAGTTCATGGACAAGTTTTGGAATGCCAATTATTTTTCTCATATTAGAAGACATGCGAACTACCAATTGGACCAGGACTTAGATCGGTTATGAATGCTGTTCTCGGTAGCAATTCATAGACCTTCTCGTCGGGAACAATACATCGATCTCGTCTGTCGTGTTGATCAGTTCAAGGTTGAAGGAGATCCAAAAAAAGGGGGGGAATCCGTCTATCTGTCTCTGCGTCTATCTGTATCCTTTTCCTGTCCTGTGGCTTTCTTGATTGCTGCTATGGATTCGTCTACCGTGAGAACCGGTTTAGCATCGAAAGTAACGTAGGGCATCCATTTGAGTAGCCTGGTAAAAAGGTCTGCGTCATTCGCCTCTTCATAAATAGCGTATCCGCTATCCCCGTTGTTGCACATTCCCCAATCCTTGAGTTTACCGCCCTTCATGTCTGCTTTGACCATTTCAAGCATTGACAGCCATAACTTCACTCGTTGCTCAGGGTCAGAGGGTGTCGCTGAATAGTTCAGGTTCCATTTCAAATAGAATCTGGACATTTCACAACCCCGTATTGTTATCATGAGCTCTCTAATATGAGTCTCGTATATCGGATTTCCTCAGCCTGACGTTGCAGAACGGACATATCGGCTGGTAATCAGAGAATTGTATCCTACATCGAGGACAATACCACGCCATCAGGTGACCCTGTACGAATTGCCAATACAAAACGTCGCTCTTAGACCTTTACTCGGTTGAAACAAGTGCGGGGTATACCTCGGTTCGCACCTACACTTCTATGTAAAACACCATGCCCAAGCTGAGACCGACTAAACTGAGGCGTGAAGCCTAGTTTTGATGAGTCATATCTATGGGCCGTCGCGACTTTCAGAAGTCGTCGTCGCGCATCAACGTGTACACCCAAAATTATTGTGGCCCAACGGTCCGGTTTCCACAGCATACACACATATCCTTATAAGCATGTAAGTACATAGACAGTTATGTTGATAAGCAAAATTCAAGGTGAATCGAAAATGATAACGAAAACAAAAGTAACGCCCGCCGTCCGGGATTTTGCTTATTGGTGGAAAAACCTCTGACACGTGTGAATCGTGCATAAAGATTGATGTTGGTAATTGAAATGGGTCGAATCAATGTGGAGCTCTCAGATGAGCTGGAAAAGAAGCTAAGGTTCAAAACCATCGAGAGATTCGGCGGGAAAAAGGGCGACCTATCGAGAGCTGTCGAAGAAGCCGTAAAAACATGGGTTGCCAAAGAAAAATAAATGAAGAAAAGATCCGCTTGAATAGTGTGGCAAACCATAGGATGCGCCTGGCCACATTTCCACAAGAGAATATCGGCAAAGCCACACCGAGACAATACCGTATCGGGCTAATGCTAAGGTACACTATAGCTCAAGGTAAGTGGGGGAATTAGCTCAGTTGCGAAAAGGCTCTCTCCCTCTTATAGTATGAACATCTATTCTTCTCTTTCTTAGTCTGTTGTCAATCTCACGATATATGAGGTGAATTAGTTTGAAAGAATGGCAATGTGTAGATGTCCACAATCACAACGATATAGGCAACAAGATCATGGAAATGGAGATGAACGGCTGGAAACTTCACACCTACACCTGCGGAGCAAGAACATTGAGCTCTAATGACGTTCACTACCTGCTCTTCCAGAGAGGCAAGTAATACCCGACAGCTCTCAAATCTTGTGACTAGGTTGGCTGACACAGTCCAGCCATGGAAAAAGAAGAAATGCTAGAGCTTAGAGACAATCGCCCATAGGCTCTTGAATCGGAGAAACGGGAGGAAATAAGAAAATGGAAACAGATGAAGAAGAAATGGAAGAAGATGAAGATGATGAGTCTGAAGAAGAGGAAGACCACACGCATAGAGATAGCATCTAGTCAGCTAATGTGAGGCAGATCAGGGCTCCGAATTGGCTGATTATCTCCGCCTTTGTCTCCGCACTGACTATCCTTGTGTTAACGTTCTTGTTCTTTGAGATCTTAGTCCTCAGTGGCAACTCGTGATCGTCTTTTCTCTACTTCTACGATGCCTTTATGAGAAATCCCAATGAGTCCGTCAAACGGTCTGATAGAAATCAAACCCTCTCCGATCAAACCGTCTACGAGAGGGCGGACTTCTTGTTCACTTAAGCCAAGTTCTTTACTAATATCCCATGCGCTAAACCACTGGTGTTCATCTGCACCTGCCTTATCATAGAGCGATTTCAAAAACCTGACGCGATCTACTTTAGTTCTTTCAAACTCGGATGCCACAGTTACATCGCGTCAATTGTCTCGGGAGGATGCCGATAAGTCTATTCCGAACTCTACGGCGAACCTCTAAGAAATATCAGCAAGGAACGTTCACATCTACTGATGGTTTCATCCTTTGATCTTTGACTATGACGAATATCCCATCCATCGTATCAGAGTTAGGTCCTTCGATTCGGCTCAGACTATGACATGAAGAGTCTCTACATAGATATCGAGGCCAACAAGATTAAGGTCGAAATCAGCTTTCACCCATATCGCTCGGCTCATATTCGACGGATAATCCTCAGACTTGATACACGATTCATAATTGTCTGGAACTTAGGATACATCTATGAGGTATATCGGATGACATTGAGCTTGCCCTTCTTGCCAACACTCACCTGCAATTCTCCTTTGAACATTCTCACTTGCCCATTCTCGATCTGAATCGAGTCACCAACTGAGACTGCATCTATTTGATCGTTCCAAAGTGGCAACTTGATCGAACCTGTGTTATCAGAAATTGTTGCGACTGATAGATGATAAGGCCCACCGAACCTTGAGTAGACTACTCTTGTCATCGACTTTTCAATTATGCTTGCCTTCAGGTTGACATATTTGACTCTTGAGTCGACATCTTTGATTCCCATGTCCACGACTCTCAAGTCATCGCTCATGTCAGTTAACGTTGATTCATTCCATGGGAAACTTGCGAAATCAACGTCTGGCAGACGTTTCAAAGCTGACTCGCTCAGGCTTAGTTGTGTAATTACTTTTTGATCACGGGTTACGA
>Ga0315280_10009337_pt1 | contig 12614 bp, 11 predicted proteins | sample YL17G06_40_MG_FD_203697 | JGI IMG/M metagenome (GOLD analysis project Ga0315280, IMG submission 203697) | Sediment microbial communities from Yellowstone Lake, YNP, Wyoming, USA - YL17G06_40 | ecosystem: Environmental > Aquatic > Freshwater > Lake > Sediment | place: USA: Wyoming | collected... | reverse complement strand
TTCAGCCGAGCGGCAAGTTCTGGAAGCTCCGCTGCGGGCTTGATTGGCCCTTCGCTCCGCTTCCAGAACCAGGAAAAAGGGGAAACCCTAACATTATGAGTGGTATTAAAAATGGGGGGAGGCCAATTTCGCCCCCCCTTCTTAAGATCTATTGAGGTTATCATGATAACAAAATTATCCCTATGCTAACAATTAAAACTATGAAGCCAATCAAAAAACTACCAAAACTAAGATATAGAAGACACCTTAGCGTTTGTTTGTATCTTAGCCAAATATCTTGGAGGTTGATGGCCCCACCCAAATATTTTTCATCCAATTCTTGATGATATCTTGCGCTTAAGATCAGAGAAATTAGCATTACCATGATACTTATAGATAAAAATATCATGCTAATAAACATCATCATTCTACCAGATAAGGGTAGTGTCAAGGAATCAGTTTTTACAAACAAATTGGCAGAAAAAATAAAAAGAGCAGACACTACCGCCAAATAGATTTTATTATAATCTTCGGTTGCTTTTCTTGCGCCCTCAAGAAGCTGTGTAGAATAGTTATCTCTCCTGGGGGCATCATTATCTTTTTCGCCTTGACTATTATCAGGCATTTAACCTTCCTCCTTATAAAAGAAATTTAGCATAATTTGTTTAACAAATCAAACCTAATTGATATTTAATATTGGCTTGAGATGGATGGCGGTTAGTGATAGGAGGGGCACTTCTATAGTCCCGTATTTCCTCGTGATCAAGCCCCCAAGGGCAAATAAATTTTTTCAGATGAGAGTAGTCAGTTGTGTCTGTCGCCGGCGGAAAAGAATGATCGGATATGGTCAATGTCGGATTTAGAGATTCCTGGGACTGAGGAGAGCGCATCTGCGTTTGCTTCCCGGATTTTTTTGACGCTTTTGAAAAACTTGAGCAAAGCTCTTTGTTTTTTGGGGCCGATTCCCGGGATTTCCAAAATTATGGACCGGGTGAAGGCTTTTCGCCTGAGCTTGCGGTGATAGGTTATCGCGAACCTGTGCGCCTCGTCCCTGATCCTGGTCATAAGGCTTTTAGCTGGCTCTCTTTTTATCCGCACCGGGTCTTTCCGGCCCGGCAGATACACCCGCTCCGGCTTTTTCTCAAGCTTATCGCTCAAAGCCTTTCCGATTTCCCTTTCCTTCGCCAGCGCAACCGCATCGATCCCCCGTATCCCAAGCTCTTTCAGCACCTCAAGAGCAATATTTAGCTGTCCTTTTCCGCCGTCAAGGATGATGAGGTCAGGCATTTCCTGTTCTTCAGCCAGCGCTCTCTTGAACCTTCGGAAAAGAACCTCGCGCATCATTTCAAAATCGTTCTGGGTGTCGATCCCCTTGATCCGGTATCTTCGGTATCCGCTCTTGTCCGGCTCCCCGTCCAGGAATTTGACCATAGACCCGACTGCGAGTTTTTCCCCCAGGTTGGAGATGTCATAGCACTCAATCCAGCCCGGAACCTTTTTGAGGCTGAAAATCCTTTTCAGCTCCTGAAGCGCATCCGCCCTGAGCTTCTCTTTTTCCGCGCTCGCTTCCAGCGCCTGTTTGGCGTTGGTATGAGCAAGCTCGACCATCGCCCGTTTTTCCCCCCGCTCCGGGACTGAAACCTCCACCTGCCTTTTGGCCTGGTCTTCAAGCGAACTTTTAAGCAGGTCCTGGTCTTCAATTGCAAACGGCAGCAGTATTTCTTTGGGGATGAAACTCTGGCCGAGATAGAACTGTTTCAGGAAAGAGCCGAGCGCTTCTTTGTCCTCAAGCCTTGGGTTTCGGATTAGGTAGGGATGGCCGATTATGAGCATTCCCTGCCGGTAGCCGAGCCGGAAAACAACCGCGCGGTCAGCCTCGCGGTGATAGCCGATGACATCCCGGTCAACCGGAGCGTTCACCTCGACCTTTTGTTTTTCCAGGGTGTCTTTTATAGCCTGGATGCGGTCGCGGATGCGGCCGGCTTTTTCAAACTCGGTTTTTTCGGACGCCGCGTTCATTTCAGCCTCAAGCTCTGAGACCAGGTCTTTGCCCTCGCCCCGCAAAAACCGGACAAGCTGGTCAATGCCTTGCTTGTAAGCCTGTTCCGAGATCAGGCCCGCGCATGCGGCCGGGCATCTGTCCATCTCATAGTTGACGCAGGGCCGGTCCCGGAAATGGAACCTGGGCGTGGCGCAGCGGAGCACCGGGAAAATGTTCTGGAGCAGACGCACGGTCTCTCGCACCGCGCGGGCGGAGGCGAACGGCCCGAACACCATATCCTGGTTTTTTTTCCTGGCGATCCCTCTCCGGACCAGGATAAGGCGGGGGAATTTTTCGCTGGTGGTGAGCTTCAGATAGAGGAAGCTCTTGTCGTCCCTGAGTCTGATGTTGTATCGGGGCTGGTGCTTGCGGATAAGGTTGTTTTCCAGGATGAGCGCCTCTTTCTCCGTGTCTGTTACTACAAACTCGATGTCTTTTATCCTGGGCCTCAGGAACTGGATTTGGGGCCGCTCGTCGGTCTCGTTGAAATATGCGCGCACCCGGTTTTTCAGGTTGACCGCCTTGCCCACATAAATCACCTGTCCCTTGTCGTCCTTGAAAATATAAACCCCGGGCTGAGATGGCAGGCCCGCGGCTTTTTCCGCAAGCGCATCCATTTATGCCTCCACCTGATTATGATATAATTTGAGCCTTGATGCTAAAAAAATTCTGGCCTCACTTTGCGATTCTGGGCGCAGGGTTGATTGCGCTGGCTTTGACTTATTTATATCAGTATCATTGGCTTCGCCACATCGGCCTGCCGCTGGATGACAGCTATATTCACCTCCAGTTTGCCAAAAATATTATCGCGGGCAAATGGTTCGTATATACCGACAGCCAGCCGGCAACTCCGGGCGACACCTCCCCGCTCTGGATCATCCTGATCGCGGGGGTTGGGCTTTTTTGCAAAAACCTGGCAACGGCCAGCCTGGTTTTGGGCGGGTTGTTTTATATCCTCACCGGGCTCGTTGCTTTTCAGCTTGGCAGGAGATTTTTCAGCGATGCGTTTGCCCTGGGTTTTGCGCTGGTCGTGATTTTCACGGGCCGGATGCTCTGGGCAGCTGCCAGCGGCATGGAAGTGACGCTCTTCAGCTTTCTTTGTCTGCTCGGAATCCTGCTATATTTGCGGGGCAAAGAGCAAAAGAGGTTCAGCGTTTCGGCCGCGGCGGTTTTTGGGCTGGCGGTTAATGCCCGGCCCGAGGGGTATCTGCTTTTTCTTCTTGCGCTCCTGGACTGGATCTTGATCGAAAAAATATCCAGAGAAAAAAAACTGTCAGCGGCTCAAATTCCCTGGATTCAAGGCATGGTTTTCCTTTTGCTAGCCTTGCCCTACCCGATTTTTTCTTTGGTTTCAACCGGACACTTCACGCCCAACACCTTCCGCGCAACCAGGCTGCCGTTCGGATGGGAACGCAGCTGGGAATACCTGAAACTGGTCATTGAAACATTTTACAATGACCACCTGCTCCTTCACCTGGCCTTGCCGCTCGGAGCGGTTGTGTTTTTCGCGCAGGCGGTGAAAACTCGCGGCAAAGAACACGGCGGGTTCTTGCTTTGGTTATGGCCGGCCGGATATCTGGTTGCGAGCTTTTTTCTGACCCCGCTCAGCTTCCACTTCCAGCGCTATATCATTCCGGTTCTGCCCTTTTTCATTCTGCTCAGTTTTTACGGCTGGGAATGGGCTTTGCAAAAAGCCGGCAGGCTGATGCGGCCAAGGCCGGCTTCCATCGTCAACTACGTGTTCATTTCAATTATAATTGTCTGGGCCGCGTTGATCAGCCTCGGCTCCTGGCCCCAAATTGCCGCGCGCTGCGTCAAGAATATTGACGAGATGCAGATAAAAATCGGCCGCTGGGTTAGAGACAACACCAAGCCGGATGAGATGATCGCGGCCAATGACATCGGCGCGATTTTTTACATCTCCGACCGGCCCGCGCTTGACCTGGCCGGACTGACCAATCCCGAAATCCTCAACCAGGTCCAGGGGCTGAACATCCGGAATCAAGAACGGGACCGCATCACCCTGAAATATCTTCAGCAGAAACGGCCCGACTACCTGATCGTTTTTCCCAAATGGTTCCCGCGGATGGTTGAAAACACGCAATATTTTCAGCCGGTTTTTTCCGTGCGGATTGAGGACAGGATCATTGTTCCGGCTAAGGAGATGACGGTCTACAAATGCTCCTGGCCGGGGAAATAAAACCGGGCCTGGAGCCAGTCCAAGCCCGGTCTTGCTCGCTAAAATAATATCAGCCACCCCAATTTTCCGCCGCGCCGCGTTCCTCAGCTTTGCGCTTCAGGGCTTTATTGTTCCTGCGCTTACCGGCTGGAGCCGTCTTTGTCCCTGAGGAATTAGCCGCTGCTTTTTCTACTTAGCCGCGCCGGCTCTTATTCTTGCCTCCTTGACATCGTCGGTAGCCGGGTTCAGCGGATAGCTAAAGACCTGGTCCGGATAGATCAGGTCCGGATTTTTTATCTTGTCCTTGTTGGCATCGAAAATCAAAGGCCATTGAAAGGGATCGCCGTAAACGCTGGCCAGGCCGGCTATTCTCCAAAGGCATTCTCCCTTGACAACCGTGTGCTCGTCGTAACCGCCGCCCTTTTTCGCCTGTTTCTGCGATTCCGTGCCGGACTTCGCAGCCGGCTGCGCGCCCGCTTCTTTCTTGGGCGTCTGAAGCTCAGGCCCCGTCTTTTGCGCGCATCCCGAGAGGATCAAGCCCAGGCCCAGGAAAATCATCGCGCTGAAAAGCATCCATTTTTTCATCGTTCCCCTCCTTCAGTTTGCTTTATTAAAAATAATAGGCGCGGCTTTTTCCTTTGTCAAGACCATATGCCGTTCATTATCTGTATGGTTTCCGCTCTTAAGCATAGGCCAAAAGCTGAAATTTCAAAAGGAGTCGATCTAAGTTATACTTAAACCGGGAGCGGTTGAATGAACGATTTTGCAGGGGGATATTTCGGAAAAATCCTTGTGGTCGATCTTTCCCGGCCCGCAATTGATACCAGAACTTTGTCCGAGGAAACAGCAGGCCTTTACCTCGGCGGCCGCGGGCTCGCGACCAAACTTTTTTACGATGAGATCGACCCGCGCTGCGACCCGCTCTCGCCTCAAAACTGCATGGTCATCGCGGCCTCGCCTCTCATCGGCACCGCCGCGCCCACCGCCAGCCGCGGCCATATGGTTTTTAAAAGTCCGCTCACGAATTTCATCGGCAGCGCAAACTCGGGCGGAAGCTGGGCGGTTGCGTTCAAGGCCGCGGGCTATGACGCAATGGTGATCAAGGGCAGGGCCAAAGAGCCGGTGCTCATTGACATCCGGGACGGCCGCGCGGAAATCCTGCCGGCCCAGGAAATCTGGGGACTGGATGCTCACAAAACCACCGACGCGCTCTTAACCCGCGAAAAATCAGGCGGCCGGCCGCGCGTGCTCTGCATCGGGCCCGCGGGCGAGAACCTGGTGAGAATTGCGGCTGTGATGAACGACAAGAACCGCGCATACGGAAGAGGCGGCCCGGGCGCGGTTTTCGGGAGCAAAAATCTGAAGGCGATCCGGGTTTCAGGAAAACAAAAGACCGGGATCAAGAACAAAGAACAATACCAGTCCGGGTATGACCAGGCTCTGTATCTGATGCGCCAGGCTCCCATCACCAAGCGCCTGCTCAAGGACCTGGGCACAGCCGGCCTGGTCAAGCTGATCAACATCATTGATATGCTGGCGCACAAAAATTTCCAGGACACAACCCATTCCGAGCTTCTGGACCAAATCTCAGGCGAGGCCATCAGGGACACAATACTTGAGAAGGCCGGCGCCTGCCACGGCTGCCCGCTTGCGTGCCAGCGGCACACCAAAATCAAGGACAAGAAAGGCGAAGGGCCGGAGTTTGAAACCGTGGTCTTGATGGGTCCGCTGTGCGGAATTTATGACCTCAACGCCATCACCCTTGCCAACTACAAATGCAACGAGCTTGGAATCGACACTATGAGCTTCGGCGGCGCTCTGGCCTGCGCAATGGAGCTTTTTGAAAAAGGAGTGATCACCGAACAGGACACGGACGGAATCAAGCTCAAGTTCGGAAACGCGGACATTCTGGAAAAGATGGTTGAGATGACCGCGTTGCGCAAAGGCTTCGGAGACAAGCTGGCTGAAGGCTCTAAGCGACTCGCGAACTTTTACGAGCATCCGGAATTGGCAATGACGGTCAAAGGCCTTGAGCTGCCGGCTTACGACCCCCGCGCATCCTTCACCCAGGCGCTCGGGTATATGACCTCCCCGACCGGCGCATGCCATCTGCGGGGAGGCTTTGCGGCCTCGCTCGCGTTTTTCGGGGGCGCCAAGGAAATCCCCCGCTTCAGCGTCAAGCAGGCGCCGGTTGCGATCAGGAATGTGCAGAATCTCGGCATCATTCAGGACAGCCTGGGAATCTGCCGCTTCACGGGTTTTGCTTTTTCCGCAGACCCCTGGGCTCGGATGCTGAGCGGCGTCACCGGCCTCGACTTTTCCACCATCAAGCTCGAAGAGCTGGCCAACCGGGTAGCGGCCTTGGAGCGGATTTTCAATCTGGACGCGGGGCTAAAGCCGGAGGATGACAGTCTGCCCGCGCGGTTCGGCGAGATGCCTATCAGCGCCGGCGGCAAAGAGCGCTCTTTGTCAAGAGCAGACATTGAAAAAATGCGCGCGGATTATTACGCGGTGAGAGGCTGGGACGAAAAAGGCAGGCCCACGCCGAATCTGATCAAATTTTTGAAAATAGGGCTTAAAAAATGAAAAAGGAATGGAGCGCAATTGACCGGGTCTTTCCGCTTATGAGCGCAATCGGACGGGCGTCGCTCGCGATTGACATCCAGGACAGCCACAGCGGAAATCTGGCGATGCGCATCAAAGACGAGAACGGAAAAGAGCGGATGGCGATCACCGCGACCGGCAGCCAGAAAGGAGCGCTGGAGCCGGAGCAGATTTGCATCCCTTCGATTGAAGAACCGGACTTCGGCTATTACAAGTCATCGTCGGAAACCGACATCCACGCGGCTATTCTTTCCATCCCCGGGGTGAACGCGTCAATGCACGCGCACACCAAAGAGCTTACCATCGCAACTCTGGATGATGCGGAAAAACCGAGCCAGCCCGATGATTTTGTCCCGATTGACCCGCTCGGATTTTACCACCTCCAAGGCCGGGTCAAGGTTGACTGGTTTCCGGTCCCGAGCGGCTCGCCTGAGATTGCGGAGAGAATCCCCGCGCGGCTCAAAGACCATCCCTTAGCCGTCATCCAGGGACACGGAGCATTTGCGCGGGGAAAAAATCTGAAAGAGGCGTTCTTCCTGCTCAGCGTCGCCAATAATTCCGGCTGCATCATAAATCTCGCGCGGAGAATAAAACTTGATGTCGAAACGCTAAGACAAAAAATTCTGGCTGAACCGAATGCAAGCTTCAGTTATCCGCCGGCTGAATATGGAATTGAAGCGGATGAGCGATGCGATTTTCCCAATGAGGATGAAATGATCCGCGAGTTTCAAAAAGCAGGGGAGCGGATTTTCCAGTCCCGGCTCTCGCCTTTTCATACCGGGTCAATTTCCGCACGCGGGGTGAAAACTCTTTTTTACGCGGAAAAAGCGTCCTGCCCCAAAGATTTGCCCGGGCCTTTGCTTGAGCTGTCGCTTGCGTCGGAAAAAAACCAGGATAAGGAGCTTGCCATCCACCGCGCAATTTATAAAGAGAGCAATTTCCAGACGGTGATGCACTGCTATGTGCCTGAGGCTGAGGTGTTATCACACCATAATTTGCCCGGCCAGGCTGTTCCCGTTGACAGGATCGTGCCGGTGGATGCTGAAGGAAGCTTTTTGTATCTGGTGATCCCAATCCTGCCGCCTAAGTTTGAAATTGAAAACCTTATCCGGCTGCTCCACGATTACAAGGTGGTGGTTGTGCGAGGAGGAGGGGTCTGGGCAGTTGGCAGTCAGTCAATCTCAGAAGTGCTCCACCATCCCTCATCGGTCCGTGAAATCTGTCTCTACCGCATCTCCGCTATCGAGCGCGGGCTTGACTTATCACAAATGGAGCCCAAAAAAGCAAAGAAGTGGTGAGCGCTCGCTGGTCCTGTTATATAGCTATAGGGCTCGTTGACCAAAACATAAAACCTTTAGTCCTCCCCCTTGATGGGGGAGGGCCAGGGAGAGGGTGACAAGGGCAAAGCCCTTGACCAAATTTGCTTAGCACAGCATCGATATGGATATTGAGCCATACAAGTTGATGTGGCCATGCCCCTCACCCTCCCCGCTCCGTCGTCCCGCAGGGCGGGACTATGGAGCGTCGGCGACTTTATCCCCTCCCGTTCCATTCTCCGTAGTCCCGCGTCGCGGGACGAAGGATGAACAAGGGCGGGGAAATTTTGATGTGAATAGTATTTGGGCAACATCCCCTATAGGACGATCAGCCGCATTATTGAATGCTTTGACCAGATGACCTTGATTGCCTATAATTAAAATAGATGGATAAAAAAATATTAGCCTTGGCAAAATCTTTCAAAGAGCTTGTGACCAAAAAGCTCGGAGACGCAGAGGTTATAGTCTTCGGCTCCCGCGCCAGAGGCGACAACAGCCGGGATTCGGATTTGGACATCTGTGTAATCGTGAAAAATCTTGACCGCGATGCTCGGGAGACAATTTTTGACTGCGCGTGGGAGGCCGGGTTTGCCGCGGGCATAGTCATCGTGCCTATTATCTTCTCCAAAGATGAATTGCAGGGCGCGCTCCAAGCCTCGCCGCTTTACAAAGAAGTCGAGCGCGAAGGCGTAAGACTATGAGCGCGGAACTTTGAGATATTTTTCTGTTTGTTCCAAAAATTTCTTCGCGTTTCTCAGAACGGCCACGGCTTTTTCTTTGGAGAATTCTATTTCCGACAAGTAATCAGCCTTCTGCCTTTGCTTGAAAGCCTCGACCAAATAGCTATGGAACTCTTCGGGAAATTCTTTGCTTTTTACCAGTTCTTTCCCAAACGCGCTGATCACCGCGGAGTGTTTGGTGTAGCTTAAATTCCTGGAAAGGAGCAAGGCCTCCGCGCAGTAAAACATCGCGTAATAAAGACGGGAAACCGCAAACTCGAAAAAGCCTTTTTTAATCAGCTCCTCGGCCGCCAAGATGCTCCGCTCGGATTTCTCAACTAATAAACTAACCTCATCCCTCATACCCGGATGCCTTCTTTTCTGACATTGAGCAGGAGCGGGGTTGATTTGGCCGCAAACTCGCTTTCCAGATAATCAAGGCACACAATCACCGTGTCATACTTGAGCGAAATCTTGGCGCTGATCCTGGAGACCTTTTTCTCTTCATCCTTGCTCAGGGGAGATTTGAGGATGAGAAGGCAGTCGATGTCCGAGTCTTGCAGCTGCTCGCCCCGCGCGTAAGAGCCGAAAAGAATAAGCCCGGACATCTTATCCTTGAGCGCGGTCTTAAGCTCCCTCTTCAGCTCAGCCAGGACCGATTTGAACTGATTCTTGTTCATATAATTAATTCTACCAGAACCATAATCTTTTGCCATATCCCTCAGGACAGCCGCGCAAGTTTGTTGGTGAAGATGGAGATCAATCCGCCAAGCATCACATAGCCCAGGATAACCTCGGTCGCAACAATAAATTCCCCCAAGCCGCTGACCGGGACAACATCTCCAAAGCCCAGAGTGGTAAAAGTAACAATGCTGAAATAAAAGTATTTGAACCATCCCGGATTCCCAGGCAAATTGACAACTATTTTGACCAGACTATCCCCGGCCAGCCAGTAGGTCAGGCCATAAATAAATGCGATAAACCAAGACCAGAAAATCCATAGCCAGATGTTGCTCCCATATCCGCAAGTTATTCCCCACAAAAACATCCAAAACCTGCTCCATCGGCTTTTCTTTGAATCCTCCAGCTTTGCCTCCAGCCAGCTTTGGTCTTTGATGTATTTGAGAACCAGAGGGTCGCATTTGCCGACCGCATCAACCATTGCCCCTTTCCAGAGCGTGGGAGAGTTGATCCTTTCATAAAAATTCTTCACCCATTTCCAGTTAACTTTAGTGTCTAATTTTAACCGCGCAATCAGATTTTTAGCGCACAAGGGCAGTCTGAGAAATTCTGTATAACCAATATTCGTCAGCTCCGCATCTTTTAAATTAGACTCACTAAGATTCGTTCCCCGAAAATTTGCATGGAAAATGTAAGCTCCTTGAAGCTTCGAGCTTTTCATACTAGCCCCTTGAAGATTAGTATATAACAGAGTAGCTCCTTGAAGATCTGTGGCAACGAGGCTAGCACCTTGAAAATTTGCAAGATTGAGCCTTGTTCCTTGAAGATTAGTGTTGTAAAGCCTAGCTTCTTGAAGGTTCGTCATATGGAGTTCTGCTCCTTGAAGATCTGCATTAGCTAGTTCTGCCTTTTCAAGGTTGGCACTATTGAGGGAAGCTCCGCTAAGATATGCTCGCTCGAGATTGCAGTTTTGGAGATTAGCACCATGAATGATCAAGGCTCCTTGAAGATTCGCCCCGCAGAGCCTGGCTCCCTTAAGATTCACCCGTTGGAGGTTTGCACCTTCAAGATCTGCGTCCTCGAGTCTAGCCCCTTGAAGATTTGTAGCAAAAAGATTAGCGTATTTAAGGTTAACCTCACGGAAATCATGCCAAAATCCTTCTTTTCTGAGAGCCTCGAAAGTCTTTTCGCTAAAGTCGGCCCCGCTAAGATTTGCCCCTGCAAGATTCTGGTTATTCTCCAAAACCTTTTTCCGCCATTCATTTACCGCTTCTTCCCCTCTTTCAACAAGATGCCCCCAGCAAAATTCAGAACCCCAGAGCGGCCCTTCTTCGCATCCCTCAGCCACGCATTTTTTCTTTTGCTCGGTCATTTTCTTCCCTTCAAATACCTCGCTTCTGCAGGCAAGGGTTATTCAAGCAAGGCGAGCGATGCGGTTGGCGAAAATCGAGATCAATCCCGCAAGCATAACATACCCCAAAATGCCTTCCTCAAGCATAATCAGCTTCCCTGCCAATCCGCTCGGATGGAGATTTTCCATTGTCATAGGAATAAAAGTCACCATACTTCCATAAAGCGCATTCCCGAATTTTGCCCATCCAGCAGGCGAGACATCAGTGAACAAATAATTCCAACCCGCACAGTAGGTGATTGCAAAAGATAGAATCAAAACCCCGCACCAGAAAAGCCATAATCCAATATTGCTCCCGTACCCGCAGCTTATCCCCCACAAAAACATCCAAAACCTGCTCCGTCGGTTTTTCTTCGATTCTTCCAGCTTTGCTTCCAGCCAGCTCTGGTCTTTGATGTATTTGAGCACCAGAGGATTACAAGCACCGACAGAATCAACTATTGCCCCTTTCCAAAGCGTGGGAGAATTGATTCTTTCATAAAGGTTCTTCACCCATTTCCAATCAACACAGGTGTCTAATTTCAACCGCGCAATCAGATTTTTAACGGATAAAGGCAGCCTGAGAAATTCCGTATATTTTATGTCTCTCAAATCAGCGTCCCTAAAATTGCACTTGCTAAGATCAGCTCCATGAAGATCAGCCCGATAGAGACTGGCTTCTTGAAGATTCGCATTAATTAGGTTCGCTTTCTGAAGATCCGACTGATCGAGCTTGGCTCCCTGAAGACTCGCCCGATCGAGACTGGCATTTCGAAAATTCACCTTTCGAAACTTGGCTCCTTTAAGATTCGCCCTAATGAGGCTGGCATTTCGAAAATTTGCCTCAATGAGGCTAGCATTTCGGAAATTAACCTTTCTGAGACTGGCTTCTTGAAGATTCGCCGATCTAAAATCAGCTTCCCGTCCTATATTTTTGTATGACTTTTGCTGGAGGTCAGCTCCGCTAAGATTTGCTCCTGCAAGATTCTGTTTATTCTCCAACACCTTTTTCCGCCATTCATTTACCGCTTGCTTGCCTTGTTCAACAAGATGCTCCCAGCAAAATAAAGCGCCCCAAAGAGCCTCTTCTTTGCATCCTTCCTCTTTGCACATTTTCTTTTGCTCTGTCATTTTCCTCCCCGCCAATACCCTCTTAATTCATTTAAATATCATTTTATTGCAATAAATACAAATGGAGAGTTGGGAGTTGGGAATTAGGAATTCGGATTTAGGAATTCGGCTCAATTCCCAATTCCTAACTCCGAATTCCTCTGAATCGCGAGCAAGCTCGCTCCCACAGTGACAAAAATTGTCACAAAAACGCGGGTGAAGGAATGCTTCTGCGCTCGTGCCCAGCGTCCTTCGTAGCTCCGAGTATGCCGAGGAGCGAAGAAGGATAGGCTCTTTTCGCTCTTTGCGGTTTGTCATCCGCCTTCGTCCCAGGCAGGCGCTAACAAGACGAGACTATGGCGGACTGACGAAAAACGTCACAAAAATAGGGTCTTTTTCGAGGCATTTTTCGGTATCGCTAACCCGGCGAAAAATAACCTGAAACTAAAAACTGTTTAGCCGCCCTGAAAGTTGCTCGGGTTTTGGGCGAATAAATGTTCTATCAACAAATCAACCACTTAGGCTCCAAATTATATGATTTTAGTGTGGCCAATTTTTCCTATATATAGAGAGGCTCGATCCTGCTTCGCTCCTC
>Ga0315280_10009335_pt1 | contig 12616 bp, 23 predicted proteins | sample YL17G06_40_MG_FD_203697 | JGI IMG/M metagenome (GOLD analysis project Ga0315280, IMG submission 203697) | Sediment microbial communities from Yellowstone Lake, YNP, Wyoming, USA - YL17G06_40 | ecosystem: Environmental > Aquatic > Freshwater > Lake > Sediment | place: USA: Wyoming | collected... | reverse complement strand
TAAAACCTTACCGTTTTTATCTTTAACCGTCACGGTTGCCCAGATTTTAATGACGTGTTTCATTCACACTTTCCCCCCCTTGCCTATTTAGCTGATATTGTAACCTCAACGGATTCTGAAATTGCTTCCGTAGCTATGGGAGTTTTACTTACTGATGCAACCTCAGATATTGCGTTATTAACAAACCCCTTTGTAATCATAAGTATCCCGCTCATTTCAGGTGGAAACTTCCCCGCCGGTGCTGCACCGCGAATATATTGACTTGCTTGGCTCGTTAAACTTCCTCTCCAACAATTTCCACGTTGACCTTTCCGGCCTCGCTATAATATTTTGCTTGAACCTCAAAAGCTTTCGCACCGTCGCCCGTCATTGTGTAGTAGTCCCAGGGAAAATGCTCGAGCACTATGGTCTTATCATCCATGAGGCGCTCGCAGCTTACGTCCACGCCTGCCCATCGATATTTGAACCAAGCTGCCTTCTCGGCGCTGATCACGACCTTCGCGAGTTGAAACTGTTTGAGGTTTGTCACGGTGCGGGTGGCGACCGTGGCGTAGGCCGCAGCTGAGGTTATGCTGCCCTTCGCTAGGATCCCGCCCTTGGGCCTGGGCTTGATCTGGCCGTCGGTTATGGTGCGGTCCTTCTCGTATTGAACTATTATAAGGCGGCCTTTAACGTCTGTGAGCACCGGAGTGCGTGTTCCATCTGGAAGGTCAGAGGGCGCCGCTGCGTAGCGGCCCACGTTGACGGGGCCGACTTCAACCTCTGGGATTTCGACGTTGACGCTTATGAGCTTCGTGTAGTCTGGGAGATCAGAGGGCATTTCAGCGGATCACCCCTAAGCGTTTGAGGAGTTTTGTTAGCAGTTCCACGAGAGGCATGATGCTCGCTATCTCTTTTTCGAGGACGCTGATGCGGACGCTGATGGTGTGCGGATAGTCTGTCCCGGGGCTGCAGCCTAAAAACTTCAGCTGGTAAGGAGTTGCCTTAAGCTCGTAGTATTCCGGGAAGGTGACGGCTTCATCGTCTCCTGTGACCCAGTCGACCGGGTTCACAGGGACCAGCTGGTGCTCGTATCTTAGGAGTTTGACCTTCACCATGCCATGGCAGCCTGCGGGATACTTGAGCTCGATTTTTGTTATGACGCCCTTCGTGAGTTTAAGAGTCTGCTCTTTCGGGTTTGTCTCTGTGGTGCCGGCTGGTATGGTGATGTCCCAAGCGTAGTTCATTAGGGGCAGCTCGAATTTTATTTAGGTCCAGCGTTGAGGTAAGATCCTCTCGCTATAAGTCTGCACTCGTCGCTCGCCGTGGCTGACTCGATCCTGGCTACCGGTCTTTCCCCTTCCACGAGGAAGACGGGATAGTTTAGGCCGATGCCGTACAAGCCGGTGCCTGGAGCTTGACGCGTTATCCAGAATGTGTTGCCGCCTCGCTTGTAGCCGAGCCTTATGGTTTTGTTCGCGGTTGTCAAGTCTATGGCGCAGAACTGCTCGATTTTAACGACCATGCCCTCTGGGATTTCTGGGCCTTCTAGGTCCACGTCTCCCGCTGCGGCTCTAAGGTTCACTTCCTCAGCAGAATACACGTCTCTAGGCCTGATTTTCTCGCTCATCTACTGTCACCTGGCATGATTGAGAATAGAGAAAAAAGGGGATATGAGGTTTGCTGTGGATTTACTTTGGACTATTGCGGGCGGACTTGCTCGGCCGCGATCTCGCAGACTGCGTCTTCTACTCCTTGGGTTAGGACGAGCTCGAGTTTCTTGTAGACTTTGGGATCAAACCAGTCTTCCGGCATGCCTGGACGCCCGAATGGGATCGGTAGGGTTGCGTGTGGCGCGTGGCCTTCCTCGACCATTGTTATTTTGCGGTCTGTTGTGTCAGCCGATCCCGCATGGTCGAACATGTTGAGTTTCATTTCGCTTGACCATTGGTAGTCGATTCCAATGATGTCTGGGACCGTCGATAGCTGATAGAAAGGTCTTGCATCTGGCTCCATGTTGTGTATAAGCCTCACGGTTTCTTGGTGTGAGCAAAAGATGTCATGCTTTATTCTGCCGACGCCGAACAAAGCGAGAGCCTGAGCGTCCAGCTGTTGGGTCTTGCGGTTGAACGGTATGAAGCTATCGACATCGCATGTTAGTTTCATGTCTGTGACTATCTCGCGGATGTCGCTGCCTTGTTTCCACAGCCTAGTTAGGAGCATACGATAGATGTAGTCGGTTGGGAACTCGAGTCTTTTCTCGCCGCTGGTTGAGGTGAAGTTTTCGATCTGTTTAGCCATGAGGAACTGGGCTGGTGCAGGCACGTCTTCGAAGACTTTGGCTACAGTTGTCAGTTTGATGTTGTCACCGGTCGCGAAGCCTGTATCGCCGGCTGCTCTGATCGCTGCCTTGTTAAACGTGATTTTGAGCTGGGGGTTGGTGAAGGCTTTAGGGTTGAAAGCGTATTCTCTGTCCCAGAGGTAGCGTCCGAACATTAAGAGGACGTTATGGCGCTGTGCTCCGGCGCCCCATTCACTTGGGAAAATAGCGGGCATTTTTCCGAGTTTGTAGAAGTACATCGCCTCGAGCTGGCTCATGTTGAGGTTGTGGAGCACTTCTGAGCCGTCGACAACCTCGATTTTGGTGACTATGTCGCTGATGAAATTGCCTTTGTTGCTGGTCGCTCCGTTGGTGCATTCAACCTCGAGCTCTAGGGCGCTGATCGGCTCAACTAGGTCCAGGTCTTTCTTGTAGGTCTCCGTGTCCTTCGCTGTGTATTGATAGTCCAGAACTGCGTCACGAGTTTTCATACATGATCACCTGATGGTAGTCGGATAAACCTATGCTGGACCGGCCGCTAGGACTGCAAGCCTCTTACTGTGTAGGGCGTCGCCGATCTTCTTAACTCGGTCGTAGTTGCTTGGGTCGCCTCTTGGCTTCCTGGCGCCTATTTCTGTGGCTGCTATGACGGGCAAGTATGGATCCACGCCTGCCTTCATGTCGTCTAGGGCTGCTGTGACGCCTGGTCCGAAGCGTCCGATACCTACGGATTCCACTTTGCGCTTGAACTTGGCTGCGCCGGCTTTCTTGACGCCGCCGCTAAAGCGTTTACCTATGTCTGCGGCTTGAATCGCGCCCTTGTAGTTTTCCGTGGCTGCCGTGGTTTCTGTGGCCCACCTGTCGGCTGCTGCGGGAGTGTTCTTCTCGTAATAAGTGGCTCTGCGTGGAGTCTCTTCACTCCATTTTTTCGCTACGTCTTCTGCGGATGGAACGATGGGTTTTGGCATAAATTCACTCTCAAATGAAGATAGCACGGGAAGACTTTTATGTTTAGATAGAAATTTAGCATAGAGGTTTGAGTTTGGCCTTCACGCACCTTCGCAGAACCCTAGAGCCAAAATGGGTGAGCATGTACGTCGCAGAACATTATCCCAGGGCTGAAGTGCGCCTTGGCTGTCCCTTGGGGGGAATTCCAAAGGAGACGCAGAAGGATTATGGACTTCTGAAGGGGCTGCGCGTTTACCGTCCATGGCGACCTGAAGTCGATGCCGTTGTGATCCTGCACAACATGGTCATCTTGATAGAGGCTAAAATCTTCAAGTACATGGAAGGGCTGAGTAAGCTGCCAGTCTATAAGGCCCTGGTCCCGGAGACGCCGGAGCTGCAGCCAGTCAAACACAGGCCCATATACATGAAACTGTTAATTCCAGCAAGCATCCCCTGGGTTATTGAGGCTTCTAAGCCATTAGGCGTGACTGTTGAAATTTGGGCGCCCGACTTCATAAAGCAGGTTTGGGAAGAGCGAGACAAGTACTGGACCCAAGAGAAGGTCCAAGAGCGTGAGGAACGCAAACGCAAACTCGAGGAAATGGGATATAGATGAGTGATATAGAAAAAAGTTCTAGTCGCCCCCGCATCGTCTATTTGGATCCAAATAAAATTAAGACTCCAGACGTGCGGGTAACTTCCACGTGGGACCCTGAGCTCCTGGAAATGTTCAAGAAGGACATTGAGGGCTCGGGAATTGAGCAGCCACTTCTCCTAGCAAAAGAGGGAAAAACCTTCTGGCTCGTCGATGGATTGCACAGGCTGGAAGAGGCGAAGCTCCAGGGCCTGAAAAGGGTTCCCTGTGTAATCCGTGAAATGGGCATGCGGGACGTCCTCTTGAAAAACCTTAAGCTGAACCGTCTTCGCGGGGGAACCAAAGCCAGCGAGATGGTGAGGGTTATGAATGAGCTGCAGAGTAAACACGGGCTCGGCATCGACGACATCGTGAAAGAAACGGGCTTCCGCAGGGACTATGTGGAAAAGCTTCTGGAGACGGCGCGGGCTGAAGCAGAGGTCCTCGAGGCCCTGGACAGAGAGGAAATCAGCGTTAGCCACGCCTGGGAGATCAGCCGAGTCCCAAACCGGGACATTCAGCTTAGGCTCCTCGGACAGGTCTTCACCTACCGGCTAGCAGCAAAGGACCTGCACAACGTCGTAGACGAAACCATCGAGATCCTACACAAAAGGGAAGCGCAGCCCAAACAGGCTAGGGCACCCGAGCCTACAGCGATCCCGACGGTGAAGTGTCACCTATGCGAAAACGAGTGGCCCATCCGCAAAGTAGTCGGAATAAACATCTGCATGGCATGTTATGGAATAGCCCACGAGGCAATAACCAAAGCAAAAAAAGAGGGCCGAATTCCCTCTCAGGAACAGTTAGCCATAGAAGTTACGGAGCCCCTCTCCCATGAAAATATGACGAAAGAACGATCGAACGAACAAACGAACTTACATCAAAATCTCAAGAGTGGGATGGGTAGTCATGAAGAGGATGGTGAGGATGGGTCCGGGGAAGTGTTGGACACAACTACAAGTCAGCCGAGGAGAAAACCTAAATGAACTGTTCTACATATCTACAGTTTGAGGGGGTTTGTGTTTGGCTGCGCCAATAGAAAATTATGTTGTTTTGAAGCCTGGTATTCCGGTGACTTTGCACTTTGTTGATCATGCGCTTGTTAAGAGGGAAATTACGGATCCGGTGCGCAAAGTGGGGGTGACTCGTGAGAGCCTCATGTTCTACGTGGATGAGGTTGATGGGGGCAAAGTGGACCGGGTGTACTCGATACTCTCGCAGAAACATGCGGCTGAGTTTGCCGGTTACCTTCCCGGGAAGGGGTACACTCGCTATCGATTTACGGTTATTAAGGATGCGCCTGGGTTTGTGCCGCCGAGGATTGTGAGTGTCAAGCCGCTCTAAGGCTGGGTCCCGGCCCCGAGTCATGAAAAGAGTGCACCGTTTTATAATTGGGAGCGCTCCCAGGCCCTACATTACTTTGGACATGGTTGTTAGCGAGGACTGGGAGATCCTGGACGCCACGGCGGGCCTTAGGTTTTTTTGGCGTAGACGAGACGCAAAGCGCGTGCTATTCCTAGATCTGAGGAGAGAGGTTTTCCCCGACATAGTCGGCAGTAACGAGTTTTTGCCGTTCCAGGATGGAGTTTTCTCGCAAGTATTTTATGATCCCTCTTATTTTTACGGGAAAGAAGAGGGATCTGGCTTTTTTCGTACAGATTTGGGGTTTAGGTTTTGGGCGTGGAAGTCTAAGAGGCAGCTGCTGCGCAACGTGATAGCCGTGAACCGCGAGTTTTGGCGGGTGCTTAGGCCTGACGGCGTGTTATTGTTTGAGTGGACGGATATGCCCGGCGGGGTGCCCCACGAGTTTGTTTTGGGTCTGCTGAATAATTTTAGGCTGGTTGACTCCAGGAAGTCGAGAAGCAAAGGCGGCACAGAGAATATCGCGTATCTTTTCACTTTAAAAAAAATTGAGTGAGGAGCTCATAGTTTTCAGCAATTAGCCTAGGCTAGACCACATCAAAAAGCCTAGAGTTACGTTTCAGCACCCTTTCAGCATCCAATTTACAACCCTTATATATAGGGTGAATGTTTATTGTATATTGAGTGATACTCAATGACAGAGGTAGAAAAAGTCGGAATAGTGGCGCTGTTTCAAGTCAAAACGAGAGGCCGCAAACACTACATAACGCTGGATCCTAAGGCTGTGGACAGCTACGACATCAAGCACGGCGACATAATTAAGGTTGAGATCCTAGAGGTACGTCGCAAGCCCAGAGAAGAGGAGCCTGAGAGAAATGAGCAAAAATAGAGACGCCGCCATGAAGTTGCTTTACCGTAAGATGCACCCAAGCTTCGGAAAAGAAATCGACGATGTCTTAACCGTTCTGCAACGCGTGATTGAGGACCCACAACTCACCTTTTGCTGGACTGCAGGATACATCGCATTAAGGACCGGGGGTCATATAATTCTCGCCAAAGTCTTAGCTGAGACGAGCGAGAAAGTGAGAGGCAAAAGACATGAGCGATGAAGACTTGAAAATCCTAGCCGAAGACCTCGTGGACTTCCTCAACGGCCTAGAAGCCTCATGCGTAAAAATGAAGATGCAAATAGCCAAGCTCTATGGCCCAGAAAGGTCGGGATGGGATCCCGCCAAAATCAAGTGGTCCCCGGCGCAGGGAACCAGAGGACCCTTCGAGGTAAGCGATGACATCAACAACCCTGAATTCAAAGCCATGCTGAAAGATCTATCAGCTCACAAGGGCCGGATGAACGTGGAAGGATACTTTTACTGGACCTATCCAAGCGGCGCCGTAGTCGGACGCAAAAAGAGAGGAGCCTAAAAACATGAGCACGCGCCTTCAGAAAAGGGGCTGCCCAACTGAACAGTTCTCCCACATAGTGACTAGCCCTCGGCTGGGCAGCTCCTCTGAAAGAGGCATAAAACCATGAGGAAAGTAAGCGAGCCTAGACGACGCAAAAGCCGGATCTACGAGAAATGGTACGGACGCGCCTACACCATAAAAACCCTAGCCGAGGTCAAAGTCTGCGCGAAATGTGGAAAAGAGCTGCCTGAAGGACAAGCATCTAGGGAATGCCCTTACTGTGGCGGCCCGCTCATAACAAAATGCGTCCCAAAAGAGAAGGAGTGAATAAACTTGTCAGGTTGGGATAGAGATATAGATCAAGAAGGACACACGGCGGCTGATCGCGCTTGCAATATTTTAGAAGACATCGCTGAGTCCCTAGAGAAGATAGTCAAAATTCTGGAAAGAATGAATAGACTGCTTGAGAAACGTACGCCGATTAAACATCATAGAATGCCAGACGGCAAACTGGTGCCGCCGCGTCCCTAAACTTCCCCTTTTTTCTTAAAAAAGTTTGAAGGACACTCCGCACAGCGAGAGCTCGGCAGCCAATTAGATCCATAACGCTGACAAAACACGAGGGAGCCGCTGAAGCCGCCACAGAACGCACAATAAACCTGAGGTGCAACTTTTTCCCACGCATCTTTCTGCAGAAACTCGTATTTACCATGCCCACGAGGCCTAGCCGGAAAATTCTGCGTTAAGTTAATGGTGATGGGGTTAGAACCCAGCTGCGCCCTCAAATTCTCAGTCTTAGGATCCCACTCAACCTTGCTGCCCCTCTTGAAAGCCTCAACCATAGCAAACATGAAACTGTTAAACAAGTGACAAGTAGTCACCCCATGAACCCTACAGAGCTCCTTAAACTCATCATAACCCTTTGTTGCAGCTAGGAAGCTAATCTCCTTATACGCACCCCTATGAACCTTCAAATGACCACGAAGCCCTTGTTGGGATCCAAACACACGACCACAAACCAAACAACGATACTCTTGAACCAACTGAAACCTACCCCCCTAGGATTACCAACAACCTTCTACATTCGGAGCACATAAAAGCTTTGTTAGCGCATTTGTTGAAATTCTCGAGTGGAAACAGAGGGGTGTTTTACCTGCATCTACTAGTAGACACGTGCGTATTTTCGAGTCCTGGCAGCTTCAGCCTTGTAGCGGTGAATGGCACTCGCCAAACCCTCAATAAAACATGTGATGGCAGTCTTATCATATCCCGTTATCTCAGCGCAGTCTTCCCGTTTAGTCAGCCCAACGAGAATATCTCGTATCCTTTCCAAATCGTTCCTTACGCTCGTTTCTAATCACCTGTTTTCTACTAGTAGATTCGCCTCAGATAAAGTTTACTAGTAGAAATAGGGGGGGACTTATTGCTGACGTTTACGAGCGTGCGAACTAAACCTTTGTTTTCTGAGCCTCTTTCGTCTTTTCAGGCTTCAACAAGCGTTTATAGACTTCGTAAGGGTCCGTGGGCTTTTCTTTAGGCTTTTCCTTACTCAACTCGCCACGCCCCCTAGAGCTCTAAGTTCAGCCTCGAGCTCTCCGATCTCCTCATCCCTCTGTTTAATGAGAAGGGCCTTCTCGTCGGCTATGGCTGCGAGCTCGTCCTGGAGTTTTTTGAGTCGTGCCTGGTAGCGGGCCACGATGAGCTCTCGCTGTTCTTTGAGTTTGGCCAGCCTCCCCGTTAGAGCGCGGATCCGTTCTGGAGTTATGGCTGCCATCTATCTCCTAAGACTCCTAGCGGATGCTTCCGCGTCGACTCGGCTCCAGCCCCTGCGGATCAACTCAGCTATGAAGACAGCTGGGAATATGTAACCAGCTTTGTACGCTGCCTCTAAGTCGTCCTGCGGGAGCTCCTGGATCAGAAAAGCGATATCCACGTCTATTACGTCGAGGGTTTCAGCATATATCTTCTCCGTTGAAGTGAGCTCCTCTCTTGTGGCGGCGTCCGTGCGGTCCACTCGTGATATGGCTAACTCGTAGCGCCTGAGTACTCTGGCCCTGGCTTCGACTATGGGTTTAGTGAGGACTTCCGGCGTTATGGCTGCCAGGTCCTCTTGTATGCTGAGGACCTCAAAGTCGATAACGTCTAACGTCTCTTTCATTTCTATCTCGAGGGCCTCAATTTCGCTGCTGGTGACTCCGGTCCTGACGTCTAAGCGCATGATGAGCCTCTCGTATGTTCTCTCTATACGGTTGATCTTGGCGGTCACGGCTTTGCGGCGGCGTTCAACCTCTTCCGGCGTGACGGGCCTCGGTGTTCGCTGGATATCTAAAAGCAGCTGAGCATCTTCCGGTAAGTATCCCAGCTCCTCAACCCTTGTGACGTACTGGCTGTCGCCTATAAGTCCCAGATCGTAGGCCTGCGCCACTTTGGCCTCTGTTAAGAGTTTCTTTTTCTCAGCCTTCTCTTCTCTGACGTAGCTTGCCTTCCGAGTCTGGGCCTCGGCCACGTGGACGTCTATTCTGGCTGGAACTACGCCTATGGTTGTGAGGTCGCTGCGGAGCTCAGCCTCTGTCATGAGGCCCTTTACAAACTGGTCCTTCACGATTTTTACCAGGTCGACTTTGACGTCGCGGCTCTCTCGGTATTTAGCCCTTGAAACCCACAAGTCAATGATTTCGGGCCTGCCGCCGATCGCTGAAAGTTTTTCTCTGAGGCGTGTTTCGTCGTCTAAGCCGGCTATGTAGTCTGCGATGGCTTCTCTGCGGAGTGCTTCGCGCTCGGCTTCTGTGCGGTAGGCGACCATGGCCTGAGCAGCTTTACTAGCGTCTTCTGGGCTGAGGCCGCCCCATCGGCGGTATTTAGTTATGTCCTCAACCGTGTAGAGGCCGGTGTCGTATCCATAACCCATTTCCCTCACGCCCGGCGGTCCAAAGGCGACGTTGAAAATGTCTTCTCTCCACTTTGGGTGAATGTCTTTTATGTGAAGCGCATACATGAACTCGTCTTTAGTCCAGTTGCCTCGCCACAGGTTCTCGTACGCCTGCCTCAGATCTATGGGCTCAAAATGTGCGGTCCAGTACCGGTCGCTCCAGTCGGCAGCGTAGCCCTTCTTAATCATGTACTCTTTGAAGACGTCTGGGGCCTTGATGACAAACTCGGGCACAAAAGCCTCTCGCACCACCATGCGGATCAGGTCCGGCGCTGGCGGGATCATTTTCGTCAGTTCTTTAAGGACCGGGATCCTTTCTTTCTTGAAGCCTAGACGTTGCCAGATAAACTCCAGGTCGGCTTCGCTTAGGGTGCCTCTCCAGAACAGCTCGACACTCTGATCGAAAGTGGGCCATGTGTAGGCTGCTTCTTTTAGCTCGCCGGCCCAGCTTGGACCGATTCCATACGACGATGCGGCTCCTAAAAAGGTGTCCTCGTCGATGATTTCTTTGCTTCTGAGACGAGTCAAGTCCGGGACTGGTGGGTTAATGAATTTCAGGGCTGTGATGGCGTCGACGTCGCTGTCCCGCAGTCGCATGAGCTTTAGCAGGTATTTGAAGTCGTCCTCGGTTATGAGGCCTCTGCGGAGCAGGTCCATGAGGGTTGGCAGGGCTGGAGCGTGGTAGAAGGCTTTTTGAAGGCCGGTTATGAGGGTGTCGCTCCAACCGTCCTGGGCTGCATATTCCTTAGACTTGGCTTCTGTGAGGGATCCTATTCGCGAGAGGATCCACGCGGTCTCAGGATCAGGGATCGATGGCCTGAATTCCCTTGAGGCCCAGCGGTCCACGACTGGCTCGATTGCTACGCGGTGCAGAATGCCGTGGTAGGCCTGCAACAGGGCGTTTGTTCCACTTAAAAACTCGTAGAGGCTGCCGTGGATGGAGCCGACGCCTTGGCCTAACCCGGCTTTTATGGCGTCGATTATGGTTGTGTAGTCGTATTTGAGGATTTCCTCTATATTAGTCGGTACGTCGCTGAGGTCACCCCTTTGCAGGGTGCCCGCTAATCCAGCGTTTTTCCCCATGATGTCTCCGAGGACTCCTTTGAGGCTGTCTAAAGTCGCGCCCGCTGCAGGTAGAAGTAGAGAGGTGAACACGCCGCTGGCTGCTGATCCTACGTTAGTGACTAGGGCTGCTGAAACCTCAATGGGTTTTTTACTTGGGGCCAGGACTCTTCACTCCTTTCTCTTTTGTTTTTCCTATAAAGCCGAATGATGGGATTTCAGGCGGTTTTGGGCCTAGTGCAAGCTCGTATTCTTTTAAGGCGCTAGAGAACGAGGCCATGTCCACGGTTACGGTTTTGCCGCCGAGGCTGATTTCGGGCTGGACTGTGACGTCCTCTGTGGGAATCTCAACCGTGTGGCCTAGGATCTCGATGGTGCCGAGGGCGCCACGTTTAATCGTTATGGCTGGCAGCTTGATCTCTTCCGTCTTCAACATTTCACCGTTTCCCCTGCTTTTTAATGGTTTTAACCGGCTCTCCGAGGATGGGTTTGAGCTTCTCTTCTAGGGACGCGACTTTGAGGCTTAGGTCCTGGATCTGCGCCTCGAGCTTGTCAGTTTCAGGCGTCTCCAACCGGACGGTTAAGGGTTTAGCCCATTGGGCTTCGAGGAAGACGCGCAGGTCCGTGGCCGCTTTGCTCATAGCGTCTGAGGCGGCTCGTATGCCGCGGAGCACGTTCTCTACGTTCGCGAAGGTCTCGGCGACCTGGTCCAGGAAGGGCGGAGCTTCCTTGGCCATTTCACGTCTCCTCTGGCTTCTCCTCTTTACGTTTTATGAGCTGCTCGAGGCCCGCTAATGTTATGAAGTTGCCCGCCCATGCGACTAGGAAGGTTTTGAGGCAGTTGAAGGCGAATTCGACTGGTGAGGCGCTGACGGTTTGGAAGGTTGCGTTTGCCACTTGGTTTAGGATCGTGATGGAGATGCTCGACAAAGTTGAAACGACCGCTGCGTCCTTGAAAGACATTGGGTTGCCCGTGTTGAACGGGTTTATGTTCAGTTTCATAGGTTTTCCTCGCTGGTTAATGTGTATTTGTGTTGAACCTTTTAAGCGTAACCCGTATATATCGCAAGTCGTAAGACTCTAATGGTGAAAGAGCGTGTGTATCCCACGGGAAGCCTGGATCGGCCTAGCCATCGTGTTAGCCGAGTGCCTCGCAGTTTACATATATGCGAAGGTGAGGTGGCGCTCTTAACCATCTGGACCGGGGAGAAGGGGGAAGAGCCACGTACGGGGGGGTGAGTCATGCAGAAAAAGAGTTTAACTGACGTCAGGTTTGAGATAGTTGTGGCCATGGTGAACGAGGATGCTACGCTTTATGAGCGGTTGAAACTGTACTTCAAATGAGCGCTAGAGTTGTACTGAATAGCTAACGATGATGATGTTGGTTGCGACAAAGGAAACGCCAGTAGCGAGAAGGTCATGGAAAAGCATAAAATATTTGAGTACAGTAGCGGCACTCCAAGCGGCAAAAAATCCTACTTCATATATCGTTCCATTTCCACCGGCAGTTATTGAACCGCTGAAAGTAATCACGCCGCCAGTATAAGAGCCAGGCCCAGTAGCGAACCTCGTGTTCTCAGGCGCCGTGGCAAAAGGCGTTTGGATGTTAGTATCCCCTCTTTGAGCGGGAGTTTGACCGCTGCCAACTTGAACTTGAGTTCCTGTAGCCGCATTTACGACGTTAAAAGCTGAACCAGGAGCCCCTGAAAATAAGGTGACTGTCTGCGCTGAAGGAACAATATCGGTTAAAACTACTGTACCGGCCGCAGTTACTGGCGTTCTGATAAGCCCGGCCAGCCATATTCCAAAGTTGTTAAGTATCAAGTTGTTGGTGCGACTTTTAGCTTGCCTTAAAACCTTACCGTTTTTATCTTTAACCGTCACGGTTGCCCAGATTTTAATGACGTGTTTCATTCACACTTTCCCCCCCTTGCCTATTTAGCTGATATTGTAACCTCAACGGATTCTGAAATTGCTT
>Ga0315280_10009334_pt1 | contig 12618 bp, 9 predicted proteins | sample YL17G06_40_MG_FD_203697 | JGI IMG/M metagenome (GOLD analysis project Ga0315280, IMG submission 203697) | Sediment microbial communities from Yellowstone Lake, YNP, Wyoming, USA - YL17G06_40 | ecosystem: Environmental > Aquatic > Freshwater > Lake > Sediment | place: USA: Wyoming | collected... | reverse complement strand
TTCATCAAAAAATTTATAAATCGCTTCTTTTACCCTTCCAATTGATCTATCTTCCGGATGGAACGAAACCGGACCAGCTGTCAATCTTTCTCTAACAAAAAAATCAAATAATTTTTGCAAATCAAACCCCCCTATTTCAAGTTTTCTATCACCTATAATTGTTTTTCCAGCCAAAATATCGATATCTTCAGCTTTCCAGTCGGATATTATTTTTACATCGATTTTTAGTTCTTCAATATTTATCTTGTTTTTCAGACCGTATCTTCTTGCCTCTATCAGAAATATGTTAATAAAATTAACAATTTCCGACGCTAACCTTGTTTTTTCTCGGTGTCTTTTTGAATAGCAGGAAAGTAAATTTATGGGCTTGTAGTCTTTACGTCTTTTGCTCGTATAAATAGTAATGTAATTTTTAGAGATGTCTTCCTGAATTTCAACATGACCCAAATTAGTATAAACATAGCCGTAATTTAAAATATCGTCTTCATAATGACCTTTATCCGGTTCTGGCATTCGCATAATCCTACCAACTGTCTGAATAGAAAAAATCGGGCTGTGCCATTGCCTAAACAAGACTAAAATCTGCGCTCTTGGGCAATCCCAGCCCAAAGCAATCGCCTGCTTAAAAATTAAAACTTCAACATCGCTGTCCGGCTTTTCAACATTTTCTTTATTAACATGTTCTCCAGAAAGCCAAATGGTCAGTTTATTATTCTCTTTTTCTGTGGATATTTTATATTTGTTTTTCAAAATACTTTCCACTCTTTCCCTTATTCTGTCTTCTAAACTTGTTTTTCTGTCTGGCAATTGAATCAAAATCAAAGGATTAACACTAACTTTTTCTTTTTGATACGCTTTTACCAATTCTTCCCGTTTTTTCATCGCCACGTCTATAACTAATTCCTCGCTTCCGCCGCTTAATTTTTGTGTTTTAATTTTGCCCTGCTTGATAAAATTATCAAAATTATCATTTAAAACAACTGCTTTTTTAATCATTCCTTCCTTTTTGACATCTTCCAAAGCTACCGAAACCATATCATCAAAATCTTTCATTTTTGGGGTCGCCGAAGCGCCGATGGTTAATTTTGGCCCAATCATTTCTCTCAATCCTTGAGAAATATCGCTTTCTGCGTGATGATGAATTTCATCAATAATCAAGATAATTTCTCGTCCTTCTTCTTTAGTTCTCTCCAACACTTTGGATAAATTAAATTCCTGTTCGTTATCCCGAATATAGATATTATCCGCTTTGTTAATACTCTCCCAATTGAAAAATAAAATTTCATTTTCTCCAATTTTTCTGTCGTCTAAATCCTCAAAATACGAACATCTTAACGCTCGGCTTTCCTCAAAATAATTTTCCAACTTTTCTTTACTTTGCGAAGTTAAAACTGGTCTTGGCGCGGTCCAAATAAAACCGAGCGATTGTCTAACTTCTCTATCATTAACCAATTGCTTCAAAAACTCCGCCATCATTATTGTTTTGCCCGACCCCGTCGGTGCTTTAAAAACAAGTTTTTTCTCGCCTGAATAACCCAAAAGCCGTTTAGCCTTCTCTAACAATTCCTCTATTGCATTTTCTTGATAAATTTTTAGTTGCATAGAGTTATTTATTTCTTTCTCCTTTTAATTTCATATCTTTTATCTCGTCTTTCAAATGCTTCCGGTCCTCCCTCTAAAATATCAATACCATGTTCTCTGATACCCTGTCTTTCAATTGGAATTTTAGCCTTTTCGCTAATAAAAGAATTCTCTATTGCTCCACTTATATACTTAATTCTAGCGCTTTGAGTGATTGGTATTGCCTCGAAATTTGCAACTACAATCTGTTCAGTATCGGTATTTAAAACTAAATTTGGATTATGAGTGATAATAATAATCTGCCTTCTTTTTTTGACCGTTTTGAAATAATTTATAAGATAAGGATAGACAGATTTGTTATCAAGATTTTCTTCTGGTTGATCAATAATAAGCGGGATACTACTTTCTATATCCAAGACAAGATACATTAGCAATAAAACAATCCCCTTTTTACCGGGAGAAAGAAGTTCTATATTTGTATCTTGAAACTTAATGCTATATGTTACATTAAAATCTGAAACATCAAAAATCCAATTATAGAAATCGATCTTTTTCTTTCCTTTTAATAGTTGTCTATCTACGGGTCCACCTTCATCTTCTCCAAATGTCTTATAAAGCTCGTCTATGAAACTATGAACATCTGTAGATTCAGCAAGTTCAATTTTCTCAGAGATCGTTTTAATCTCTTTAAATAAAAGACTTCTTTTGCGGTAATATCTACCCGCCCTGTTAAAATCAATGATATTATCTGCTTTCCTGAAAAAATTTTCTACATCTAACTCTATCCGAGCAAAAAATTCTATTTGATTTTTTTCTCCTAAACTTTCTTTTAATGGAGCATATAATTCTTCCAATATCTTTTTTTCTTCTTGTAGCAAAATAAAATACTTTCTGTAGACTTCATCTCTTTTTTCAATTTTTTTAGGGAGTAAAGGTTTTTTTACTGTTTCTATCTCTTTTATATCTTTTTCTAATTCATTGACTCTCTTTTGATTTTTTTCAATTTTCTCTTCAAATAATCTAATAGTCTTTCTCTTATCTTCTGCTAAACTTGATTTTGACTCGAGTATAGATATTAATCCATCAATTTTACTTAAAGGAAGTTTAGAAATATAATCATTTGTTAACATACCCGAATCTACCTCCATTGATTCTTTAGATTTGCCCCCACCAATCTCTTCCTTTGATTCTTCAATTCCTTGAAAGCCTTGAATTTTGGTTTCTATTTCTCCTTTTTTCTTATCGAGTTCATCATTAAAATCGGAAGAAATTGAAAACTTCAATTTCTCATAGATATTAGCTAAGCCAACAGATTCAAGATCGCTTTTAATGTCCAAAAGTTGCTTCTCTACATATGTTTTCAAAATTTCCACTTTAGTTCTTATAATCTCGATGGTAGCAAGTTGTGTTTTACAAACAGAAATTTGTTCATTTAATTGACTTTTTCTGCTATTTAAAAGACCCAGCTTTGCTTCAATGCTTTTCTCCTCTTCTGTTGTTGGTTTAGGTTTTTGTTTCTTAAGTTGTTCTATTTCAGCTTGAAGCTTACTTTTTTCTTCTTTTGCGGTATCTAAACCATTGACTTCTTCTTCTATGTTAAAAATTTCACTATTTAGATTGGTGATCTCTTCTTTACATTTTAATTTTTTCAACTGTATATTTTGGGTTTTCTTCTTCTTCAATTCAATAAAAGTAGTTTGCCTCATTCTGTCTTGAACCGGAATATATTGAAAAATTATATTTTCAATTTCTTTCTGCAATTCCTCTGCTTGTTCTGGTCTACATTTTTTCTCAATAAAACCTTGGGAGAGATAGCGGACCTTTTGTAAATTTTTATAATCTCTAAAATCACTTGTGACAGTCACTGTGTCAGACTTTCCATCTTTCCAATGGAGAGTTATAATGCAATTTTCAATAGTTTCTTCTATTTGTTTCGAAGATTTTAGCGCTTTATAGATAAAAGAGGTAGGATCTTCTTTTTCCTCTTGAATATTGAAATCCCCGCCTGATAAAGCAATAAAATCAACTAAAGCTGTTTTACCAGACCCTTTTTCACCAATAACAGCAACTAAATTCTCGTTTAGGAAAATTGGCTCTTTTTTAAACCAACGATTTGAATTTTTTATCTCTATCCTATCAATAACCTTAGCGTCATTTTTCTCTTTAGGAGGAGAAATACCAATATAAACTCTTTCTCCCTGTTCTGGTTCATGAATAATCTGTTTTAGACCTTCGAAAGTTGGGTCGGCTTTAATCCAGCAATAACGATCGAGGTCGGGTCTATTTTCTAACTCTTCTTCACTATGAGCATCGGAACCATGAATACAAGGAAATAATCTTTCAAACTCCTCAATAAATTTTCGTTGGTTAGAATACTGATCTGTATCTAATCCTAAAAACCACCTTATATCGTTAGGGTTCGAATCAAAAATACCATGAGAAACTTGGAGTAAGGTTTTTCTTAATCCATAATCCTGTCCCCAATCTATATCTGACCAAAATTCACTTTCAAGAAAAAATAAATATTTCCCTGCAAAATAATCGGGTTTATTCTTTAATGTATTAATTATTTCATCAAGTTTAAAAACGATATTTTTCGCTCCAGCCTCTAAATCTGAATTGTCCATAAAATCTTTCTGCTTCTTACATTCTTTTCCATATTTTTCAATCGCTGTCTTTTCAAGTTTTATTTTTGATAATTCTCCGGCGCCTCCACTTCCTTTGTAAAAATGAAGGTCTCCCAAAAATTGGTTTTCGATATCTTCTATTCTTACTTCATTACTGAAAATAACATGGAAATTTAATCTTTTAGGTTCTTTATTTCTTCTACGATACACTATATTATCTAATCTAAATTCAATATTGGGTAACAATAATTCTACATTTTCTAATCTATTCTTATATTTGGTTGTAATTTCTTTATAGCCATCTATTGAAAAATAATCAGTTATTCCTAAAACTTTTATATCTTTCATCTTGGTAATATCATTAAGTTTCTTAATATAACTTTCCCAACTCTGAAAATTATTTATGTAAGAAAAAGGTGTATGGACCTGTAAATCCCATTTCCTCCATTCAGAGCCTCTTGGGTATTTAATTTTATTACTTTCATCTGCCATACTTTTACTTAAAAATTCTCCTATACACCCTTAAAATTGCTTCGGGTATAGGCGATAATTGGACCTTCTGTTTTACATCTTTAAACTCATCGTCAAAAGTTTCATCACCTAAAGAAAAAACATAGACGCTGAACTTACCTTTAATGCCTTTGATTTTCTTTTTGAATTCCGGAATCGCGGTTTGGTCCCAAATAATGCCGGTGTAATGGTTAGAATTTTTGAAAATCTTGAATCTTTTATTATCAATCACTGGCTCGAAAGTTCCTTCTTTAACACAAAGCATTTCGGTTGCCTGTTCTGTAAGTGCTATTTTGTTTCTGTCTGTTGGCTCGGCATCGACAAAAGTTTTTTCATCGGCCTCAAAATATTTTAAATTTCCACCCAGACCTTCCACTTTTTCGCCTTTTAAGTTTTTATATCCTTCAATAACTTTTTTAACTCTTGGATAACAAACCTTTTCAGCTATTTCATTTTCGTTATTGGTGCAGAGAATAAATCTTCTGTTGCCGCCGTCTTCTTTGTTGAGTTCTAAAACTGCGTGTCCGGTGGTGCCAGTACCGGCCATAAAGTCTAAAATCAAAGAATCTTTATTGGTTTTAATTCTTAAAATCATTTTCATTAAATTAATAGGTTTAGGATTATCAAAAACTCTTTCGCCCCCAAATAAATCATTTAATTCTGCTGATGCTGATAAATTATCACCATATTCTCTACCAAACCAAAAATTTATAGCCGATTGTCCCTCTTGCTGTCTTTCGCGTAAAAATACTTTCTTACGAGGCTTTCCGTTGCCATTATTTGGAAATATTATTCGCTTATCCTTCGATAACTTTTCAAAGGTTTCTTTCATTCCCAACCAAACTTCATCATAAATCCTACCAGTAGGAGTTTTGATTTTGTATTTAGTTCCCCCTTGTCCTCTGCTTGCTCTCCAAGGAGTAGTACTCCACGGTCCACGCGGATCATTATCGGGATTAGAATAACTATTAGCTCTCATTTCACCAAGCGGAATTGTATTAAATGCTCTTTTTTCTTTAAGAATATTTGAATTTTTCGCGTAGACTAAAAGAAATTCAGCAACTTTAGCTATCATTTTCGATTTATCATTTGGTTGATTTGTTCTTCGACGCCAACAAATTATAGACTCTAAATTATTTTCTCCAAACATTCCCCTGTTTTTATCATCCATCAACGACTTCAACTGCGCCACTTCGTTATCGTCAATTGAAATAAAAATAACTCCTGTGTCTTTTAATAAATTCTTCGCCAGTTTCAGTCTTTTCTCCATAAAAGAAAGCCATTTTGAGTGGCGGTAGGCATCTTCGCGGTCCACATAGCGGTCGTTAAAAATAAAATCCTTGTTGCCAGTGTTATACGGCGGATCAATATAAATGACATCAACTTTTTTAGCGTGAGTATAATTCAAAACTGAAAGGGCATGATAATTGTCACCCTCAATCAATAAATTTACCGGCTTATCTCTATCCGTGCTTATTTCTTTATTTTTTACTTCTTTAAGCACCGGCAGTTTTTCTTTACACATCTCAACCACTTCTTCGGGCTTTTCTTCCCAAACCAAGCCGTATTTCTTCCTTTTCTTCAACTCCTTTCTCAACCGCTCAATTTCGGCTTTTAATTTTTCAACTTCTAACCCTGAAGTAGAAACCTTCGGCTTCACTACGGGGCTTCGTTTTTTATTGTCTTTCGCCATAAGATTATTTTTTAGCTAAATTTTGGCCAAGAGGACCATCAATCAAATCGATGATATCTTTCACTAAAACTTCCCATGATAAAATCCCCTTATACCAAAGGATTATCTTGTCAGTTCTATGCTTCAACAAACGTAAAAATTTCTGCCAAGTGAATCCTTGCGGTTTAAGGACGTCTTTCCATTCATCCCAAAGATACTTAGGTAATTGATTTCCGTACCACACATTTAAAGATTCCCAGTCAGCTCCTGGTCTGCCAGTGTGAGCCTCAACATTTCTTATCCATTTTTTAACCTCTTGCGGCTCTTTTGGAATAGATAAATTAAGCATCATATACCAAGTATATAGGATATCAACCAAATGTCAAGGAGATAAGGTCTAAATTAACTTTTTTTCCTTAAAACCAAAGGTTTTGGTTTTGGTGATAATCACGTGGTCTAAAACATCTATGCCCATTATTTTGCCGGCTTCCTGTATTCGTTTAGTGATTTCTAAGTCGTCTTGCGATGGCTCTGGGTCGCCGGAGGGATGATTGTGGACTAAAATTACAGAAGCAGCATTTTGTTTTAGCGCCTCCTGAAAAATTTCTCGGGGATGAACTAAATTTGCGTTTAAAGTCCCGATGAACATCGGCTTTTTATAAATCATTTCGTTTCTGGCATTAAGAAAAAGCGCCATTAGGTGCTCGCGGGTTTTATCTCTCATATAAACCGCTTGAGCGATTACATCTTTGGTAGACCTAATGATTGGTAATGTTTCCTCCCCTATCTCTAAACTTCTTTTGACTAATTCAACGGCGGCTAAAATAGTGCAGGCCTTGGCCGAGTCAATTCCCTTAATTTTTGTTAAATCTTCGTATTTTAATTTTAGTAATCGCTTTTTAGAATATTTTCTCAAAATCTGTTTTGCTACTTCCAAAACATTCTTCCCTTCCCTCCCGGTTCGCAAAAGGATAGCCAAAAGTTCCTCATCTTTTAAATTGCCGGGACCTTTGGCGATAAGTTTTTCTCGCGGTCGTTCAATTTTTGGCAAGGATTTTAATTTTGGCATAAGTCAACTTACAACTGACGACTTACAACTGACGACTGACGACTTAAAACTTAAAACTAACTACTAGCTACTCATTTACTCGACTTCTTCCCCCTTACTCTCCTATGTTCCAACCTTGTCGCCAAGCCCCAGGGACGGGGAATTTGGCGGGCGATTTTGGGTTGATTTTTCTTTAGTAATTTACGGAGAGGTCGCTTTTTAGAAAATTTTTTCATAATGTTTTTAATTTTACACTTTAATATAGTGAATTTAGAGAAATAGTAACTTTGAAGTCATTTCTTACTACAATTGTAATCCATTATGATAACAATGCCAAGAAGTTGTCGGCTCTTTTAAGCCGAGTTGAGATAAGAACCTGCTTCGCAGAACCTTGTTTTCTTGCTTTACTCAAAAAGAAAAGCGTGCTTTTAGAAGACACGCCGAGATTTTTAAATTAGCGGAGAAAAGAAAAGGAAGACCATTCTTACGCCCCATACCAAGGGCAGCCAGCCTGGCACTACTACTTTCATTGAGACAGAGTATTTCCAGCTTTCGGTCTTGAGGTTTGGGATTTCATGAAGAGAAAAGAGGCCCAAGGTTAACAAAGAGAGGGTCGTTATTTCCGGAAATGGAATTTTGTCCCAGAGAAGGTTGACTGTCATGCTGAAAATTCCCCAAGCAGGAATGACGATGGCAAAGTATGGTTTTGAAAGGAAAGGCTGTTTGGTATAGAACCACAATTTCAATTTAGCCACGCCAATGCAGTCAAGGAGGAATCCTCCCGAAGCGCCAATGACAAAGCTTATTATTGCTTCCCTAATCTCTCCTTTGCTTAGGGCAAAGAAAACTAAAATAAGACCTAAGGCGAAAATGGGCCAGCGAATGAATCCTCGATTTTTCTCTCCGTTCTCTCTATTTTTATCTCTATTTCTATTTGAAAGAGCCAATCAATTTTACCTCCATCAAAGATGAAATATTTTTACCCTATTTTTAAAAAATGTCAACCCCGTTAGAAAAAGAAGTTCTTATTATTTTTAATATTTTTTGTTAAGTTTTCTAATGGGGTCAAGCCAATTTTTCGACACGAATGCCGATTAATCTTATTAATTTTCTCCTGGGATTTTCTCGCCTGTCAAAGAAAGGTAAAAGTAATTTGAGGCCTTCCAGTTCTAAAGTTTTTCTGTTTTTAGTTGACTGTTCTAATGTATGAGAGCGGTTTTTTGTTTCAAAATCAGCAAAGCGGACAGTAATGGTAATGGTCCGAAAAGTTTTAAACTTGTCTTCCAAAAATCGGTTAAAAACATTTTGGCATAGAGCGTAAAATCGCTCGACAATAAAGTTATAATTAAGAGTGTCTTTCTCGAAAGTTTCCTGTTCGCCAATTGATTTTGCCTCATATTCTTCAACCAAAGGCGAGTCATCGCGTCCCCGAACTTTTTCATATAAATCCTCTCCCCATTTACCCAGCATCTCTTTTAATTCTTTGCGGGAAAACTTTTTCAAATCTTTGACAATCTTAATGCCTTTTTGGTGAAAAAACTCTTCGGTTTTCGGACCAATGCCTGGAATCTTACCAATAGACAAGGGATTCAAAAAGTCCTCCACCTTTTTTGGAGGCATAACAGTAAAACCATTAGGTTTTTGAAAACCGGAGGCAATTTTAGCAATGAGCTTATTTGGCCCAATGCCAATTGAAGAGGTTAGTTTTTCTTTTTTCTCAATTTCTTTTTTGATATCTTGGCAAACTTTTTGAGTTTTTTTAAATGTCTTGGCAAAGCTTAAATCAAAATAAAATTCATCAATGCTGGCTGGTTCAATAAGGGGTGAATATTTCTTTAGGATTTTCAAAAGATTTTGGGAAGCTTTTTCGTATTTTTCAAAATCCGGCTCCAAAAAGAAAACTTCTCTTTTGCCTTGCTTTTTGGCTTCCTGAGATAATTGCCAGGCTCTGGAAATCGGCATAGCTGAATGAATACCGTATTCCCTGGCTTTGTAGTTAGCAGTGGAAACTACTCCCCTGCCTTTACCTTCTTGAGGGTCGGCGCCAATCACAATTGGCAAGCCTTTTAAATAAGGATTGTCTCTTTCTTCAACAGCAGCAAAAAAAGCATCCATATCCAGATGCCCAATAATTCGCATATCTAAAAATATTTAAGGAGTTAAAATATTAAGAGTTTTTGGCAAAACTTCGATTTTAAATTCTTCTTGGGGCTCTAAAACTTCGCCATCCATCTCATAGGGCAAGGGCTTGGGCGAAGAAATAGTTAAAGAGGAGATTTTAAAAAATTTAAATTCGGGAAGACCAACGTGAGTTCCTCGAATAACGCGGTAAATGTCGTAAAAGGCACGAATTTTGCCAACTGATTTAATAAGACAAAGATTTAATTTTCCATCATTAACTGAGGCGCCGGGGTTAACTTTAAAAATGGCGCCATAAGTTGGGCCGTTGGTAATGGCGGCCAGAATTATTCTTTGTTTATAACTTATTCCCTCTCCTTCAATTCTAACCTCAAAGTTGGGAATATTGATAATGATTTCTTTGATGGCTGCCAAGAGATAACTGAGGTCTTTGGGTAAAAAAGAGTGTCTTTCTTTTAAGTCATTGGCTTTTTTGTTAACTAAAGCGTCAAAGCCGACGCTAAAACAGTTAATAAAGTACCTCTTATTAGCAAGGCCGACATCTACTGAAGCGGTTTTGTCGTTTTTAATAATCTTGAAAGCTGCTTTTATGTCTTTGGGAATGCCTAATGCTTTGGCAAAATTGTTGCCAGAACCGGTGGGAATTATGCCAAGAGTAAAATCTTGAGGAATTTTTCCTTCCGTCGACTCTGCTATACCGTTTATTATTTCATTTAAGAGCCCGTCTCCTCCGACAACAACAATCCTCTCAAAACTTTCTTCAACGGCTTTTTTAGCTAAATTTTTAGCATTATTGGGACCTTCTTTTTCGGTAAATTCCTCTTTAATCTCCCCTTTGAATTCTCTCTCGAAGGCTAAAAACTCTCTTTTATATTCCTCTTTTAAAGGAGGTTTGACGATAAAAGCGATTCTCATAATGTTGTCAACTTACAACTTACAACTTACAACTTACAACCGACAACTATCTACTATCTATCATCTACCCTCTTCACACCCTCTCGCCTTTTAAGAAGGTTTTGGTTCTTTTGATATGTTTTATTGCCGATAAAATAACTGCTGGGAAAACAATTTTAAATATCTCAGGATATAAGACCAAAACTAAAATTACGGCGGCCAAAATGCCAATCATTCTGCCAGCGACCTGAGAGATAAATATCGAAAATAGACCTTTAACCCCATTAGAAGTATTATTTCTAACGGGGTTAATTTTTTCTTTACCTTTTCCTTTTAGTGTTATCTTCTTTTTCATTATCAACTCGGTTAAAAAGATGAAAAATCCAATGGTGAGTAAAACCAAAAAGATAAGTTTCCAGTTTAAAGCAATAATTACTCCGGCCAAAGAAGCCAAGCCCCTGCCGCCTTTAAAATTTAAATAAAGAGGCCAGTTATGACCCAGGACAACGAAAAAAGCGGCTACGGCCTGGACAAATATAGGGTCGTACCTTAAACCAAATCTTTGAGCAAAAAAAATTGATAAAGTGCCTTTCCCAATATCGCCAATCACAGCCATTAAAAGAGCTTCTATTTTGCCAGTGGCTCGGTAAACATTAGCTGCACCGATATTCTTGGAGCCGATTTCATAGAGATTTTTGCTATAGGCGCGAGCCACCAGATAACTAAAAGGAATAGAGCCCAAAAGATAACTCAAAATGGCGATTAAAATTAGTTCAAACATATAATTTTTTTTATTTTAATTTTGGCCTTTAGTTAGATTTTAATTTTTTAATCTTACCAACTTACCAGTTTATTACTCTTTCTGTCCTCTGGCTCTACTAAATTCGTGTCAGCACTACACTAAAAAAATTAATTCCAAAGTGAAGAAAAAAGGCAGGTAAGATGGATTTTTCTTTCCAAAAGAGCCAACCAGCAACAAGACCAAATAAGAGAGCATAAATCCCTGAGCACAAAGAGAGTGGAATAAATCTTGCTCCCAAAGGAGTAAAAATCTTCCAATGAACTATAGCAAAGATAATACCCTGAAAAAGAATAATTATCCAAGGACTCCATCTTTTGACTAAGGGCTTTAACCGAAAAGTAAACCCCGTATATCCCCGCCCTAAAGAACGGGGCTTTTCTTTATCTTTAATCTTTAATAAATATTTGAAATTGCCTTCGTCTCTGACCTGAGGACCAGAGTTTTTGGGGTTATACGGGGTAAAAGTTAAAATTTTTTCTCTTATTTTTAAAAGTCCGCCCTCAATTATTCCTCTGAATAATAATTCTTCGGCAAGAATATCGGTCAAAACAATAATAAATTCAAAAAGTAAAAAAAGTCCTAATGGTAAAGGCGCTATCGCTTTGGCTGTAGCTGTTCCAGAATGGACTTGGGGAACTTCTGGTTGCCGTGCTAATTGAGAAACTTTCGGTGCGAAATAATTAGAGCCGATATTAATTCCCAGAAAAATGATTAAAAATAGAAGTAGCAAGCCGAGGGGCTTAAGAGAGATGCTTTTTCTAAAATTTTTAAGTTCAAGTCCATAAAATCTCAAAGGTTTTTCAAAAAATAATCTTGGCAAAAAAAGAAGAAAGAAGGTAAATATAATCGTTATATTTAAAGATACATTTTCTCCTCTTTGGGAAAGATAAAAAGTAGAGATTGTTGCGCCAATACCCAAGAGAATTATAAATGTGAAAAAAATAGGTCTATACCAATGGGGTTCTAAATTATTTTTCTCCATAAGATATCCTTACTTAGTTAGCTTACTCACTTACTACTCTATATTCTTCCTCGTTCTTTACTCCCAAGCCTAACTCTACTGCTCTTTTAATTTGAGGAAATTCCCATAAAGGTAGGTTAAGTCTGTTTTCAGCTGGATAGCTTTTAAGAATCTTCAATCCCTCAATATCAAGAGCAATTCTGTCGGTTGAAGCAAAAATTAAGTTGGGCTCTTGAAGCTCGCCTTTATCAGGACCATGAGTAACAAAACACGCTCTCCCATCCATTATAATGAGGTTTGGGTGGATTAAACTATTCAATTCAGCAATTTTTTCTTCTAACTTCCTCCAATGAAGTATTGCTCTCTCGCTTTTTTTTAAAAACC
>Ga0315280_10009331_pt1 | contig 12620 bp, 8 predicted proteins | sample YL17G06_40_MG_FD_203697 | JGI IMG/M metagenome (GOLD analysis project Ga0315280, IMG submission 203697) | Sediment microbial communities from Yellowstone Lake, YNP, Wyoming, USA - YL17G06_40 | ecosystem: Environmental > Aquatic > Freshwater > Lake > Sediment | place: USA: Wyoming | collected... | reverse complement strand
AACGGGCAGACCGGATCATCTCGGTCAGCAGGGAGATTACTTCCCAACTCAGAGAAAACGGATTCTCTCCGTCGATCATCCAGGAAATTCCCAACGGAGTCGATACCCGTCAATTTACTCCCGGTGAATCACCTCTGCCATCATTGGAACGGCTGATCCTCTATGTGGGAAGGCTTGACCCGCTGAAAGGGCTGGACGATCTCATCAGGGCATTCAGGAAGGTGCATGAGCGTTATCCTGAGGCGAGGCTTACTCTGGTGGGGGAAGGCGAGGTACAATCAAACCTCATGCATCTTGCCCGGGAGCTCAAGATTTCTGATCAGGTGAGCTTCGAAGGGTTGCAGGAAGACGTGAAAAGCTACCTTGGAAAAAGTGAGATCTTTGCCTTCCCCTCCCTGACCGAGGGGCTTTCCAACGTCCTCCTGGAGGCGATGGCCTGCGGGCTTCCTGTGGTTGCAACCAGGATCGGGGGCAATATGGAACTGGTTGAACATGGGTTAAACGGCTTGCTCATCAACCCCGGGGATGCTGAAGGATTGTCTGAAGCGATTATCGCTCTCCTCGCCAATCCCGAAAAAGCAAAGCAGATGGGAAGAAAGGGGAGAAAAAGGGTGGAAGAAAGGTATTCGCTGGACCGGATTGCCGGAGAGTATATGATGCTTTACCAGCAATTATAGGAATAGGGTCCTTCGTTGCTCAACATTTTTTCGACAATTCTGAATGGGCAGACACAGGGGTCTGCCCCTACAGGACAAATGCAAAAGGGCGGGATGAATCCCGCCCCTACACAGCTGAAAGCTGATAGCTGAAGGCTGAGGGCTTAGAAATGTGCGGAATCTGCGGAAAGCTCAATTTTAATAAGGATGAACCGGTAGATCCAGGACTGATCCGGCAGATGTGTCAGATCCTCTCCCATCGTGGGCCGGATGACGAAGGAATATATGTTCAGAAGAACTGCGGCCTCGGCCACCGGAGGCTCTCCATCATTGACCTTACGGCTGCCGGCCATCAGCCCATGTGCAACGAAGACGGTACAATCTGGATCGTCTTCAACGGTGAGATTTACAACTTCCTTGAGCTGAGGAAGAGCCTTGCGGCAAAGGGGCATAGATTTATTTCCTCTACTGACACCGAGACCATTCTCCATCTCTATGAAGAGGAGGGCACCGACTGCCTGAAAAAGCTCCGGGGAATGTTTGCCTTTGCCATCTATGATGAGAAGAACGGCAGGCTGTTCCTTGCCCGGGACCGGGTGGGCAAGAAACCGTTAGTCTATGCCGTGAAGGACACCTCTCTTATCTTCGCCTCTGAGATCAAGGCGATCCTCTTGGACCCTGCAATACAGAGGGAGGTCGATGTTACCGTCCTCCACCATTACCTGACCTACGAGTACTGCCCGAGCCCCCTCTCCATCTTCAAGGGGATCAATAAACTCCCCCCTGCCCACTTCCTTATCTGGGAGCAGGGGAAGGTGAGGATTGAGCGGTACTGGGACTTACGGTACCGGGAGAAATTAACCCTCTCCTCTGAAGAAGAGTACGGGGAGAGGTTTAAAGAGCTCTTTGAAGAATCTGTCAGGATCAGGCTGATGAGCGACGTACCCCTCGGCGCCTTTTTGAGCGGCGGGATTGATTCGAGCGCCACAGTTGCTTTCATGAGCACGCTCACCTCCCGGCCGGTAAAGACCTTCTCCATCGGTTTTGAAGAAGAGGAGTATAATGAGCTCCCCTATGCCCGGATTGCGGCAGAGAGGTTTAAGACCGACCACCACGAATTCATGGTAAAACCTGATGCGGTGGAGATACTGCCGAAGCTGGTCTACTACTACAACGAGCCGTTCGCCGATTCTTCAGCCATCCCCACCTACTATGTCTCTAAGCTCACCCGCAAGCATGTCACCGTAGCCCTGAACGGCGACGGAGGGGACGAGTCATTTGCCGGATACGAGCGGTATATTGCTGACCGCTTAGCCGGGTATTACCAGATGGTTCCCGCACTCCTGCGGGAGAAGATCATCAGGCGGATCGTGGAGGCACTGCCTCATGCAGAAAACAGGAGGAACTTTTTCAGGAGGCTGAAACGCTTTGTCCGTGGCATATCCGAGCAGCCTGAACGCAGGTATGTCCGATGGATCTGCTTCTTCGACAACGAGATGAAGGACGACATCTACTCGAATGAATTCAGGGAGCTGAACAAAGGGACTGATTCGGTTGACCTGATAGTCCGGTGGTACGGAAAAGCTGATGGGAAGAGCTTTCTTGACCGCACCCTCTTTGTGGACGTCATGTCCTACCTCCCTGAAGACCTGCTGGTAAAAGTAGATATCGCCAGCATGGCAAACTCACTCGAGGCGAGGTCGCCGTTCCTGGATCACAAGCTGATGGAGTTTGCCGCCTCCCTTCCCAGCTCCCTCAAGCTCAATGGGATCGTGACCAAATACCTGCTCAAGGAGTCACTCAGAGGCATCCTCCCGGAAGAGATCTTACAAAGGAAAAAGATGGGATTCGGCGTGCCCATCGATTGCTGGTTCCGGGGTGAGCTGAAGGAGATGGCCTTCGATACGCTCCTTTCCCCCGCTGCCCTCCAGAGGGGCTATTTCAAGAAGGAATCCATCGAAAGGCTGCTCAACGAGCACATCACGCTCAGGGCAGATCACAGTTACAGGATCTGGGCACTGCTCTTCCTGGAGCTCTGGCACCGCATGTTCATTGACCGATGGGAGGTGAAGATACCATAATAGAGACCATTCCCTGTGAAATCTGCGGCAGCTCGGAGAACAGGCTGTTTGCCCGTGCTCAGGACCTGTATTCACCTCGCGTCTATTCAGTGGTTGAGTGTGTGAAGTGCGGCCTGATCTACGTAAATCCCCGCATCTCCAATTTCGAGGAGATCTACGCGGGTCAAAAAGGCATGCTGAAATACTTCCTTGAAAGAGAGCCCTCTGACCGGACTGCTTTTAAGCTTCCGCTCAGCCTGATCAAACGGTTCAAGCCGGCAGGCTCAGTCCTCGATATTGGCTGCGGGACCGGGAACTTCCTCCTCCAGCTCAAGGAGAAGGGTTATGAATGTTGCGGCGTGGAGCTGAACAGGGATTGCGTGAAGTTCGGGAGGGAGAAAAGAGGGCTCGACATCCGGGAAGGCACCATTGAAACGGCAGATTTCGGGGGAAAGAAGTTTGACCTCATCACTGTCCTGAGTACCCTGGAACATATGGGCCATCCTCTACGGGCACTCTTAAAAGTAAAATCCCTCCTGCAGGAAGACGGGATCGTCATGATATCCGTGCCTAATATCCGGTATCTCCCTTTTCGCATCCAGTACGCCTTCGGCGAAAAGACAAAAACCCTGGATCCAACAGCCCATCTCTTTTACTTTTCTCCCCCTATCCTCCGGATGATGGGTAAAAAGGCAGGGCTTACCGTGATCTACCATGAGTGCGGGCTGGTGAGTTCAGTGAGGGCAGCAAACCCGTTGAAAGACATGATCAAGAAAATCATCTTCCCCTTGAGCAACCGACTCGAATGGGGAAGCACAATTACTATAGTCTTAAAAGAGGCAAAATGAGAACTGTTACACCACAAAAGAGATTGCTTCGCTTCACTCGCAATGACAAACTGAATAGTGACAACATTTCCTTGTCATTGCGAGGAGTCCGCTGTGGCGGACGAGGAAGCAATCCCAGTTATAAAGCCAAACAAAATGGCTCTTCAGAGATTTGTGTGGATTAAAAGCTCTCTCCCTTAGGGGGGGAGAATAATATTTAATCCCCTCCCTCCCCATTGAGGGGGGAGAGAATAAAATATAACCCCTCTCCCTTGAGGGGAGAGGGTTGGGAGAGGGTGACTGAGAGTTGACGGAAAGGCTGATTGTATACGCGAAAGACCTCAGAAGCGGCTCCACCCTCCCCTTCATCCCCTCCCCTCAAGGGAGGGGAAATAGTGGTGGAACATCCTTTCAAGGGAGGGGAAAAAAGAAAGAATGACTCCCCTCATCCGCTCACAGGAGGACTCGCCGAGGCGAACAGGAGGGAAAGTGAAAAGTTACCACAGGATTCCCGGAAGAATCTATAAAATAGACAGATGTGACAGATGAGAAAGATCAGACTCTTCTATCTCATAACCGGCACTTCCGTGGGAGGTGCAGAAAAGGCACTCTTTGACCTCTCCACCTCGCTGGACAGGACAAGGTATGAGATTACCGTTGCGTCCCTGAAGGATAAAGGACTCATCGCTCAACAACTGGAAGCAGAGGGAATTGAGGTGATCTCCCTGGGTCTGAATGAAGGATCAAATCTTTCTGGTTTCTTCTCTTCCCTTTTTACGGTCTTCAGGATAGAAAGGGAATTGAAAAGGAGAAAGGCTGATATCCTTCATACCTTTCTCTTCCGCGCTAACCTCATCGGGAGGATCGCTGCATGCGCTGCCGGGGTCCCTATTGTCGTCTCGTCCCTTCGTACCATGGAGGAGGAAAAAAGATATCAACTTTTTCTGGAAAGGATCACTTCCTTCATGGTAGATAGATACATTGCTGTTTCAGAAAATATCAAGGAACACGCAGTCAGCCATTCAAAGATACCGCCTGATAAGATCGTGACCATTTACAACGGTGTGAGGTTACAGGATACCCGTGGGGCTTCAGACCCGGAAGCACTGAGGAGGGCGCTGAACATATCTCCTTCTGACCGGGTTCTCATGGTTATCGGGAGACTGCGGAAGGAGAAGGGGCACTCTTTCCTGATTGATGCGATAGACGAGGCACGGAAGAGGATACCCGGGATAAAACTTATCATCGTGGGGGAAGGAGAAGAAGAGCCGGGACTGAAGGCGCAGGTCAGGAGGCTTTCCCTCACGGAGACCGTCGTCTTTACCGGATTGAGAAGGGATATCCCTGAGCTCTTAACAATCGCTGAACTGGTTGTCCTTCCCTCGCTCTGGGAAGGCATGCCCAATTGCCTGCTCGAGGCAATGAATGCGGGCAAGCCGGTCATTGCCACGGCGGTAGGAGGTATCCCCGAGGTCGTTCTGGATGAATATACAGGCATCCTCGTCCCCCCACGGGACTCAAAGGCGCTAACAGAAGCCATGGTGAGGGTCCTCTCCCAGCAGGAAGCGGCCCACAAGATGGGAGCACGAGGGAGGAAACGGGTTGAGCAGTGTTTCCCTCTCGAAAAGAGCATCTTTGAGACCGAGATGCTCTATCAGGAGGTCCTGAACAGGAAGGTGCTGCTGTGCTGATCTATTTTTTCACGTTCCTCCTTGCTTTTTCGCTTTCCTGGTATGTCACCCCTGTCTTTCAAAAGGCGGCGCTCACGCATGGCATCGTCGACCAGCCTGACGGAAAACTGAAGAAGCAGAGAGAACCGGTCGCCTATCTGGGCGGGCTGGCCATCTACCTCTCCTTTCTCTTAACCCTTGCCTTTACCTTCCGGTTCAGCCAGGAAGTCCTGGGGATTCTGCTTGCCGGTACGATCATTGTTATCCTCGGGCTGATCGATGATTTCAAAGCACTGTCTCCGGGAATAAAGTTCCTGGGCCAGTTCATTGCGGTGTTTGTCCTGATCAAAGCCGGGATTCATATCAAGCTTATTTTTATCCCCTACCCGGTCTGTATCGTGTTTTCCTTCCTCTGGCTTATAGCCGTTACCAATGCCTTTAACATCATCGACGTCATGGACGGGCTTTCCGCAGGAGTTGCCTTCTTCTGCTCCCTTGTCTTCTTTATCGTTGCGTCCCTGAATGGCCACGTGATGATTGCCACCCTGACGATCGCGCTGGCAGGGAGCCTTGCCGGTTTCCTCCGTTACAACTTTGCTCCGGCAACAATTTACCTGGGCGATACCGGCAGCCTGTTTATCGGCCTGATCCTCGGCGCCCTCTCCATGATCGGAAGCTACACCGAGAAGAACTCCTTCGGTTTTATCGCACCGGTGATCATCCTCGGCATACCCATCTTCGATACCCTCTTTGTGATGTATGTCAGATGGCTGAGGGGGATTCCGGTCATCGTGGGCAGTCCGGATCACTTTGCCCTCCGCCTGCGGAAGTGGAGGTTCTCTACCCGCCAGACGGTCATGGTGAGTTACTTCGCTTCGATCGTACTGGGTATCGCTTCGCTCCTGATCATCGAGGCAACACCTGCTCAATCTGTTCTGATCGTTCTCTTCCTTACCTGCTGTGCCCTGATCGTGGGTTACTATCTCAAGAAGATAGATATGACTCTGTAGGTGGGAAATGATTGCCATTATCGGTGCCGGCCTTTCCGGTTTAAGTACCGCTTACCATCTGAAAGACACGGAATATGCAGTCTTTGAAAAAGAAGAAGAGGCAGGCGGTCTCTGCCGGTCAATCAAACAAGACGGCTTCACCTTTGACTACACGGGCCACTTTCTCCACACCCGGCATCCCTATGCCGAAGAGCTTGCAGAAAAAATCCTCCCGGAAGGATTCAACCGCATCCAGCGGAGGGCGTTTATCTACCTCCAGGGCAGGTATATCCCCTATCCGTTCCAGGCCCACACCTACTCACTCCCTCAGGACATGAGAAAAGAATGTATCATGGGGTTTGTTGATGCGCAGAATCAAAAAAAGTCGCCACCGGGAAACTTCCTGGACTGGATCAACCAGACCTTCGGTGAAGGGATGGCAAAGTACTTCTTCATACCCTACAACGAGAAGTTCTGGAAGATGAACTTACGTGAACTCACCCCGGATTGGACATCCTGGTCCATCCCCCAGCCAACCATGGAGGAGGTGCTGAAAGGGGCTGCAGGCTTCAGATACGAACAGATGGGCTATAACCCGTCATTCCTCTACCCGAAGCGAGGCGGGATCGAACTCTTCACGAAAGCGTTCCTCCCCCACATGAGGAATGTAACATTCAGAAAACCCGTGAAAGCCATTTCCATGAAAGATAAGCGGCTTTTTTTTGAGAGCGGGGAAGAGGCTGCCTACTCTACGCTCATCTCTACCTGCCCTCTCCCTCACCTGCTCGGCTTGATCGAAGACCTGCCCCGGGACCTCAGAGAGGCAGGGGAGCAGCTGCGGTACATATCAGTGATAAACCTGAATCTCGGCATATCACGGGATAAGGTATCAGACTGCCACTGGATCTACTTTCCTGAAAAGGAATTCCCTTTTTACCGCGTCGGCTTTTTCTCTAACATCTCCTATGCACTCGCTCCGCCCGGCACCAGCTCGCTCTACGTTGAAATCACCTACCTTCCATCGGAAATGCGGAGTGTGGAAAATCTACCCGCCTGCGGCGGGTCTCCTGCCTTACGGCCTGCGGTTTTAGGTAGGGGCGAACCTAAGTGTTCGCCCTCAATTACAGATTATGGATTGCGGAATGATGTGGTTGTTAAAGAAACGGTAAAGGGGCTGATAGATTGCGGCATTCTTAAACTTTCTGATGACATAATAACTGCTCATATTATCCATATCCCTTATGCCTATGTCGTGTACGACCAGTTTAGAAAGGAGAATCTTCCCGCAATCCTCAGGTTCTTAAGGAATGAGGGAATCTACTCCATCGGGAGATATGGGGCATGGGAATATTCCACCATGGAAGGGGCCATCCTGCAGGGGAAGTGGGTGGCAGAGAAGCTTAACCGTTGAACAGAATAAAGGTAGTCCATATCATCACCAAGCTCGAACTGGGAGGGGCGCAGGAGAATACCCTCTTTACCGTCGCTCATCTCGACCGGAGCAGGTTTGAACCATTTCTCATCAGCAGTCATGAGGGGATTCTGGTTGAGGAGGCGCTTAAGCTTGGAGGCGTAAAAACCTATCTCCTTCCTGACCTGGTCAGGGAGATCAGCCCCCTTCACGATGCACGGGCATTTACAGAAACCGTCCGGATCCTCAAGGAGATCCGGTCTTCCGGCGACCGAAACGCCCGGCTGATTGTCCATACCCACAGCTCAAAGGCAGGGATCATCGGTAGGTGGGCAGCGAAGACTGCCGGGGCAGAGGCGATCATCCATACCTATCACGGATTCGGGTTCAATGACTACCAGCCCGCGCTGGTAAAATGGTTCTATATCCTCCTTGAATGGCTCACCTCACGGATCACCCAAAAATTTATCTGCGTTTCTGAGGCAAACAGGGAAAAGGGGGTAGCCCTCGGCCTCTTCAGGGAAGAACAGGCAGTCCTGATCAGGAGCGGGATTGACCTTAAGAGATTCTCCTCTCCGCAAAAGAACCGGGAAGAAACGAGGAAAGAGCTGGGCATTCCGCTGGATGCGCCTCTCGCCACCATGATTGCCTGCTTCAAGCCCCAGAAGGCACCACTGGACTTTGTGCATGTGGCAGGGCTGGTTAAAAAAGAAATGCCTCATGTTAGATTTCTTATGGTCGGTGATGGCATACTCCGAAATGAGATCGAGCAGGCAAGAAGAGAGCACGGCGTGGAGCAGGAATTGATCCTCCCCGGCTGGAGAAGGGACATACCGGAAATCCTCAACGCCTCAGACTGTTTAGTGCTCACCTCGCTCTGGGAAGGCCTGCCCAGGGTATTCCCCCAGGCGATGTGTCTCGGCCTCCCGATTGTGGCAACTAAAGTGGATGGGGCAACTGATGTGATAACAGATGGGATAAACGGCTTCCTCCTCCCTCCCCGTGACTGCATAGGGATGGCTCAAAAGGTGCTCTATCTCCTCAAGAACCCGGACAGGGCGAAGGAGATGGGAGAGAGAGGAAGGGCACAGGTGAAAGAGTTTGACTCTCATACGATGGTCAAGCAGCAGGAAGTTCTCTATTTTTCCCTGCTTGCCTGACGGCCGTTTCGGTGTATAATGAAACAGTTTTATCTGCTGTTCTAATCATGAAAAACGAGGGTTCAACATGGTATTAAGGGCAGAGGGAAGGATCATCCTCCTCTTTTTGTTACTCATAGTCATATGCTATACTACGCTCTCTTTCTTGAGATATTCCGAAGGAAAAAGAGCACGCCTCCTCTTCCAGGACAAGGTACAGGAAGAAAATGTCCTCTTTGACAAGATCATAAAACTCAAGGGTTCATCTCTGGAGACATTTGTTAATGATTACACATTCTGGGATGACATGGTTCGTTTTGTCAGAACCGGTGATAAAAAATGGGCGCATGACAATATAGATATCTCTTTCCCAAGTTATACTATTAATGCTGCCTGGGTCTATAAAACTGACTGCTCTCTCGTATACTCCACCAACACCTTGGAAGACGCCAGCTTAAAAGAAATCCCTCTGGCAAAGGAGGCGGTTCAAAAACTCTTTACCCACGGTTATTTCCACAACTTTTTTATACCAACCTCCAAAGGGCTTATGGAAATACGGAGCGCCCCGATTCAGCCAACCGCTGACAGCAAAAGAATAACACCGCCCCAGGGATACTTTTTTGCCGGCCGCCTGTGGGATGAAAAGTATACCGCTGAACTTTCAAGCCTTACGGAAAGCACGATAAAAATTCTGCCAGCCGTCCAGAGTGGAACTGCTGAAACCAATCAAGAAAAAGGGATAATCATCATTTCAAGAACACTGACTGACTGGGATGGAAAGCCGTTGATGCAGGTGTATGCCCGAAGTAACTATCCTGTCTTGAGAGAGATCTATCGCTTATCCAACGAGCAGTTTATTTTCACCATAATTTTTTCATCTGTGACTCTGGCCCTTCTCATCCTGTTCTTCACCTACTGGGTAAACAAACCCCTCGCGTCACTTTCCAGGAGCTTGCATACAGAAGATGCCACCCCCCTGATAAATCTCAGGAACAACAAAACAGAATTCGGAGAACTGGCAACATTGATTGCTCAATTCTTTGAGCAGAAAGCGAAGCTCACAGAAGAAACTACCAGGCACAGGCAGATTGAAGAAACATTGATAGAAAGCGAGGAAATATTCCGGACCATCATAGAGAACATCAACATCGGAATTTACAGGCTTGCCATAGAAAGAGATGAACATGGTCCGTATGGCCGCTTGGTCCAGGCAAACCCTGCTTTGGTCAAAATATTAGGATATGAATCAACGGACTCTTTCAAGGGAGTGCACATTGCAGACCATTACGAGAGCCCGGAGGACCGGAAATTCATCATGGAAGAGATTATGAAGAAAGGGATCGTGAAAAACAGGGAATTCCGCCTGCGCAAGAAAGACGGCACGCCCTTGTGGGCTTCGGTAACTGGAAAAGCTCATTACGATGAACACGGTAATATCCTGTGGGTAGATGGTATCATAGAAGACATTACCGAGCACAAACAGATGGAGGAGGAACGGGAAAAGCTGATCCAGGCACTCCAGGAAGCCCTCAACAACATCAAGACCTTGAGCGGCCTCCTGCCGATCTGCGCTTCATGCAAAAAGGTCCGCGATGACCAGGGCTACTGGACCCAGATCGAGGCGTATGTGAGTGACCATTCCGAGGCGGAATTCAGCCATGGCCTCTGCCCGGACTGCGCAAAGAAATACTACGATGAGCTCGCGAAGCTGAAATCACAGAGTTAGTTTGTGGTTAATCGTTTGTGGTTTGTAGTTTAGAGTTTGTAGTTTGTAGTTATTTGAGATGAGCACCTTTCAGAGATTTGAAGAAATAGAAGCGTGGCAAAAAGCCCGCGAACTCACTCGTGAAATTTATCATATTTCAAAAAATATCCAATTTTCGAAAGACTATGGACTCCGTGAACAGATTCGCCGAGCAAGCATATCAATTATGTCTAACATTGCTGAAGGATTTGAGAGAAGTGGGACTACAGAATTTATTCAATTCTTGGCTATTGCAAAAGGGTCAGCGGGAGAAGTAAAGTCCCAACTCTATGTTGCCTTTGACCAAGGATATATCAATAAAGAAACATTTAACCAATTATCTGCTTTGTGTACAGAGGTTAACCAAATGATTGCTGGATTGATACACTACCTCCGAAAAACGGACATCAAGGGAATTAAATTCAAACGTTCCTGAACTACAAACCACTAACCACAAACTACAAACCCGCAACTTCCTTATCCCCCATCCGTCTGCGGGAAAGCCGTATTGGCGTAGAGGTACTCAACCTTCTCTTTGTGTCCGAGTTCTTCTAACGCCAATCGCTTGAGCACTTCTTTGACTGGTCCCTCAGGGTGCAACCCTGCCAGGTGTTCATAGAATTCATGGGATTTTTTCTCCCTGCTCGCGGCAAGGAGAAAGGCGTCCTGGGGCCTCATCTTCTCTGAAGGTGAGGGTGCCTCGAGGTATTCTGCTACCCGGTAATCCACAGGGCTCTTCAGGTCAAGAGCTCCTTCACCGCATTTCCCCACCAGATAATTTTCCAGGAACTTCTTATGCTGGACCTCCTGGCCTGCGAGGTAGGCAAGGGTGTCTTTGCTGTCCTTCTCCTTGACCATCTTTATGAGCCGCTGATAGAGGTTGTAGGAATCCTTTTCATTCTGGATTGCCTGCTTTATCACGCTGAATATGGTTGCCTCTGCCATTTCAAACTCCTCCTTTTAAAAATGGTTCTTCTGGGAATCCTGTGGTAACTTTTCATATTCCTTCTCGTCTCGGCGAGTCCGCCTGTGAGCGGATGAGGGAGTCATTATTTCTTTCCCCCTCCCTTGAGGGGAGGGGATTAAGGGGAGGGTGGAGCCGCTTCTGAGATCTTTCGTGTATACAATCAGGCTTTCTTTCAACCCTTACTCACCCTCTCCCATACCCTCCCCCCTCAAGGGGGAGGGATTTTAATCCACACGAATCTCTGAAGAGCCTTAAAAATAAAGAGTTCAGGAGTCAGGAGACAGGAGTCAGAATAATTATCATTCTGAATTCTGACTTCTGGATTCTGGATTCTCCTCTCCATATTCCTCACACCTTCACCTGCTCCAGCCTCCAGAGGGCGTAGAGGGCAACGGCCGCCAGCACGCCCCCCATAACGTAGCCTTCGATGATCGTGGCCTGGGTCAAAAACATAGCCACAACACCGAGGGCGCAGCATACGAGGTAGAGCATGAGCACCGCTTCGCGCTGGGTAGCCCCCATGATTACCAGGCGGTGAGAGACATGATCCTTGCCTGGCGTGGTGAGGGGGTTGAGGCCGCGGCGTAACCGTGAGATGATCACCAGTATCGTGTCAAAAATAGGCAGTCCCAGGACAACAACCGGTATCATCCAGGTCACAAAGGCAACATTGTCAGGAAAGCGCAGCTTGATACCCAGCGCCGCCAGGATAAAGCCGATGAAGAGGCTGCCACTGTCTCCCATGAAGACGCTGGCGGGGTTGACATTATAATAGAGGAAGCCGAGACAGGCACCGAGCAGCGCTGCAGCCAGGCTGGAAACTAGGTACTGTCCGCTCATCACGGCAAGGAGCAGAAAGAAGACACAGGCAACGGTGGCAACACCCCCTGACAGACCATCCATATTGTCGAGGAGGTTCAGGGCGTTGGTGATACCCACAACCCAGAGCACGGTTGCGAACAGGTTGAGGAGAGGAAAGGGAAAGAAGCTCACCTCGATACCGGAGGCGATCAGGATACCTGAAGCAACGGCCTGCCCTGAGAGCTTCAACAGGGGCGGCAGGCCGCGACGATCGTCCCACATGCCCAGGAAAGAGACACAGGTTGCACCCACCAGGATGCTGATCAGCTGGGGCACATAGAAGCGGTCGCTGAAGA
>Ga0315280_10009329_pt1 | contig 12621 bp, 11 predicted proteins | sample YL17G06_40_MG_FD_203697 | JGI IMG/M metagenome (GOLD analysis project Ga0315280, IMG submission 203697) | Sediment microbial communities from Yellowstone Lake, YNP, Wyoming, USA - YL17G06_40 | ecosystem: Environmental > Aquatic > Freshwater > Lake > Sediment | place: USA: Wyoming | collected... | reverse complement strand
GGGGGCACGCAGGGAAACGGATGCCGAGGGCACGGGTCAGTTCTCCGGAAGAGAGGAGGGCAGTAGGCAGTGGGCAGCGGGCAGCAGATCGTTTAGCGGCGGCACTTGTGCCGCGGGCCCGTGAACCAGTGCCACCGACTCCGCTGCCCGCCGCGAAAGCCCGTCGAGGGTCGGGGCCATGGGGTCGAGGAAGAACCGGGGTTGCACCCCGATCCAGACGATGAACACCGCCAGCAGACTGAGCGCCAGGACCTCGCGGGGCACGAGGTCGCGGACCGGGCCTTCGTGTGCACTGCCCGGCACGCGCACGGGGCCGAAGAAGACCTTCTCGACCAGTCCCAGCATGTACCAAGCCCCCAGCACGACCCCGGCCACGGCCAGCACGGCGATGGCGTGGTACTGGACGGCAAGCGAGGGCGGGGCCTCGGCCCACCCCCGCTGGAACATTCCCACCAGGATCAAGAACTCGCCCACGAACCCGTTCAGCCCCGGCAGCCCGATGCTCGACAGGGCAAAAATGACCATGAAGGCGGCCAAGAGGGGCGTTTGCCGGGCCAAGCCGCCGAGGTCCGCGATCCGCCGGGTATGGTACCGCTCGTAGAGCATGCCCACCAGCGCGAACAATCCCCCCGTCGACAGCCCGTGATTGACCATCTGGAGCACCCCGCCCTGGAGCCCCAGGGGATTGAGGGCAAATACCCCCAACATGCAGAACCCCAGGTGGCTCACGCTGGAGTAGGCGATCAGCCGCTTGACGTCGTCCTGCCCCAGCGCGACCAGGGCGCCGTAGAGGATTCCCACGAGCGAGATCCACAACAGCCACGGCATGCAGGCGGCCACCCCCTCCGGCGTCATCGGCAGCGCGAAGCGGACGAAGCCATAACTGCCGATCTTCAGCAGCACGCCCGCCAGGATCACGCTGCCGGCGGTCGGGGCCTGGACGTGAGCCAGCGGCAGCCAGGTGTGCAGCGGAAACAAGGGGACCTTGATCGCAAACCCGGCGAACAACAGCCCGAAGACCCCGATCTGCATCCTCCGCTCCATGGGCCGGGCGGCCAGGTTCGCCGTCAGCTCGGCGATGGAGAAGGTCATCCGCCCGCCGGGAGCGTGGTAGTAATCCCAGAGCACGATCGCCAGGAGACCCAAAAAGGTCAAGACGCTCCCGGCCAACGTGAACAGGAAGAACTTGATCGCCGCGTACCGCCGCTCCTCGCTCCCCCAGATGCCGATCAGGAAAAACAATGGGATCAGCGTGAACTCGAAGAAGACGTAGAAGAGGATCACGTCGCGGGCGGCGAAGACCCCGAGCATCCCCGTCTCCAGCACGAGCAGCAGGCCGTAGTAGGCGGCGGGCCACTGGTCGATGGCCTCCCAGCTCACCAGCACTGCCACGACCATCAGCAGGGCGGTCAGGCCGAAGAGCCAGACGCTCAGCCCATCCAATCCGATGCGGAAACCGATCCCCGTCGAGTCCTGGGAGCCCCCGGGCCCGCCGAGCCAGCCGAGGTCGATCTGGGCGAACACGGCGGTGCCGCCGGGGAATCGGGCGAGGAGGATCGCGGCCAGGAGCAGCGTGAGCAGCGTGGTCACCAGCGCGCTCTGCCGTGCCCGCGCCCGGTCCCAGAGGGCCAGGATCGCTCCGGCCAGGGGCAATAGCAGGGTAGCCACCAGGAGCGTGCTCATCGCCGAGCCTCTCAGATCAACATCGTTCCCAACAGCACCAAGAGCCCCAGGAGCATGGCCAGGGCGTAAAAGGGGACCAGTCCGGGCTGGAAGGGACGGAGCCAGGAGCCGAGCGCCGGGGGGAGGCCGCCGATCCGGTCCACCAGCCCGTCGATCACCACCCGGTCGGCCCAGGCGCTCAGCCGGGCAAGTCCCTCCAAGGGCCGGACGATCGCCAGGCCATAGGCCTGGTCGAAGAAGAACTTGCCGGCCGAGAGGCCGTACAGCCCGACGGCCTTCATCGCCGCGGTGAGCTGCCCCAGCAGGCCCGGCGCGGCCAGGTACAGTGCCCCGGCCAGCGCGATCCCGGCAGCCGCCACAAGGGTGCTCCAGCCGGCGATCGACCAGTCGAAGCCGGTCTCGGGTTGCGCCGCATGGGCGGCGGCTTCGAGGAAGGAGATCGAGGGCGTTCGGGCGAGGAAGTTTTCGAGGACCCGATTCCACTCCAACAGCGCCCCGACCACCACCGTTCCCACGGCCAGGAGCACCAGCGGCACGGTCATCACGCGCGGCGACTCGTGGGCGTGATGGGCCGTCTCAGGCGGAATTCGCGTCGGACCATAGAACGTGACGAAGAATGCGCGGAAGCTGTAGAAGGCGGTCAGAAGCGCGGTGAACAGGGCCGCCAGGTAAAGGGCGGCATAGAGCGTCGAGCCCGGGCCGGCCGCCGACTGCTGGCGCACGGCCAGGAGGATCGCGTCCTTGCTCCAGAACCCCGCCAGGGGAACGATCCCCGCCAGTCCCAGCGCGCCGATCAAGAACGTGGCACAGGTGACGGGCATCGCGCGCCGCAGCCCGCCGAGCCGGCGGATGTCGATCTCGCCGCCGGTGGCGTGCATCACGCTCCCCGCCCCGAGGAACAAGAGGGCCTTGAAAAAGGCGTGCGTCACGAGGTGGAACATCCCCGCGGCGATGCCGAGCACCGTTCCCGTGCCCATCGCCAGGAACATGTAGCCAAGCTGGCTGATCGTCGAGTAGGCCAGGATCCGCTTCAGGTCGGTCTGGGTGACGGCCACGATCGCTGCCATCAGGGCGGTCGCTCCGCCGATTACGGCCACGATCTGGCGGGCCTGGGGCGACGCGGCGAACAAGGGGGCGCAGCGGGCGAGCATGTACACCCCGGCGGTGACCATCGTCGCCGCGTGGATCAGGGCGCTGACGGGCGTGGGGCCTTCCATCGCGTCGGGGAGCCAGACGTGCAGCGGCAGTTGGGCACTCTTGCCGCACGCCCCGAGCATCAGAAGCAGGCAGATCGCCGCCAGCGCGGCGCCGTGGTAGAGCTGCGGACGCTCGGCCATCGCGGCGAGCGTCGTCCGGCCCAGCACGCCCCCGATCTGAGTGCCGGCCACCTTGGCGTTTTGCACGTCGGCCGGATCGTGGTAGACGACGGTCCGCCCGGGTGCCCGCGGATCGGGGGCCACCTTGACGTCGTGGAAGTTGAGCGTGCCGTAGGTGATCCAGATCAGAAACACGCCCAGCGCGAAGCCGAAATCGCCGACGCGGTTCACGAGGAACGCCTTCTTGCCCGCCGCGGCCGCCTCCGGCTTCTGGAACCAGAAGCCGATCAAGAGGTAGCTGCAAAGCCCCACCGCCTCCCAGAAGACGTAGAGCAGCACGAAGTTGCTCACCGAGACGAGCATCGCCATCGAGAAGACGAACAGGGCGATGTAGGTGAAGAACCGCCAGTAGCCAGGGTCGCCGTGCATGTAGCCGATCGAGTAGACGGCGACCAACAGCGACACCAGGGTGACCGCGGCCAGCATCACGGCGGTGAGCGTGTCGGCGCGAAGGACGACGTCGACGTGGAAATCGCGGGACTCCGCCGGCCCAGCCAGCAACCCTCTTTCGCCTGCCGTGTAGGCATGGTCCACGACCGCCCAGGTCCACAGCGGGACGATTTTCTCATACCCGGCCGCTTCGTGGCCGGAAGCCGGGCCGGCGTCGGCGGCCGGCTGCGACTGGCGGTAGACCTGGGCCAGGAGCCCCAGACTGGCCAGGAAGGCGGCCGCCAGGGCGGCCACCAGCGGCACGTGACTCCGTTGGCGGAGCACCTTCTTGCCCAGCGCGGCCGTTACCACGAACGCCGCCAAGGGCAGGGCGGGGATCAGCACCAGGAGTGTCTTGATCTCAAACATGCGGGCGGTAGTCGGTCTGCTCGCGAGGGATTTCGGGGGGAACTCCGGCGGGGGTCAGCCTCGGCCAGCGGGGCGGCAATTCCGCCGGCTCCTCGGGAAGCGCTTCCTCCGCGTAGGGCGGCTGGTCCGCCTCGCGGAGGTCCTGCCACGCGATGACGTCGAGCGTTCCCCGCCGGCGGAACAGCACGACGATCAGCGCCAGGGCGAGCGCCGCCTCGCAGGCCGCCAGGGCGATGATGAACAGCACCAGGACCTGGCCGGCCAGGTCGTTGTAGAAGCGTCCCCAGGCCACGAGGCTGAGCGAGACCCCCTGGAGCATCATCTCCACGGCCAGGAACATCACGATCATGTTCCGCCGGCTCAAGAAGCCGATCACGCCCAGGCCGAACAGTATCGCGCCCACGACGAGGTAATTGCTGAGCAGGGCGAGCTCGGCGTCATGCATCGGGGGGCCCTCCACGGCTTGAGAAGCCCGCAGTCTTGGCGCGGGGTCGGGGCAGGCTCCCCCGGCCGCGCCCCACGATCACCGCCGCCCCCACCAGGGCCGCCAGCAGCAAGACGCCGGCCACTTCGACGGCGACGAGGTAGCCGGGCCCGGGCGACTGTCCCGCGGGCGTCGGCTGCGGCCGATCAAAGAGCGCGCGGCCGATCTGCTCCACGTGGTTGTAAGCGAGGATCCCTTGCTCCCGCTGCTCGTGGGTGACAGCGACCGGCGGCTCGGGCGGCTCCCGCTTGGAGAGTTCCAGGGACCCTGCCCGGGGCACCAGCGTGCAGGTGACGGTCATCGCGAGGATGCCGGCGGTGAAGGCCCCGGCGAAGGCCGAGACCAGGCCTTCCCAAGTGAGGCGGTCATAGGGGGCGCGGCCCCCCGGCTCCGCCAGCATCAGCAGGAACAGGAAGATCACGAGGATCGCCCCGGCGTAGACGACGATCGTCGCCACAGCGAGGAACTGGGCCCCCTGGAAGAGCAGCAGACCGGCGGTCCCCAAGAGCGACATGCCGAACGAGATCGCCGCGTACACCGGGTTGCGGAGGGTGATCGCGGCGGCGGCGGAGACGATCGTGACCCCGGCCAGGATGACGAACAGGGACTGCGCGACCCAGTCGCCCAGTCCTGGCATCTGCGACGCCAGCAGGCCGAGGCTCACGGCACCCAGCGCAAGGCCGAGGAGCCTGCCGCGGACTCTGCCGCGGGGGAGCAGGAGCCAGATGCCGATGGCCCCCAGCAGGGCGGCCACCATGATGATCCGCCGTGGGTCGATCACGCTTGTTCCTTTGGGGCTTCCGGCTTTGGGGCGGCCGCCGCTCGTCCTTCGCGCACCGACCGCATCGGCTCCGTGTCCTTGGTCTGGTCGTAGATGCTCAGCAGCTTCTCCTTGTCGAAGATCATCTCCTCGCGGCTCTTGCCCGAGAGGTCGTAGAAGCTGGTCAGCTCGATCGCGTCCACGGGGCAGGCCTCTTCGCACATCCCGCAGAAAATACACCGCAGCTCGTCGATGGTAAAGCTCTCGGGGTACTTTTCCCGGTCGGCCCAGGGGCTTTCGGCGGCCACGATGTCGATGCAATGGGCGGGGCAGGCGGTGGCGCAGAGGAAACAGGCCACGCACTTCACCCGGCCCTGTTCGTCGCGGTTGAGGCGGTGGACGCCGCGGTAGATGAGCGGGTCGGGGATCTCGTGCCGCTCCTCGGGGGACTGGACCGTGACCTTCCGTCGGACCAGGTGCTTGAACGTCGTCGTCAGCCCCTCCGCGAAGAGCGGAAGGTACGACTTCCCCGTGGCCCGCAGCTCGGGCTCCCGGACCCAGGCAATACTCTTGTCGTCAGGCTTCATCGCGAGTAATTCGGTCAGGGTGATCTTGGGAGGGCGAGGCTCTTTATCAGTCTCCCTCCTCGGATGTCAAGGCGTCCGAAGACCAGCGCAGCGGCCGGTTGTCGACGATGGTCGGATCGGCCCAGGCAAGCACAAGCCACGACAAGAGCAGGACCGCCCAGCCGAGGATGCCCAGAAGGAGCATCTTCGGCACTCCCAGGGCCGCTTCCAGCCGGTCCCCGTACTCGGCCCATGCCGCGACTGCCACGACGTTGACCAGCCCCAAGGGGAGCATCACCTTCCAGGCGACGCCCATCAATTGATCGAAGCGGAAGCGGGGCCAGCTCCAGCGGCTGAGCATGAAGAACAGGATCACGGCCATCACCTTGGCCAAGAGCACGGCGACGCGGAGCAGGGCCACCGGCCAGGTGACCACCTCGGTCCACTGGCCGGAAGCGGTCTGGACCAGCGCTCCGCCGGGCATGCCCCAAAAGTGCCAGCCGCCGAGGAACAGGATCACGATCAGGAACGCCGCCGTGATCATGTGCAGGAACTCGGCGACCAGGTACATCATCAGCTTGATGCCGGAATACTCGGTGTGGTAACCGCCGACCAGCTCCTGCTCGGCCTCGGGCAAGTCGAAGGGGAGCCGCCCGGCTTCGGCCCAGGCCGCCACGGCGAAGACCACGAACCCCAGCGGCTGCACGAGGCAGTTCCAGACCGGCGGCGAGCCGGCCAGTCCCGCCTGCTCGGCGATGATCGCGTCCAGGCGGAGCGAGCCGGACATGAGCACCACGCCCAACAGCCCGAGGCCCAGGGGAAGCTCGTAGGAGACCAACTGGGCGCCGCTCCGCATGCCGCCGAAGAAGCTGTACTTGTTGTTGCTTGCCCAGCTTCCCAAGAGCACACCGTAGACGGCGATGCTGCTGACGGCGAAGACGTAGATCATTCCCACGTCCATGCCCGGCGCGACGACAAGCGGAATCGGCTCTCCGCCCAGGATCGGCGGCACCATGCTGCCGAAGGGGATCGCGGCAAAGACCGCCAGCGCGGCGACGAAAATCGTGACCGGCGCCGCCCAATAGAGGACCTTGTCGACGTGGGCCGGGGTGAGATCCTCCTTGAAAAGGAACTTCACGCCGTCGGCCACCGGCTGGCCCAGGCCGAACAGGCGGATCCGGGTGAAGGGGATGCCCACGCGGTTGGGGCCGAGCCGGTCCTGGATCCAGGCGGCCATCTTCCGCTCGACGAGCACCAGGTAGGCCGCCGCGCCGATCAACCCGGCCAAGAGAAGGCCGATCTTCACCAGGGCTTCGATCACCATCCGCGTCATGGGTTCGTTCGGCTGCGTTTCATGGGGGCATTTTTCGCGTCATGCACCGTCACACCGACGCGTGCTGAACCCCGTCCGGGGTCTGGGCCAGGAGGTTGACTTTCAGGTTCAGTCCCACGTCCGGGATCGGGCCGGCGGCCGCGCGGAAGTAAGGGATCTCGCTCGCCAATTCGGTCAATACCGCCTGGGCGTGGTAGAGACCTTGCCTGCCCGCAAGCTCCCAGAGCAGGCTTCCTTCAGGGCGGACGCCCATCGGGGGCCGGATCGCCCGGCGGACCGACTGGAGGTGGTCGTGGCGGTTGACGTAGGAGCCTTCGCGCTCGGGGAAGGCGGCGGCGGGGAGCAAGTAGCCGGCCCGTTCGGTGAGCGGCGAGGGGAAGAGGTCCTGGACCACGAGCAGGGCGGCCTGCCCCAGGCGCTCGGCTTTCGCTTCGTCGATCCACGGCTCCCTGTACCCTCCCGCGACCCACACGCCGCGGACCTCGCCGCGGTCCAGCGCGTCCAGCAGGTCGTCGAGCGTGGCGACGCGGTGCATGAAGTGGGCCACGATCTCCTCGATGCCGCGGCGGTTGGGACACTTCTCCACGGCGATCGTGAAGGAGCCGGGAAACCGTTCGTCCTGGCCGACGATCGGCACCGGCCCCAGGACGATCTGCGCCTGCGGGTCGATCCCGCGGACGTACCTGGCCAGCAGATATGCCTCCTCCACCGTCAGGAAAGGAGAGAGCACGGCGGCCAACCGGCCCGCCTGGCGAAGCTGCTCGTCCAGCTCCTTGGGGAGCCGGGTCCAATCCAAGTCGGCCGTTTGCCCGCCGCAGGGTGCCGCCGCGGGACCAAGGATCCGCCGGTCGCTGTGGACGTGGGGGTAGTCGTAGCGGCCGTCGTTGCAGATCCACCACTTGTTGACCTGCGGGTTCTCCCGCGGCTTGATCCGCCAGACGCGGTCCTGGTTCTCCTCGATCCAGGTGGAGCAGCCGGTGGCGCAGCCGATGCAGATCCCCGCGTGCCGCCTGAGGAACCAGACCCGCTGGCGGTAGAGGAAGTCCTTGTCGCACAGCGCTCCCACCGGGCAGAGGTCCACGACGTTGCCGGAGAGCTTGTTGGCCAGGGGGAAGCCGGGCAGGACGTCGATTTCCTCGTGGGCCGCGCGGTCGACGACCATCAGCTCGGCGGTGCCGCTGATCTCGCGGGTGAAACGCACGCAGCGGCTGCACATCACGCAGCGGTCCACGAACAGGGTGATCCCGCCGCCGACGTCGCGGCGGCGGCTGGTGAAGGGCCGCAGATCGGCCCGCCGCTGGGCCTGGCCGTAGCGGAAGTAATAGTCCTGGAGCTGGCACTCCCCCGCCTTGTCGCAGATCGGGCAGTCGATGGGATGTCGCAGCAAGAGGTCCTCCTCGACCATCGCCCGGGCCCGCTGAACCTTCTCGCTCTGCGTCACGAGCACCGTGCCGTCGCGGACGATCGTGTTGCAGGCCGGGACGAGCTTGGGAAGCATGCTCACCTTGCCGGTCTTGGGGTCGCGGGTGCCGCTCTCCACCAGGCACATCCGGCAACTGCCCACCACCGACAGGCCGGGGTGCCAGCAGTAATACGGGATGGAGATCCCGAGCCGGGCGGCGGCCTCGATCCCGTTGAGCCGCTCGTCGCTGCGGAGCTCCAGCTCGCGTCCGTCGATGATCGCGATGGGCATGAATGCTCGTTTCTTTCTACCGGACCGCCGCGTGGCCGCGGCGGCTAACGGGTTATACTCACAGGGCGTGCCGTGCTGCTGCGATGGTTCCCCCCGTTGTGCGACGGTATCAGTGCCGGGACGGGCTCGGCGACCATGTATCCAGCCGGGTTAGTCCGCCGGATGTACTCCTCGAGCTCGCCGCGGAATTTCTGGATCGCGTTCTTGATCGGCCAGGCGGCGCCGTCGGCCAGGCCGCAGATCGTCGTGCCCGGGATGATCCCGATCGATTCGGCAATCTCCAGAAGCAGTTCCAGGTCCTCCAGGCGGCCGCGGCCGGCCTTGATCCGCTCCAGCATCCCCAGGGCCCAGCCGGTCCCTTCGCGGCAGGGGGTGCACTGGCCGCAGCTTTCGTGGGCGAAGAAGCGGCAACTGTTGTGGAGGAAGTCGACCATCGAGTAGGTCTCGTCCAGGACGATGAGCCCGGCGGTGCCCAGCCCGAGGCAGCCGGCCCGGATCGGCCCGGCAAAGTCCAGCGGCGTCTCCAGTTCGCTGGCCGCCAGCAGTCCGGTGCTCAGCCCGCCGGGGACGACGGCCTTGGCCTTCCGCCCCTTCCAGACGCCGCCGCCAAACCGCTCGATCACTTCGCGGCAGGGCAGTCCCAGCGGTCCCTCGTAGCAGCCCGGGCGGTTGACGTGGCCGCTCAGGCAGTAGAGCTTCGGGCCGAAGCTGCCGGGGTCGGCGGGATAGTCCGGGTCGGGCGGCGTGCCCATCGACTTGAACCATTCCACGCCGCGGTCGAGGATGTGGGTCACGCAGGCCAGGGTCTCGACGTTGTTGACGACGGTCGGCTTGCGGAAGAGGCCCTCGACGGCGGGAAAGGGGGGCTTGATCCGCGGCCACGCCCGTTTTCCCTCCAGGCTCTCGATCAGCCCGGTCTCCTCGCCGCAGACGTAGGCCGCCGCGCCGCGGTGGATGGTGACATCGAGCGAGAAATCGTGGCCGAGGATGTTCTTGCCCAGCAGGTTCGCCCGGTAACACTCGTCAATCGCCGCCTGTAGCCGCCGGTAGCTCACAGGGTATTCGTAGCGGAGGTAGACGTAGGCGGTGGTGGCCCGAGTGGCGTAGCAGCTCAGGAGGATGCCTTCGAGCACCTGGTGTGGATCGAGCTCCATCAGGACGCGGTTGGAGAACGTGCCCGGCTCGCTCTCGTCGGCGTTGACGCACATGTAGATCGAGCCGGGGTGACCGGCCGGCAGGAACGACCACTTGAGCCCAGTGGGGAAACCGGCGCCGCCCCGGCCGCGGAGATTGCTGGCCCGGACCGCGGTGACCACTTCCGCCGGGGTCATTTCCTTGAGCACCCGGCGGAGAGTCCGGTATCCCCCCCCGGCCTGATAGACGGCCAGGGTGTGGCTGTTCTCCTTACAGACGTTCGCTAAGAGGACCGGTTCGTACTGGGGCACGGCAGCGATCAGGGTTCAGGGTTCGGGGTTCAGGGTTTAGGGTTCGGGGTTCACTATTCGGGGGTTAGGATTTGGCTTTCTGCGTAGCGGCCGGGCTTGCCCGGCGTTCTGCTGGCGCACTCAACTATCCTCACTATCCTCGGCTTCCGTTCAGCGACTCGACGAACTGATCGATTTTCTCCCGCGTGAGGTTCTTGTAAAGGACGTCGCCGGCCAGCATTGCCGGGGCGAAATCGCAGGCCCCCAGGCACTCGGCAAACTCCAGGGAGACCCGGCCGTCCGGGGTGGTCTCGCCGGGTCGGATGCCCAGCCTTTGGGCGAGGTAATCCAGCAGGGTTTCCCCCTCGCAGGCGGCACAACTGAGGGATCGGCAGACCCACACCCGCGTCCGCCCCGCGGGCCGGTCCTGCTTGAAAAAACCGTAAAACGACAGCGTGTCCTGGACTTCCGCCGGGGCCAGCCCCAAGAGCTCGGCCAGTTCGACCACCGCCTCCGGCGGGACGTGGCCCAACTGCTCGTTGACCGCGTGCAGCGCGGGGAGCAACACCGCGCGGCGGGTGGGATACCGCGGGAAGTAGCCGCGGATCGCTTCGAGAATCTTCTTGTCGAGCAAGCGCTCTTTCATGGAACACGCTAAGCCGCAAGCGGCTTTCCCACTTCATCCTTCATCCTTGATGCTTCCCCCCCTCACCGGTCCAACTCCGCCGCAATGATGTTCAAGCTTCCGATCACGGCCACCACGTCGCTCAGGGTGTGGCCGCGAATCAGGTGGCGAAACAGGGCGAAATGGAGAAGCGAAGGGGGGCGGCAGCGGGCCCGGTACGCCCGGTTCGTCCCGTCCCCCACCAGGTAAAACCCCAACTCGCCGTTGGGCGCTTCGGTCGCCGCGTACACCTCCTCGCAGGGCACCTCGAACCCGCGGTTGCTCATCACCAGCTCGAAGTGGGAAATCAGCCCTTCGATCGTGGAGAAGACCTGCCCCTTGACGGGCAGCGTGAGCCGCTCTTCGAGCCCGACGTTGACCGGCCCGGCGGGCAGGTTCTCGATCGCCTGCATGATGATCTTCAGGCTCTCGCGAATCTCGGCCATCCGCACCAGGTAACGGGCGTAGCAGTCCCCCGCTTGGGCGCAGCAGACCTGGAAATCGAAGTCGCGGTAGGCCAGGTAGGGCTCGTCCTTGCGGAGGTCGCGGGTGACGCCGCTGGCCCGGGCGATCGGGCCGGTTGCACTGCGGTTGATCGCCTCTTCCCGGCTAAGCACGCCGATCCCCTTGGTGCGGTCGACGAAGATCCGGTTGCGGTTCAGGAGCCGCTCCATGTCGTCGATCTGCTTGGGGAGGTCGCGGACGAAATCGCGGATCATCTGGATCGCCTTGGGGGAGGCGTCGTACATCAGCCCGCCGACCCGGGTGTAGCTGTTGGTGAAGCGGGCGCCGCAGAGGGCCTCGAAGATGTCGTAGATCGGCTCCCGCGGGTTGAAGGCGTAGATGAAGAAGGTGAACGCCCCGGTGTCGAGCCCCACGGCCGCGTTGCAGACGATGTGGTCGCTGATCCGGGCCAGCTCGGCCACGATCACCCGCAGGTACTGGCACCGCGGCGGGACCTCGATCCCCAGGAGCTTCTCCACGGCGAGGTGCCAGGCCACGTTGTTGGCCATCGGCGAGACGTAGTTCATCCGGTCGGTCACGGTGACGTACTGGTTGTAGTCGAGGTGCTCGCCGAGTTTCTCGAAGCCGGAGTGCAAGTAGCCGATGTCGGGGACGGCGTCCACCACCCGCTCCCCTTCGAGCGTCAAGAGCAAGCGGAGCGTGGTGTGCGTGGCCGGGTGCTGCGGCCCGAAGTTCAGGGTCCAGAGGTACTCCTGGGGCACCTCCGGGGGGAGATCGAGCGACAGCCGCGTCAAGGGCATCTCAGCTCTCCGCCCGGGTGATGACCGGGAAATTGTGCCGCTCCCCTCGGCCCTGAAGGGGATAGTCCTTCCGCAGCGGGTGGGCCGTGAACTCCTCGGGGAGCACGATCCGCCGCAGGTCGGGGTGGCCCGAAAATCGGATCCCAAACAGGTCCCAAACCTCCCGCTCCAGCCAGTTGGCCCCTTCCCACAGGCCCACCACGGACGGCACCTCAGGCTCGGGATCGTTGACAAACGTGCGGATCGTGATCCGCTCGTTCGTCTCGGTGTTGGCCAGCAGGTAGACCATTCCGAAGCGGTCCTTGGCGCCGGGGTAGTTGAGGTAGTCCACGCAGGTTACGTCGACCAGCAAGTCAAAGCCCAGCTTGTTCTTGAGCGTTTCGAGCACCGGGTAGATTGCCGGGCGCGGCACGACCACCCGGGTCTGGCCGCGGAACTCGCTGAAGACCAGTTCCGGGAACTCGCGTCTCAGGCTGTCGATCGTCTCTTGCGTAGCCATGGAATCTGGGGAGCGAGTCTGAGTTGCTCAACGAAGCCTGCTGGGCGGTGAGGACCGATGGGTGGGGTGGCTCTCC
>Ga0315280_10009328_pt1 | contig 12621 bp, 10 predicted proteins | sample YL17G06_40_MG_FD_203697 | JGI IMG/M metagenome (GOLD analysis project Ga0315280, IMG submission 203697) | Sediment microbial communities from Yellowstone Lake, YNP, Wyoming, USA - YL17G06_40 | ecosystem: Environmental > Aquatic > Freshwater > Lake > Sediment | place: USA: Wyoming | collected... | reverse complement strand
GATATAAGAATAAGCATAGAGCGAAGCAAGCCAGACGTTGTAGGTGTAAGTTGCCTTTTCTCTTCACAGTCACATAATGCCCACAAAGTTGCAGAACTAACGAAAGCATACGACATTAAAGTTCCCGTCGTCATGGGCGGAGCGCATCCATCTGCCCTGCCGCAAAAAGTTCTGGAAGACTCAAATGTTGATTATGTAGTCGTGGGGGAAGGTGAAGCAACAATGTTAGAATTTTTGGATAAATGGTCTAAGGGCGCCCCTTTAAATGACATAGAAGGTTTTGCCTACAAAGAAGACAAAGAAATAAAGCTGAAACCAAGGAAAGAATTCATAAAAGACTTGGACTCCCTGCCTTTTCCTGCGCGTCATCTACTTCCGATGGAAGAGTATTTTAACGCAATGCAATCCCACGTGGTTACACTGATGCGCAGACATTTCACCTCAATGATAACTAGTAGAGGCTGCCCATTTAACTGCGTCTTCTGCTCTATCCACACTATTTGGGGTTATAACTGGAGAGCCAGGAGCCCGGACAACGTACTTCTGGAAATAGAACATCTTGTTAAAACTTTCAAAGTCCGTGAGATACACTTCGAAGATGACAACTTAACATTAGATAGAAAAAGGATAGAAAAGATCTGTGACATGATTATAGAAAGCAAACTGGACATAAAATGGGCTACCCCAAACGGCGTTGCCATCTGGACACTGAACAAAAATCTTTTGAATAAAATGAAAAAATCAGGATGCTACAAACTTTGTTTCGGAATAGAATCAGGAGACGCTAACACTCTTAAATTCATTCGAAAACCAGTCAATTTAACTCGTGCGAAAAAAGTCATTCAATGGGCGAATGAAGCAGGGATATGGACTGACGGCTTCTTTGTCATCGGCTTTCCACACGAACCTTTGAATTCCATTAATAGCACTTTGAAGTTCGCCGTTGAAAGCGATTTGGATTTCGCAAATTTCTTTATCGCCTCCCCATATCCCGGAACAAGTCTTCTAGGCGTTATGGAAAAAGAAGGCATGATCAGCAATGGCTTTAGTTGGGACAATCTTAGAGTAGCAAAAGCAGGCGAGGATACACAATTCTTCACAAGCGAAGAACTGAACTTACTACAAAGAAAACTTCACTCTAGCTTTTTCAGAAAAAGGGCTCTCAACTATCTAAGTCCCAAAAAGCTTGCTCTAAGGCTTAAAAGAATTCGATCAAGAGAAGACTTATTGTTCCTTTTTGGGCTTCTGCAAAGATTCACTCAAACTCAAAAGAATGGATTTAACAAAAGTGATGTCACGCAGAAAACTGGAGGTAACAGTTTTGAAGTTGTCAACTAAGAAGTTCCTCATAACGGGAGGAGCCGGCTTCATTGGCACTGCAATAGCCAGAAAACTATACAACGAGAATTCACAAATAGTGATACTTGATGATTTCTCCACTGGACGATTTGAAAACATAAAGCTTCGATGCGAAGTTGTCAAAGGAAACGTTGCAGACATCGGTTCATTTCATGAAATTCATGACGTAGATTTTGTTTTGCACTTTGCTGCACCATCTTCTGTGGTGCTTTTCAATAGGAATCCAAAAAAGTGTATAACTGAGACAATTATTGGTATTAGAAACATTTTCGAATACTCGAAGAACACTGGAGTAAAGAAGGTTATATTTCCTTCGAGCAGTAGTGTTTACGGCAATACATCCTTGCCGCAGTCTGAAACCACTTCGACTACGCCTACTAATCTTTACGGTATTGCCAAACTGACATGTGAAAACATAGCTAGACTTTATTCTGATGTTGTTCCAAGTGTTGGGTTAAGAATTTTTGCTGGGTATGGCCCTGGAGAGACGCATAAGGGAGAGATTGCCAGTGTCATTACTCTATTTATGGAAAGTATAGCTGCAAACTGCAGACCGATTATTTTTGGAGACGGAACACAAAGCAGAGACTTCGTTTACATTGACAATATAGTGGAGGCTGTCCTTAAGTCCATTGAGTACAGCTTTGCAGGGGTAGTCAATGTTGGCAGCGGCGAATCTCGTACGTTTAACGAGATTGTTAATCTCATTAGCTATTTGCTTGGGAAAAAGGTTCGTCCACAATATGTAGAAAAGCCAAATCAATATTTTGAACATACACTTGCAGATATTACAAAAATGAAGAATGTACTAGAATTTTCTCCCATAGGTCTTGAAGATGGATTGAAAAAGTACCTCGATGTAAAAGAAGAAATTGTGAAGAAATAAACGTGTGTATTGCTTTTTTCCAATCACCTAGTCGTATAGGACCTGTTGTGAGTTTAAGACTTGACAGAAGGACTTAGCTGATTAGGTGACAGTAGTTTTCGATCGTTTATTTTTTGGAAACTCTGGCAATTAATCCTTTAATGAGTCCAAAGGTTTCTGCTGAAAATATTGTGATCTTAACAGCCATTCCAAGGAAGATGGATAAAAATTTCCTAGTTTTCGTGAAAGTTTTAACACCACTAAAAACTAGATACGATAAAACTACTAAAAAAGAAAATAAGAAGCCCCAAAAACCAAACTCAAAAATTAAAAACAGCAGGAAAGCAAGAATGATGTAAGCAAAAATCATGAGCCTATAGATTTTCAACTTAGAAAATAAGCCAGCCCTCACATCCCATTCAGCATAAGAGGAATACTGTTTAAAAAGACCCTTCAAAGTATTTTTAGCAGTCCAAGAAACAACGGCGTCTTTTGCCAAGGCAATTTTAAACCCTTTCTCACGTACCATTAAATCAAAATATGTATCGTCAGCCTTTTCTAGATGCTCAGGCCAATATCCAACAGACTTCCAAACATCCTTTTTAAAGACTACAGAGCGGCATGAGGGAATAAAATCATTAACGTGTAGCTTCTCTATGTTTGGATACTGAAGAATTCCAATACATTTCTGCAGCAAGCTTTCACCGTCTTGAACATAAACTCCACCAACAAAATCTGCGCATTCTTGCACTAATGGTTTGACTAAATTCTCGAGCCAATTCTTATCTAAAACGACGCCAGCATCTGTAATCGCAATTATATCCGAAGTTGCAGCTGAAATCCCTATGTTCCTCCCTTTAGGTCTGTTTGCGCCATCGACCAAAATGAGCTTAAACGAATCTTTTGAGGCGATGAATGGCTTAATAATCTCAATAGTTTTGTCTTTTGAACCTCCATCGACAATAATTACTTCATAAGGTTTTAGGGACTGATTCTCTAGAGAATTTAGCAATTGAAGAATAGAGTTTGCTTCATTCTTGACTGTGATAACGACTGAAACATTTACCATAAATCATTATTACTAATTCTTTAATCTTATAAAGATTAGAAAACAATATAATTGACGAGGCATAGACGCGTGAAGGTAGTCCAAGTTATACCCGAGTTTCCCCCACCGCTAATTGGAGGAGGCGGCTACCACGTATATAACCTCGCAAAAGAACTCGTTAGAAGAGACGTAGATGTCACAGTATTCACATTAAATGTTGGGAATACCTTCCTTCTCAAAAAAACGGAAGTTGAAACACACTTCGGCAAAGTCAAAGTTTTCCGCGTCCCAGCCTCTTACATTCCCAAAACCACGTACCCAATTGCTCCTAAGTTAATCCCGCTTTTACTGAAAGAGAACCCTGACATCATACATGCTCACGGATATCAAGTCTTCACTACAGATGCGGCCTTAACGGTGAGTAAAATAAAGAAAATTCCACTTGTGTTAACGTTACATGGATTTCCAAGAGGCTTTGACAAACTAACTCACAGAGCATACTTCAACCTGATTGGTAAAGAAACTCTAAAAAGGGCTAAAAAAATAATTTCAGTCTCCCGCATGGTGGCTCATGAATTCAGGGTAATAGGAGTTCCAAAGGAGAAAATAGCAATTGTTCCCAACGGGGTTGACCTAGAGGAATACAAGCAATTGCCCACAGGAGACCTTTTCCGAAAGCGCCTTGACATAAAGGAAAACGAAAAAGTTGTGTTGACAGTAGGACGCCTGGAAAAAATAAAAGGCTTCCAATACCTAATAAAGGCACTACCATCTATTATAAAAGAAGTGGGTTCAACCAAACTGGTACTAGCAGGGCCAGACTTCAACTATGGCGCAACGCTGAAAAAACTCACTGAAGAAACAAACGTTCAAGACCATGTGATATTCTACGGACCCATAAACGGAAAAGAAAAATTTGAGGCATTTTCGGCAGCAAACATCGTTGCGGTTCCATCACTTTATGAAGGATTCGGCATGCTTTTACTAGAAGCCATGGCGGCTGGAAAACCACTTGTAGCAACAAACACTGGAGCTGCACCTGAAATAATCCAAAACGGAAAAAACGGAATTCTGGCTGCATCGGGTAATGTTGAAGACCTTGCAGGAAAAATTATCAAGCTGTTAAGTGACGATCAATTAATGTACTTAATTAGCCAAGAGTCAAGAAAAACTGTTGAAGCGTTTAACTGGGAGAAGATATCCGAACAAATACATAAATTATATATTGACTGCTTAAGCTCAGCAAAATAACATGGTTAAGCTGGGCAAAACGTCAATATTTCTTGAAATTTCAAGGCGGCTTCATTTACGCGGTCGCCATTGGATGATATTTGCATTAACGTTTGTTGCTTTTGTGAGCATTCGTGGAGTAGCTGAAATCCAAGCGGGGGAACTGCCGGCTGGATGGGACCCGTTAAATTATTATGCCCCCTGGACAGTCGCATACATGAATCAAGGGATTTTGAATCAGCACTTCATAGGGGCTCCACCCCTTGTTTTTACCTTGATAATCTTAATGACTAGCTTGACTCAGAATGTGTGGCTCGCAATCAAAATTCTCGCGCCCATACTCTATGGTGTGCTTGGGTTGTCGGTTCTTTACTTTACAAGTTCCTACCTATCTTGGGACAAAAGAAAAAGCATGATATGCTCATTGCTACTAATGTCCCAAACGGCTGCCTTGAGACTCTCGTGGGATCTCTTTAAGAATCAGTTGGCGATTTCCCTGTTATTTTTTCAATTGCCTCTGATTTTTTCTGCAAGCAAAAATAGTGGAAGAAAGACAAAGTTAGCAATAATCATATTGTCGTTGCTTATAGTCCTTGCCCATCAATTTGTAGCTGTGGTATACTTTGTTATTTTGCTAAGCATAATTCTGAGAAAGAGAAAGGCAACATCTTTTAAAAAATTCTTGTTATATGCAAATTTGCCCGCTCTAATTATTTTTGTTGGCATTTTTGTAATATACTCTGGAGGGACTAAAGCTTCGCTTTTAGCATATCCAGACATTGGGACGATAGACTTCTTCAAAGTTATACACTATGTGGATGCTCCTACCTTCTCAATTTTCAAAAATTATCTGTCCTTATATGGTTCGTACTCGAACCTACTCACACAATCAATGACGCTATTCATTCTTCTCTATGCGCCACTCTTACCACTTGTCCTCTTTGGTTTCTGGAATGATGAGTCCCTTACACCATTCTTGGCTCTTAACTTGATAGGTGCTTTTCTTCCTTTGGTAAGTCCAAGTTTTGCTCTTTTGGATTTTATGAGATGGATGTGGATGCTCATTTATCCATTCTCAATTTATGCTACTAACGCTCTTTTTAAACTGATTAACTATTCAAAAAATCAGGTAGGATTTTACTCAAAATCTAAAAAAAAGTTTCGCTCGATTTCCCGTGAAAAGATTGCCGCAACTATTTACTTGCTATTGCTGATAATTTTCGCATTCTTCTACGTCGTGGGAGATGCACGATTGATTTATACGCCTATCGAAGGATATGTTCCTACATCTTTGTCGGATAAACCAGTTTCAAATGAAGCTATGCATAATATAGTCTCTGATGTTGAGTGGTTAAATGAGCTCCATCAGAACAAATCTACAGTCGATTTTTTGGACGAATGTGAGAACCTCGATTCAAGTGTGTGGCATCAAGAAGGTAACTTTACCATAAAAGACTCTATATTGACTTTAAACACAACAAAAGACTCCGGCGTATCTTATTTTTATCATAACTTTGATACAAACTACTTGGGAACAATTGAGCTAAAAATTAAGTTCAACGGGTTTACCTCAAACTGTTACATATTAGATCTACTTTCAATTCGCAAAACTAGTGGCTACGGTGGAGGTGTAATCTACTATTACAATGCTTCAGACTCCAATGTTTTAAACTATTGGGATTCTGAGACAAACACCCCTTATCAACTTATGCAGCTTGATGAAAACTGGCATACAATCAAAATAACATGCAATATCACGGGCAGAACCATTAACATTGATGGATCCGATAGGTTGTTCGTCAATACAGGGTGGTCGTTTGGAGAATTATTGCTAGGAGTAAAAAATAACGGCACTGGCTATGGAGGCTCTTTCAGTGTTGACCATATCTCGATAAAAGGAAATCTGTTAGCATGCTTGATTACCTCTTATAGGGAAATTGGTCCCGTATGGATTTATGTAAATAAAGAAATTGAAATTGTGGCATTTGTCAAAGATTTAGATGGAGCATTAAACTTTGCAATAAGTAAGGCTTATTCTGCAATATACATTCTATTGCCGACCGGTCCGTATGGTAATTTTACTTCAGCTTATCAAATGCCAGCTTACTCGCTATACACATGGGGGAATTAGGCATTAGTAGACTAATCTTGAATAATCGCTTTAGATCAGAAAAATTCAACTTGCTTAGGAACCAGATTAACCAAGCGGTTCTTTACACACCATTATTGACACTTCTTGTCATGTCTTTCTTACTGTCTTTCTTCCCTTATAACTGGCTCAACTTTCTAGTACTGTATGCGTCTATAATATTCGTTTACGTCATCTTCCTTTTCAAAAAGGGTTCGTATGAATCTTGGTTAGTTTTATTCTTAGGGGTAGTTTACCGAATTGTACCACTTTTTAGTTTGCCAATGCTGCTCTCGAATGATATCTTTCAGTATGGGTCCTTCGGCACAAAAATTTTGGAAGGCTTAATTCCTTACAGAAGTTTTGACGCGCCTTATCCGCCTCTGTCATTATATGTAACTGTTCCATTTGTGTTGATAGGAGATCTAAGATTTTTGAAGGCTCTTTTTTCTTTATGTGACATACTTATCGTTTTCATCGTGTATAAGGTCTTTCTTCGAGGTGCAGAAAATGCAAACAAAATTTCTATGTTGCTTTTCTTATTCCCTGTCTCGTTAGTTGAATATTCTGTATCAGGACATAACGATTCACTTACTATGCTTTTGCTAATTGCTTCGATTGCGTTGCTAGATAAAAGTGTAGCAGTTTCATCTGTCTTAATGGCTTTATCGATTCTTTCCAAGATTTTTCCGGTAATCCTCGTTCCCTTCGTATTAAGACAGCTTTATTCTAATAATAAGAAATCTGCCTTGTTTTTCTTAGCAATGCTTATTGCAGTGTTGTTTGCCGTTTCTTTTCCATTTGTTCTCTTATCTTGGGACGGATACATTTCTATGATTATTGGTATTACTCGCTATTCCGTACCGTACGGAGTTCTTACATCACTGCTTAATCTGTTGGTCAATTTCACCCAATCTTCAATCATGTTCTTCCATTTGCTCGCAATTATACTTTTAATCGAGTTTTGCGCTTTGATTTTCATCATTTCCTCGCGGCGCAAGTGGCCTTTAATGAAAACTTGTGGTATTTGCCTCCTGATTTTACCCTTTTTACTTCCACAATTTCATCCATGGTATCTTCTATGGGCATTTCCGTTTATGATAACCTATTATTCCAATAACTTAAAGTTAATAAGAGGTTACATGCTTCTTTTCTTATCTGCTCACATTCTATACTATCTACTCTTCTCTTTCAATCAACTTTAACAATACGCATTCAAACAAGGCAGCCAAGACATTCCAATCATACTTTTTGACACTCTCTACCGCATTCTTGCTTGATTCCATTTGCAACGATTTGCAATCTAAAACTGCTTCGATAGCTTCGCACCAATCTTTAGGATTATTAGGATCAACAAGAAAGCCGTTGTAGCCACTTTGCACAACTTCTTGGATTCCACTCACTCTACTCGCGATTACAGTTTTCCCCATAGCCATCCCCTCAAAAAGCTTTAAAGGACTTGCTGCATGAGAAACCTCATTTTCTGGGAATGGAACGAGAACAACATCTGCTACAGCGATCATTTTTGGTATCTCGTAATGTGGTATCTCATTAATCATAATTGCATTGCCAGGAAACTTTACCTGTTCGATTCCGCCACCCACCATTAAGAACTTTACATCTGGCCTTGTTTGTTCAAAAATATTGCATATTTCGGCAAGAATGTGGATCCCTGCCCAACCGTCAAGGCGACCAAAGTAGATACAAACCTTCTTACCGTGTAAATTCAACTTTGACCTATAATTGGATTCCATTTCTGCATTGAAAATCCGCATGTCAGCCCCATTAGGAATAACGGAAATTTTTTCGTCTTTTATCCCAAGAGCCAACGCGTACCTTCTGATAAAGTTAGTAGGGGCGATAACTACGTTGGAGTTCTTAACAATGAAATCTTGGACAAAAACTATTATCCTACTTGAGAGACTTGTCCCCTTTAGGTTAAGTAAGCGTATTGTGTATTGAGCTATCAAATCGTTAAAATCCACTACGCATGGCTTTCGTAAAATTTTGGCGGCAAAAAATCCCAGCATACCAGTGTGGACACTTGGGTAATTAAGGATAATAATTTCAGGATCGATCTCGACCAATTTCTTAATGGCTTTTGGAATAAATAAAACCATGCTAATTAAATAAGCTAACTCTAGTGATTTTCTCCATAATTTTTTTACCATTTTGGGAATTTCAAGGCGGTGAGCGACGATGCCTTCATGAGTGTAGGTACAAGTCGCATTAGTATTGTAATTTTCTTTTTTCAGCATTCCTTGTAGTTCGTAAAAAGAAGGAATCAAGAGAAAATTAATTTCATGCTTTTTTGCGTTTCGTTTCATTAATTCGTATATCCTGCGGTCGCTGCCCATTCTTGGCGGAAAATATTCAGCGAATACTGCTATACGCAAAATTATCTCCGTCGGGTTATTGTGCTTTTTAAAAGTATGTAGGAAAGGAATTGCTGTATTTCGTTAAAGGTTAGCTTTGATTTTCCTTTTTTTCTATTGGTGAAAGTCACTGGTATGTCTTTTATTCCAAGTTTTCTCAGGTGCGTCTGTCTTATTGTCTCTATTTGTATTTCATAGGTTTGACTGTGCAGATCGTTCAAAATGTTTCTGATGAGGCTCGTTGAATAACATCGAAACCCACTGGTGTAATCACTTATCTTCGCACCTATTATGGTGAAAGCGATGAAATTAGCTATTCTACTAATAAATAGACGTAGAATGCTCCAGTTTCTGGTTTCCCCTCCCTTACAATATCTGCTTCCAATAGCAAGGTCAGCGCCCTCCTTTACCGTCGATACTAATTGGGGAATGTACTTTGGGTTGTGGGAATAGTCTGCGTCCATTGTAACAACGTATTTGGGAGGTTTTTTTAGGGAAAGAAATATTCTGAATCCATCTGTTATTGCTGTTCCAAGGCCCAACTTTCTAGGTCTTACGAAAAGCAAAACGTTTTGATAATTCTTTTGAATTTTTCGCACGACGTTTGACGTGCCATCAAGGCTTGAGTCGTCTATGACTAAAATACACGCGTTTAATTCTAAACTTTCAATTTCGTGGATTAGTTTTTCAATGTTTGCCGCTTCGCAGTATGTTGGAAGAATTATCCCTACATCAGAATTTATTCTTGAGTTCTCTTCGACAATTGTTTTCAAGGATTTCCATCCTTTTGTTGGGACTTGAGCCATTTTGTGCCTTTTCCATTCCAGTTTGCTGTGTTTGTGTTTGTTTTGATTTGGCGAGTTGTCTTGTCTTTAGACGATTATTAAAAAGTTTTTAGTGGTTCAGATTCAGAACAAGAATATAAGCTACAATTCCAATAGACTTTTCTATTCCTAAACACTTTAATACGGCAACAAAAAAGGATAAAGAACTATGAGTGAAGTACCAAGCGAAACAAGTGAAGCACCTTTTGCCCAAACTGATTTTGAACAAATAACTACATTGGTCTCTGGAGAGTTTCAGATAGAAGAAGCCTTGCTAGAACATAACATCCCAACCTACTACTTGAAACAACCGCAAGAAACAAAACAAGCTTTTCTCAGGATATTAAAAAAATTGGAAGCAATGAATTTTATAGCAATTCTGCGGAGGCATGATGGGAGAGTTGTCCTAAAAATTATTGCCAAGCCTTCAACAAAACCAAGTAATATTCTGATTAATTGGTTGCTGTTTTTTGCAACTATTGGAACAACCTTCGCTACAGGATACTTGCTATCCGTAGACTTGATCGATCCTTTAATCGGCGGAGCTACGTTCACAATAGCGATAATGGCTGTGTTTGGCATACATGAGATGGGTCATAAGTTAACTGCAAACAAGGAAGGAATAGAAGCTACACCACCATATTTTATTCCAGGTCCACCACCAATGTTCGGTGGATTCGGAACCTTCGGCGCTGTTATATTTCAAAAGTCGCTTCCATCGAACAAGGATGTGTTATTTGATATTGGATCAAGTGGTCCGATTTTGGGTTTTATTATAGCAACTATAGTTACCGTGGTGGGAATGACAATGGCAATTCCTGCAAAAACCCCTCTTCCCGGAGAGTCTACGATTTTACCAATGCCGTTGCTCTCTGTTCTAATCTACGAATTATTGTTTAATTTTGGAATGATACCTTCCCATTCTCAAGGGCAAAGTTTGTTTATGCATCCTGTTGAACTTGCTGGGTGGGTCGGTATGCTTGTTACGATGCTTAATCTGTTGCCTGCTGCAATGCTTGATGGTGGACATGTTGCCAGATCTTTAGCTGGCGAAAAAACAAGGACTGTTTTGATGGTACTTTCGATTGTGTTGCTGATTATAAGCGGCTTCTGGCTGATGGCAGTCTTGGTTCTTTTTATGGGTATGCAGAGGCATCCTGGTCCATTAGACGATGTTTCCAGCCTGTCAACTGGCAGAAAACTTTTGACAATTCTGTTAGTAGCCATTTTTGTGTTGGTTTTTCCATTTTTCTAGAGCGTAAGTTTTGTATTTGTGTTGAACGCATAGATAACAATGTTTATTAAATATTGCGATATTAGATGTCTGGTAGATAAGTACACCAAAAACAAAACAAAAACTATTTCAGGTGAATTCGCACGAGGGGAGCATTAATCTTAATAGTCTTCTTTCTAATGTTCACATTTGCGTCCCTGCTTATCCCTTCGCCAATGTTTCCTGGAACCTTTTTCTGCGCGCTGATTGGAGGAGCGATAAGCGAATATACGGAATATTTGAGTGCGGTTTTTAATGGTCTTTTTTATGGCGTCATCTTGTGGATAGTTTTTACTGTTATAAGTAGGAGACTTGAAGTGGAAAAGTAGCTCGAGACGATTTTTCGACGATTTAGGTTTTGTCTTCTGGTTGTGATAGAAAGCCTACAAGCTTAATGGTGCTTCCACACTTGCTACACGTCAACATTAATTCTGCTAATGCATCATTCTTAACTTTTGTTTCAACGATTTGGTAAACCTCTTCGGATTCATCGTCTGGAGATATTATACTTCCACATTTTGGACATGGAAAAGCTCCATCTCCATCAATCTTCGTCAAATCAATTGTGTACATCATGCCTTTCTTAACAGTTTCCTTTTTCATCATTTTAGTCACACCATTCCATTATGGTTTTAGGTTTGTTTTCATGGTAAGCTCAGAATATAATTAACAATTATGAATCACTAATCTATATACAAAATCCATTTTTCATTTCGGCACTTATTTCGCTTTCTATGTTCAGTTGAGAATAGGGTTTCACTCCGTATCGTTCCGCTGTTTATCCAAGCTCTCTTGTGTTTGGATATACTACATTTTCAGCATGACGTAGAGTTTGCATAGTGTCTAAAACTTTTTGGATTAGGCTGCCATATCATATTCAATGCTTCTCGGATCTGCATCAGATTCCACTATTTGAACCTGTATGTAGATGAATTTATTCTAAACTTAATGGAGGGTTCTCTGCATCCCATCGCTTTTTTTCACAAGTCGTAGACTATTCCAGGTATTTTAGGAAACGGTTGCGTTTCTCCTATATGTTTGGCTCCTGCTATCCAGCTAACCAGCCTTTCTATACCGATTCCTCCGCCAGCCGAAGGCTTCAGTTTGCCCTCTTTCGCCAACATCAACAATACTTCATAGTTTTCCTTGCTAACACCATCTCTTTCCATCTTTTTCACAATCTTGCTGTATTCCCACTCCCTTCTTGAACCGGATAACACTTCCCCATATTGAGGTAGTAGTAAATCATAGTTATCCCACTTGCCTTTTTCGAAGTCTTCGAAGTCATAGAACTCTCTAGGAACATTTGTAACCCATACCGGGTTAAGAGTTTCAAGCATTAGCTGCTTTTCCCAGCTTCCTCCATAGTTATCTTCAAGTTCTTTTCTATCATAAACTCTGAACGGTGTTTCTGGAATCTTTAAACTATCGTTCCTTCCAAGATAGATTAGCTCTTCGTTCATATGTCTCTTTAAGTTGCTTATTAATCTGCAGATCATCTTTTCAACGAAACTTCTGA
>Ga0315280_10009327_pt1 | contig 12622 bp, 17 predicted proteins | sample YL17G06_40_MG_FD_203697 | JGI IMG/M metagenome (GOLD analysis project Ga0315280, IMG submission 203697) | Sediment microbial communities from Yellowstone Lake, YNP, Wyoming, USA - YL17G06_40 | ecosystem: Environmental > Aquatic > Freshwater > Lake > Sediment | place: USA: Wyoming | collected... | reverse complement strand
CGGCGCGGCAGGTCTTGTTCAGGAGTTTCTTCTGCTGGAGGTCGTCACCGGGGAAAGACGACAGGCCGGCCGCAATGGCGTTGTTGGAGCGCGGCTCGACCTTTACGTTGTACGGCGGGTCGGTGTTGCAGAGGTGAATGGGGGCGCCCGCCAGGAGGCGATCCACATCCGCGGCGCTGCCGCTGTCGCCGCACAGGAGCCGGTGGTTTCCGAGCACCCACAGGTCGCCGGGCTTGGTGATGGCCTCGTCCGGCGGTGCGGGCACAGCGTCGGGGTCGGTGAGGCCCTCGTTGCCGGGCGGGGCCAGAAGCGCCCCGAGATCCTCCGCCGAGAACCCCAGCAGGTCCAGGTCGAAATTCATCCCCTGGAGGTCCTTCAGTTCCAGCGGCAGGAGGTCGTAGTTCCACTCCGCGAGCGTCGCCGTCTGGTTGTCGGCCAGCCTGTATGCTTTCACCTGCGCAGGCGTCAGGTCCGTGGCCACGTGGACCGGCACCTGCTTGAGGCCGAGTTTCTGCGCGGCCTTCCAGCGGGTGTGCCCGCAGATGATGACGCCGCCATCGTCGACCACGATGGGCTGGCGGAACCCGAACTCCCGCAGACTCTTGGCGACCGCCTCGACGGCCTGGTCATTCAGCCGAGGATTCTGTTCGTACGGCCGGATGGTCTCGATGCTACGCAGTTCAATCTTCACGTTTGCCTCCCTGTCATCTTTCTTCGGACAGTCCTGACCCCACCGAAACGGCGACTCCCATGCCATCCACGGCGCCTCCGCGGCCGGCGCGGGAACGGGAGATGGAGCCGCTCGCGCAACGCCCGCGCCGCCACGATGATCGCCATGTGCGTCTCCCAGTCCTGCCCCCAGCGGGCGCAGATATCGGCCAGCGTGGTCGTGTTGGGGGGGTGCTCCGGCAGCGACAGGTCCTGAACGATGACATGCTTGCACGTCACACACCGGCGGTCGCAGGTCCGCGCCACGTGGTAGCCGGGACAGAACCTCGTCTTCATGACTGCACCTCCTTCGGGCACGGGAACCCAGGAAAGATCTTGGCTCGCAAGGTCGCGAGTGCCTGCCTGGCTACGCGACGCACGAACGTCCGAGCCTCTTTTCGGGTGGAGAAGCATCTGGCGTAAGCCCACCTGTTGCAGCCGTCGTAAACATCCACGATGTAGGCGACGTGCTTCCAGCCGCTGTAGTTGGGTCGAAGATGGGCGTGTCGAAGCATTTCTTTGTCCTCCTCCTTGTGCGTTTCCTTGCCGCCCCTGGACGCCCACGTTGGCCCCCGTCGCGTCCGGGCCGCCGCAGGCGTAGGGTTGGCCCATCTTGCGCCCGGTCCCGCCCCGTGGGCCGACGGGCCGCGTTTTCGCGCAAAACAAACAAACAGAACCTTCCCGACCGTTCCCCCCGCGGTCTTGGCGCTCGGCGGCCGGGAAGGAACCATTGCGAGGCCGCCCGCTTGGCCCCTGATGCGCCACGTTCGCCCCCGTCGCCGCCCGGTTCACGCCTCGGCCCTCCCCCGTTCGCCCTGGGTCACGTTCGCCGCCCTTGGGCCAACGTGGGCGTTCGTTTGCCGAACCACTGCCAGACCGGCTCGCCGTGGTGCACCATGACCTTCTCGTTGCCGTCGCTCAGCGGCACGACCGTCGCCATGTACAGCGATGCAACGGGTCGCCGCCTGGGCAGGTCGAGCGGGATGGCGTCGATGTCGATGACCTCGGTCACGCCAGCGCCTCCACGACAAGTTCCACACGCGGGTTCCGGCGGTCCACGTACTGCTCGACCGGCATGTGCACCATGCCCGCGTCGTCAGCGACGACCCGCGCATCCGCCAGCCCGTCGAACGCGGGCTTGAGGGACGCCAGGAGGTTGTCGCGGTCCCGACGCCGGCGGCTGCGGAAGAAGAAGCGGGCCGTGACCTTCGCGGCACGCATCGGCCGGGCAGGACGAGAGGCCAGGGCCGAGAGGTACGCTGTCTCGCGGTAGCGCCTGACGGCCCTTGCCTTGGCGGCCCAGTGCGGCCGGGCGTTGGGCGACAACTCCCGCGACGGCAACGGCAGCACGATGACCCTCACCGACTCCATCACAACTCCCCCGGCTCCTGCCAAACATCGAATTACTACTTTCTAATTTCCTATTACTCTTCTTCCTGATAACGCTGTTCTTCTTCTCTTCTCTTCTCTGGTCCCGCTTTTGTCCGCTTCCGCGGCGGACAAAATGCGGACAAATGTCGGACAGAAAACGGACATAGGGCTGCATCGTCTCAACTCCCCTCTTCCCGCCGCCGGCGTTTCCGTTCGGTGTCCATCGCCCGTTTCTTCGCCGACTCGCCGTTATGGCGGTCGAAATTGGGGATGATGACGCCGCGCTCGTCCACGAGCAGCCATCCAGCCTCGGCCAGCGCGGCCGCGAAACCCTCGTGCTCGACCACGGCGTCGATGTCTGCCGGTCGGATGCCATCGATGGTGCCGTCGGTCGTCTGGCTGTCGGCCCACGCCCAGAAGCGGACGCAGAGGCCCACGATGTGGTCGCGGGCGAGACCCAGCCGCCGCGCCGTGACGAAGACCTCTCGCTGGTCGCGGACGTTCGTGCGCACTTTGATCCACGGCACTGCCACTATCCGGCCCTCCAGTGCAGGGCGTTGCGAATGACCGCGTCGACCACGGCCCGCGTTGCGCCGGCCCGCACCCAAGCCCGGGCGTCTTTACCTGCGAGCGGGCGGATGACCTTGGGCCGGCGCCCGGCTTCGGTGAGCGCCCGGGCAAGGCGATCGGCGCCGTCGATGCCGGGGGCGTCAGCATCGGCAACGACCACCACGTCGCGGCGGCGCAGGCGGCGGACGACCTCAGTGACCATCTCGACGGCCCCTGTGCATGACGGGCGACCGATGGCGTCGTAGCCGAGGTCCAGGAGTGCCGCTGTGTCGGTTGGGCCCTCGCAGACCAGGAGCGGGCCGTTGCCGGCAAGATCGTCCGGCCAGAACAGGCCGTTGTGGCTGCCGGCGACGGCCCATTTGTGACCGTCCTCGGCCCGCAGGCGGATGCCAATAACCTGGCGGGCGGCGTCGAACATCGGGAATGCCCAGGCGCGGTGGGGCGCGGCCCACACAATGCCGAGGCGGAACAGGCTGCCGGGCAAGACGCCGAGGCGGGCTGCAACACGTTCCACCTCAGCGGTGCACGTGTCGCGGCCAAAGCGGCGCAGCATGGCGGGCCAGTTGGGCGGCAGGTGCCGGGGCGGGCGCGGGACGTACTCGCGCGGAATGGGAGGGGGCGGCGCACCCGCGATGGAGTGCAGCCACCCGCCGTTGCGGGTCGGGTGGTCGGACTTCACGCGCATGCAGCAGGCAACCTCGCCGTCGGCGCTCACGCCGCACCAGTCGGGTTTCTGACAGATGGGGCAGGGCCGGTGCCGCGTCACCCGAATCCACTCCCTGGTTGTGCCACACGTTACCGGCACGCTGCTACGCCTCCCTCTTGGTGGCCCACCGGCTGCCTGACTTCGTGCGACGACATCACCACGCCCGCCTCCGCGCTTCCCCGGACGTGCGTGTCCCACCAGAAGATGCCTGGGGTCCGACCGAACAGGCCCGACTTCCTGTAGTCCTTGAAGTGCCCGCGGCAGATATGGAGCGCCCGGTGCAGCGAAACCCCGGCATCGCCGGAGGCTCGCCTTGCCGCCGCACGAAACGGCGTCACCACGATCCGAGAGAACCGCACCATTGGCAGACCGCGGCGCACCTGCTTCGGTGTCGTGTCGGCCTCGGGATACCGGACCATCTGGACGTTCTTGCAGTGCATGAAGGCGATGCCCAGCAGTGCGGGCATCCGCATGATGCCGGTCACGTAGAGCGCGAACTGGGTGTTGGCGTAGCCGACGGTCTGAATGCGGTAGCGACCCGTTGTGATCGTGCCCTGTGGGTCCGTCTCGAGGGTGAATTCGCTTGTGCACGGGCTGGCCGCAATCGGAAACTGAACCACAAGCAGGAAGTTCCACCGCCACCCGTCAGGGATTTGGGTGGCCGTTCCGAGACATCCGACCCGCGACGGAAACCAGAACAAGGCAGGATCGGTCGCCGACGAAGGCGTCATGGGAGCGCCTTCATGGTCGCGCATGACGACGACGGGTGGGCGCCCCCATTCTATCCACACCTTGGGGAAAGGCGGGGCCAGGCACGGCACATCCTCGTGTCCCCAATACTCCTGCTCCGAGGCCCACAACCAGTCGGCAACGTTCTGCACGTCGATGGCATGGGCCGAAGCGAGGTCCTTGTGACGCGGCCTGAATTGCGGGTTGGCCAGTAATCGCTGGAGCAGCATGACGATACTCCCTCAATACACCTGGACCGGCTCGGCGGGTTCAGGCCGCTTCCAGCCGTTCTTCGCCAGGGCGTCGATGAGTCGGCTCGCTTCGGCGAACGGAACGTCCGTGGGGTAGCCGTAGCGACTGAGGAGCCGCGCTTGCTTGAAGCTGCACCGCTTCTCTTCGTAACGATGGATGATTTCGCCGACGAGTTGCTTGGCCTGCGTGAACGTCAGGCCCTTGGTGTCGATGCCGTTCCGCTCGAGGAGCGCGAGCATCTTCTCCGAGGGCTGGCGGCCGGTGTCCCACCCGCGCTCCCGCCACGGCTCGATGTGGAAGACCTCGAACGGGTCGACCACCTGGCTCGTGTACCGCGCCTTCACGCGCAGGGCCGCGCGGCGTGCCCGCTCGCGCTCCTCGGCCAGGTCCTTCTCGGCGTCCGCGAGGGCCTCGGCCATGTCGACCGGCGCGCCGTTGGCGTCCTCTGCCGCTTTCCGGGCGCGATCGACGACCTCGTCGGAGTAGTTGCCGCCGAGGATGTCGGCCGTGGTGATGAGCTTATGGCGGCCGGAATTGCCCACGAAGTCGATGATTTGGCAGGCGGGCTTGGCGCTGGCGGCAATCGCCACACGGCGGGCGTCGGCTGCCTCATGGGCATCCACCAGGCCCGGCAGCGGGCGCGTGCCGCGACCCGCCATCTGCGCATAGAGGGCCCGGCTCTTGGTGGGCCGGGCCATGACGACGACCTGGATGCCCGGCTCGTCGAACCCTTCGGTCGCTACCCCGACGTTCACCAGAATCTGGAACTTGCCGGCGGCGTAGTCGGCCAGCATCCCGCGCCGCTCGTCCTTGGGCGTCGTGCCCGTCACGAACCGGGCGCACTCGGTGCGATGGCGGTTGAAGATCTCGCACAACCGCTCGGCGTGGGCAACGGATGCGGCGAACACCAGCGTCTTGCGCCCCGCGGCCAATTCCATCGTCGGCGCAGCAATCCCGTGCAGCGTCTCTTCGTACTCCATCACCCGTGCCAGGTCCGCCCCGTTCAGGTCCCCCGCCGTGGTGCGGATGGACGAGTAGTCCAGGCCGTCCACGACCACGCTCCGCTGCTGGATAGGCACGAGCCAACCGTCGCGGATGGCATCGAGGAGTTCATAGTCGAACGCCACCGAATCGAAGACCTGGCCGAGGGCCTCCTCGTCATGGCGGTCGGGCGTTGCCGTGACCCCGAGGATCTTGAGATCCGGGTTCTGCCCGTAATGCTCGATTACGCGCCGCCAGGTGGGTGCCGTAACGTGATGGGCCTCGTCCGCGACGACAAGGCCGAACTCGCCCGGATCGAACCGCTTCATGCGAGTGTCGCCATTGCGGCCGGCGCACTGCGTCTGAATGGATGAGACCACGACGCGGGCCTTGCCGAACATGGCGTGGTCAGCCCGCATCTCGGCCATCTCGATAGCGGGCTGCTGGCCCGTCACGCGGTGAATGTGGCTGGCGGCCTGGAAGATGAGTTCCTCGCGGTGTGCGAGGAACATGACGCGGCCCGCCGGCAGCCGCTCGATGACGCCGGCCACGACCCGGGTCTTGCCCGAACCTGTCGGCATGACGAGGAGCGTGGCGCGGACATCCTTCCACGCTTCCAGGACGCTGTCCACGGCGGTCCTCTGGTACGGTCGCAGTTCCAAGGCAGCCCCCGTCTAGGCCTTGAGTTCCTTCGGCACCCGCTCGTAGACGCCCTCGTTGACCCACCCGCGGCCGAGGCAGACCTTGCACCCGGCGGCGCGGCAGTACGGACACGCGGCGTAGGGCAAGGCGGCCTTGAGCTGGTGGTAAACGCTATTGCACTCGGCCTCAAAGCGGCTGGGGTTGATGTCGGCGAAGAGCAGGTCCTTGGCCTCGATGGCCTTCAGGACGGTCGTCTTGACCTTCGAGACCGTCGTCATCAGGTCCTGGATTTCGCGCCATCGGCGGAAGGCCTCGGCCACGGCGCCCTCCACGGGGTGGCCCAGTTCGTCGGTGACGCCCTGGGCGGTCGATGGCGGGCCGTGGGTGCCTGCCGCGACCGTCTCCGGCCGGGCCGGCAGGTCCAGGGGAATGTCATCAGGGTCAGGCGGCACGGGCGACTCGGCGGCCGGCGCGGAAGATTTGCTTCCTTCCCGCTCGCGGGTCTCAGGACCGATATTGGCTACCTCCGTCTTGCGGCCGTCTTTGCCGACCCTGTGGGACGACTTCGGAATTTCCGAAGTCGCTTCCATCTCGGCCCGGTACTTGGCCACGGTCTTGTCGGACACGCCACAGTGGTCGGCAATGGAAGAGTCGCTTTTCTCGGGATGTAGGCGCAGGGCGTGCCGGACCACGCGCTCCTTGTCCTCCTGCGAGCGGCGAAGACCGTGGTTCTTGTTTGCCCCTAGGGACATCCAGACCGCATCGTCGAGTGTGCCATCCCAGACTTCGGCCTGGAGGCTCGTCTCCTCGGCCTCGCGGGCAGCGTAGGTGCGGTGGAAGCCGTCGCTGGGCCAGTGGTGCTTCCCGTCGAAGTACACCGTGATGGGGTCGAAGTGGTCCCCCGCCCGCATCCGCTCGGCGTACTCGTGGACGACGTCCCAGTCGATCTTCACGCGCGGCTGCGTCCCGCCGTCCAGGCGGATGGCGTCCAGCGGCAGGTCCTTCAGGGTCGGGAACGGTTCGGGTGCCTTGGTGGTTGGGGCGGTCATCGGATCGAAAGCCTCCTTCCGCGTTCGCCGTAGCGGGCCCCGGCTACCGTCCGGCCGGCGTCGAGGGCCTGCCGGATGGCATCGCGGTCGATTTCCTTGTGGGCGGGGACCTCGCGCCAGTAGGCGTCGGGGATCTCCCGCTCGTCCCCCAGCACCAGCGGCAACTTGCCGCCGTTGGCGACGACCGAGACACGGTAACGGTCGGTCTCCACCTTCGGGATGCCGCGGACCTCCAGTTCCCCGCGCAGCCGGTCCTTCAGGAACTGGGCGCTGGCCGAGTCGGTCTTCGCGCGACGGGCCAAGCGGTCCGCCTCGGCCGCGCGGACTTGGGCACGGGCCTCCAGCGTCGTGATGAGCGCGGCGTAGTTGTCGACTTTGCCCTTGAGGTCTGCGTCGAGTTCGGCGAACCACGCCGTCACAGCCTCAAGCACCTTCGGGTCGGTGACGTCGCCCTCGACCTCCACCATGAGCGAGTCCAGCGCCTCCATGTCGTGGGTGATGTCCAGCAGCGAACGGGTCATTTCTGGCTCCTTTCGGCAGGGACGTATGTGCCGTCCCTGTCCAGAACGTGAAGGCCGGCCCTCGGGCCGTCGTAGAGCCGAATCTGTTCGGCGAGGTCGCGTTTCTTGCTGTCCAGCACGCGCCGCTCCGGCTCGAACGCCTTCCGTTCGGCGGCAGCGCGGGACCAGGAGAACCAGAGGGCGATCCGTTCGGGGTGTGCGAGGGGCACGGGGTCGACGACGTCGCGGCACTTCTTGACCTCAGCGGCCAAGGGGTTCGGGACCCAGGCGTCCGGCGGCGCGGAGCAGCCGTCCACGCCGAGCCACTCGTCGCCGATGCAGCCCGGGCCGGAGCCCCCGCACTTTGTTGCCGCCAGCCAGACGCCGTACAGCGGCGGCGGAGCGGCGGGCGCGATGGTCGGTTCAGCGTTGGGCATGGCCGGGCCTTTCAGTACGGGATGGATTCCGGGTCCAGGTCGTCTTCCGCAGCGGGCGCCGCGGCCGCCGGCCGCGCGCGGATGGGCGTCACGTCGGCATACTCCTTGCCGTCGCCGCCGCGCTTGTATTTGAGGTCCACGCTGAGGCGCCGGCCCACGATGTTCGCCCGTGCGAACTCCTGGTTGGCGAAGTCGCGCGGCAGGACGCCGTCGGCCTTCATCCGCTTCATGTCGGCGCCGGCGGCCGACAGCAGGCGGGCCAGCACCCAGCCCGCTTTGTCCGAGAGGGTCACCATCTGCGAGACCTCGCGGCCCTCTCGGTCGGTGAAGATGAGCATGATCTGCGGGTCGCCGTCGCGGCTGCGGAATGCGCCGCCTTTCTTCGAGCCGAAGAGCACCCGCCGGATTTCCACGTCGTGGACACCGGCCGGAATCCGCTCCGCGTAGTCGCCGCCCTCTTGCGTGGCGGCCTTCTCCCAGTCGTATGCCATGTTCAGTTTCCTTTCCCGATGCTGCGTTCGATCTTGGCGACGATGGCGTCGACCTGGTGCTGGGTGAGCTGGTCGAGCCGCTCGACCTTGAAGTGGCTGCACCAGCGGGCCTGCTGTTCCTCAGTGAGGTTGTGCTCGGCGATGAGGGCCCGCAGGCGCGCGAGGTCCGGCCCGGCGGCCTGCACGGCTGCCGGCGCTGCCGGCTTCGGCGCCTCGGGTGGGGGGGCGGTCGTCGGCTTGGCGGGCGAGCCCTCGGCAAGCCACTCCGCCAGCGCTCGGCCGAACGCCTCGTCGGGTTTCTCGATGACCTTGTCCTGGAACTTGCCGGTCCGGTCCTTGATGACCGTGCCGACGTGATCGGCCGAGAGTTCCAGCAACAAGTCGAACTCGTACTCAATGCCCTTGCCCTGCTCGGGCGCAAGGCCGATCCGCACAGGCCGCAGGCGGCCGGTCTTCTCGTCCTGCTGCTGGTTCCACTCCGTCTTCGAGCGGATGGTGGCGATGACGTGGCCCGGCCAGTCGACCAGCGCGTCGATGAGCCGCCGCTGTTTGGGCGTCCCCTCGCTCCAGGCGGCCCAGGTGTTGCCGCCGAAACGGGCCTTGGCCAGGCGGTCCACCTCCTGGAGGAGTTCTTGCCAGCCGTGGGAGAGCGAGTCGATGACGAGGACGTCGTAGCCGGCCTGGGCCGCCGCACCGAGCGCCGCAAGGTAACCCTCGATGGTGCGGTCCGCGAGTTGGCACGTGTCGAACGTGAAGCGGTCGGCGTACTTCGAGGCGCTTCCGCGCTCGGTATCGATGACGGCGATGCGCCCGCCGATGCCGGTAGCCATCCGGAGGGCGGAACAGGTCTTGCCGCTCCCGGCCGGGCCTGTGAGCGCCGCCCTGAGTTTCGCCTGGGCCTTCGTGGCCGCTGTGAACGTGGGTTGAGACACGGTCATCTCCTTTCCGTTTGCCGGATGTGCACGACCATCTTGCCGCCTAAGAGGGGGCTACGCTTCTCGATGACGAGACACACGATTTGGCTGTCGTCCCGGTACGCGCCGCCGTGCTGAAGGGCATCAAGAAGGGCTTTCATTGTGTTATCGAGGTCCCGCCGCTGGTTGTCGGGCGGGTACACCTCGATCTGCACCGCCAGGGGACCGTCGAACGGCCGCACCCCCGATGCCGCGAGGATCGAGCAGACCCGGCTTCGGTAGTAGTCGTTGGTGCTCGGCGGGAACGGCAGGTCCAGTTCGATCACGCTGCTTGTCCTTGGCCAGTTCCTGGAGTTCCCGCGCCACCCGCTGCTCGTGCGCCCGCATGCGCTCCTGGTGCCCGGGGCACCGGTTGCTCTCCGGGTACGGCGACGGCTCGCCGTGGATCGCCAGCGTCGCCCGCACGAGCACCCGCGCGACACAGAGAACACACAGCCGCACCGTCGCGGGAGAGGCCGGGTGCCGTGCCTCGTCCGTCGGGTGGAGCCGTGGCGTGGTCAGCAAGGCGCCGCAGGCCGGACATTTGCCGTCGAGCGTCACGAAACCCTGCGTGCGCAGGCCCACTCATGGTTTCTCCGCCTGTCTACGCCGCGCGTCGCGTGCGGCATCCACAGTGTTATTCGCCGCTCGACCCCCAAAGTGGCCGTTGGGCCGGCAAAAACATTTTCGCAAAGGCCCAAATATTGGGCCCCATCCCGCGAATGTTTTCGCAATCACAAAAACATTGAGCTCAATCGAGTCATGCTCATCTGACAGTTAAATAGGTGACCGTCCGCTCGAGGTGGTCTCGGGCGCTCCTGTGCTTCTTGAGAGTTAAGGAGTCGCACATGGTTACGTGGACGGTCGAAGAGCGTTACGGCGGTGTGGTGGAGTTCTGGAGCGTTCGCCTGGCGTTGGCTCGGATCAGGCGGTTGGGGTTCCCACGGCACGAGTGGCCGGATCGCCTCCAGGAACTGGTTCTGGAGATCATGGCGTTCAAGTTTGACCCGGCGAAGGCCAACGGCGCCAACAAGACCACAGCGGTCTGCTGCCTGATCAACAAGCGTCTCGTCTCGGCTTGGCGGGCCAGACAGCGGTACGAGAGGCGAATCGCCCGGCTCCGACCGGACGAGTCCTACAGCGACCAGGCCGCACTCCGGCTTGATGTGCGAACCGCGCTGGCCAACCTGCCGCCTCGCGAGCGGTCTGTGGGCGAGGGCATCTGTCGTGGGCAATCGGTAAGCGAGATCGCCCGGGCGCTCGGGTGCGGAAGGGCCACGGTGCGCCGCCTGATGGAGAACATCCACCAGCGCTTTGCGGCGCTGGGCCTGGATGCGTGGGTGCTGTCGTGAGTAACCACAGGTCGCGCCGCCCGGAGCGGCGGAAAAGCCCCGAGATTCCGCCGGATTCCACTGGATTGTGCGCCCCTTCCGCGCAACATGAAGGTGGCCCGGCCGAAGGTTGTGGCACTGTGGTGGCGGGCTGGATTACCGACGAGCTTCGGAGGAAGACGCAGGCTGTATGGTCGGGAATCTACGGGCGGGATGTTTCGCCCGCCGAGGCAGACGAGATTCTGATGAACGTTAAGAACCTGGCGGAAGTGCTCTTGGGCGACGAGGAGGAGGATAGCACATGAATGTCGTGGTCTGGGCACGAGTGTCATCCCGCGAACAGCGCGAAGGCTACTCCATCGACGCACAGTTGCGGGCCAACCGCGAGAAGGCGGCACGGGAGGGCTGGAAGGTCGTCCGTGAGTTTGTGGTGGCCGAGAGCGCCAAGCGCGGAGCGGGCCGGGCGGAGTTCAACCAGATGTACGCCTGGGTTCGCAGGAACGCTGGCCGCGACAAGATCGACGCCATCCTGAGCCACAAGCTCGACCGCGTCTGCCGCAACATGCGCGATGCCGTGCGGCTTCAGGAACTGGAGGACACCTGCGGCGTCCTACTGGCCTTCGTCGAGAACCAGTTCGGTCCGGGCGCCGCTGGGCAACTCTCGTTCAACGTCATGGCGGCCGTCGCCCAGTACTACAGCGACAACCTCCAGACCGAGGTCCTCAAGGGCATGGATGAGAAGGTGCGGCAGGGCTGGCTCCCGGCCCACGCGCCCTACGGCTACCGGAACGTCCAGGGAGACCGCGAGGTGCCGATCCAGCCCGACCCCGAGAAGGCCAGGACCGTCCAGCGCATCTTCGAGCTCTACGCCCGCGGCAACCAGACGTTCAAGTCGCTGGCTGAGACGCTCCACCGCGAAGGCCACCTCTACAGCGACACGCAGCCGCGGTTCCCGCGGACCGTCCTTTCGTACCTTCTCAACAACCGTTTCTACGTGGGCGACATCGTCTGGCACGGCCAAGTCTATCCGGGCAAGCACCAGCCGCTCGTGAGCCGCCGGACCTTCCAAGCCTGCCAAGACGTGCTCAGCGGCCGCAACCGCCGCACGGGCCAGCCGGAGATCCCGTACTCGGGCGGCCTGTTCCGCTGCGCCCACTGCGGAGCGGCCATCACGGGCGAGAACATCCGCCGCAAACTCAAGGGTGGCGGCGTGAAGGAGCACTTCTACTACAAGTGCCGGAACACAACCGACCCGGCTCACCCGAAGGTTCGCTGGCGCCAGGAAGACGTCGAACGTGCCGTCGAGGAGGAACTGCGGACCCTCGAACTACCGCCGCAGGCGGCCGGGTGGTTCCGCGAAGCGCTCGGCGCGGCCTTCGCCGACGTAACCGACCAACGTCGCCGCCGGCGGCAGGCGCTCCTGAAGCGGCAGACGGAACTCAAGGCCATGCAGGACCGGCTCCTGACGGGCTACCTTCAGGGCACCATCGACGAGGCGACGTTCACGGCCAAGTCGGCCGAGATGAAGGCCGAGTCGGCCCAAGTGGGCGAGTCGCTCGAACAGGCGGCCCACGTCGACGCGAAGTACGGCGAAATGGCCCTGGCGACGTTCGACTTCGGCCAGCAGGCCGCCCGACGGTGGCGCGGTTCGAACTTCCCGACCCGGCGGCGGATCCTCGATTGCGTGAGTTCGAACCGGACCCTGAGCGACGTAAGTCTTTGCGTTACAAAGAGAAAGCCCTTCGACGTTCTCGCCGAAGGGCTCTCTTTGATAGATGGTCGGGGCGACTGGATTTGAACCAGCGACCTCTTGGTCCCGAACCAAGCGCTCTAGCCAAACTGAGCTACGCCCCGATATTCACCTGCCAGGAACGCCGACCTGTCGCCGCGGCGACCGCTCGA
>Ga0315280_10009326_pt1 | contig 12623 bp, 7 predicted proteins | sample YL17G06_40_MG_FD_203697 | JGI IMG/M metagenome (GOLD analysis project Ga0315280, IMG submission 203697) | Sediment microbial communities from Yellowstone Lake, YNP, Wyoming, USA - YL17G06_40 | ecosystem: Environmental > Aquatic > Freshwater > Lake > Sediment | place: USA: Wyoming | collected... | reverse complement strand
TAGCTGGCTTCTACGCAGACGATCTGAACACTAACGGCGCTGGCGTTGATGAAGAGCTTCTGATCGGTGATGGTGTATGCGTGCGCCTCTGTGGCGCCCCTGGGATTCAACGTGAGGATGAAAACGACGAAGGAGATGGCAAGCAGAGCAACCCACTGCCACGGGGCGAGACCGAAACGTCGTGGTTGAGGCTGCATCACACTCCTGCACCCCGAAGTGGCTGGCTCGCGAGAAGCACAAATAGCAACAGGCCGCGTTTCCTCTCCGCGACCGTGAGGCGATCCTTGCCTACTCTATTCTGTTGTAATGCTCTAAAACCTTAAGGCGGGGAAAGAACAGCCACCAGACCCTCTTATTACACCCTTGTGCGAAATTTGTCAAGCCCCTAGCCGCCGCCCGGATCCAGCGAAATCGACAAAAAATGCGCGGGGCGAGATGGCGTTACGCGCCGTGAGGCCGCCGGACCCACCAGGCGAAGCCGCCGGCAGCGGCCAGGGCCAGGACCACACCCCCGATGATAGGCCCCCACAGCGCCCAGCGGAATCCCTCCTTACCTGACTCCTGTGCTGGGGAGATTGCCAGGGTGGCGTCCTGGGCCTGGGCGGGCAGGACCTGCGCGGGCGGGTCCGCAAGGACGAGGCGCTCGAAGTGCAAAGGGCTTGAACCGGGCGCCAGGGGCTGAAAGGTCACGGTGGCCAGGACCCCTGAACCGCTGGGCCCGCCCGGTGTCGCCCCCAGGGTCACGCAGGTTAACCCAGCGGAGCCCTCGCCGGTCCGCGGCGGGAGACACCTCACTTCACGGCCGCTGCTTCCCAGGAACGGTCCCTCCTGAACCTCCACAAACTTGACGATGGCCGGATCGTAGGTCAGGTCAAACTGGAAGGCCCCCAGGTTCGTCACGTCCTCCACGACCACGGCCAGTGTGAAGGGCTTGCCGTCGGCGGCGACCGGCGTCGAAGGCACCTCCAAGCGAACCGCCGCCTCCTGTGCGGCAGCGGGCTGGGTTGCCATCAACAACGCCGCCGCCGCGCATAGCGCCACTAGAAGCCGGAGCGAACCTCCTCCTCTTTTCCTCATCTGCGCTGACCCCTCACCTTTCTCCGTTCCGGGCGCTCACACGCTCAGGGTCTGTTGGGGTTGGCGTCCGCAGACCCGAGGTACAGGTCATCATAGAAAACGTCTGCCATCGGGTCTGTGACGCCGACCTGCTTGCCGTCGTAGCGGACCTCGAACAAGACTCGGATATTGTCGAAGCCTTCGGGCACTGCCCCCCACTGGTCCATGAAGTCCTGGCGCACGTTGCGCTCGAAGTAGACCCAGCCGTCGGGCATCGGCTCTTCCGTCCCTACGAAGACGAACTTGGCGTTACTAATGCCGAAGGGGGGCCTGTCGATGCCGGCCAGGATGTACCGTATCTGGTGGTTGGAGAAACCGCCTGGCATGTTGTTAGCGCCGAACGCAATGACGACGAACTGGAGGTATTGTACCGGCGTTCCCCGCCTCCACTGCCCAACCCGGTAGTAGCCGGAGACAAGGTCCGGGAAGCTCCTGGGTTGAACCTCCTGGACGACCCCGAACACCTTGCCTCCTTCCTCCTCACTCGCCCGCATCTCCAGCAGGGCGCTGTGCTGGCCCGCGTGGGCGGCGCTGTCGGCAAGGCGGAAGGGGGCGCCCCAAGCGGATGTGGAGAGAGAGAGCCAGGGCTCTTCGCCCTCCTCAAAGCTGGCGTTCTTGAATAGGTTGGCGCGCACGTCGGCGCCGCTGGTGGCTGAGGGGGTGCCTTCGGCAGGTGTGGCTCCGGCTGGCGCAGTGCTGGGGGCGGGTGTGGCCGGCCCGGCAGCTTCTTCCTCGCCGCAGGCGGCGACCAGCGTCAGGACGGCCAGCAGGGCAAGGCAGGCCCAGCGACGGCGTGTCACAAACATGACGTCAGATCGACCCCTCGAGTCTCCGTCACTCTAACCCATCGGCGGCGGCTGCGTCCAGCCTCGGCGGCGGTAGGAAGCGGGCCGGAGAGGCGTTCTCTAATTCGTGAAGCAAAATTCCTCACTGGGGGCTTGACAAATCCATCCGAACGTGGTACAGCAAGTCTGCTGGTGTCATATAGGTTTCCCCGCCGAACGACTATCGAAAAATCTGCTTAAATTCCTCGGGGCAAGGATGCCTCGTCGTCCGTGAGCTTGCGAATGTGTGCGCCACCGAGAGGGGGACGCGCTCAGCAGCATGTGAGAGCCGGTGGACGGCGGGGCTCGGTTGGCTTTCGGATGGCCGTTCTGCCCTACAGCGTCTGTGGACGAGCGGCGGCGAAGTGGATACAGCAAGGGAGGTGCGAATAGCAGCAAGCCTGTCCAGCCTGACTCTGCTCTAGTCAAGCCAATGGAGGGTGTATTCACATGAAGCATAGAGCTCTGCTGATGGGGCTGGGGGTGATGGTCCTGGCGACCCTCCTCCTGGCCCTGGAGAACCGAACGGCCACCACCGCGTCGGCAAATCCTGGCACTGACAGCTGGGATGCGGTGATTTGCATTACGGGGACGGATTTGACCGGCGACACCGTTGCCGATGTCTGTACCTCTACCCCCTATCCCACATTCTATGATGCAAACGGCAATACCATCATGGACGTGGGAGATAACCCGGAGGTTGCGGTCAGCTTGTGGCTAGACCCGAGCACCGCAGACAACCCGGCCGGGCCGGGGCCCACGGGGAAGAAGGCCACCGAGGAGTTCTTTGACACGTCCATCGCCGGGTGGAACGGTGGCCTCGTCCAGTTTGGCCCGAAAGGTGCCGACGGCGTGGCGGGCACTGGCGACGACATCGTTGTAGGCGACCGGGTGGGGGCGATCTCCTTCGCTCTCCACTCCAACGGCAAATACCTCATTAGCCAGAACATCAACATGGGCACGGGCCAGACCGATCCCTGCGACATCGGCGCCTACCCCGGCCCGCCCGCCCTGGGGCCGGCGACCCTGGACCTCTACGCCGCCACCATCAGCATGCTGAAGACGGTGAGCCACAAGGACACGGCCCCCTTCAACGGCGTCCCTCAGACCCTCGAGGACAACTTCAAGTCCGACGGTACGCCGGGGGCCAACGGGATCATGGACGGGGCGGACCTGATGCCCGAGCCGATCCCCATATGGGATGCGGCCTTCAACTACCCTGCCGGCAGCCTCGTCTCGCGCGCTTTTGGGAAGGCGGACATATTGCCCGCTCTCGGCGCCACTAACGACGTCAACTTCATAGTGTACAACCTGACGTCGCTGGGGCAGGGCTGGATTACCATAACCCCGGTTGGCTACAACTGGGTGCCGGCGGCGACTCCCACCAACCTCACCATCACCGACCAGACTGTGGATACGTGCCCGCCCTTCCTATCAGGGCCGGTACGCACCTACGGAATTTCTATCGGTAACCCAGCGGCCATTCCGCCGATCGTCGGCGGCAAGGCCAACCGTCAGGTGTCGGCGGTGGGGCAGTTTGACTACGGCATTCGTCTGTCCGGCAACGAGGACTACGACGGCGACAGCGTCGGGGTCACCTATGACAACTGCCGCGAGGTGGCCAACCCGGCCCAGGCAGACACTGACGGGGACACCATGGGTGACGCCTGTGACCCGTACCCCGCCAGCACTGACAACGATAATGACGGGAGTACTGGGCCCTTCCAGGTCACTTTGCCCTTCGACAAGGACCAGGACATCGACCTCGACAAGTACCTGAACTCTCAGGACAACTGCCTGAGTGTGGCGAACACGGACCAGAAGGACTCGGACGGCGACGGTGTGGGTGACGCCTGCGACCCGGCGCCCCTGGTGGTCGGCGACGGTAGCGGCTACCCTGTCCCCGGTCCGGGTGTCTTGAGCGACCCGGACGACAACCTCTGCGTCGACGAGTTCATTATCCCCAGTGCCGGCGATCCGAAGGCGGAGCTGGGTGCAGCGAAGGGTGCGGCGTTCCCCGGAGGCAAGTACTGTCTGGCCCCACTGACTGTGGCCACTCAGGTGGGCGGCGCGGGCTTCCCGCCCAACGCCGTCTACTCCAACCCGCAGATGCTGCACGTGCTGGGCGCGGGCTACAACGACTCCAACGATGACGGGGACCCGGACTACGTGAACGTGGTTGGCCCGCCGGCGTACCAGTACGCGGACACGGACAGCGACTCCGACCGGGACGGCCACAGTGACGCCTGCGAGGCTGTCAACGGTACCGACGCCCTTGACGCGACGTCGAAGCCGCCCGCTCCTCCTGCTGTTGCCGGCAACCCCGGCGTGGGTGGCGACTGCGATGGCGGCGGCGTCTACGACTACGTGGAGGAGCGCGTGGGCACGGACTTCACCAACAACCTCGACGACGTCGCTCAGCCGGTGGCAAAGGACAGCGACGGTGACGGCGCCGCCGACGTGGAGGAGCTGCCAGGCGCGTTGCCCCCGAAGCCGGGGAAGGATGCCCCGGGCTTCAACCCGCTGGACAAGTTTGACTTGTACGACGTCCCAGTTCCTGCGCTCTTGCCGGTGGCGGGGGGAGCCGCGGCAGCCGTGGGCACCAGGAACAACGCCGTTACCCTGTCTGACGCGATGGCCGTCCTCAAGTACGTGGGCTGCGTGATGGGGCTGACGAGCCCTAATGCCAATGGGGCTCTCTACGGCAGCGACCTCAACAACAACGGCGTGCCTGACGGCATGGAGTACGACCGCACGGTCCCCAGCTTGGCGCCCAACCCGCCGTGGGAGGTACAGAAGCCGGACGGGGCAATAACGCTCTCCGACGCCATGGCCGCGCTCAAGCAGGTAGGCTTGGACTGGAGCGGGCCGCCGTAGCAGGAGGCGGAGCGGAAGGAGTCGATAGCGCTTGGCAGGCAAGACGAGCCTGCTGGGCAGGGACAGATAGCTCGTACCGGGAGCACCGCCCCGGAGGTGGGGCGCGAGCCGGCAGGGAGGCCGGGCTCTCGGAGGCGAAAGGAACGGAGGGCCGGCCTCCAGCCCTGGCTCCGGCCTGGAGCTCGGGGCGACCGGGGCCCAAGCCTGAACAGAAGCGACCGGCCGGCCCTCCGAGAAGCAGATCAGGGAGGATACGTAGAGCCTGGTGTTTTTACCCCGCCGGAAGGAGGCCGACAGCGCAGAATCTGAGTGGATTTAGAGTCCCATTTACGCTATCGCGGAATTGGGAACGGAGGTTAGTACAGTGAGTTCCAAGAGCAAGGCCATACGATGGTTGGTATGGCCGATGATAGCGGTAGCCGTGACGCTCATGTGGGCCATGCCGGCCCACCAGGCGTCCGCGGATCCGTCGGATCCCAACCAGATTGCGCTGTCTGGGCCTTCTGCCGCCCAGCCCATCGGCATACCGTTCGGAGTCGGCATCGACATCACGAGGACGAACGGCGCCTGGGTCGGCTATCAGGTCGCGGTACAGTTCGACGCCACGAAACTGGCGTTCGTCCCCACGGATGACATAAGCGGTGATACGGTCCCCGAGAGCTGGCACTACACCGGTCTGGGCGGCACGGTGATGAATGTCACCGTGTTCGACGTCGGGGGCAACCCGGCGATCAAGGGCGGTGGCTCGGCTCTTTCCTCGGGCACGACGACCGCCACCGGCAACGCCATTCAGGCGCAGTTTAAGTGCATCGCACCAACACCAAAGGGTCCTCCTCCTGTACCCGCAACCATACGCCTGGTGACGCTGGCGGAGGACGGGGTGTTCGGCACGTCGGTATTCACGGCCACGCCGGGCGACCTTGGTGCCACGGACACGGTGGACATCACCGTAACCTGTCAGCTCCAGTCCGACTGGGTTGACTCCAAGACGGACAGCGTGGACCCAGTGGTGGCCGGCGCCCCCCTGACCTACACCACAACCTACACGAACGCGGGGCCGAACCCCTCGTTCGCGGTGCTGGTGGGCGATGACCTCCAGAACAACCTGACCTACGTGAGTAACTCCCTGGTCGTGCAGACGACGCCTCCGGGCCCGCCCCCATTGGCGACCCCCTGCATCCCCGGCTACCTGCCGGCCTTCGTGCACCCGGTGACGGGTCAGTTCCTGGAGAACCTGGTCCTCTGTGACCTGAGCGGAATGTTCGGCGGGCCACCCAAGGTCTTCATGCCGGGCGACTTCGCGCAGCTCACGGTGAACACCATCGTGCCGGTCACGCTAGCGGGCACGACCATCAAGAATGCCGCTCAGGGCGGCGACCTCGCGAACTTCGACCCCGCCGAGGTCCCCGAGGCGGACTGCGCGGCAGTCTTCCCGCTCGATGACGACGGGGACACCGTCCTTGACGAGGACCCGATCGACACGATCGACAACGACCTCGACGGCAAGATTGATGAGGACCCGCCGACGACGGCCCCGGAGAGCCTCGGCTGTGAGGTGACTGTGGTAGAGCCGGCCGTCGTGTCGGCAGTGAAGGCGGGCCCGGACCAGGCCCTCACGGGTGACCCGGGCGTGTACACCATCACGGTGAGCAACGCCGGCCCCTCGCCGGCCAGCAACGTGGTGGTGACGGACACCCTGCCGGCTGGCGTGACGCCGGTGAGTGCCACCTGGGACAGCACTGCCTGTGCCATCGCGGCCCAGACGGTGACGTGCAACATCGGCAGCATGGCGGCGGGCGCGAGCGTGCTCGTCACCATTAACGTCACGTTCGACACGGCAGGCGACAAGTTCAACGCCTGTGCAGCGACCTGGGTCAACGGCAGCTCGGCCTGCGAGCCGGTGAAAACTCTGGTCCTGCCGCCGTACAACGGCATGGTGAAGGACGCCAGGCCGGACCAGGCTGGCATCCAGGACAAGGTTAACCTCTGGCTGTGCAACAAGGGTCCGGACTGCGTCGTAGAGGCCTGGCGGATGGGTCCGCAGATCGGCAAGGGCGTCCTGGACGTCGCCGAACTGCTCTTCCTGAGGGCGGACACGGACAGCCCGAACGACTCCGACATCCTGCCGGAGGGTCTTGCCGCGTACGAGGAGCAGCTCAAGTACGAGCACAAGATCTTTGACATCACCGTGGCTGACGCCGGTCAGGACGGCCTCGACAACGACAAGGACGGCACGATCGACGAGGTCGGTAGCACAACCAGTGGCGGCGGCCCCGGCTACGCGGACGGCCTGGACGATGACGGCGACACCCTTGTGGACGAGGCCGACGAGATCGGCGAGAGTGTTATCGGGAGCTGGCGGGGGAACATCAACTGCAGCATGACCATCATGACCGAGAACTGGATCATGTACGGTTGTGTGTCCGCCGGACAGCAGCTCGGCAACCCGATGCCGGTGGGCGTGTGGCTGAAGACGATCCGCGTGACGCCTGACCCCGACATGTTCCTGCGTGTCAGGCCGACCAAGGACAACGGTGTGGTGTCGACCCTCATAGACGAGAACTGTGAGGTCGCCGACATCTACGCCAGCGAGCCTTGGCCGTCCACCCTGCCGGGTGGGCTCACCGAGGACTGCACGGACCTGACCGTCACCGTGCGTATGCTCGAGGGCGACCTGAACCTCGACTGCATGGTGAACGTGCAGGATGAGCAGGCCATTGCCTTCCGGTACGGCTCTAGCTTTGGGCTGTTGCTGTACGACAAGTTCTTCGACCTGGAGCCCAAGTTGACCGACTTCGACATCGACATCAAGGACCTCCAGTTCGTGTTCGGTCGTGACGGCAGCAAGTGCCAGGCCCCGATACCGAACCAGGACCCGTCGCCGGCCATTCCTTACCCCTAGGGGTGATACCCGCAGGGGCGGGTGGGACGGCTAAGTCCCGGAACGGTTACTAGGAGCGGGGGAGCATCCGCCGGGTGCTCCCCCGCTCAACTGACGGGACATGCAGCAAGAAGGCCGGGCTTCAGCCCGGCAATGGCGGGCTCGCGGCGCCAGCCTGAAGGCTGGCCTTCCAGAGACTCGATGTGGCGGTAGCGGCGGCCTCCAACGTTGGCCGAAATGGAAGACGCAGGTAACCGTTATTTAGGTTAGGGGAGCCTTCGGGGGGGACCGTCGCTGCGGTGAATCCAGAAGGCGAATGTCATCGTTGTTAAGGATAGGGATATCCCCACGGCGGGCGTAGTCGCTCTGGAGAATACCTCAATGCGGCGCATTTTTGTCATCGTAACCATACTGGCGATAGCACTGTTTGCGGCGTCCAGCAACCCTGCCTTTGGGCAGGGCACCACCCTTCACTTCTTCCCACCCAGCAAGTATGCCGCCCTGGTCCTCAGCAGCTACGCCGAGACCAACGTGGACATGGACCTGGCGGTGGGGAAGGAGCTGGCGAACCAGCGCCGGGCGCAGGGGTTCAAGCTATCGGTGAGCAGAACGGTGGGTCGCGTGAACCTGTGGCTGAAGGCAAGCGGCGCCCCAACGGACAACTTGACGGTCCAGATACAGACCGATAGCGGCGGCCTGCCCAGCGGCACGGTGGTCACGAACGGAGCGAGCAACGCTGTGGCTGGCAGCACTATCGGCGGATCGTACGGTTGGGTGGCTTTCGACTTCAGCGTGCCGCCCCAGTTGACGGCGGCCCCCACACAGTACCACCTGGTACTGAGGAGGTCAGGCGCCGTCGATGGCACCAACTACTACCTCTGGGGGGCCGATCAGTCCTCGCCGGGATACGCTGATGGAGCCGGCAGTGTATACGGAGGGAGCTGGCAGGCTACATCGCCGGCTACGGACCATGCCTTCCAGGTGCGGCCGGCGTTCACCGTGGACGTGTACGCCAAGAACGTTGTGACCACAGACCCCTGTGACCCCTATAGCCAGACGGAGGCCTGCGGCCTAGGGGCCTACGAGTTCGAGGTGCACTTCAACCCCACCGTCATCCAGTACGTGTCGGTCGTGAACGGGCCCTTCCTGACCAACACCGGACGCCTCATCTGGAGCTGCTTTAGCCGCTTTGGCATCCATGACCCTGCCAACGGCGTCATACACTATACCTGCTCCACCACCGGCAACCCGCTCGGAGGCTGGACCCCCTTCGGGCCGGAGGGCTCAGGCGTCCTCTCCACGATCACCTTCGTCCCCCTTGTGGCGGGCACAACCCCTCTACAGTTTCAGAACACGCTGCTTCCCGAGATAACGGGGACTACGGCGGTCCCTCACACGGCTGAGGACGGCAGCGTGACAGTGGGAAGCTACGGCAGCGGCGATAGCGACGGCGATGGGTGCACCGACATCGAGGAGGCGGGCGACAACCCGCTCCTGGGGGGCGACCGCAACCCCTTCGACGCCTCTGACTTCTACGATGTGCCGGTGCCCGCCTACCGGGATCCCACGCCGAACGGTCCTAGGGACCAGGCCGTGTCGCTGGCGGATGTGCTGGCTGTCCTGAGGTACGTGGGCGCCTACAACAATGGTCCGCCCAACGGCAACAGCATGGACTACGACAGCCTGAAGGACGGCGACTGGAACGGGGACACGGTGGTAAACGATGGCGACAAGGTCGGGCTCCGCTACGATCGCTCCTTTTCGTGGCCCTTCTCCGGCCCGCCCGACGGCTACATCGTTCTGATCGATGTGATGAGGGCACTGCCCCAGGTCGGGGCTAGTTGCGTGAACCCGCCCTGATTCCGGACGCATGGTGGTCAGCTAGGATGGCGTAGGCAGGAGAAAACGTGCCAGGCGGCTCGTCTTCGCTGAAGAGTCCGTCGGCGATAGCGTTGGGCCGCAACGCCGGGACGTAGATGAGAGCATTTCCACGTGGAACCCTTGTTGTTGCCCTGGGTCTCTTGTTGCTGGCCGGCGCGCTGACCGCCGTCACGGCCCTTGCGATATGGACCTCGCCCGGCGGCCCAGTTGAGGCGCAGCTAGAGACGCCCACGGACACGCCTACGGCTACGGCAACGGCCACCGACACGCCTACGCCCACGGACACGCCGACAGCGACGGCAACGGCCACCGACACGCCTACGCCCACGGACACGCCGACAGCGACGGCAACGGCCACCGACACGCCTGCGCCCACGGACACGCCGACAGCAGCGGCGACGCCCACCGACACGCCTACGCCCACGGACACGCCGACAGCGACGGCAACGGCCACCGACACGCCTACGCCCACGGACACGCCGACAGCGGCGGCAACGGCCACCGACACGCCTACGCCCGCGGACACGCCGACAGCGACGGCCACGCGGACTATGACGCCCACGCGTACGAGTACTCCCACAGCGACGCTGACCCCCACCCCTGCACCGCCCAATACCATGGCGGTGGACGCCGATACGGGCACGGGTCCTGTGGATGCAAGCGCGACGCGTGCCATCGGCAACGAGTTTGACGTGAGCATCAATATCGCCGTGGCGGGAAGGGCCTATCAGGGATACCAGGCCAAGCTCCGGTTTGACGACGACAAGCTGGCCTTTGTGCCGACCGCCGACTTGAGCGGAGACACGGTGAACGAGAGCTGGACCTACACGGGCTTGGGAAGCATGACGCTCGACGCCACCATCACGCAGAGCGACGGCAACGGAAACACGGTCAATGATTCACTGTTCGGGCTATCGGCCCGCATGTCGGGGACGACGACCGCCACCGGTAGGGCTGCGGTCGTCAGGTTCAAGTGTCTTGCCCTGGGAACCGGCACCCTGCATCTGGTCAGTTTGGCTGAGGACCCGGCTTTCGGCACCACCACTCAGGGGGATTCGGGAGCACTCATAAACACCAGCCTGGCCGATGCCTCTGTGACCTGCCAGCAGCCCACGCCCACACCTACCTCGACACCGACCTCCACCCCGACCTCCACCCGCACTCCCACCAACACGCCTACGATCACGCCGACCCCTACGAAAACGCCCACCCCCACGCCGACGCCCATCCTGCTCGACAGCGACGGCGACGGCTGCGCGGACGTCAGGGAAGCGGAGATGGGCTTTGATCCTCTGAACTTCTTCGATTTCTACGACGTGCCAGTGCGGGCGAACCCCGACCCTGCGCCCAATGGATCAAGAAACAGGGCTGTTAGCCTGGCGGACGTGCTGGCCGTCCTCTTCTATGTAGGCACTTTCAACGGCGACGGCGGGGTGCCGAACGCCAACGGGGTGGCCTACGACAGCGACAAGAACGGCGACACGGTGAAGGACGGGCGGGATTACGACCGCTCGCCCGGCCCTCTGCCGGACCCACCCTGGGATGCCGGCCCGCCCAATGATGCCGTGACGCTGGCCGACGTGCTGGTGTCCCTCACCCAGGTAGGTCTGTATTGCACCGGCTCCGCGCTGATAACTCCGACCCCTAGCATCACGCCCACGCCTACCAAGACGTTTACGCCCACGGCGACACCCACCAACACCCGAACGCCTACCGTCACCCCCACCCCGACACCCTGCCCGGGCGGCGTCTGCCCCACCGATACGCCCACAGCCACGGGCACGCCGACGGCTACAAGCACCCTCACCGGCACGCCCACTCTCACGCCTACACGCACGCCGACGCGGACGTCGACGCCCACGGCCACGGCAACGGGGACGCCTACAAGCACACCCACGCGCACACTGACACCAACGCCCACGCCCACGGTGACGCGCACGCCGACCCGTACTCCCACGCCAGCGGGCGCGCCCAACGCGATGGCTGTCGACGCCGTGTCGTTCCAGGAATACAGCCCAGAGGTGAACGCCACCAGGACGGTCACGGGCAATGCCCCGTTCCGGGCCGACATCGTCATCACGAGGGCCGGTCAGGCTTTCCAGCAGTATCGCTACAAGCTGGAGTGGGACCCGGCAGTCCTGGTCTATGATTCGCAGCAGAATCTGCTGAACCCTTTACAGTGGGACTGCACGACCCCGACGATCACCCCGAGCAGCGTAGCGATCACGTGCTGGGCTTCGGGACCCCTGAAGGTTACTGGGCCGGTGCACACGGTGACCCTCCACTGCGCGGGCATCGGCACCAGTCCGCTCCATCTGGGCTCGGGCAGCGGAACCTTTGATTCGCGAGGAAACCTTATTCCGACGGATCTTGTCGACGCTTCTGTGACTTGCCAGTAGCCCGTGCGGACACGCCGGACGGGATGGATGAGCGTGATCCTGTCGTATTGGCGACGAGAAGCGGATCGCAGCACGAACGAGCGGCAAGCGGTTGGCCTGGCGTGCGCAGGCTAACCCTGCGAAGGGAGGCCAGCACGGGGCTAGCCCAGACCAGGGATGAGGTTGGGCGTGCGGTGAGAAGACCGGCTGTGCGGATTGGGAGGAAGAATGTTGACCTTGGCGTGTATGTGCAGTAGTATCCGGATGGCATGTCCCGTATCCAGTGGTTGGCGGCAAGACTATGGGTTTGCGCATGCACGCCTGCAGTGACGGCTGAGCCGACGGCTCAGAGTTAGGGGGAAAAGATGCAGCTTCCTATGAAGGTTCGACCGAGAAGGGCAGTGGTCGTCTTGTGGGCGGTCGCGGCTGTCCTTGGGGCCATTGGCTATCTCCTTTTCAATGCCCTTCCCGCACCTGGGGCGGTGAACAACGAGATCACGGTGGATGCCCCTGCCTCCCAGAGCGGCGGCACCCCTTTCACGGTGAACATCAACGTCACGAACGCGCCCACGGCGTACGCGGGCTACCAGGTGGAGCTAGAGTTCGATTCGGACGTGCTGGAGTTTGTGCCCACCGATGACCTTAGCAGCGACACGACCCCTGAGA
>Ga0315280_10009325_pt1 | contig 12624 bp, 10 predicted proteins | sample YL17G06_40_MG_FD_203697 | JGI IMG/M metagenome (GOLD analysis project Ga0315280, IMG submission 203697) | Sediment microbial communities from Yellowstone Lake, YNP, Wyoming, USA - YL17G06_40 | ecosystem: Environmental > Aquatic > Freshwater > Lake > Sediment | place: USA: Wyoming | collected... | reverse complement strand
CGGCGGCCTCAAGAAGCATCGCTCGCCGGGCGATGAGGACGGCCGCCGGGTCGAGGTCTAGCCCGTGGATCGACCGCATCCGCTCCGGCGGGGCGGCGGGGCGCCCGCGCGCCGGCGTACGCCGGGCCAATTCCCGGTAGGCGGCCAGGAGGAACGCACCACACCCGCAGGCCGGATCGAGGATCCGGCACTGCCCCGCCCGGCGACCGCGCCCGCCGCCATCCCGCTCCCAGCGCGAGATCGCCCCGGCCGCTATGTACTCGGCGACGTAATCCGGCGTGTAAAACAGCCCGACGGCTCTTCGCACGGCGGGACTTCGGTTGGGCAGGAGGCTGCCGTCGGCAGTCCGCTCGAGCGTGATCCCCACCAGCCGCTGGTGAACCTGCCCGAGGAAACTGGCCGGCTGGGACGCGAGCGCTGCGCGGATGTCGGGCCGGGTGAGCCGCTCGAAGACGCTGCGGAGCGAGGCTGCGTCGGCCGCGGGGACGGTGGGCCGCGATCGCGCGGGGTCGTCCAGGCGCACCCCGGCCCCGGAAAACAGGCCGGCTCCCAGGTGGTCTCTTCCCGCCGCCAAGAGTTCGCCGAGCCCGCCGGCCGTCTTGACTCCCGCGGCCGCAGCCTCGAGCTCTCCCTCGGGCAGAAGTCCCACGGTCTCGGCGACTTCGACGAAGAGCAGGTGCTGGATCGATTGCCTCGCCGTGCGGGCGACCTCCTCGACCGGGCAGCGGGGGTTGGCCCGTGCCACTGCGGCCGCCAGGATCCCCCAGCACGACTCGATTTCCTTCAACAACCGGCTCGCACCAACCAAGGCTTCACCGCGAGGCAGGGGCCGAGAGACTCATCGCCCAACCGCGAAAATCGGCGTCGATCTCGCCCCAGCGCCGCCCGGAAAACGCGGCCGCCACCAGGGCGGCACCGGTGGGGTCGTCGCCGGGCTCGTCGCGAAAACGATGGTAGAACCCGCGGAGCACGCCGCAACGCTCCATGTACAGGCAGAAGTACCTCGCCTGGGCGTAGCCGAGACGCTTTGCGGCGCCGTGAAAATCGCCATCGCGGAAGAAATCGGGCAGCGGCAGCAAGCGCCCGCGGCCGGCGGCCTCCTGGAGCAGCCCCAGGCGCCAGTTCACCTCGCCGTCGATCCCCGCGCCGTCCGGGCGGACCCGCCCGTCCTCGTGGAGCGACGCGAGTCCCTCGTTGAGCCACGCGGGCGCGGCGGGAAAATCGAAGGCCATCAGGGCGTGGGTCAGCTCGTGCCTCAGTCCGCTCGAACCCCGGCCGAGATTGACCAGGATCGTCCTCAGGTGCGGCCGGTAGTAGCCGAACGAGGAGACGTCTTCATCGCCAAACAGCGTCCGGGCCGCGGCGCGGTACTCCTGCTCGCTTGAGGCCAACACGACAGTGATCGGCTCGTCGGGTCCGGCCCGATCAAAGTACTCCGCGGCCATCGCCCGGGCAGCCGGGGCAATGAGATCCTGATACCACGCGTCCAGCTTGGCCTTCGAGGCGAGGCCCGCCACCACAAAAGGCGGCCGGGCGACCGCCCGACCGTGGGGGCCCAACTGCCGCGAGAGCCAAGCAGCCGTCTCCCGGCAAGCACCGTCCAGCGGAGGCTTGCCGGTCGCAGACACCGGAGTGGAAACCGCGGCCGACCTTGCCCGCAATGAAAACGGGCCTGCGGGCAGCAATCCGAAGGCGGCGGTCCCAGCCAGCGCGGCGAGCAGGGAAGCGGCCCGGACACCGGAAAGGGCCCGTGTCTTCGAACCCGAGCCGCCAGCCACCATCGCGTCTTCCACCCCAGGAGAAGGCCACCTGCCGCGCAGCGGTGAGTATGTCGGCTATTGTGCGGTCTGGAGACTTTCTCCGCAAGGCAGCTCAGCCTCGCCCAAGGGGAGCAGCGGGCTTCGGCGAAGCCTCCCGAGGACGGCTCGGCTTCCATCCGCCGGACGGCGAAGGCTTGACCGTGGCGGGACCGGCCGACGGCGGGCTGGGAGGCGGTTGGTCGACGGCGCCGTCATCTACCGAAAGGACTTCGCCGGCAAGGGACTCGAAATCGCTCGCCTCAGACGCGGAGGCCGGCCCACCGGAGAAGGCCGATCCGGCTCGGGCGGTCGACGTGCATTGCTCGGGGCAACTGCCGTTGAACATCGGGCCACATTCATAGTACGAACTGCTGCACATCGTGCAGCCCGTGACCGCGGCGGCCAAACCGATCACGATCAGGGCGATCCGCGTGCGAGACATCGTCGAGTGCCTCCGAGCCAAAGCTCCCAAACTACCTGAAATTCCCATCCTTTCAGGCAAGATGGAGGGGTCGTGACGGTATATTCGGCGGAATTCGTTCCCTAACCCGCATTTTTTTCCAAGAAACAGATAAAGCCGGACCTCCAGGGAGGTCCGGCTCTTTCTGACAAGACTGGCGAGCCGGGACTAACAGGGCAAGTCGCGGCTCGCGGTCCCTTCTAGGGTTCAGGATGGTCCCGTCCAACGGCACGACTCAGGTCCGTAGCCGGAAACCACGTCCCCACCCGGCCGAAGGGCCCTAGGCCTTGGCGGGGGCCTTCGGAGCGGCGGGGGCCGGTGTCGGCTTCGGGGCCGGCGGGGCCGGCGGGGCCGCCGGAGCACAGGTCCTCGGAGCACAGGTCACCGGAGCACAGGTCACCGGACCACAGGTCGTCGGAGCACAGGTCCTCGGAGCACAGGTCCTCGGAGCACAGGTCACCGGGGCACACGTCCTCGCAGCGCAGGTCCTCGGAACGCACGTCACGGGGGCGCACGTCACCGGAGCACAGGTCCTCGGAGCACAGGTCTTCGGAGCACAGGTCTCCGGAGCACACGTCGGGGCCCGGTGCAACCGCCGGCCGCGTTCCCTCGGCGCACACGTATCCGGAGCGCAGGTGACCGGAGCGCAAGTTACCGGAGCACACGTGGCCGGGGCACAGGTCCTCGCCCGGCAGCGTGCGGCCTCGGCTGCCTGGGCGATCCCCAGCACCGCGAAGAAGGCCGCGATGCCAATCACATAGGTACGTCTCATGCGTGAGTCCTCCAAACTAACAGGTACCGTAGCGTTACGGGTTTCGCTATAGCGCCGTCATCCGTTCTCTTGCTCCCCACCCTTGACGGCTCTCGGAAGAGGAGTCGGCTATGGAATCTAAGCCGTGCCCGACAGCCACCAAAGAACCCCCTGTTCAAGTTCTGACGGTTAGCCGTCTGGTAACAGATGCACAGCTTAGAAAGATAAGCTAGCACGCGGATTCTCGTTGTCAAGCGGGGAGGAATTAGAAAATATGCGCGTTGGGTTGCAGCGGAGTTCTAGGAATTTTACATGAGATGCCCAGAAAAAATGGGCATTTTCCCCCCATCGGCATGGAATTCGCGCAAAACAAAAGAGGGCTCCCGATCTCGGGCCCTCTTCCAGACAGCATTGCTAAGCTTCGCCGATACAATGAGTTATGGCTGCAACGCCACTATTTGACAACTCCTCCTGCTCTGGGAAGGTTACCAGATTGCCTTACAGAGACCAGGGAAGCAGAGACTGTCCCCTGCGCGGCGAGATGCAGCCCTCACCGACTGGCAGAATCTGCGGGAGTTTTGCCGGCCACTTTGGGCAGCGCCCGAGTCTCATCGCGTTGCCCCCGACCTGTAGGGGGGGATGGAAGCTGGCTGTCCGCCCGCCCTGGGTCGTGCCGTTCCAGAATGGGCTCATTGGCATCCGGCTGGTCAGCGCCCTGGCCTCGCTTGGCGATCTCCTCTTTGAGCATCTGCAGTTTCAGGAGGGCTTCCTGGAGGTTCTCGAAGTCGAGCAACACGGGCGGCTCGCCGGGGAAGACAGTGGCCGCCATGCCGGCGATACGCCAACCCTCGGGCTCTCGCCGTACCATCCACAGCATGTTCTCCGTCTGCCGTTTCCCATCGACGTCAAGGTCCGACCAGGTTGCCTCGACGCGGGCGCCGTCGTCCGCCAGGTACTCGACCTTGCCGAGCTGGAAGCTGGCCGTGTCGCTTCCTGGCGGAGTCACGTTGTATTGCAGTTCGGCGATCTTCGCCCGGGCCAGGTTGGTGAACATGGCCTCCGTTTTCTTGTCGTCGCCAGCCCGGATGGCCGTGAGGAACTGATAAACCGCTCCCTCCGGGGAATCCATGTTCCGGGGAGCTGTGGAGGAGCCGGCGTCATCGGCGACCGGGGCGGACTTGTCGGCGGCCCCCCTGTTTCCACCGGATGCCGCATCAGGACCGGAACTGGCTGGTTTTCCGCAGCCGGTCAGAAGAGCCCCCATGAGAACCGACAACCAGACAGCATGCTTGGATCGCATCCGTTCGATCTCCTGCTTCAGGCTGCCGCGAGGGGAGGAAAACAGCCGAATCCCGCCCGCAACGCGACGGAAAAGGACCACAACTGGACGAAGCCGGGGGAGTGTCGCAGGAAGGACTTTGTGAGTCAAGATCGTCTTCCGCCCGACCCGCCCATAGGGGGGGCGTCCAGCCCGGAAGGCCCGCTCTAAAAAAGTCGGACCCAGACGAACACCGCGGCCAAGATGGCCAGCCCGATGCCGAGAAGAATGCCGATCACCCAGAGCGGGCTGCCGGCGGAGTCTTTGTGTCGCGCAGAGATGGGCCGCCCGTCGTCCCACGCCAGCGCCATTTCGTTGGCGATGACGTTTTCCAGTTCGGGGAGGGCATCGCTGGTGGAAAGTTGCGGAAAGACCTTGCCCGCCTCCTGCCAGTCCCGCCAGCCCTCTCGCCATACCAGCGCATCGGGGCCGACCCGACCCTGGCGAATCCATTTTCGCATCACTTCCCGAGCGGCGGGCCCGTACTGGCCGCCGGAAGACGGGCGGACATACCATACCACTTCAGATGGGTCGGCCAACGGGTCCGGACCATCCGGCGGAGAGTCCGCAGATGGTCCCAGGTCCGGATTCTCTTGTCCGGGCACGAAGGGCTCGCTAGGCCGCTTCGGCACTTCCGTGGCAACCGATTGCGGCGCGTCGTTCGGGCGGAACTCCTGGCTCGGCGGCCGAGCGGACGACTTCGCCGAGACGGCGGCCCGGTGCCCCTCGTCTGGGACCACCCTGACCCCCTCGTCTTGGATCAACTGCACGATGTCAAAGGGATCGGTTGCAGGACCATTGCGACGGGCTTTAGACTCCTTGGAGCTCCTCCGCGTGCTTCGGTGGGGGATATCCACGCTGGCCCCGCAATGGGGGCATATTCCCCGTTTGCCCGCCTGAAACGCCTTGACGTTCAGCTTGTGCCCGTTGGGGCAATAGAATCGGATTCCCATGATCTCACCGGCCGCCTCTTCACTGCCCGGACTGCCATCGTTCCTTGTGGCGTAGACACGCGTTGGCCGGGCGGGATTTCCCGTGGGGGGCTCCGCCGGATCGCTCCCCGACCTCATTATACAACCGCCCGTGGAGGTACGGAACAGGGGGAATCGACGTTTCGGGCCTGCCCGATCACTCCTCTTCGAGGCGGTCGTAGAGGTTGATCGGGGTGACGGGGTTGATGCCTGCGCGGGTCAGGGCGGTGATGGCGGCGTCGAGGTCGTCGAAGCGGAACACCAACACCGCCCGATTGCCCAGTCGGGCCGTAAACGCGTACATGTACTCGACGTTGATCCCCGCCTCCTCGAAGATCGCCAGCAGTTCGGCCAGGCCGCCGGGGCGGTCCTGGACCTCGATCGCCAGGACCTCGGTCACGGCGACGACCAGTCCAGCCGCCTCGAGCACCTCCCGCGCCCGTTGCCACTCGCGGACGATCAGCCGCAGGACGCCGAACTGCTTGGTGTCGGCCAGCGAGAGGGTAACGATGTTGATCCCCGCGTCGGCCAGGAGCCGGCAAGGGACGATCAAGTGCCCGGGCTTGTTGTCGATGAACAGGGAAAGCTGGGGAATTCGCATGGGAGGGTTCAGGGTTGGGGGGTCAGGGTTCAGGGTTCAGGGCTCGGGGTTGGGACGATTCAGGACTCGACGTCAGGTTCCGGGTTTACGGCCCAGGATCGAGGGCTCAGCCTGCCGAGTGGACTCAGAACGAGCGTTGCCGCCCGAATTCTGACCCCTGACGCCCGAATCCTGAACCCTGAACCCTGAACCCTCTACAAACCCCGCTTGTCAACAACCCGCCGGGCCATACCCCGGCTCCGCTCGATGGTCTGTGGCTCGACGAGGCGGACCGGCACGCTGATCCCCAGCGTCCGCTCGACCTCGTTGGCCAGCTTGCTTTGCAGGCTTTCCAGGGCGCCGATGCGGTCGCTGAAGATCTGCGGCGTGACCTCGATCTGGACTTCGACCTGGTCGAGCCCGTTCTCCCGGGTAAGCACGATCTGGTAATGGGGCAACGTCCCCTCGACGGCCAGCAGGGCGGCCTCGATCTGCGCGGGAAAGACGTTTACCCCTTGGACGACGAACATCTCGTCGCCGCGGCGGTCGATGCGGCGGATCCGCCGCAGGGTGCGGCCGCACGGGCAGGGCTCGGCCACGATCGCCGTAAGGTCCCGCGTGCGGTAGCGGACCAGCGGCATCGCCTCCCTGCTGAGCGCCGTCAGCACCAACTCGCCCTCCCGGCCGTCGGCCAGCGGGTCGCCGGTCTGCGGATCGACGATCTCCGGGAAGAAGTGGTCCTCGAACAGGTGCAGGCCGCTCTGGTGCGGGCACTCGGCCCCCACCCCGGGCCCGATGGCCTCCACCGGCCCGTACAGGTCGTAGGCCTTGATCCCGGCCGACTCCTCGATCCGCCGCCGCATCACCTCGCTCCAGGGCTCGGCCACAAAGGCGCCGATCCGCAAGGGGAGCCCGCGGAGGTCCACGCCCATCTTCTCGGCCCGCTCGATCAGGTGCAGGAAGTAGCTGGGCGTCGAGCAGATGACCGAGACGCCGAAATCCTTCATGACAGTGATTTGGCGCGCCGCGTCCCCGCCGGAGACGGGTACGACGGTGGCCCCCAGCGTCTCGCCGGCGTAGTGCAGGCCCGGCCCGTCGGTGAACAACTCATAGCCGGTAACGTTCTGAACGACATCGCCGCGGCCGACGCCGCAGGAGGCCAGCGAGCGGACGATCAGCTCGCTCCACACGTCCAGATCGCGGCGGGTGTAGGCCGCGGCGATCGGCTTCCCCGCTCCGCCACCGGAGGGATGCAGCCGCAGGACCTGCTGGAGCGGCACGGCGAGCATGCCGAACGGGTACGCGTCGTTCAGATCGGCCCGGCCCGTGAAAGGGAGCCGCCAGAGGTCTTCCACGCCGCGGATCTCCTCCGGCGTCAGCCCCTGCTTCTGCATCCGCTGGCGGTACCACGCCACGTGCTCGTAGGCCCGGCGGACGACCTGCCGCAGCCGCTGCGATTGCAGGTTCCGCAAGAGCTCGCGCGGCACGTAGTCGAGGCTGCTGGCCGGGTGGAACGGGGCCCGCACGTCCGAAACGCCGATCGTGGCGGGATTCATGGGACGTTTCCTCTCCTTGAGCGTGCATGAAACGCACCGTCCTGTGCGTCGCCGTTCGGCCAGCCTCCACCGGCACCTGACCGCAATTGTGCCGCCAAGCCGCCGCGCCCGCAACCCAGGGCGTCGGGGAAACGAAGAGATCGCGTCCGCAAAACCTCCCCGGGCCGTGGCACCGTTTTGGCTCAAGAGGCTTCCTCTCGGGGCGGTAAATGGGGTAAGATCCGGCCAGTTGGTTGCCCTGGGAGTGTTACGGTGAGCGAGATTCCGGACATGGGCCGGCACTTGCGGGAGCTGCTGGCCCAGGTGCCGCCGGGCCGCGTTACCACGTATCGCGCCCTGGCCGAGGCCCTGGGCAACCCGATCGCCACGCGCTGGGTCGCGCAGTCCCTCTTGCAGCACGAACACGACGCCGCCTGTCTGTGCCACCGGGTGGTGCCCGGCGACGGGCAGCTCGACCGATCGGCCGCGGGCAATTGGAGGGCCAGGGCCCGGCGGCTGGCCGCCGAGGGAGTCGAGATCCGCCAGGCGGCCGTCGACCTGGACCGGTATGGGTTCGATCGGTTCGCCGGCGATCGCCCCCTGGAGACGCTCAAGCGGGTCCAGGAGGAAGTGCTGGCCAAGATCTCGCTCCGCGGCCGCCGGCGGATGCCGGACCTGGTGGGTGGAGTGGACGTCTCCTATCCGCAAGAAGACGAAGGCGTGGGGGCCTACACCCTCGTGGAAATGGCCAGCGGACGCTTGGTGTGGTCGGTCACGGTTCGCCGCCGGGTCGTGTTTCCCTACATCACCAGCTACCTCAGCTTCCGCGAACTGCCCGTCCACTTGGCGCTCTTGGAAAAGGCCCGGGCCGCCGGTCGGCTCGCTGAGGTGCTGCTGGTAGACGGCAGCGGGATCCTCCACCAGCGACACGCCGGGATCGCCAGCCACCTGGGGGTCGTGGCCGGCGTGCCGACGGTCGGCGTGACCAAGAAGCTGCTCTGCGGCGAAGTGGAGCTGGAAGGGCTCAGGCCGCTCGAGTCGCGGCCCGTGGTCCACGAGGGCCGCGCGATCGGGGTGGCGATCCGTCCTTCGCTGCGGAGCCGGCGGCCGATCTTCGTCTCGCCCGGCCACCGCGTCAGCCTGACGATGGCCGAGAAAGTGGTCCGCTCGCTGCTGGCCGGTCGGCGGCTCCCCGAGCCCTTGTACTGGGCCGATCGTCTGAGCCGATCCGCCGACCGTTAGCCCGGATTATTCGTCGGCTGCATGCGGCGGGAACCGTGTGGCACTGCTTGCCTTGCGGCAAGCAGTGCCACACCGGTCTTGCTCGATCCACCCCAGCGGGGGACAAGATCGTGAGAAACAGCGGCCGAATTTTTTTTGAAACCTAGAATTGTCAAATACCGCCTGCGCCAAGGAGTTGTACTTCACAAAGCGTCAGGCGGCTGTTATTCTCGATTGTTTGGGGGGTGCCTGCGGTGCCCTTCCAGGCTAACGTCCGCATCCAGGGACATGCCATCCGTTTACCATTTGAGTGTACGCAAGGAGAGAATCATTCGATGGCAGCATCAATAGACGCGGAAAAGTGCACTGCCTGTGGGGAATGTGTTGAGGCTTGCCCGCTGGACGCGATCACGATCGAAGACAACCACGCCGTGGTCGACGACCAGACGTGCGGCGATTGCGGGGCTTGTGTCGAGGTCTGTCCCACGGAATCGATCACCGTTTCCTGAGCGGCATGAACGAGCGCGACCGCAAAGGCCCGGCCGAGATTGCCCTGGTCGGCGACCTGACGGAGAACCAGAGCGAGCTGTGCCAGAAGCTCCTGGACGTGGAGCCGGGGGGGGAGTGCCTTCTATACTTCGACTCGTTGGGAGGAAGCCCCTACTGTGCCGTGGCCCTGATGACGCTGATCCTGGTGAGGGACCTCCGCGCGACGGGCCTGGTGATCGGCGAGTGCTCGTCGGCGGCCCTGTGGCCCTTCGCCGCCTGCAAGCGCCGGTTGGTGACCCCGTGCAGCGTGCTCTTGTTCCACCCCATGAAATGGCAGAGCGAGGAGAACGTCGGCCTGGCCGAGGCGTCGGAATGGGCGAGGCACTTCCGCCAGCTCGAAACCGACATGGACCGGCTGCTGGCCGAGCTTCTCGGCGTGCCGTTGGAGAAGATACACGAGTGGTCCAAGCCGGGGCGGTACCTTGTCGGGCGGGAGGTGGCCGAGGCCGGCCTGGCCGAGCTGATCGAGTTGAAGCCCCTGGCCACGCTCCGCCCCACGGGTCGCAAGACGCGAGAGCGGGTCTGAAGCGGCGAGGCGCCGTATTCGTCGCGCGCAGGCTTTCAGCCGTCAGCTATCAGCTTTCAGCCGTCAGCTATCAGCTCGCACCGCGCTGGCGGCATTCGCGACCGACCAGTGCTTCAACCTTTGGGAAGCTGAGAGCTCTTGGCTGAAAGCTGACGGCTGAAAGCTGATAGCCCCTTCGTCGAAAAGGTCTGTCGATGGCGCGCAGAAGCACCCGTCGCGAATTCCTCCGGGGTAAGGCCTCGCCCGAGTCCCCTGCCGGAGTCCCGGGCAACTCGTTGCCGGGGTCGAGCGCCGCGGCGGTCCCCGGGGCGAGCCCGGCCGCGCTGCCGCCGGACGCCGCGCGTCCCGAATCGTACCTGCTGCACGTCTCCCGGCCCGCCATGGCCTGCCGGTTCGAGCTCTTCTTCAACGCCGGCCAATACGCCAACGACACCGCGGCGGCCTTGGAGGCCCTCGACCTGGTCCAGGCCCTGGAGGACCGGATCTCGTACTTCCGGACCACCAGCGAGATTAGCCGGATCAATGCCCTGGCGGCCGAGGCGGCCGTGGAGGTCGAGCCGGCCCTGTTCGCGCTGTTGCAGCTTTGCCTGGAGCTTCACGTCCAGACGGCGGGGGCGTTCGACGCCGCGGCGGCCCCGCTCTGGGAGGCCTGGGGCTTTTCCCGCAGGGCGGGGAGGATTCCCAGCGAGGAGGAGATCGCCGAGGCCCTGAAGAGGACGGGAAGCCACCTGATCGAGCTTGATCCCGTGCGAAAAACCGTGCGGTTCAAGAGCGAGGGCGTGCGGATCAACCTGGGGAGCATTGGCAAGGGCTATGCGCTGGACCGGGCGGGCGAAATCCTGGCCGCGGCTGGGGTCGGCGACTTCCTCTTCCACGGGGGCCAGAGCAGCGTCCTGGCCCGCGGCTCGCGCCTCGAGCCCGCCCGCGGCGGAGCGTTCCCCGCCCCGCCGGGCTGGAGCGTCGGCGTCCGGCATCCCCTTTGGCCGCGGCGGCGGGTGGCCGAGATCCGCTTGCGGGACCGCGCCCTGGGGACCTCCGGCTCGACGATGCAGTTCTTCCGCCACCGGGGGCGACGCTACGCGCACATCCTCGATCCCAAGACCGGCCGCCCCGCCGATGGAGTCCTCTCCGCCACGGTGGTGGCCCCGTCGGCCGCCGTGGCCGACGCCCTGTCGACGGCTTTTTTCGTGATGGGGCCGGAGCAGGCCCTGGCCTTCTGCCGCGCGCGGCCCGAGCTCGCCGCCCTCCTGGTCTGCCCCGGCGCTGGCCGCGGTCGCTACGAAGTCCACACAGCCGGCTTCCAGCCGGAAGAATTGTGCGTGTTTTGAAGGCCGCGGCCGAGCGGCGGGGGGTCATCGCGCCTGCCGCTTGGCGGCCGTCTTCTTGGCGGCCCCTTTCTTGCCTGCCGGCTTCTTTGCCGACCGGCCCAAGACGGTCTTCGCCCGCTTGGCCACGTCTTCGCTTTCCGTCGCCTGGATCACCTTCGCCATCGCCGCGGCGACCGCGGCCCGGTCGCTACGGCTGATCTTCTCGGCGATCGCCACCGCGGCCTTGCACGCCTCCTCCTTCAGCTCCGGATTGTCCAGGTACGTCAGGGCCAAGGCCAGGGCTTTCGCGTCCGGGGCGCGGCCCAGCGCTTCCACGGCAAGCTTCTTCTCCTCGACGCGATCGGCCAGGGCCATCGCCTCGCCGAACATCGCGATCCGCTGCTCGGCCGGGAGGTTGAGCTGCCGGAAGATGCGGATGTAGCCCCGCAGGGCGCGGACCTTGAACTTGGCGTTGGTCGTGGTCTTGGCCAGCTCGAGGAGCCTGGGGGCGGCGTCGGCGGTCATCCACTCGCCCAGCACGCGGAAGGCGGCGTTCTGCGCCTGGTCGTCGTCCCCCTTGGCCGCGGCCACCACGGCGTCCAGGGCTTTCGCCCCACCTGCCGCGCCGAGCGCCTCCAACAGGAGGCACTTCACCGCGACCGGCGCCTCACGCATCACGGCCAGGAGCTTCCCGGCGCAGGCGTCGCGGTCGGGCATCCGCATGCAGGCCACCTTGAGCGCCTGCTGCGCGGCGGCCGTCTCCTCGTCGCTCTTGGACCGCAGAAGCCGGTCGGTGAGAACGGAAAGGTCTTCCAGCGCTACCGTCTGCCCGAGCGCCTTGAGGGCCGCGAGGCGGACCTGCTGGTCGGCGTCGTCGGCCGCTTTCACCAGCGCGGGGACGGCGGCCGTCGCGCGGCGCTGGCCCAGCACGTCGGTCACGAGCCGGCGGATCTTGGGATCGTCGCGGCCCAGCAGGGCCACCAGCGCGTCGTCGACCTCCTTGCCCGGCAAGGCGGCCAGGCTCGCCTGGGCCGCTTCGGCCAACTCGGCGTCGGCCTCCGCGGCGGCCTCCAGGAGCAGCGGCAGCACCGAGGCGTTGCCCGATTTGCCCAGCATGCGGATCGCCGCAACGCGGACCTTCGCCGGGCCGCTCTTGGCCGCGTTGACAGCGACGGACAGGGCCGCCGGGCCGCCCCGCTCCACCAGCACCTGGACGAGCACCGCCTGCCGCTCCGGCGCAAGGGTGTCCATCTCCGCCAACAGCGCGCGGCTCGCCTCGTCGCCGGCCAGCTCCCGGGCGGCACGCAGCGCCACGGCGAACATGCCCGGGTCGTCGGATCGGAGCTGCTCGACCAGCAGCGGCACGCCGGCCGCCTGCCTGGCGAGGATCGCGCCCCGGGTGGCGGCCATGCGGACGTGCTTGGGCAACTCCGCCTTGCGCAGGACGTCGTACAAAGCCACGGCCTGGTCGCGCTTGCCCTGGGCCGCTAGCCCCTCGGCGCAGGCCAGTCCGGCGTCGCCCAGGGCCGGGCGGAGCTTCCCAGCGCTGGAGAGGGCTTGCTGGAGGGCCTCGGCCGCCGGGTCGTTGGCGATCCGGCCCAAGGCCG
>Ga0315280_10009323_pt1 | contig 12626 bp, 9 predicted proteins | sample YL17G06_40_MG_FD_203697 | JGI IMG/M metagenome (GOLD analysis project Ga0315280, IMG submission 203697) | Sediment microbial communities from Yellowstone Lake, YNP, Wyoming, USA - YL17G06_40 | ecosystem: Environmental > Aquatic > Freshwater > Lake > Sediment | place: USA: Wyoming | collected... | reverse complement strand
GAGGGCGATCGAGCTCGAGTCGCTCCACTGGCACGGGTTCCAGCACCACGCCCACCCGAAGGTCGGCGTCGCCCTGGGGCCGGTCGACGAGTGGCTGCTCTCACTCTGCTTCTGCCAGGCGTGCCAGGAGCGGGGTCAGGCGGCCGGGGTGGACGTGGACGGGCTGGCGGATGCCGTGCGGCGCCGGCTGTCGGCCACCTTCGCCGCCGGCCGGTCGCCGCAGGAGCCCGGGCCGGCCGACGAGCGTCGGCGAGCGTTCGCCGAGGCGACGCCCGGCCTGGCTGCCTATCAGGGCGTCCGGGAGCAGACCGTAACCTCGCTGGTCCGGGAGGTTCGGGAGGCGGTGCGCTGCCAGGTGTACCTGATCCAGATGGGAGATCGCTGGACGACCGCCCTCGAGCCGGCCCGGGTTTCGCCTCTCGTCGACCGGATCGAGATCCTGGCGTACACCGCGTCGCCCGAGGCGGTGCGCCGGGCGAGCGAGGCGGCGCTGCGGGGCCTGCCCAGCCCCGCGCACCTGACGGTGGGGCTATCTGCCTTCGCCCCCTTCAGCCCGGACCGCGAGTCACTCCTCGCCACGAGCCGGGCAGCTCTCGACCTGGGCGTCGGGGGCCTGTCGTTCTACAACTACGGGCTGATCGCCATCGCCAGCTTCCCCTGGGTCAAAGAGGTGGTTGGCGAGCTGCGGGGCAGGGCGGCCGGCCAGGCGCCCTAGCCCAGGCTAGCTATCGTCTTTCCTCTGGCTTCCCGGCTGTGCTATAATAGCCTGAGATGGCGGCTCCCGGTCGAGTCGCCCGTTTGTGTTGGTGTGTTGAGGAGGCGTGGGGGCGATTGCCGGACCTGTTCGCGAACGTGGCCTTGATCGAGTGTGCCGACCAGACCGCGCTGGAGGAGACGCTCGCGGCGGGGCTCGACCGCTTCGTCGTCCGGCGACTCTCGGAGACGGCCGTCGTGGTCGACCACAAGCGCCTCGACGACGTCATCAAGCTGCTTCGCCGCCAGGGCCACACGCCGAAGGTTACCCAGGAGTGATGCGGAGACGAGTTCCGTTCAGCTAGATGCCGGCCAGCTCAGGCCCATCCTCGAGGCGTACAACGTCAGCGCGATCACCCAGATGGCGGACGCGCTGCACCTCCGGCGAGACGAGACGACGCGCAAGGCGGGCCTGGTCGCCCAACTGGCCTCGTTTCTCGGGCGCCGCGAGCACGTCGCCGCCGTGGAGCCCAGGCTCACCCGGCGGCAATGGCAGGCCCTGGCCTACAGGCGCCTGCGGGATGGGCCCGTTCCCCTCGGCTCGCTGCAGGTTCGCCTGCGAGCCCAGGGTGCTACTCCAGCCCAGGCCGTCGCCGAGCTGGCGGGGCTGCTTACCACGGGGTGCCTGCTCGTCGTCGACCAGCCGCCGATGAAGGAGAAGCTGGACCCCACCCCGGCAAACCTCGGCGACGGCCGGTACGCGGACCTGCGGGTCACAACCTTCCCCGCCCTGCTGGACGTCGCCGAGCGGCTGAGCGCAGGGGTCGACGTCCTGGGCTGGGCCGCTCCCCCGCCGGTCCGGACGAGGCCCGGCGGCTTCGTCGACGTCCAGCGCGAGGCCTACCTCGGCCTCCGCGCCGCCGCCGAGGGTCAGATTCGGCTCACGGCGCGCGGCGTGCCCTTCAAGGCCGACGCCACCAGACTGGCCGCATCGGCGGCGGGCCGACCGCCTCGCGGCAAGGGCCCGCGCAAGAAGGGTGACCAGGTCCAGATATCGCCCCGCCTCTGGTTCGTCCTCGCGGTCCTGATGGCGTCTGACCTGACCGAAGAGCAAGAGGCGCGGCTTGGCGCGACCGCCGCGGCGCAGGAGTTCCTGAGGTCGCCGGCAGCACACCAGGCGAGGCAACTGTACGCCGGGTGGCTCGACTGTGTCTTCAGCGAGTTCTTCCGGATCCCTGCGCTCGACCTCGCCTACCCGGTCGACCGGGACTTCGCCTGGGTCGATCCGACCGTGCAGGCGTACGGCGTCAGCGACACGCCGACCTGGCCGCGCCTGAGGCAGGCGCGCCGGGCGGTCGCGGAAGCCATCCGCCAGGCGGCCTCGGGCAGAGCCGGCGACTGGCTGTCCATCCGCTCCCTCTCCACCACCATCCGGGCCGACGACCCGGAGTTCCTGGTGCCCGCTCGTCCGCCGGCCTACGGCTACTCGAGCTACCACTACGGCACCCGGCGCCCCCGCTACTACGAGGGGATCCGCCGCAAGAGCCAGCGCTACCCGAACAACCAGCTCAGGCGCGAGGAGGATTGGGAAGAGGTCGAGGGCGCGTACGTCGCCCAGGTGCTCGCGGAGCCGCTCTTCTGGCTCGGGCTGGTCGACCTGGGCGAGGACGCCGACGGGAAGCTGGCAAGCTTCCGCTTGACGGCTATCGGCCGACACGTCCTCCTGGGCGAGGCGCTGCCCGACGACGGCCGGCCGCCCGCGAATGGGCCGGCCCTCGTCGTCCAACCCAACTTCGACCTGGTGGTGCTCGACGCGTCGGCGAACCTGGGGCTGCTCGCCCAGCTCGACGACTTCGCCGAGCGCAGCACGCTCGACCGGGCGGCTACCTACCGGCTCACCCGGGAGTCGGTCGTCCGCGGTCTCGAGCGCGGCCACACCGGCCAGTCGATCCTGTCGCTCCTGGAGGGCGCGTCCAGGGCGCCCGTCCCCCAGAACGTCCGCTACTCCGTCGAGGAGTGGAACCGGCTCTTCGAGCGCATCCACGTTCGCCGAGGCGCGTCCCTGCTGGTCGCCGACTCCCCACGGCAGGCGTCTGCCTGGCTCGAGGATACGGGCCTGGCCGCCGCCCTCGGACGCCGGCTCTCGCCGACGGCTTACCTGGTGCCGTCGGAGCGCCGGGCCACCGTCGAGTCGCTGCTTTCCCGCCAGGGCCCGGCGCCACGGAGCGTGGACTACGCCCAGCCGCGGCGGCGCCTGTTCAGGGTGAGCGAGCCGGCGTCGGTCGAGGTGCTCCCGAGGCACGACGAGCCGTACGTCCGCTACCGGCTCGCGGGCTTCGCCGACCCGGCGCCCAGCGCCGACCAGCGCGTGCGCTTCGAGATCACGCCGCAGTCCGTGCGGCGGGCCAGCGCCGCGGGGGTGACCGCGAATGGCATCCTCTCCTACCTGCGAGAGTGCGCGGCCGGCGAGGTGCCGGCGGATACCATTCTCCGGGTGAAGGGCTGGGCTGGAGCATACGGAGCCATCCGCTACCAGCCGACGGTGTCGGTCGAGGCGCCGCCTGGCCTCTCCTGGGCCGACCTGCAGGTGGTGCCCGCCGTTCGCGAGGGCATCGTTCGACTCCTGGGCCCGACCATCGCGCTGGTGGATCCCGAGCGGTTCGAGGCGATGCGCTCCGCGCTGACCGAGCGCGGCCTGACCCTCGAGCCTGGCCTCTCTGCCCAGCCGCAGGCGGGGCCGGCCGGAGCGCCCGCCGGGGCCGGTGTAGCCGGCCGCCTGCGGTGGGGGATCGAGGCCCTCGCCAGGCGTCTGTTTGGGGATCAGCCCGACCCCGACGAGCCGTGCACCGTCGAGGTCTTGCGGGAGCTGAGCGATCTGGCTCCTGGCCTGCTCAAGCAAGTCAGCCTGCGGGTGCTCGAACCGGCGGCCCTCCGGGCCTTCTTGCTGCAAGCGGCCCAGCAGAAGCGCCAGGTGCTCGTCGGGGTCGAGGCGCCGGACGGGACCGGGATCGCCCTTCCGCTGAAGCCGACGAGGGTATGGCGGGAAGGACCGGAGTACTACGTGGACGCTCTGTGCGATAACTGCGACGAGCTTCACACCATCTCTCTCGACGAGATAACCGGCGTGGCCGAGGTGGAACAGGGACGCGATGGCTCACAACCCCGATAACCCGCTGATCGTCCAGGGCGATCACACCGTGCTTCTGGAGGTCGACAACCCGCTGCACGACGAGGCGCGGGATGGGCTGGCGCGGTTCGCCGAGCTGGAGAAGAGCCCCGAGCACATCCACACCTACCGGATCACCCCGCTGTCTCTGTGGAACGCGGCCGCGGCGGGTGAGACGGTCGACGCGGTAGTCGGCTCGCTGGAGCGCTACAGCAAGTACGACCTGCCGGGGAACGTCATCGCCGACATCCACGACTACATGTCGCGCTACGGCCGGCTCAAGCTCGTCCGGCAGGACGGCCAGCTCGTGCTGCGCTCCGAGGATCCCATCCTCATCACGCAGTTGCTGCACAACAGGAGGGTTGCCCTCTACGTCGTCCGGCAGCTCGACCCGCACACGCTGCTGGTCCGCGGCGAGATGCGCGGCCACCTCAAGCAGGCCCTCGTCCAGTTCGGCTTCCCCGCCGAGGACCTGGCGGGCTACGTCGACGGCGCGCCCATCTCGGTCTCGCTGCTCGAGACGACTCGCTCCGACCATCCCTTCGGACTGCGGGGGTATCAGCGGGAGGCGGTGGACATGTTCTGGGCCGGCGGCCAGAGCCACGGCGGCAGCGGCGTGGTCGTGCTGCCGTGCGGCGCGGGGAAGACCATCGTCGGGGCCGGCGTCATCGCCGAGGCGAGCTGCCACACGCTGATCCTGTGCTTCGGCACCGTCGCCGTCCACCAGTGGATCCACGAGCTGCTGGACAAGACGAGCCTCGACCCCGACCTCGTCGGGGAGTACACCGGGGACGTCAAGGAGGTCAAGCCCATCACCGTCACCACCTACCAGGTGATGACCTACCGGCCCGGCCGGCGCAAGGGTGCCCAGGCAAGGGACGGCGAGGTCGACCTGGTCGACTTCCCGCACCTGGCGCTGTTCACCGGCCACGATTGGGGGCTCATCGTCTACGACGAGGTCCACCTGCTGCCGGCGCCGGTCTTCCGGATGACGGCCGAGATCCAGGCCCGGCGCCGGCTCGGGCTGACGGCCACGCTCGTCCGCGAGGACGGGCGGGAGGGCGACGTCTTCTCGCTGATCGGCCCGAAGAAGTACGACGTGCCGTGGAAGACGCTGGAGAAGCAGGGCTGGATCGCCACGGCCGATTGCTGGGAGATCCGGGCGGCCCTCCCGCAGGAGAAGCGGCTCGAGTACGCCCTTACCGAGGACCAGCGAGAGCGCTACCATGTCGCCGCGGTCAACCCGGCGAAGCTGGAGGTGTTGCGCCGACTCGTCTCGATGCATCGGGACGACAACGTGCTGGTGATCGGCCAGTACCTCGAGCAACTGGGCGTGGTCGCCGCGATGCTCGACGCGCCCCTCATTACCGGCAAGACGTCGATCCGAGAGCGCGAGAGGCTGTACGACGCCTTCCGCCGGGGCGAGGTCAGGCTCCTGGTGGTCTCGAAGGTCGCGAACTTCGCGCTGGACCTGCCCGAGGCGAACGTGGCCATCCAGATCTCGGGCACCTTTGGCAGTCGCCAGGAGGAGGCCCAGCGGCTGGGCCGAATCCTTCGTCCGAAGTCCGACGGCGGGCTGGCCCACTTCTACAGCGTGGTCACTCGGGAGACGCTCGACCAGGACTACTCGGCCAACCGTCAGCTCTTCCTGACGGAGCAGGGCTACCGCTACACCATCTTGGACGCCACCCAGCTACTCAGCCACGCGCCGGAGAACCGGTAGACTGACTGACCCCCTATCTCCATTCGCCGGAGGGTCGACTTCCATCGGGGGGCGTGGGGCAGGTGGCGGGCGGTCTCCGGATCGCCGCCCGTCAGCGGTCGGTCGTGGCCCTGGCCTGCGCCTTGTCAGGCCGTCGTGCGCGGCCGGCCGCGATGAGGGCCTCCACCCGTTCGAGAAGGTCGCCGAGGTCGAAGGGCTTGTCGAGGAAGTCGTCCGCCCCGGCGTCCAGAGCCGCCTGGACGATGGTGCGGCCAGTCATGGCGGAGACGACGAGCACCGGCGTGCAGGTGGAACCCTCGCGCGCTCGGAGGTTCCGGCAGACGGTCAGCCCGTCCATGCGGGGAAGGGCAAGGTCGAGGACGACCAGCTCTGGCATCTGGCTGGAGAGGTATCTCCACGCCTGATCGCCGTCCTCGGCGACGTCGACGGCGTATCCTTCGACGGTCAGGGCAGTGGTGACGACCTCCCGGATGAACCGGTCATCCTCGACTACAAGGATTCTCTCCAGCATGCCCCATCTCCCCTTCTCCCCCTATAGCAATAACCGTGCCAGGCTCCAAGGGCCGTGCCTAGAGGCGCTTCGCCGTTCCACCGGTTGCCCGGCAGCCGGGCTTGACACGGCCCGCGGTGACGGGGTATGCTGGGCGGCGTGGCCAGCCGACTGGGCTTGGCGGCCGGCCGGTCTCATCATCCTGGCTGAGGGGTGTCGCGCCGACGTGAACCTGGAGCTGCTGGCCATCTTCGGCACGTCTTTCGTCGTGGGGCTATCCGGCGCGCTGATGCCGGGTCCGCTGGTGACCCTGGCCATCGCCGAGTCTGCTCGCTCGGGCTTCGCCCGGGGGCCGGCGGTGGTCGCGGGGCACGCCGTCGTCGAGCTGGCGGCGGTCGTCGGGCTCGTGCTCGGGGTGAGCCAACTCGTCCAGGACCAGGGAGTCGCCGGGGCGATCGGCGTGGTCGGGGGGCTCGTGCTGCTCTGGATGGGTTACGGCATGGGTCGGGGGGCGTGGCGCGGCGAGGTGGCGCTGAGCCTGGAGAGCCAACCGGTGGAGCTTGAGCCCGCGGCCGCGGGCGCCGGGGCCGGCCCGTCCGGCTCGGCCGGCGGGGAGATGTCTCTGGCCTTCCGTCCGCTGCTCGCGTCCCCGGTGCTCCGCGGCGGCGCGGTCAGCGTCTCGAACCCCTACTGGCTCCTCTGGTGGGCGACGGTGGGCGCGACCTACGTCAGTCGCTCGCTCGCGCTTGGCGTGGCTGGCCTGGTCGCCTTCTACCTGGGCCACATCCTCTCCGACCTGGGGTGGATCTCCCTGGTCTCGCTCGTCGTCGCTTCAGGCCGCCGCGCCCTCAGCCAGAGCATCTACCGGGGCGTCATCGTGTTGTGCGCCGTCGCCCTCGCGGTGCTCGGCGCCTACTTCCTCTGGTCCGGGGCGCCGCCGCTCGCGCGGGCACTGGGGGGCTAGGCGCCCGGCCGATCGATCCGGAGCGCGGCGTAGCCGACGACCGCGTCCGAGCCTCCTCCGGTGTCGGCCGAGGTGCCGTAGCGCAGGAGCGTCGCGGACCGGGCGCCCAGCTCGCGCGCCGCCGCGAGGACGGCCAGCGTCGGGACGGGTCCGCAGAGCGTGGCCTCGTCCGCGGCGAGCAGGCGGGCCAGTCCCTCGACGTCGAGGCGCTCGATGGCGGCCAGCGCCCGGCCGTCCAGCTCGCGGGTGACGGCGTCCGGGAGGTAGTGGCTGAGGTCGGTGCTTGCCACGAGGAGCACGGGCCGGTCAGCCGAGGCCCTGGCGAGAGCGTGCCCGAGGGCGAGAGCCTGCGCGAGCCGGCCGCCGGACACCGCGATGGCTACCAGCCGGAGGTTCGGCCCGAGGGCGTGGCGGAGGAAGATCGCCTGCAGCTCGACGGAGTGCTCGGCCGCGTGGGCCCGACCGTCGACCTCCAGCTCCGGGCACTCGGCCTGGAGAAGCCGCGCGAGGTCGGGGTCGGCGGGCACGTCCCCGAGGGGCGTGCGCCAAGGGATGGGTGGCGCCAGGGCGAGGGGCGCGCCCCGGCCCCGGTGATTGGGGCCGAGGACGACCGCGGTGCCGACCGGGCCGAGCCGGGAGTAGGCGTGGGCGGCGAAGGGGCCGGAGTACTGCACGCCCGCGTGGGGGCTGATGACGGCGATGGGGGCCACGGCCGGCTCCGGCCTCGCCGGCCCCGGACCCAGCGGGTGAGAGTAGCACCAGTCGAGCTCGCGGCGGAGCACCTCGGGGTCGGCGGAGTAGAAGTAGCCAGCGGCGGCCGGCGGGCGAACCGCGCCGGCGCGACCCCAGCCATCGGTGCCGGTTGGCTCCATGGCCCATCCTCCTCGACATCCCCAGTATACACGACGGGAGCCGAGGCGAGAAGACCCAGCGGGTGCCGGGTAGCCCATTTGGGCCAATCAGGGCCCACAAGGCCTTGACATCGGCGCCGGATCGGCTATAATCAGGGTGCAGAACTGAATAGGTGGCGGCCGAGTCCCTCAGACGAGGGAGCGGGGGAACCAGTCATCGGGGTGAATTCCGCAAGGATAGGCCAACTCTTTCAGGCCGAACCCGTCAGCTAACCCCGCAGGCAGATGAAAGAGGGTGGCGCAAGACTCAGACCGGAGGGCGCTGACCCCTCCGGTCTTTGCGTTGTCGGGTGCCACAGCCCACGGATGCCATCTGGGTTCGCGCGGCGGTTGCTACCCAGGGGCCCTCGGTCCGGCCGGGCCCGGCACACCCCGGCCAGGCGTGAGCAAGGGCATCAAAGTCCGTGAGGTGGAACGTTCCTCCCCACAGGCCACGGACAGGCGGCAAGCGCCGGCGCCGAAGGTTTGCACGCGCTTGGGGCTGATCCACGACATTCGGCGGCTTGGCCGCCTCTCGCTGTTGACGGCTGCCCCGCGCGGTGGTATAATCCTACCTTGGAAGCGTTCCCGGTGGCGCAGTCCCGGTGCGGTTCTCCTCCGAGTGTGGCCTGACAGCCTTGGGTTACATCCCCGCAAGATCGGCGCTATGAGGTCGTGTTAGTAGCGCATCGCCAAGTGGATGACGGTCTCACCAGCTTCGAGCAACACTCCCGTGTCTGCCACAGTGGCCGTGCAGCCGCGCCGCCAACTGCGCGCCGGCGCTACCCCAACGCTGCCCGGAAAAGGAATGCTACCTGGACCAAGACCTCGAATCCCCTAGTTTTCTGGAGCGACAAGTGAACGCATCTCTTGCCGAATTGGAATCCAAAACCCGCGACGAGCTGCAGGAGATTGCCAAGGAGATGGGCATCTCCGGGGTCAGCGCCCTGAAGAAGCAGGAGCTGATCTTCCGACTGCTGCAGGCTCACACCGAGCAGGCGGGTTTCCTCTTTGGCGGCGGCATCCTTGAGATAATCGAGGACGGCTACGGCTTCCTCCGCAAAGACGGCTTCCTGCCCGGTCCTTCCGACGTCTACGTCTCCCAATCCCAGATCAGGCGCTTCGGCCTGCGCACCGGCGACATGGTGACCGGCCAGATTCGTCCTCCCAAGGACAGCGAGAAGTACTACGGCCTGCTCCGCGTCGAAGCGGTCAACGGCCTCGATCCCGAGGTCGCCAAGCGCCGACCGCACTTCGAGTCGCTGACGCCTATCTTCCCCACCGAGCTGCTGAACCTGGAGACCGGCCAGCAGAACCTGACCCAGCGACTGATCAACCTGGTCTCCCCCATTGGCAAAGGCCAGCGCGGCCTCATCGTCTCGCCGCCCAAGGCCGGCAAGACCACCGTGCTCAAGAACATCGCCAACGGCATCACCGCCAACCACCCCGACGTCCACCTGATGTTCACGATGATCGGGGAGCGACCCGAGGAGGTCACCGACGTCAAGCGCTCGGTCAAGGGCGAGGTCATCAGCTCGACCTTCGACGAGCCCGTCGAGGACCACCGGATCGTGGCCGAGATGGCGCTGGAGCGGGCGAAGCGGCTGGTCGAGGGCGGACAGGACGTGGTGATCCTGCTGGACAGCATCACCCGGCTGACGCGCGCCTACAACCTGATCGTGCCGCCCAGCGGGCGAACCCTCTCCGGCGGCATGGACCCGGCCGCGCTCTATCCGCCGAAGCGCTTCTTCGGCGCCGCGCGGAACATCGAGGAGGGTGGCAGCCTGACCATCCTGGCCACCTGCCTGATTGACACGGGCAGCCGGATGGACGACGTGATCTACGAGGAGTTCAAGGGAACCGGCAACCTGGAGTTGGTGCTGGACCGCAAGCTTCAGGAGAAGCGAGTCTTCCCGGCCGTGGACGTCCCGCGCTCGAGCACCCGGCGCGAAGAGCTGCTCCTGGACGACACCACTCTCAGGCAGGTCTGGACGCTTCGGCGGATGGTCCAGGCCATCGGCGGCACCGAGGGTATCGAGCTGCTCCTGAGCCGGATGGCCAAGACGGCCAGCAACCGCGAGTTCCTGGCCACCCTCAACAAGGACATCGTCTGACGGACCGGAGCGCTGGCCAGGCGACCACCTGGCGGCTTCCCCGCTGGCCGGGCGCGAGGGCGAGGGCAGATGGTCTCCGACCGTCGCTACCCCTTCCGGTACTCCAGCACTACCACCTGAGTCCCCTCGGGCAGCGAGCTGGCCGTGACCGTCAGCTTCGGCTGGGGCTCGAGGTTGGGCGCGCTCATCTGCCGGAGGAAACGCTCCACCGAGTCGAGCTCGGCCGCGCCGGCCGGCGTCCGGTAGTGCATAGGTACCACCAGCTTCGGCTCGATCAGGCTGATGACCTCGGCAGCCTGAGCCGCGTTGATCGTCGAGCCGCCACCCACGGGCACCAGCAGCACGTCCACGTTGCTCATAGCCTCCACCTGAGCGGTCGTCAGCTCGTGTCCCAGGTCGCCCAGGTGGCAGATGACGAGGTCCTCCATCTCGATCAGGTAGGCCGTGTTCCTGCCCAGCGCCTTGCCCGCCTCGGCGTCGTGGTAGGTGCGGATGCCGGTTATGACCACCCCTTTGATCTCATACTCGCCCGGGCCGTCGATCACACGCGGCTCTCCGGCGACCCCGGCGGCGTTGCCGTGTCCGGGGTGTGGATGGCTGACGGTGACTATGTCGGCCGTCGGGCGGCCCAGCGTGTAGCCGATGCCCTTCTGGTAGGGGTCGGTCACGACCGTTGCCTCCCGGCCGCGCAGCCGGAAGCAGGAGTGGCCCAGCCAGACTATCTCCATGTATGCACTCCACAGGCCCGCGTCGGGCTCGACCGGGCCCGGCGACCCATTGGCATTACCGCCCGGTCATTATAGCACGCACCCCCGGGGCGAGTCGGGAAGCATCCTGCCAGGCAGTGTACGCCGGATTGCGGAAACATCGGAGGCCAGGCGACCTCGTGGGGGCTGCGGGCGCGGTGAATGTAGGGTGACGTGGGAGCGTATCCCCCTACCGGGTATGCCGCGCCCGCGGTCTCGGCCCAGCGTCCTGAGTGACGAAGCGCTAGACCCAGACCGGACGTGGTCGCTTACCACGTGCCCGCTCCACTCGCGTAGCCTGCGAGTGCATGCCTCTACCTGGTAGAGGGTTACGGAGCCATGTCACCTTACATTCATCGCGCCCACGTTCCCGTTTCCGCAATACTCCGTACACTACCTGCTACCAGGCGCGCGGACGGGACGAGCCGCCTCGTCCCACGAACCGGCCCGGGGTCGCCGGCCGGCCCCGGGGAACGAGGCTAATCGGCCGGCGTCAGGTGGACGACGAGCGAGATGCCCCCCGGTCCCGCCACCTCGGGCGAGATACTCAGCGTCACAGTTGCGGCCCGCCGGGAGGCTGGGCCAGCGCCGAGCGCGCCAGCCCCCCAGACGCGCGGCCGGCCCGGGCGCGAGCCCGACGCCGCGTCGACGCGGCGCCGTCGGCAACGCTCGCACTCGTCCGCCGTGGCGTCGCAGTGATCGACCGAGCAGACCTCGGGCGGGAGGGCAGGGCTCAAGCCGACTGGCCACGGCCGCGCCGGGCCCCGCGTGTCGGAGCCCGTATCGGCACGGTCGCCGTCGCGGAGGTGGCCCGCCAGCCGCTGGCCGGCGGGGTCGTGGCGGCCTCCCTCCACTCCACCAGGCTCCCGGTCGAGGTCCTGGAGAGCCAGGTAACCTTCCGGTCCGGCCCGCAGGACTTCGCGGCCCTGGTCGCCCATCAGCCGGACGGGCCCGACTCGCGCCGCGGCAGCCTGACGCTCGCGGGCCAGGTCCACCCGGCGGCGCGGCGCACGGGGACGGAGGCTCTGCGGCATCGGGCCCGCATCCTCGTCGAGCCGACGTGCGGCCGTCTGCGCAGCGGGCAGAACGCCCGCCAGGGGGCGATCGGCCGTGGCTGCGGGGCTCTCGGGGCCGACGGCCGGACCGCCGGCGTCGAGCGCCGGCTCTATTCCGCGGCGATGCAGCCAGCGGACCCCATCCTCCGCGCACCGGTCGGGCGCCCGGGGCCTGTCTGCGCGGCGAGGCCACCGCCTCTGCTCGGGGCGCTGCGCCGAGGTCGCCGCGTGGCCGTCGGCCCTGGCCGGCGCTCCGCCGGGATGCTGCGCCTCTTCCCGGTCGGCAGCCCGGGCCTTCGGCGTCTCGTGAGCGCCCGCGCGCCCGTGCGGCTGCTGCCGGCCGTTGGGGGAGGGCTGCTGCGACGACGCCGAGCCGCCGGCGCTCGAGGGCCGCGCGGCGTGATGCTCGGCCCAGGCTCGGAACCGCCGAGTGGCCTCCTCCTCGGCCCGAACGTACTCCTCCACCAGGCTGTGGATGATGGCAGAGTCGCCCACCGCGATCGCCGAGCGGGTGCGATACTCCAGCTCGCTCAGGAGGAGATCCAACTCCCTGTCGCTAAGTCGCTCTAGTTCTCCCAGCATCGTGGCACCCCGACCCCGTTTCGCCAACCAACCCACCTTGCCCGAGTCGCCGGACTGGCCCGTCAGGCGGGCTACCCGCATGGGCTAGTCTATTGGTACTGCCTAAGACCGACGTTGTAGCGAGCCGCCCAATCCTTTGAGTTGAGTTAAGGGCCATGCCCGATGGCGGGGCATCGCGGGCTGGCTGGCTGCTGCGGATCGCA
>Ga0315280_10009322_pt1 | contig 12626 bp, 9 predicted proteins | sample YL17G06_40_MG_FD_203697 | JGI IMG/M metagenome (GOLD analysis project Ga0315280, IMG submission 203697) | Sediment microbial communities from Yellowstone Lake, YNP, Wyoming, USA - YL17G06_40 | ecosystem: Environmental > Aquatic > Freshwater > Lake > Sediment | place: USA: Wyoming | collected... | reverse complement strand
CGCCTTGCCATGTGGGCCGTGTGGGACACCGCGCATAAGGAGGACGTGGCGATCAGGGTTAACATTCCGGGCTGGCTCTCCGTCAGCTCATACGATTCGTCCTTTCTAAAGGCAGGAACGGCTCAGGACGGCGGAACCGTGCTCACGGCCCACATGCAGAACGTCAGCTATGACACAAACTACTACCTGAACGTGGATCTCGCCGCGAAGCAGGACACGAGCGGCTGGGTGTACGTGCCACGTGTCGTTGTCTCCGACTGGTCTAGGAGCATCATGGCAGAGGTGCCCGCGGACCTCGTCCTTGCGGTGAGCAACCTCGGCAACGGGACTGCGTACTCGACCAACGCCACCGTGATCGCTCCGCCGATCCTTAACCTCCGCGACGCCAGCACCAGCACCCGCGCCAGCACCTGCGCCGGCGTCAAGGTTATCGGCAGTCTGCGCCCGTTCGAGACCCGGTATCTACACTTCACGGTGAACGCCTCATCGGCCGGCGCCTCTTACATCTCTGCAACGGTAGCTTACGGCTACGGCAACGGCACCGCGGAGGTCGAGGGATCAAACTGCACGATCGACGTGACGAGGCACATGTACGAGAGTGTCGTCGCATGCAACGTATTGCCCGACTACGCCGAGGTTTCCAAGGAGGCGTCCCTGAACTACGTGATGGTGCCGGTCCGCAACGCCAGCGTTTCGGTCTCGTTGATCAGGCCGGACGGCAGCCTCTTCTCGAAGGTAGATCACAACATCACGTACGGCTCCTTCACGGTAAGATTCACTCCAGATGTCGCTGGCAACTGGACCGCGAGTCTAGAAGTGCCCGAGACCGGCTCCTATAGGCCTGCCAGAATGAACACGACCTTCTTGGTGCACTCGACGGATCTCTACTCCAGCCGGATACTCTCGTCGGATAACAAGAGGCTCGTCGCCTCTTACGATGCGGAGGAGGTCTACACCTTCACCAACAATGGCACGGATGCCGAGCGGTCGCCCATCTTCGACGTTAATCTGTACGTGACGCTCCCTACGCAGGACGTCACCCTCCTTGGCGTAGACCCGGTGCCAATAGGCCTCTCCTACAGCTATAGCGGCCTCAGGGCGAGGTTCAGCCCGCTTGAGCTGAACCCCGGCGAGAACTTCACCATAGTGGTACGCTTCAACGTGAAGCTACTGGTCCTTCCGCCGGTAACCAACGACTTCAACGGGACGCTCGGCGATATACCCTCGGACTTCCTCAAGTACACGGGCTATGCGAAGTACTGGGAGACGAACGACACCTCGATCCAGAGCCTGTCCAGCTCGCTCACCGCCAATCAGACGACGGTTTTGGGCAAGGTGAGAGCGATATACTTCTGGGTCGCGGACAATATAAAGTACGACTACGACAAGCTTAATGCCTCAGAGAGGGGCGAGCCGACAGAGCAGTACACCGCGCCCCAGACGCTGGCTCTTAGGAAGGGCGTCTGCTCCGACATCTCCAACCTGTTCATAACACTCTGCCGCGCCTCGGGGATACCCGCCATAGGGATAGGCGGCGACGTCTACAACGGGGTTAACGGGAGCGACAACATCAAAAACGGGCACGCGTGGTCTGCCGCATACATACCTGGCTACGGGTGGGTCGAGATCGACGCGACGTGGAGCCAGTTCGGCAGGCTCGACGATGTGCACATAGCTAAGAGCTCCGGCAGGGAGACCACTGAAGCCGGCGGCTACTGCTGGTGGAACGTCAACAATGCGACCGTATACGACGAGCACCTATACCTGACGCGCATATCAACACCTAGCCAGTCTAACACACCGGGCCCTTCAAATGGAACCACGATCGTGGACGGTAATTACCGCAACATCAACGAGCTGGATGCAAACACGCTGATCGGCATCGTAATAATGGTTGTGATAGTTACGGCGATCATAACTACTCCGTTCATAATATTAAAGAAGAGAAGAGCCAAACGGCTCAACATGAAAAAACTCTTAAGTAAAAAAGACGACCATCCTATTAGTGATTGAGATAAAGCGCTAAGATTATGGTTCAACTGGCGCCGGCCTAATAGCATACTTTCTGCTCTTTTCCCCTCATCAGATAGGAGTAGGCGGATAAAATTGCCGTAGCGCCTTGCCCCGCGGCTATGATGGCTTGTGCATACGGTGTATCGGTTATGTCCCCTGCAGCAAATATCCCCTCGCAGCTCGTCCGCCCGGCTTTGTCGATGACTATCTTGCCTGCCCCGTTCGTTTCCACAAGATCTTTGATGTAGTTCAGCTTTATGTCCCTCCCAATGTCAAGGAAGATCATGTCGACCTTCAACTCCCTCAGCTCGTCGGTCTTCAGGTTCTTCACCAGCACGCTCTCGAGCTTCTCCCCTCCCCTCATCTCCACGACCAGTGAGTTGAGGAGGAACTCGACGTTGGTGCACCGCTTCACACTCTCCACGGTCACCTCGTCCGACCTGAACTGCTCCCTCCTGTGTATCAGGTAGACTTTGGCTACAACTTTAGAGAGAACCTCCGCCCTCTGCAAGGCCGTATTCCCACCGCCCACTATTGCAACATTCTTGTTGGCTGTCAGATCTATGTCGCAGCTGAGGGAGGTGTTTATGCCCTTTCCCAAGAACTTCTCCTCCCCGGGCGCGTTCAGACTCCTGGGCATCCTGCCCCCAGTGACGACGACCGTTCTGCTCAGTAAGTCCCCAACCGTGCTGTGCACCCTGAAGAGGTTCCCCTCCTTCTCGACCTTCTTGACCTCGCCTATCATTATCTCCGCGCCGTACCTCTTGGCCTGTTGCTCAAAGATTATCGCCAAGCGGGGGCCGCTCTTCCCAGTATACCCGAGGTAGTTCTCAATGTTCTCGGTGAGCACGACCTGCCCCCCGATATCCATGGTTATTACAAGCGTCTTTAGAAGCCTCCTCCTCGCATAAATTGCAGCCGTCAAACCTGCAGGGCCCGCGCCGACGATAATCACATCATAAATATCATCCAATCAACTCACCGCTGGCTGAAGTTATCCTGATGTTATCTTCTCTCGGTTTCAAATATATCGATAACCTTTTCGAACTCTGGCGCCCTCACAACGATATCGGGGATGATTGCCATCTGCATACAGCTCTCTACACATAGATGGCAGTAGATGCAGCGGAAGGGGCTGTACTCTATTCTCTTTTCATCTGGAAAAATTTTGATGGCTAAAGAGGGGCAGACCCTCTCGCAATCTTGGCAAAGGTCGCATTTCTTCATATCGAAGGTGATCTTCCCCCTTGTCCCGGGTATAAGCTCTGGCTTTACGTATGGATACCTCACCGTAGCCGGCTTCGTTATCAGGGATTTCAGCACCTTACTAAGCATTTTTGGCATCTTGTTCCTCCCTACCGTTCAGTGCACGCAACACAGGGGTCGATTGACAGAAGTATTGGTGGTATATCCGCGACCTCGTGACCGACCAGTATGGTAACAAGCGCAGGAATATTCGCCAGAGTCGGAGTCCGTATCCTGCACCTCTCGAGTTTATTGGTACCATTACCAGCGACGTAGTAGAAGAGCTCCCCTCTCGGTTGCTCGATCCTAGTAATCGCCGTGCCTCGTGGAAATACCGTGTTCTTCTGCAGTATTGGGCCATTCGGCATCTGGTTTAGCGCTCTATTTATCAGGTCGATAGACTGGTAGATCTCACCAATCCGCACCAGCATTCGAGAATAGGCGTCCTCCATATCATATACCACAGGCCTGAAATCAAGATATGAGTAGGCTTCGTATCCTAGGGTGCGCATATCCTGGGGGATGCCGCTTCCCCTAACAGTGGGACCAACGGCTCCCAGAAGGGAGGCCTTGTTCTTGGGGAGAATCCCCTTCCCAACCAATCTTGCCTGCACCCCCTTGTCCTTAATGAAGACCGGCGCCAGATTGTCCATCCTCTTCTTCAGCTCGGCGAGGTCGGAACGGTATTCGGCTATTAACCTGTCATCCATGTCTTTTTTGACGCCGCCGATGGTACATGTTGACAGTTGGATGCGGTGACCGGCGGTCTTTTCGTTCAGCCTCAGCACGATCTCCCGGTCTCGCCAAAGGTGCATGAAGAGGCTCTCGAAGCCGATGGAATCCACGAACAACCCCAGCCATAGAAGGTGGCTCTGTAGACGCCCGATCTCCGACCATATCGTGCGCAGGTACTTCGCCCTCTCCGGCACCTCCGTATCCGTTATCATCTCTATCGACTCGCAGTAGGCCATGGCGTGCATGAAGTTGCAAATGCCACAGATCCGTTCGCAGAGGATCACGTTTCGTTTGTAATCATTCAGCTCGCACGCCCGCTCCACCGCCCTGTGGACGTAGCCTATGTTCGGAACGACGTCCACGATGTGCTCCCCCTCAAATTTGAACCTTAGCTGAACGGGCTCGGGCAGCACCGGGTGCTGGGGCCCAAAGGGAATGACGGTATTCACATTAACTACTGTGCCTTCATTCATTCCAATCGCACCTCCAGCAGCGGTTAGCCTCTTTGGTAGCCTCCTCCTTGTTGAAGCCGAGCTCCACCTCATCAAAACTCTTAATCCGCTCAGCCATAGGAAGAACGCGGGGTGGCACTGGCGTACTCTCAAGGATCTCTGAGCTTTTACAAGGCTTGCATACCAATTCACCCAAGTCGATGGACGGCTGGGGAAGACCCTTCCCACCGAGATACTTATCGATGGACGAGGCTGCTATTCTTCCATCCTTGATGCAATCGATGACCGATGTGGGTCCAGTCATGGCATCCCCGCCTGCCCACACCCCTTGGACACTCGTTTCGTAGGTCTCTTCATTTACGACAATGCGTCCCGCATTGTCCACCCTCAAGCCAAAGTCTTTTGGAACCTCGACAGCTTGTCCGATTGCCTTAATGACCGTGTCAACCTCCACCACGAATTCGCTGCCTTCTATCGGCACAAATCTGCGTCTACCGCTCTCGTCGGGCTCGCCCATCCTCATGTTTTGAAATATGACCTTCAGTGGCTTGCCGGGAATGATTTTTACTGGGGACCCAAGAAACCTAAAAGAAACCCCTTCCTCCATCGCAGCCTCAACTTGTTCTGGTGTTGCGGGCATCTCTTCCCGCAATCTTCTATAGAAGATGGTAACATCTTTGGAGCCAAGCCGCTTTGCCATCCTCGCGGCGTCTACAGCGCCGTTTCCACCACCTATTACAGCGACTCGATCGCCCAGTTCAGGCCTTTCATTATGAACATTTACGGCAAAGAGAAAATTCACGCAGTCAAGCACACCAGGCGAATCCTCTCCCTCAATCATGAGCTTCACGCTTTTCCAGGCCCCAGTGCCGACGTAGATCGCATCGAAACCCTTCTTGAACAACGCGTCCAAGTTGGTAATCTCAACTCCAGTTTCAAGTCTAACGCCAGCCTCCTCGAACCGCGCCATTACTTCCGCCTCTAGAATATTCCTGGGCAACCTGTACTTCGGTATGAACGCAAACATCGCGCCCCCGCACCGCCCCAGCTTCTCGTAGACGGTTACGCTGTGCCCGAGCATCCCAAGATAGAATGCAGCGGTTATGCCCGAGGGTCCCGCTCCTACCACCGCAACTTTTTTGCCAGTTGGCTCCATCCTCTTTACGTTGCGTTTAAGGCTACTCAACGCATCCGCCGCGTACCTCTTCAACAGCCGATTCTGTAGAGGTTTATCGTTTTTGTCCTGCCTACATCCCTCCTCGCACGGAGCAAAGCAGACTCTTCCTAGGATTGCGGGTAGAGGTGCCTGTTCTATAACCGTATTGTAGGCTCCCTCTGGATCGCCCAATGCTATCTGCCGGACGTATTTGGGGACGTTCACCATGGCTGGGCACTTCTCGCGGCACCTGCCGAAGAACCTCATAATCGGAGGGCACTCGCCAACAACAGGCTTCAGCAGAGTCGTGGCAGACGCAGCCTCCACCTTTAACATCCTGCCGCCGTAATCCACATTGAGGCCTGATATTTTGAGTTTGAACAGGTCTTGGGCCTCGTTTTCGGCGATGAAGGCCGCGCTGTAGACGCCGGTGATGCTGGGTAAAGGTTCTTTTTTTCCTGTCTTTATTTTAAGGTTGATCACGTCTCTTCCCTTCTCGAAGTGGTAAATCACCTCGAGCTGTTTGCCCAAATCAAGAACCGTTATGGTGAGAAATCTGGCATCCTCAGTCCTGAGCTTGTCCAACTCTGCGAAAATGTTCGCCTTGTCGGTCAATATTTCCTGCATTTTATCTCCCCTCAACTTTTTTCTTGCCCTTCTCGGCAAGCTTCTGCAGGCCAAGTATGAAGCCATCGATGATCTGCTCAGGACGGGCGGCGCAACCGGGCACATAGACATCCACAGGGATCACCTTATCCACGCCGCCGAGCACGTTCGGGCAGTTGTAGAAGACACCGCCTGTGGATCCACATGAACCCACAACGATTACAACTTTAGTTTCAGGCATCTGATCATAGAGATTTTTTAGGACCCTAAAGTTTCTTCTGTTCGCCGGGCCAGTAACAAGCAGCACATCCGCCTGCTTAGGGTTACCTATGTTTATGATCCCAAAACGCTCAACATCAAATCTTGGCGTCAGGGCTGCCAGTATCTCGATATCACAACCATTGCAACTTCCGCAGTTGAAGTGTAGAACCCAAGGAGACTTGATCCTGGCCTTGTTCATTACGTCCATCTCAGATCCCTCCCAAGAGAAATAGGGCTACAAGGTTGGTTAGGACGAGCGTGAAGCCGAAGACCCAAGTCGTCTTTAGCATCCTCTGCCACGTAAGTCTAGGATAGACATTATCAACAACAAGGGAGATGAAGAATAGAAGGAGGGCCAGCCCGGCTCCAATCAACAAGTTCGGTGCCCAGAAGCATGTCATTATAGACAGTATGAGCATCATCTTGATCCAATGCCCCAGCTCGACCATCGCCATCGTATAGCCAGAGAACTCGGTGAAGACCCCCCGCACTATCTCCTGATGGGCGTGCATAGAAGCAGAGATATCGAATGGAGACTTCTTCATCTCCACAATAAGCACAAACCCCATGGCGACGAATGCCCCGGGAAGAAGTAGGAGCAATGGGTATGCCAAGGAGAATATGCCTCCTACGAGGAAGCTACGCGTTACAAAGTAGATGCTGATGATGGACATTATCATAACAGGTTCATACGACAGCACCGACAGAAGCTCTCTCATACCTCCAATGTGGCTATATGGCGACTTTGAGTTGAAACTGGCAGCTATTAAGCATATGTCTGCCGTGGCTACTGTAAATAGCAGCAGTAGCAGATCCAGCCTGAAAACCAAAATTGTTGCAGCCATCAGCGAAAAGCCAAAATACCCGAAGGCAAGAACAGGCTGAAGCTGGCTGGTGACGAACGGTTTCTTACCCCAGAGCTTTATGACATCATAAAAGGGTTGAAGAATCGGGGGACCGATTCTGCTCTGCATGTGTGCAGTGATCTTCCTATCGATGCCCCTGAGTAATCCTCCAACGAAGGGAAAAGCCACCAAGAGCAGCACGGGGAGGGCATAGTTCAATACTGGATCGGGCATCAAAATATCACCATCAAAAATAGTAGCGTCAGCAGTAGCGTTCCTCCAACCAGAGCGTATTTATTCAAACGTCCCTCTCCTATTGAATCGAAGGACATTACGGAGACCTGAAATTCGGCCTCTGTGTCAGCCATAGTCCTGAACGCCGAGGGGTTGCCCTCAACGTTCTCCCCTCCTAGGTAAGGCGGTTTCACAACGCCGCCCTTAGATTTTGCTATCGCAAAGCCAGCGATGAAAATAATCCCTACCGCAAGCCAAAAAAGCAAGACTGGGAATGAGCCGATGGCGGTGTCTATGCTGAATAGGGGAGCCCCGATTTGGACAGAATAGCCTCCTCCAACAGTTGGGTTAACGAGATTGCTGATAAAGAAAGCCACACCCACGCTGATGAAGAGATCTAATGATAGCAAACTCAGCAAAGAGAGCAGATAGGGGGGATGAAGTTTTTCGGCCTTCAGTTTCATTTCCTTTACGGGAAGAATGATGAGGCGGCCCAACCACTTTGCCCAGAAAAGAGTTGTAGCAGCGCTGCCAATGACCATAAAAATGATTAATAGAAATACTATTGAAGGCGGTGATGAAGCGACAACTTCCAGAGCCGCCCACTTACCAAGCAGCATGCCGAATGGGGGCAAGAACATGCTTATCATTCCAACAATCATTATGATTGCCGTCAGCGGAAACCTTCCCAGAAGCCCCTCCCAACCCTCTATGTTCTGGCTGTGCAACCGGTTCTCAACCACGCCGGCTCCCATGAATAACAACCCTTTCGAAACTGCGTGAAAAAGAAGGAGGATCATTGCCGCCGAGTACGCCAGCGGCGTGTTTAATCCAGCGCACAGTATGATTAGACCGAGGTTGCCGATTGTGGAATAGGCTAGAACCCTCTTGGAAACCCTTTGGCTAATCGCCAACACCGCCGTTAGCATGAAGGTGAAGGCGCCCACGAGGGCGACTGCCCATGTCAAATGAATGTCCTTGATCGCGGGTGCGATCCTCAAGATCAGATAGACACCGGCATTCACCATTGTGCTTGCGTGAAGGAGAGCCGAGACGGGTGTCGGGGCAACCATCGCACCCAGAAGCCAGCCGTGGAAGGGAAACTGGGCTGACTTTGTGAAGGCCGCCAACGCCATAAGGGCGAAGATGAGCAGGATCATAGGCGCCGCGCCAGCCACGAGCAGTTCGTTGAGAGCTATGCTCCCAATGGCATAGTAGCCCACGAAAAGGGAGGAGGCCAGGGTGACTCCACCTATGAGATTCATCCAAAGGGCAACCGCAGCATTTTTCTCGCCCTCCTTCGTCCTATCGTGCCTTATGAGTTCATAGCAGCAAAGAGTGGTAACCTCCCAGAAGAAGGCTAGCCAGAGGATATTGTTGGAGTATATGAGGCCGTTCATGGCACCAAGGAAGAGCAGCAGGAAGAAGAAAAACCTAGGTTGCCTGCTCCTCGAGAGCTGTAGAATCTCTTCATGCTCATCCATGTAGCTTAGGGCATAGACGCATATCATGGAACCGATAATGTTCACAATCAGGTTCATGAAAATGGCGAGGTTATCCACCACTAGAACCGGCTGGACACGGACTCCGGTTGCGGAATACTCGAAGTATGCGACGAGCAGCAACTGTAGCGAGGTAAGTCCGATTACTAGGACATTCTTTATCCTGAATCCTACGTACAGAAAGTAGGTTGCCAAACAGAGGTCGAGGATAAGTGCGCTCATCTCAAATAGGTAATTTGGGGAGTAGATGAAACCTCCATTGTAGAACAGCAAAAGAGAGGAGGCGATTAATGAGGTGGCCGTTATGGCGATTATGGCCCTTCTGATGCCTCTCCCAGTTAATCCTAGACATGCTAGCCCCATGATCGAGGGCAGGAGCACGCTTGTTACTACAATAAGTTCACCATACATCCAAATAGCACCGAATAATTTGAAATGTCTATTTCGTTCTTTACACAAGAAAGTTAGTTATATGTTTAGTTATGTCGCTGGCTTACTATCACTTCTTACCCAAGATCTTTGGACCTAGGGGAACCGTCCCTAGACCTACAACGGAGTTGGTGACTATGGCGAAGCTCGTATACGCTGCGAACCCGGCGGTGAGGAATCCAATGTAACCTCCCAGTTGCCTCAAACTAGCGTTGCCGGTGATGTCGCCTGCCCCCAGCACGAAGAATGCGAGCCATAGGAAGAGGAACATCAGAGTAAGTGCAAGATTTATGGTCAGCGTTGGGATCCACATGTAGAACGTGAATACGCCCCAGAGGATGTCGGCCAGTAGAGCTTTTTCCATTGGACTGCTACTCATTACTTAGTCACCCCCATCTCCTCCTCCACATCGCGTATCTCGGCCTTGAGCTCTTCATAAGCCTTCTTTGCCTCCTCCACGCTGGTTGCGTCCTCGAGCGTCGTGATATCGCCGATCCCCCTCTCCTCTACGACTGCGCCTATTACCCTCCTCATTATCTTGCCGCTGCGCGTCTTTGGCAGTTTGTTGACAAAGTAGAGCGACTGCGGAGCAGCGATCGGTCCGATGGTCTGCCTAATATGGTTGACAAGCTCGATCCTCAGTTGTGGCGAGGCGACATGCCCCGGCCTGAGTATGACAAAGGCAACAGGGACCTGCATCTTTATTGGATCAGCCTTGCCTATTACTGCGGACTCTGCCACGGCGGGGTGCGATATCAGCACATCCTCCAGCTCGATGGTCCCGATCCTGTGACCCGCCACCTTGAGCACCTCATCTGCCCTGCCGAGGAGCCAGAAGTAGCCGTCCTCGTCCTTCATGGCAAAGTCTCCAGGGTAGTAGAAGCCAGGGAACTTGGTGAAGTAGGCGTCCTTGAACCTCTCGTGGTCACCCCACAGGGTTATGAACTCGCCTGGCCACGGCTTCCTTATCACGAGCAACCCCTTCTCGTTGGGCTTGGCTATCCTTCTATCCTCGGTGTAAACATCAGCGTCCACTCCTGGCAAGGGGAAGGTGGCTGAACCCGGTTTGAGCGGGACTAGTGCAAGACCTGGCTGGGGGGTGATCATGATCCCGCCCGTCTCGGTCTGCCACCAGGTGTCGACTATCGGGGTCCTTTCGCGACCTATGTACTTGTAGTACCAGTTCCATGCCTCGGGGTTGATGGGCTCACCGACGGTGCCGAGTATCCTGATGGTGGAGAGGTCGTGTTTCTTAGCCCACTCCTCTCCGTGCTTCATGTGCATTCTTATTGAAGTGGGGGAGGTGTAAAAAATGGTGATTCCGTACCTCTCGACCATGTCCCACCACCTGTCTGGTTTGGGGTAGTCAGGGGCGCCCTCGTATAAGAAAGAGGTGACGCCGCTGATCAATGGGCCATAAACGATGTAGGTATGACCGGTGATCCAACCGATATCTGCGGCGCACCAGTAAATGTCCTTGTCATTTACATCAAATACAACCTTCTGGGTGAAGTCGGCCCAAACCATGTAACCCGCAGTGCCGTGCGTGGCTCCCTTCGGCTTCCCAGTTGTGCCAGAGGTATAAAGGATGAAGCTGGGGTGCGTCCCCTCAAGCCTCTCGGGCTCAACGTATGGGTCGGCGGACCCGACCAATTCGTGGTACCACACGTCTCTGTCCTCCACCATGTTGATCAGATTCTGTCCTCTCCTCACTACCAAGACCTTCTCTACCGTAGTGGTATGTTTGAGCGCTTCGTCCACGACCGTTTTGATCTCAACGGTTCTGCCTCTCCTGTAACCTTCGTCAGCCGTTATGATCACTTTACTCTGCGAGTCGTTAACTCTATCAGCGATTGCCTGAGAGGTGAAGCCCGCGAATATAACGGAGTGGATCGCCCCAATCCTGACGGTCGCGAGCATGCTGATCACCAACTCAGGGATCATGGGCATATACATCGTCACCCTGTCTCCCTTCCTTACTCCAAGCTTCTTGAGGATCGACGAAAACTTGTTTACCTCTTTGTACAGATCATAGTAGGTTAGAGTCCGCTTGTCTCCACTCTCTCCCTCCCAGTAGAAGGCCACCTTGTTCTTTCTCCAACTCCCCACATGCCGGTCCAATGCGTTGTATGAGATGTTTGTCTTCCTTATCGGGAACCACTTGGCGTACGGAGGCTCATCCATGGGCTGATACGCGGGGCCATTTTTTTCGTACCAGAAGAGGTCATCAGCAAATTTCTGCCAGAAGGTCTCTGGGTCCGCTAAACTCTGCTTATGAACATCCTTCAGGATGTTTACATCAGGATGAATCGTCCTCGATGTGGGCAGGACGCCTAAAATTTTTTCCAATGCTCATCACCCTCACCCATTACCGGCGGTTGCCAGATCCAGATCTTGCGCCGGCAATTTCCGCATCCGAAGCCCTCTGTTTACAGAACAGCAAAATTTCGCTTAATCGCGTATACATTTCCTTTGCCATAGGTTGAACCATGCGTTGTCATAGTATATAAATATTTTCAATAATTATAATTATTTATAATTACAAATCTATCCATGAGCACGCTCTGTGAATGGGGAATAACCACGTGGCGAAGATTATCATCTCCGTTCACCTCCATGAGAAAGCACCTATATAGACCGTGATTGTAAGGAATATCTATAGGCGTCCACGTATGGCGTGCGCCGGCAGTAAAAGTCCTCCAAGGCTCGGTCGTAGAAAGCACCTTGCTTATATTGCGCCCTTGTTCCTTCTCTTCATAATCTCATCCACCGTTCTGTCCACGAATCAAGCATTAGTTGGCTGCAATCCGAATGCATCTTCCTCAGAATCAGTCATTGCAAGATACACTGTTGAAATAACTCCTGCCGGGGCGGCCAAGCACGAGGTAAGCGTAAAGGCGGTTATCCCTCTCGGCGCAGCCACCGACCTTACGGTCACTTCACCAGATCAGGGGTTCAAGGCAAGGTGGATCACCATAGAGAGGTGCTACGACAGCGCCAACAGGATAGTCCTGATCGAGCAGGTTGACAACAGGACATGGAGGGTGTCTCCCTCCTCCGCCGGCGAAGTCACAATCGAGTATACTGCGTGCGCCGACATACCCAGCTCCGCGGCGGTGGGATATTACCTGACGTACCTCTCGGAGAG
>Ga0315280_10009321_pt1 | contig 12627 bp, 15 predicted proteins | sample YL17G06_40_MG_FD_203697 | JGI IMG/M metagenome (GOLD analysis project Ga0315280, IMG submission 203697) | Sediment microbial communities from Yellowstone Lake, YNP, Wyoming, USA - YL17G06_40 | ecosystem: Environmental > Aquatic > Freshwater > Lake > Sediment | place: USA: Wyoming | collected... | reverse complement strand
GGTGCCCTCTGTAAGCAAGGTCGTACGATTACCGGTCGATTGACGGGAAATCAGTCGGTCGAGCAATAAATGTCTGCTCGCCTCATATGATAACACTTCATGAACAAAGGGCCGTACGGGTGGTCGAAGTCGCGAGAACAGTCCGCAACCACAATTGCGGCACGTCACTGGAGAATCACACGCAATGGTACTGGTTCTGTTGTGAGAGAACGAACGCAAGCCTTTCAATATGCTCGCGCCTGCTGATCCATGATCCGAGATCCAAGACATCCTTCACTTCATCACCTAGCTGAAGCAGTTAGATTCGTAACTCTTATAGTAGGAAACACCTACCCGATCTGAATGATCGACACTTGGGCGGTTCAAGCAAAGAACTTTGGCTAGTGCTCGCCATAGTGGTGCCATTGACGGTAATCGAACTCGTCCTGATTGCACAGGGTGGTACCGGAGAATTTGCACTTCCCATTGTTCAGATCGTGGTCATCGTTGTCGGTGGTGTTCTCCTTTGGCGCATGGGAGGAAAGATTGTCGAAGGAATGACTCGTATCTATGAAGAAGCCACCAGATTCTTTGGAGGGCCCGACAACGCCCATGAACTCCAGCCCGCACTACCTGCTACACCTCAGCAACAACCAACCGGAGGGACTTCTTTGTTTTGTGTGCACTGCGGATCCATCATTCCGGAGTACGCCACTTTCTGTCGATACTGCGGCAAAAGACAATAGTTGAACAAGAATCCGGAATCCGAGAAAAGCACGCCTTGTGTTTTCGAGACCGTTTCCTCTTTACGACATCTACGAGCAAAGGGATGTTAGTATCTATCATCGATGGCGATGTGTGTGAGTGTGTGGGCACCATCATCCATCACTACGCGGCTCAAAGAGAGGTCCCTGTTCGGGTGCAGATCCCGCTGTCGCGACTAGAGACGACCCGGGGACGGATGACACGGCGATGAGTCCATGTTTGTGAGAGGCTCGAACCATCCTCGATAGAGAAGTCCGGTCGTTTCGCTTTCTTCAGTTGTGAGCGAGAACCAATATGGCTCCCGCATGTGCCTGTCCGTTTAATAAGACCACGCCTTACTCGCATACTCGAGTGCCCTGAAATTTTGCTTTCTTGCGCTGGAACCTTTCCAAGCCAAGAAGCGATTGTTGTCAAGGACTGCGGATTGTCGATGAATCGCTGCTAGCGAGCCCGTCTATGTCCTTTCTCGTATGCTCAATGGCGGTCCACAGTTCCTGCGTTACGACTTCATACTCTCGCATCTTGCCGTCCTTGAGAAGTTGGAGGCCGATCTCGAGGTGCTCCAGGATCTGATAACAGAGTTTGAACTCCATAGCCATTGCTTTCGACATCAGTCTCAACCCTTCGAAAATCACATCTAGCTCAATTTTGCCAAGTACTATTTCCTTGGACTTGAGGCTTATCTTACCTAGGTTTTCGCAGAACTTTGTGAAGGAGTCCATTCTGTCTTCCATGAATCTGCGCACCGATTCAATGTCCGTCGTAGTGCTCATCTCATCGCATCCGTTACAATCGCTGGTTGCTCGGTCATGTTGCGGGATCGTCATCTTCTGAGCGGGGCTATCGAATACTTCCCCGAGTCTATTCTTCGATATTCATCCTCTTCAGGCTGGCAGAGTCGTGGGCGTGGGTCTTTGAAGTTCCGGAAAGCGCGATTTGATTCTCTGCTCAGCAAGTGTGTCCGCTTCTTTCAGGATCCCCTCGGCCTCGGCTGAGTGCGCTTCGATGGGTGAAAATGTCTCCATGCCATTGCCTGTATCGGCTACTAGACTGTCCAATGTTTCGTTGATCTGACCTAACTCGTAGGAAACTTCCGGCATGACGTGACGCATTTGTTCGCCGATAGTTGTAACGACATTCTTGATGGGATGCATGAGATATGCGATATCACCGATCATCTCAGCGGTCTCCAGCTTGAATATCACTCTCTCCAAAGCCAACTCGGACTGCAGAACCACCTTCGCGATCTTCCTGACGTCGGCGCATTCTTCCGCATACAAGCTTGCCCTTGTCATGTCTCCTGAAACCCGTGCTGTGACACATTTGTCGAATAGTTCCTTGTCTCGATGCTGCATCATGAGGCCCATCGATTCAATCTTGTTACGCTGGACGCGTAGCCGATACATGACGTGAACTATTCGTTCCTTCAGTGGCTGCTGATGAATGCCCAGCTTGTCCTCAAGTCTAGAAAGAAAAGACTCGCTCATGCTGGTGAGTGTCGCCTTACCACGATAGCAAATCTTTGGGGCACAATCCAAAGCAGAACCTGCGTGAGCAAGGACGATTTCGTGCCGCAAATATGTGAAAGCCCGGAACAAGGCAATAGCAAACAAAGATAGCCAGACAACGAGATCTTGAGGAGAACGCAGTGCGACTAACAGGCGTCTTCCCCGTCAAGGACTCGAGGTCACCGAGCTGCCTCGGAGACGAGCGGGATCACAAAGGGTTCCGGAGTCGTGGGCACTAGGTATGAAGTCTAGGGGCCTGACGAGCCGGGCGACTGACGCCTCCGATGGGTTCTCCTGCTTGTGGAAAGCAATCTTCGATGCGTAGCCTGGCCACGTATCCTCTTTGGGATAATGGTGACTCCGAGCGGGATTGGAAAATAGGAGATGAGACTAGCAAGCTGAGCGCCCCAAACGGGATCACGCGGCAACTGTGCTTCATTGAAGTCGAAAAAGTCTCGAACGCATGCGATTTGCACCAGCTTGTCATCCTCATCAAGACGCAGGCTTTCAGACCACTCGTCCATCATCTTAACCATGGAGCATCTCCCTGTCCGAGATTTCGCTATCGCGGCCAACTGGGCGGGGGATTTTCGAGAGAACTTGGAAAAACTGCGCACTATTGCCATCCTTTTCCGCGCGACTGCATCCACAGTGCCCGCCGAGCGGATACGAGCCCACTCAAAAGCAGGGCCGAAACCCGTGTCTTTGATACGTTTCAACGAAAACAAATCCCTTGCAACTCTGATAGGATATGACTGCCCGTATCCCCTGACTCATTCTGACCCATCAAGGTTGCCATCCCTTTGTTGAGCGGTTTCTTGCTATCATTCTCGTACTTGCCAATCGCGTTGAGCATTTCCCAATAATAGAGCTTCGTCATTCCCGTGATTCCTAGCTCTAGGAATGGCATCGCAATCTCATTCGCCCGGTCGAAGTACGCATTCTTTCCATGATACTCTCCCTTTCGGTTGTCGTGATTGTACGGCTCAGCACGTTCCATGTCTTGTTGAAGGCCACTTAATCCAAGACGTAGTATCTTGGTGTACGGAGTGAGACAATCGGTGGCAAGGAGAGTCCCAAGACGGTAATTGTCCGGGAAGTTGGGATTAGACATGACCCCCAAGCTCCAACGAGGGGACTGGCTCTCAGGATTCTTAAAGTGAGAGTCGTTATGTGAGAGGGAGAGAAGGACGAGTCAATGAAGGCACCAAAGTAATCGAGCCGTCCGCGTGTCGACAGGTTTCTCGACAAGCCAACATTCAAGGAGATGCTTGATGCTTGCGATGCCTGTGACGACAAGCGAACCAAGTCGATGCTTCTGGTGCAGTTCCAGAGTTTCGCCGGTCTGCGAGAGCTGCTCATGATTGGCAACAGTATGGGGCTGAAGATTGGAGGTGAGCTTCGGAAGGGTGCCAACCTTGTTCCACTCCATTTCGAGTTCAGTGGAGGAGGCCGGTACGAGAAGTGGACGAGTTTCATTGGGACGGATGCCAGTGAAGCGCTCCGCGACTGGTTTGCGATCAGAGGCTGGCCCAGCCCGAACAACCCATACATTTGGCCGGTCAGGCACAATGGGAAGGCGCGGGAGTTGACAGCGAGAGATGTCAGTAGCGCCTACTCCAGACTCGTGATTGGTCTTGGGCTTCGGCCTAGGAGAAGTACGGGAGCGGGGGTCAGGTATGGCGTCAGTTCGGCGCAAGTGCGAAAACTCGCGGTCGCTTGTGCACTATCTGGCGCAGGAGCCGACCATATGATCGTGTATGCCCTTGCGGGGTACAAGGTTAACTGGCAGACAAGTCACCTGAGGCGGCCCGATGAGAAATACCTCGAACAGTCGTACAGAAATATAGAGCCTCACATTTCGATCTAGTTCCGGCTCAGTCTCATTCGCTACATAGTAGCGTTCCCAACCAAGAATCGGCAACGCATCTTGGCGACTTGGCGAGTAATTCAGTTCCAGTTCTAAGGATATTCAAAACGCTGTTGAACCAGCCTATTTCCCGGTTCTCGGTTTGACCCTATCTATCCGGCCTTTGATGACCTTGATCACTCGTTCGTCTGTTAGCTGTTCCCATGCCTCTTCATCGGGTAGAACCTGGTATACATCAATCTCATGGAGTTGAATTACGTGAAAATCTGTTAACTGCTGAAGACCGTCAACCATCCGCTTAAATGTGTCACGCTCTCCGACGCTGCCCAAAATCACCAGAAAGAACGACGTAAACTTGGTCGATTGCAGGGCTCTGACCAGCTGCCCGTAGACGCGGTCTTCGTATTGTTGCCAACGGTGCGCGGATTTGATCTCTACCCCGTGGATTGTCTCGCCACAAAGTATTCTGATGTCGGGTACACTCGCCTGCGACCTTTCTACTTTGCATGTTGGAAGCGCCTTGTCAAGATGTTTTGCGATGCGTTCCTCCCAGTCGGCGAGCACATAGTTCGCTAAGCGCGGAGTAAATCTCGCTGACTTGAGAGTCTTGAGTATCTCTCGGGCCTTTTCCCGCTTCTTAGGATCCAACATCGTGAAGACGGTCTCCCTTTTGTCATCGGATACCCCCTCGTCCACTAGGCCGAGGTCACGTAGTCGTGATAGTGCCACATACAGGGAGGGTAGCTGCTTTCCCATCTCTCTCGCGGCACTTTGGGCTGTCAAACCAGAGCTAGAAGCCAGCATCAACCTGAGGACTCGGGCCAGAAGTGGCCGGGATACGAACTCGGAGTACATCGCTCACCAGAATTGTAACACCCGAGGAGATAGACTTAAATGCTCTGTTCTGATGATTAGATTAAGTATCTGATGGGGAGATGAAGTATGACAAACGACCGGTGGTTCGAGTGCACCGAGGAAGACACCGATGCGCACAACACTGTGGGAGTTGCCAAGGTGGGTAACAAGACTACGGTGTTCTGCGTTGGCGGAGACGCATCTGTCGCACGTCTGATGGTTGACCCTACGCCCACGGGGCTAGAGCTTGTGAGAGAGGTTGAGCAGGAAGTCGGTCTCTCAACTTTCCTGTACATGTTCGACTGCGGCTGGGTCAAGGTCTACATAGCTGAATGGCATTGCCACGGCAACCGGGCGCGGCTAGACCAGCGCATAGACCAACTGAAACAAGGCAAGGTATCAAGTGACCTTCAAGGGCGTGTGACATTCCTGCACCGCAGATGCAATCATGTGATTTGAAGCGCAGGAGCTGAACTGGCTTGAGCTGGTTTGAAGTAGACCGCCGCGGATACAGTGACCTAATGAAAGGCAGGGAACTGTGGCGACTTCTCCTCGAACCTGTAAGTAACGCGTTCGACGCAGACGCCAAGAACGTTAGCGTCACTATCGGTAGAGAGGCTCGTTCGCCATTCGTCGAGTTTGTATGCGAGGATGATGGCGAAGGCTTCACGAATATTCGTCTCGCATACACGTTCTACGCGAACACCGACAGGAGAACAAACCCATGCAAACGCGGGCGTTTCACGGTCGGCGAGAAGGCTTTCCTTTCGATTTGTGAAGAGGGCATGATAGAGACGGGAGACAAACGAGTCACCTTCGACGACAAGGGAAGACATCCCGGTACCCTGAGGAACCCAAGAGTAGGATCCCTGATACGTGCCGTCGTCAAACTTGATTTGGCTGAGGAGAAATTGGTGTCCGAGAAGCTGAAGGACATCATTGTTCCCGACGGGGTTCGGCTTACAATAAACACAGTTCCAGTTGTTCAACGAGACACGTACAAGTCGTTCCGCGCTGTTCTCGATAGTCCGATAAGGGTGCCAAGCGGCTCCCTCAGAATTAGAGCGAGGGAGACGGAGGTTAGGCTTTACATTCCACAGGACTCGACTGGAACACCTCAAGTCGCGTATCTGTATGAGTTGGGGATACCTGTACAACCGTTAGAGTGCCCGTATCATGTCAACATCATGCAGAAGATACCACTGGCTCAAGAGCGCGACATGGTTAGCGACAAGTTCCTCCGAGGTATTTACGCAGAGGTTCTAAACGCGGTAGTTGACGAACTGGCTCCCGAGCACTCATCGGATACCTGGGTCAGGATTGCAGTTTCGGACCCACGCTGCAGAGACGAGACAGTAGTCAAGGTCAGAGAGAAACGATTTGGCGAAAAAGCTGTCCTCTGGTCAAGTGACACGGAAGCGAATGAGAAGGCGTTGGCTGAAGGATACCAAATCATACACCCGAAAACCTTGAGTGAAGAGGAACGATCTCGTTTCGAACAACTTGGGCTGAAGCATTCGACGGACATCTTCGGTCGCACGCCGGCTCCGGCTAACTACGTGAAACCAAACGATGATATGATGCGGGTGGCTGAGTATGCCATGGCGCTCGCAAAGGAGCTTATCGCAAAGGACATCTCAGTCAGTTTCTTCAAACAGTTTGACAACCCTTCTGCAGCGGACTACGGTTGCGGTGAGCTGTCCTTCAATATTAGCCGACTAGGCTACGCCTGGTTCAGGCAAGGAAAAACGCCTGAAGTGACGGCATTAATCGTACACGAACTCGCCCACGAAGCAAACGACCCCGACTATGCCCATGGACACATATACGTGAGGCGGCTTGCCAAGCTTGCTGGCATGCTACCATTCCTCGCGACCAAGAAGCCCCAGCTATTCACGTGAGAGAATTCTCTACGACAGGTGGTTCTGGTAAGTTAGTGGCGGATAGCAGACCCTCTTTCGGAGTCTTCTTGGGTCTGCTAGCGACGGCATTGTGCCCAACGGCGACACGTGGTTTGCGTGATCCGCGTATTCCTCCAAGGCTGACTCGGGAAAAGGATAGGGAAACGGACTTTGGCAGTGGGGCTGTAGAGAACATCTACGAGGCTGACCCGAAGTCTCGAAGTATGCAAGGCAATCATGATGGGGCGATTTCCTGCAAACCTACTTGTCAGCAACGGCGTATACGAAGTTAATCCTCATACTTGTTATGCCCTAGCGAACCAGCACGAACGACTCTTCTCGGAAACTCGCGTCAGGAGCTTTAAGAACCTCCACAAAGTCTCTACATGACAAGTAAATCAGAATTAGAGAGTCTTGATAGACTCTTCTTCGAAGTCGCCAAGGGACTCCTGCAAGAGGACGGGTATCTCTCGCCGCTGGTGATTGTGCGTGCGGTAAGGAAGGCGATTGTCTACTCTCTTCCTCCAGACAAAAACGCTTGGTTCATCTTCGTAACGACTCTACTGCGCATGCATGGTGCGGGGTCATACTTCGTTGTCGGTGAAGCATGGGCAGTCCCTATGGAGCGGTTAGTTGAAAGTCTCCCCCCGTCGGAGAACCCGGCAAGAATTGAGCAAGTGTTCGCGTATGGCTGTGATAGATATGGCTCTAGGATCATGCGTTCACAACAGTTCGTACGGGACCCTGACGGAGTAAGATACGTCGGACCCGTAGGTGTTTGCAGCAACTGGGAGTTTCGTAGAATGATGCCCGAGAAATGGTGATAGTGAGAGTCAGGTTGGATAGATAGAACAGAATATCCTGACGCGGTTTACCCTCTCGGAGAAGTACTCAACAAAGGGTTAGCTCGACTCGCAGGCCGGTGCTGCTTTCTCAGCGGAAACACAAGTGAGGAGAGCTACAGAGCATCAACTCCCCAACCTAACCACTCTGCTTTCATTTCCGACATTCCATTTGAAAAGACTGCACATATCCTGGCTGGGCGGATGCTTTTTCCGGGCCTTAAAAGGTCGTCCTTGAGACCCTTGCGTGGGAAGGTTGCTTAATCGCCAGCGAGACAGGGACGGCCAGCCTGCCGTTTGCAACTTTTCATTCTTTCCTTTTCTTGGCGGAAAACACTTCTTGGTCAAACGACTGTTGCCCCTTATCCCTGTTCACAAAACCTATGCAGAAGTTTTCGGCGGCGCTGCGTCTCTCCTGCTTGCGAAGCCGACGAGTTCTATCGAAGTCTACAACGACTTGAACCGCGACCTTGTGAACCTCTTTCTAGCGGTTCGCGATCATCCAATTCAATTCCTTGAACGGATATACATGCTACCCTACTGCCGCGAGCTCTTTGCGGAATGGAGTAGCGAAATTCTCAAGGCAGAGGATGCATCTAATCCCATTGAACGGGCTGCCCGGTATTACTACTGTCTTTGCGGTTCGTTCGCAGGTCGCGGTCCAGGCGCGGGCTGGGCGTTCGCGCGGTCACGGACCCGTCACCAGCCGTTGACATGGTGGTTTAAGGCGACAAGGATTCCTGCGATTCATGAGCGTCTCCGCGATGTGTATGTGGATTGTTTGGATTTCCGCCGGTTCGTGAAGAACTGGGACTCGCCTGAGACTTTTCTGTTCTGCGACCCGCCTTACCATCAGACGACTGATTATGTCGGTGTACCAGGTTTTTCGGAGAAGGATCACCATGAACTGGCGGAGCTCCTGGCGAATGCAAGGGGAAAGTGGCTTCTTACGGTGGGCGACTGTCCGCTCATGAGGGAACTCTATGCACCATTCCGCATTCAGCGTGCCGAAACTCAACTAGCAGTTGAAAAAGTCGGGAACGGACGTGCTCGGCAACGATTGCGGCACCTCATAATCACAAACTACAATCCCGTCCGCGTGCCGTCCAAGAATTCCCACCGCTAGCTTCACAGCTGAGGACACAGGATCCAAATCCATTCTCGTGAGAAAGAGAATAGTACAGTATGCGAGAGCGACAGGCAAATCAAAACTCTCTCCACTGAAAACGCGACCATAAACCTATGGATAGACCTGAGAGGGGGACAGGAAGAGAACGAACAAGAGAAGAGAGTACAGTGTAGTCATTTTCCTTTGTCTAACGGATGTCGAGTTTTCATCGTCTGCTATGTCCTTCGCAAAGCTGCTCTATCCGTCTCGACCTCGGGCACCTGTCTGACTTCCCCATTTTACGGCGCTTAAGAGGCCTGTGCATCATCCTTCCCGGTGAAGCATGGTGCCATTTGGGAGACATGACGATGAATTGGACAGAATACGCTCCGCCGTCATGATGCTTGAATCTTCGGTCAGAGAAATGAAGGAAGAGATACAGCGCACGAACGATCTCGCGCAAAGCTATACGAAGAGACTACAAAACGTTGAACTCAGCATCGCACATCTCAAACAAGAAGTCAAAGACGAAGTGACGCAGCTGATTGGAAACGCGAAACAGTGGCATGAGGAACTACTCAAGGTAGCCGACACAGGAAAAGAACTTCAGTCCGTCGAGGAGGGCTTCTACGCCAAAGTCCGCGAAATTAGCGAGTTGACGATTAGGATCTCACAACTCGAAAACCTAGCTCACGCCCACGAGAGCCGTTTGTCGACGATCGATGAGCTATTCAAGGAGCACCAGGCACGTGTGGTATCCACGAACGCAGCCCAACAGGATATCTTCGAGAGCAAACCCTACAGTGAGCAAGTCATGAACGCTCTCGTGAGTGCGTATCAGTCCCTTCAGGCTCCGAGCATGATGTATCTGGAGTGGCTCACGCCAGACCAGCGCAGGTTGCAGCCGCGGGAGCTCGACGTCTTGGCTGCGGTCTATCTGCTGAGGAAGAACGAGATACCCGCGATAACAACAAACATCGAGACTGTCGCAACTTCGATGCCGCGCGGACGAATTACCGGTGTAGCCACGGGACTAGTTGCACGCGAGCTTCTCTCAACGACAGATCTCGACAAGGGTAATCAGCAGAGAAGCAGGAGGAGTTATGACCTAACAGACCGCGGACTGCGGATGTTTGTCCCATGCGGTTCTGCGTCAACCGGCACACTCCACAGGGACATGGAAATCCTGATGCTTGAGGAGGATCTTCGCGCGAAGCCTGTGAAGTATAACCCATGTGTGCCCCAACCTGCAGGCCAGGTAAGATGTGATCGGTTGCTTATCGAGAGAGTCGAGGGTCGAGACTCGAGAAGCTTCGACTTCCGGGGAGCCATTGGGGTGCAAGTGGAGACCCCTCAGGAGGTACGAGCGCATCCCGAACAGATCGCCCTGAACATGGTTCTTCCGCTTAGTTGCGGACTGCAGCGAGTCATGGTGATATGCCTACAGGAGGGTTATGACAAGTTGGTCGAGATCAAAGATGGGCTGCCATCTTGGATTGCGAAGAACATCAAAGTAAGAGCGATTGAGTTGTGAAAACCAAACGCGGGAAGATGAAGCGGGATCACAACACTATACTCTATTCTTCTCTTTCGTTCGTTCTCTTTTCCCGCCCTCTACACTGTGGCTAGTTTCCCGCAATAGCTACGTGGCGGCGTTTTCAGTTGCTTGGGTTTTCATTTGCCCTGTTAATGTCCTTTGTACTGTCTCTCTTCGTCTCTCTCGTTCCATTTCTCCTCACTATTGATCTTCCTCTTGACCGCTCCCTCCCTTTTTGATGGGGGCACTTCCCGATATCCTATCGTACTCTGTGCAGTTCTCATTCTTTCTTTTCTCTGTGTCAAGCTCGAATTCTACTCTGACGACATCTTTGCTTCCAGTTTCCCAACACGTCCGCTCCTAGTTCTTCGCGGTTCAATCTCTCTCGGCGTGCTGGTTCATCCCTTACTACTCACAGGAGGCGCAGAGAATCTATGCGCGCCGTGCGTCTGAACGCAGTAATCACGCGACCTAGAAAAACCGAGAGTGGCCTGGCTGTTCAATGCGAGACGGTCAAGGGAAAATGTTGCCTTCATCTGCCGTATTCCCGGCCTTTCTCTATTCTTGAGTCTCCGTTAGAGGCTGTCACGGGCATGGATGGTGGGACTAGTCCCTTTTTCTCTCAAGATTATCCGTTCCCTGCCTTCTTGGGCTCAACTTTCGCGGTTATCAGCAGAGAACAGCTACCTCGAGGACAGAGAGAAGAAAGCTCTCGGGCTCTAGGGACGCAAAAGGGACGCTTACACATCTCGGTCGGCACCTCACCAAAGACTGAAGTTCCGCAAGACGAAGAAGCTACTTGCAGGAGGAGACGTACGCATACGAGAGGGTAGGATATGCGACGCCAACATTCCCCAGGAGCAGCGTTGCTGTCGGGCCGCAAAGATGTTACGCGCGTTGTGAAGGCAAGGAATGTGTATTCTCACAAGGGGGATTTCGCTTGTCTCCTTTCTGACCCCCCTCACATACCTGGTTGACGCGTTGAATGGGGCCATGATGGCTCCGAGGCTCCGTCCTGCTCTCCTTTAATATTATCAAGGGTCCGCCATAACTTGCTGATTCTATGCATCCTAGATGAATTGTAAGGGCGGTACTAGGAGAATACTTCAAAGACAAGAACCCATGATGGGCCCTCGCTTATTCATCGGAGATCTTTCCACTCGCGCACAAGCTCAAGTACAGGTACTACTACTTCTGCTTCGATTGTCTTCGCCCCCATTTGCAGGGCCCCCTTTACCCACATGAACTTTACAAAGACACGTGCGTTCTCTAGTCGCCTCTCAACTCCGTGTAACTCATCAACTAGGGCCTTGTCAATTGCTCCAAAGATGATGACCAAGACAAAAGGGAATCGCCCGGCGTTAAAGCAAATTCGGCCCAAGAGCTCATTCAATTTCCTTCTGTCAGAATATGAAGGTCCAAAGGAGCTGAGCAGTTCTACCCCAATGGTGAGGCTTCCGAACTGGCACGTCAGGTCATATGGCCCTCTTGGCGACCTCGAGACCCTGAGGCTGGCGTTCTTCAATGCTTCTTCTGTTGCGGCTTCTACGTTAGAGAGGACCGATTGCAGGGCTTTGCCTTGCGGAACGACGGACTCTGCCGCTTGAATCAGCCTTTGCATCTCCGAACGTTTCGAAGCTGGAACGACAAAATGTCGATAGCGGCGATCCTCGCCAGAAGTCACATCGAATAGGTTCATAGAAGTCAATAGCTTGGCGACGCGATGCGCACTGACCTTACCAACCCCCAGCTGGGACGCGAGTGCACTCAAGTGTTGCGGTCCCTGCGACGCCACAATGCTCAGCGCCCTGACTGCGAGAGGATGCTTCCTCAGGACATCAACCGCCTTCTCAAATTCCATCCACGTGGCTCCTCCCCGGCCTTAGTCGTCGTCGGAAGATATAAGTTATCTTGGGACTTGTCAGGATAAGTTTATAAACGTCAACGTAGTTATCCTGACTATGGTCAAGATAAAGGAGGTGGAAGCAACGGACAGATGCGTGAAGAGTGCGGACGATCTCTCGGGACGCTCCGCCGTCTTTCTGCTCAACTCTGCGGTGTTGACGAGCTTTGGGGCATACACCTATCGGCCGCTTGCCCTCGAAGAATTCAAACAACTTCTTCCGCAATCAGTTAGTTACATAGGCTATCCCGCGACCGCTGATGCAATCAGAATCCTCACAGGTGTTTCCGTGAGTCTGAACCGGGGACCAATCAAGATGATTGTGGGCGACAGAGCCATCGTATTCAGACTCGCATATC
>Ga0315280_10009320_pt1 | contig 12628 bp, 6 predicted proteins | sample YL17G06_40_MG_FD_203697 | JGI IMG/M metagenome (GOLD analysis project Ga0315280, IMG submission 203697) | Sediment microbial communities from Yellowstone Lake, YNP, Wyoming, USA - YL17G06_40 | ecosystem: Environmental > Aquatic > Freshwater > Lake > Sediment | place: USA: Wyoming | collected... | reverse complement strand
TGGCCCGTGCAGATGCCGCCGACCGGCATGCCGATTTTTTCCAGTTCGGCGCCGCGATAGACCGTGCGCGTGCCGTGCGCGAAAAGCGATTTCACCCATTCGGGCGCGAGCTTCTTGTCGGCGGGAACCAGCTTCTCGAAATCGGCCGCTACGAACGGCCCGGCCATGGCCTGCATTCCCGACGCCGCAGCCGCCGCGGCGGTCACACCCACCGCTTTGATGAAGTCGCGACGATCCATGCCGCCGCAGCAATGGCACGCCGCCGAGCTGCATGCCGCCGTCCTTTTGCGCTTCATCATGCCTCTGGTCTCCTTGGTTTGGGGGGCAGGTTGCCAACCCGCCCTACTCTTGCTCGGACAACTGATACTTCGCGCCGAGATGATTCGGATTCAACTTCAGCGCCTGTTTGAATTCGGCCTTCGCTTCCGAGGGCTTGCCGCTTCCGAGATAGCCCAACCCCAGCAAATAATGGGCGTGAGCCTGGCGCATCGTCGGCGCTTGTCGCTCGCCGAATTTCGCGAAATAGTCCACCGTCGCGCCGCCCGACAAACCATCGTTGCCGGACTGGATCAGGCTTTCAAACAACTTCTTTGCTTCCTCCGACTTTCCGAGTTTCTCGAACGCGCGCGCCTGGCAATAGAGTATGTCCGCGGCGTCGCCCGACGCCCCGCGACCTCCCCTGCCGCCTCCGCGCACCCCGGCCACCGACTTTTCGAAAGCCTCTTTGGCCGCGTCCTTCTTGCCGAGCGCCTCGTCGGCTGTTCCGATATGGTAGTAGATCTGTGGCGATCGGTCGCCGCGATACGGCTTGCCCACCGAGAAGTTTTCGGGATATTCCAGCGCCGCCCCATAGTTCTTCAACGCATCGGCGTACTTCTTCTCTTTCATGAACTGATGCCCCTGGAACAGCAGCGCGTCAACGTAGAGATCGTGGACCGACGCGCCGCCTTCCCAGACGTTCCACTGCCGCTCGCGAAGCAGCGCCAGCGCCGTGTCATAGTGGCCGGCGCCGATGTGCAACCGGACCTCGCGCGAAAGGACATCGTCGCGCAGCAGAACGGCATCGTGGTGCTTTTCGAGAAACGCCAGTCGCTTGGCGGCCGGCGCGCCGTTCACTTCATACAACTGGTCCAACTCTCCAATAAATCGCGGATCGTCCTTGAGCGCCACTGCCTTTTCGAGACTGGCAATGGCCTTGTCGTTGTTGCGGTCAATCCGCGCATAACCCCACGCCAAATTGCGGTGAACCATCGCCAGCGACCCATCGAGCTCGCGCGACTTTTCCCACAGCTTGATCGCTTCCGCCGGCTGGCGGTCGTAGAGAAGGTTGCCGAGATAGAAAGGGGCACGCGCGTCGTTGGGATTGACTTCCCTCGCGTGGTGCAAAACGGTCATCTCCTCCAGCCGAAACGGGAAACAATAATCCGGCGGCAGCTTGCCGGCCTGTTGATACAGTGGAAAGGCCGCTGTCCGTCGGCCCCGCGTGTATTCCAAGTATCCCATGCAATAATAGACCATCGGATCAATCCGCGATTTGTCGGGATAGGCCGCGACCAACTCCTTCAACGCTTTGATGCCGTCGTCATACAAGCCGGCATTGGTGTAGTCGAACGCCATTTCGAGGTAAGGTTGGACATCATCGAACAGGCCCGAGGTAACTACGATTCTCGGCTCGTCACTTTCGAGCGATCCTGACCTCCCTAAACGGCGCTCCCTCAGAGCCCACGAGTCCAAGGGGTCAACCGCTAGCGCCCGGTTGGCCATAGTCCACGCTACGAAGGGAGTTTTCGCTCTTTCCACTGCGGCATTCAGTTCCAGCGCCTTCGTGTTCTGCGAGTTCGTTGACAGCGAACGGGAAAGGAACGTCAGTGCCTGGTCGAAGCCGCTTCTCTTGCAGGCGAGTTCGGCGAGCGCATAGCCGGCCGCCGAATTCCACGCCAAACTCCACGAGGCTCTGCTCAGTGCTTCGTAAGCCGCATCGTCCTTGCCCTGCGCCTTGAGAACGAGGCCGAGATAATACAGCGCTTCGCCGTCGCGCGGGGCGGTGTAGTTTTTCGTTGCTCGCTCGACGCCCGCACGAAACAGCTTTTCGGCCGAATCGAACATGCCGCGATTGTAGTGGAGAATCCCCAGCGCAACGTTGGCGCGATAGTCGCCGGGATCGCGCCGCAGCGCCTCCTCGAAATATGGATCGGGTTCTTTCGCCGGACTGTAGAATTGCTGCAACCGCATTCCTGCGAGATATAACTCTTCGTTCGTTTTGATGTCCTTCGGCGCGGCCGGCGGCTCGACGGGTTTCGGCTTGTCGGAGCGTTCGCGGTGGACCGGTTGGTAGGCCACCAATTCCTTGGTTCCGAGGACAACCTCTTCACCGTTGTATCTCTTCATTGTCTCAGGAGCACTCAGAGATACTTTCAAGTCTTCCTCTTTTGTTCCCTCGGGCAGGACGAGCTCCTTCCAGTAAGGCTTCCCGGGCTCAATGGTAATTGTCTCTTCAAGCAACGTTTTTGACCCCGCGAGTATCATTACTTTCGCCTCGTGATGTTCCGACGTCGTGCAAAACCCCACCTTGGCTTTGTGGTCTGCCGTCACTTCCAGGTTCACCGCCGCCTCGCGCGTGGCGTTTTTCACGCCGCCGATTTTCTGGAAGGGATACCAACAGTGTGTGACCTCCTTGACCTCGTAGGGCTGAATCCAACTATAGTCGGGCTGATTGTCCGAGAATCCGCCGACCATCAGTTCGAGATACGGCCCGTCGGTGTCGGTCAGAATCTTGTCCCAGGTTTTGCCTTCGTCGCCCGTGCCCCAGGTGAAGAATTTCTTCCCCGGCATCGTGCCGTGGTCGGCCACGTGAAGCGTTCCCGCCTGCTTGCCGTGATCGTAACCCGCGAGGAAATCCTCCTTGCATTCGTGCGCGAACATCGAGATCGGCCTGGGATGGTTTTTCCACCACGAGACATCCACGCCCTTGAAGTCCACGCCGCCATAGACGCCGTCGCCGATCGGCCAGCGCGAAAACTCGCTCTTCGAATGCTGCGTCGCCCACTGTACGCTCGGCGGGAAGATCACCTGATAGTCTTTGTTCGTGTGGACCGCCACATTCGCGAAGTATAGAAACGTGTGCGAAACCGGCGTGCGGTTGATCAGCCGCACCGTGCCTTCGAGATACGCCTTGTCGGGATGGAGCGTCAGGCCCACGACCCAGCGCATGCGGTGGCGCAGCTCCATTTCGCCGACCCAGATCGTCTTGCTGCCGCCGGGCTTCTCCTCCGTCTTGTACGGGACGGGCGAGAAGCTCGACGCGCGGTGATGATGCGGAATGTTCCACTCGACTCCGCCCGAGATCCATGCGCCGAGCATGCCGATCAGCGCCGGCTTGATGACGTGCTGGCGATAGAAGAAGTTGTAGCCGTTTGTCTTGTCCACGGCCTCGAAGATGCGGCCGCCCAATTCCGGCAGAACGCAGATCTTCAAATACTTGTTCTCCAGATAAACGGCCTTGTACGTCTTGTCCTTGCGCGTGTTGAGCAGGCGGTCGGTGATGGGATAGGGATAGAACGGTCCCTTGGCGCCCTGATAGGTTCGGCCGTCGTAGAAGAGAGGGGCTGGGTCGGGCGCGGCCGCCTCATACGTGGGAATCGTCAGAGCTTCTTCCCACACCCGGACAGATGATTCGCGCCCACCCGACTCCGCGCGAACCGCCGAGACCACCACCGCGCACAACACCATCGCGAATATGCCATATCGTTTAAACATGTTTCTCCTCCGATTGATCTTACGCTGTTGTAGCCTGGCCCCTCGTGGGCGTTCGCGGGTCGGGCCGGTCAACGCGATCACTACCCCACATCCAACGAAGAACCAGTGTTGTTATGCCCCACAATCCTACCAATGGGCCCGCCATGGGCCAATGGAGTGAACGCCCACGAGGGGCTAGGCTACGACAAAACAAATTCCTTGGGAGGGCGGCGTCGAGCCACCGCACTCCAAAGATCAATAGCTTTTTCGGTCCCTCGACCGCGGATCGTCCACCACCTCGCCGCTGTTCCATTTGCCGTTGATACAATCGAGCCGATAAGGAGCGCTCGCATCGTAATACTTCTTCTTCGTGTCCACCACGTTGACCATCACTCTCGGTTGATCCAGCGTGAGCCGTTTCTCGATCAAACCGTCGGGCGTGATGAAGAGGCTCTCCCAGCTGTGAGGGGCGCAGGAATTATTCATCGAGACAAACATATTGTTGCTCGCCGCCTGCGCCTGTCCCGTCGGCGGCATGATCTTCGAATGAATGGCGGCCGGCTTCTGGCGCGCGTTGTAGAACGAGTGGAACATCAGCTGGACGCCCCGCTTGCAGTACTGCCGATAGAGTTCGGGAAAACGAATATCGTAGCAGATCAGAAGTCCGCACCGCACGCCGTTCACCTCGAACGCGACGAAGTGATCGCCGGGCGAATAGTACTGGAGGTCGCCGTCCGTGCAAAACCGCTTGTCATACCGATCCACGATCTTTCCCTCGGGACTGATCACGTAAAGCGCGTTGTGAGGTTTGTGCTTTCCGCTCAGCCGGTGGGCGCTCCCCAGCACCACCCACAAGCGCAGTTCCCTGGCCAGCCGAAGAATCGCCTCGAGTTCATCGCGCTGCTGGGTCCAGGGAAAATCCTCGAAAGACGAAAAGTCCGTTCCCGCGTAACCCGACAGCGCAGCCTCGGGAAAGTGGACGATGTCGGCATGCTGCGCGGCGGCCTCGCGCATTTGTCTGTGAATCCATTCGGCGTTGGCCGCGACGTCGGCCGAAACGGGAAACTGGCAGGTGGCCACGCGAAGTTTTCCCTTTTCCGCGCTTTCTTCCGTCTCTAAGTGAGGAAGAAGAAGCGAGGTCCAGAGCTTACAGCCCTCATCGTTGAGGTGAAGCATGTCCTTTCTGAAGAGCTCGGCGCGCGCCTGGCCGTCGGGACCCAGCATCGGCGGCACAACGTCAAGATACACCAGCCGCTCGTCGGTCTTGATGAATTCCCGGATCAGCCGATTGGCCTCGCGCTGCTTTTCGATGAGCTTCGCACGCACCGGGCTTGGTTTGATCGCGATGAAGATGATCTGCGTTTTCGGCAGACTGCGGTGGACGCCGTTGACGAACGCCTTGAAATCATTGAGCACCGTGTCGGGCGATTTGCCGGCGTTGAGATCGTTGTCGCCGGCATAGAAAACGATGGTCTTCGGCCGGCACGGGATAATGATGCGTGACATGAACTCCAGGCTGTCGGCGATGTGCGAGCCGCCAAAGCCGCGGTTGATCGTCTCCATGCCGGGGAAATATTTCGCCAACTCCCACAGCCGGATGCTCGAGGAGCCGGCAAACAGAATCGCATCTTTCGGTGGCGGCGATTTCTTGTCCGCCTCTTCGAAAGCCCGGATCGCGTTTTCCCACTGACCCGGCTCCTTCTGTTCCAGGGCGAACGTCTGGCGCCCCACACTCATCGCGCCGATCCATGCGATGCACGCAAGCCACCGCCCAAAATGCGACTCACCGATCCTCCGAAAAATCATGGTCCCGTCCTCTCACGAGAGACGACTCGAGTGCGCCAGTCCTGTTCCGACCGCCCCGGCTCCGGCGAATTCCGCAACAATGAATCCTGAAGCGCAAGGCGGTGTCAAGCCGCGGAATGGGGGGCAGGGTTCAGGGTTCGGGGTTCAGGGTTAAGGGCCTGGGGTCCGGGGTCTGGCACTGCGACTCCTAAAAGTTACACCCGAGGGGCAGAGCGCCATATCGGGCGTCTACTTCGGCTGGTGGCGCGATTCGCAAGGGGCTGAACCCTATGCCCGACAGCGGCGTTGGATTTCGCCCACAATTCGTTTGACGTCGCGGAATCGCGGCGTATAGCCTCTGCGCCGAGTCCGCCGCGTGACTCCTTCGCCTGAAGGAACGAGGAGGATCTCCCGCCTTAGCTTCATTATCTTCGATGCTGCGATTGCGCGGCACGATGCCGAACAATAGTGGGAGAACATGATGGGACTGCAAAAATGGAAAACGGGCGGAAACTGGAAAAGCGCGTGCCTGCTCGCGGCTTGTCTTGGCCTGATCGCGCACGCGCCCGCTTCGATTCCCGCCGCAACTTACAGGAAGGCCGAAGAGCTGGGCAAGCGCCTGAAGCAACTCGCGCAATCGCATTCTGACGTCCTGCGCGTGAAAAGCGTCGCCCAATCGCTGGGCAAGCGCGATGTCTGGCTGGTCGAATTGGGCAAAGGCAGCGACAAACAGCGCCTGACTCGCCCCGCCGTGCTGGTCGTTGCGGGAATCGAAGGCAACGACCTCGCCGGTTGCGCCGCGGCCGTGACCTGGATCGAACGCCTCGCCGATCAGTCGGAGAAGAACGATCAAATCCGCAAGATCCTCGACACCACGACGCTGTACGTCTTTCCTCGCCTCAATCCCGACGCGGCCGAGAGCTTCTTCGCGAAACCGAAGGTCGAAACCAGCGTCAACAACAACCCCGTGGACGACGACCACGACGGCATGAAAGACGAGGACGGACCCGAAGACCTCGACGCTGACGGCCGGATCACCTGGATGCGGGTCAAGGATCCCGAAGGCGAATACATTCTCGATCCCGCCGAACCGCGGCTCCTCATCAAGGCCGACCCAACCAAGGGCGAGGTCGGCGCCTGGCGGCTCCTGAGCGAGGGAATTGACAACGACCACGATGAGAAGTGGAACGAAGACGGGCCGGGCGGCGTGAATCTCAACCGCAACTTTCCGTTTCAATACCAGTGGTTCGCTCCCTGGTCGGGTGTTCGCCAGGTCAGCGAAGCCGAAACCCGCGCCCTCGCCGATTTCGTGATTGCCCACCCCAACATCGGCATCGTTTTCACGTTCGGCGCGGCGGAGAATCTCGTCCAAACGCCGGGAGCCGAATCTCGCAGCGAATCGGGCAGTGAATCGCGCCGCGGCGGATTCCGCGGTGGACCCCGCTCAGGGCCGGCTCCGTCCGAAGAGCGCCCCTCCGGGCCCCGCTCAGGGCCGGCTCCATCCGAAGAGCGCCCTGCCGGACCCCGCTCAGGGCCGGCTCCATCCGAAGAGCGCAGCGCCGGGCCCCGCTCAGGGCCGGCTCCATCCGAAGAGCGCCCTGCCGGGCCCCGCTCAGGGCCGGCTCCATCCGAAGAGCGCAGCGCCGGGCCCCGCTCAGGGCCGGCTCCATCCGAAGAGCGCCCTGCCGGACCAGCGCCCACCGCCTCGATCAACGAGAGGGATCTCCCCTACTATCGTCAGTTGGGAGAGATTTATCGAAAAACGCTGGGGCTGAGCAAGGAACTCCAGGCGATCTCGTTGCCCGGCACGTTTTCCGATTGGATGTATTTCCATCGCGGCCGGCTCTCCCTCGCCGCTCAACCCTGGTCGCCCGCGATGCAGTTGGAGCTGGCGAAAGCAAAACCCACCAGGGACAGAAGGAAGGGTGAGAAGAGTGAGAAGAGTGAGAAGGGTGAGAAGGGTGAGAAGGGTGAGAAGGGTGAGAAGGGCGAGAAGGGCGAGAGAGGCGCCAAGCCCGAAAATAGTGAAAAGGACAAAGACAAACCAACCGCGCCTGCCTCCTCGCCCAAGAGCAGCGACGAGAAGTCGAGCCCGACCGCCGGCGCGGACAGAAGAATCGCCGCCGACACGCGCAACGAACAGGACCGCGCCTTCCTGAAGTGGCTGGACGAGAACGCTCCCGACGAGTTCGCGCCCTGGCGGCCATTCAATCATCCCGACTTTCCGAAGCGACTCGTGGAAATCGGCGGCTTCGCTCCTTTCGCCAAGACCGCCCCGCCCAAGTCGGTGCTCGAAGACCTCACCGCCAAGCAGGCCGATTTCCTGACCACCCTGACCCTTCGTTTGCCTCGCATCGGCATTCGCAACATGAAAAGCAAGAACCTCGGCGAGTCGGTCTATGAGGTTGAGATTCAGGTCGAAAATACCGGCTACCTCCCCACGTCGCTGGCTCACGGCGAGACCACGAACGAAGTGTTCCCGACGCGCGTCACTCTCGACCTCGATCCAAAACAATTTCTGTCGGGAACCAGGATGACAAGATTCTCGGCAATCCCGGGCAGCGGCGGTATGAAGGAAGTCCGCTATGTTCTTTATGTTCCCGACCCCAAGCCGATCAAAGTGCAGGTTGTCTCGATGCTGGGAGGCACGGTTGAGGCGACACTGAAACTCGATGGAGAGAAGTGACCATGAGCAGAACGAGCATCTTCACTCGCATAATGATCCTGCTGGCGGCCGTCGCGCTTCTGCCCGCATCCGGCCGCGGCGCCGCCTCCGTCTCCAAGCCCAAAGCCGACGATGCGGGCGACCACACTTATCCCGCGCTGGGGGCATCGGCCGCGCGCAAGGTCCACGTCGAGTGGAACCGCTACCACGACCACGAGGGCCTGCATTCGATCCTCGTCCAGTTGAACCAGGCCTTTCCCGATCTGACCCAGCTTTATTCCATCGGCAAATCGGTCGAAGGGCGCGACCTGTGGTGCCTCGAAGTCACCGCGCGCAAAGTCGGCAACCCCGATCGCAAGCCCGGTGTGTGGATTGACGGCAACATTCACGGCAACGAGGTCCAGGCCGGAGAAGTGGTCTCCTACACGGCGTGGTACCTGTGCCACCAGTACGGCCCTCTGCCCAAAGTCACCGAGCTCCTCGACAACCATGTCTTCTATCTCGTCCCCACGATCAACCCCGACGGGCGCGACCGCTTCTTCCATAAGGGAAACCCCCTCTCCCGTAGCGGCTCCCGACCCTATGACAACGATCGCGACGGCCTGGTGGACGAAGACGACGTCGAGGACATCAACGGCGACGGCGTTATCAGCCAGATGCGCATCAAGGATCCCAACGGCCGGTGGAAACTGCATCCTGATTACCCGAAAGTCCTGATGGTGCGCGCGAAGGACGACGAGAAGGGCGAATACACTCTGCTTGGTTGGGAAGGCATTGACAACGACGGCGACGGTCGGATCAACGAAGATCCCGTCGGCGGCTATGACGGCAACCGCAACTGGCCTTATGACTGGCAACCGGGATACATCCAAAGCGGCAGCATGGAATATCCCGCGTCGTTGCCCGAAACTCGCGCCATCGTGGAGTTCGTCATCGCCCATCCCAACATCGCCGCCCTGCAATCCTATCACAACTCGGGCGGAATGATTCTTCGCGGACCCGGCCGGGCGGGCGGCGCCATTCACCCCCAGGATGAACGCCTCCTCGCCTTCATCGGAAGCAAGGGCGAAAAAATGCTGCCCTTCTATCGTTCCATTATTATCTACCGCGACCTCTATACGGTCTGGGGCGGCGAGACCGATTGGTTCTATGCCGGACGCGGCATTCTGGCTTTCAGCAATGAACTCTGGACGCCGAAGAATCTTTACCGAAGCCCCACCGCGCCCCCGGACGAAGACGAGGCCGCGTTCATCCAGTACCTTCTGCTCAACGACGGTGTGGTCGAATGGAAGGAATTCGATCATCCCACCTTCGGCAAGATCGAAATCGGCGGGATGAAAAAGGAATGGGGACGCATGCCGCCCTCTTTTCTCCTCGAAGAAGAATGCCACCGCAACATGGCCTTCACGCTCTACCACGCCGACATGACGCCCCTGCTCAAGATCGCCGAGGTGAAGACCGACAAAATGGCCGATGGGCTCTTCAAGGTGTGGGTCACCGTCGAAAACTCGCGCCTGATCCCCACGCGCATCGCCCAGGACGTCGCCAACCACATCAACCCGCCCGACATCGTCTCGCTCGCCGGGCCGGACGTGAAGGTGCTGTCGGCGGGGCGCGTCACCGACCGATTCTTCAAGCGCGTCGAGGCGGTCAAGCGCCGGCCCGAGCGCGTCGAATTGGACACCATCGGCGGCATGAGCGCCGAACGCGTGCAGTTCATCGTCAAAGGCAGCGGTGAGTTCACGATCACGGTTGACTCCGCCAAAGGCGGCCTGCTCACCGCCAAACGCAAACTGCCCTAGGAGAGGGGGAGACGCGGAGAAAGCTTGCCGAGAAAAACCAGCCGCTGGGGATTTGTAGTTCAGGCCCTCTCCGTCATTGCGAGGAGCGGCCGCGACGCGACGAAGGCGAGCCCTTATAATCCCGCTGTGCTCCCCGGGTCCCCATGGTTCAGAGCTTTCTGTTCTTCGCGGTGTCCTCGCCCCGAGTTCCAGACTTGTAACCCCAAACCCTGAACCCCGAATCCCAGACCCTATACCCCATACCCCATACCCCATACCCTGAGCCCGAACCCTGCTTCTCCCCCCCGCAATCCGAAACGCCCTTCTCGCGCACGCGCGCCCACAATAATTTGAGTTTTTCAATCCAAAATCCAAAATCAAAGACGGCCTATTGAACCTTGACTTACCCCACTATTCCTGCTTCTCTTTCTCCCATAACACAGCCACAAGGGAGGGAGCCCATGCCAGCCGCAAAACTCAAAGAGTTCCTCGACAGCAACAAGGTCAAGTACGACACCATCGTTCATGCCCACACCATCACCGCCCAGGAGACCGCGGAATCGGCGCACATTCCGGGAAGGAAATTGGCCAAGACCGTCATGGTCAAGCTGGACGGCAAGATGGCCATGGCCGTTCTGCCGGCCCACTACAAGGTTGACCTCGACCGCCTCAAGGAATGCGCCGGGGCGAAAACAGTCACCATGGCCGGCGAGAACGAATTCAAGACCATGTTTCCCAACTGCGAATGCGGCGCCATGCCCCCCTTCGGCAATCTCTTCGGCATGGACGTTTACGTGGCGACCCACCTGGCCGAAGATGACGAGATCGCCTTCAACGCGGGTACTCACAGCGAGCTGATCCGACTGGCCTACAAAGACTTCGAACGCCTGGTCCAACCCAAAATCTGCAACTTCGCCTCCGCCGGATGAGTTCGAAGTTGCGCCCCTCGCGACGCTATTTCTTCCGGCGATCCTCAATCTTGGTCTTCGCTTCGATCTTGTTATTTTCGAGCGTCACCGGGCCGGCCTTCTCTTCGATCCGGATGCCGGTGGTTTGGGTCTGAGAACCGTCGAGGCGAGTATCGCAAATCGTGTTGTTCACGAAGACGAGATCGTTTGTCTCGCCGCGCACTCGAATGCCCGCCGCCGGCCCGCCCGCTCCGTTGTCCTCGATGACGTTGTCTTCGAGACGGTTGCGGTGGGGGGCCATTCCCAAAACTTCGTTGCGGAAATAGACGCCGTCGCCCTTGTTCAGGCGAACGCGATTTCGCCGCAACAGATTGTCGGAATCCTTGTGGCCGATCGAGATGCCATACTGCTTGTTCTCTTCGAGAACGTTGTCTTCAAAGAGGCCGTGACGCACGCGCCAGCACAGATACAAACCGTCGCTGCCGTTGCGGCGCGCAATGCAGTTGCGCACAATCGGCCGCTGCGAACCGCTGCCGGGATGGATGCCGAGCCCGGCGTTGTCTTCGCTCAGACAGTCGCTCACGGCCACATCGTTGCACGCCTGGAAGCTGATGCCGTCGCCGTTGTAGTTGCGCACCGTGCAGCCCCGGATGGTCGTGCCGAACGCGCGAAAAAGATAAATCCCCGCGCCCCGGCATCCGTTCAGCGGCGCGTTGTTCTGCTTGTTCCCGTCAACGGTGAGGTCCTCGATGCGAACGCCCTCCACGTTGCAGGCGCTCACGACCGGGAACACCGTCCCCGCTTTGGCCTCGTTGCCAACCATGCAATCGGTCTGAAGCGGCGTATCAATCGAGAACGTGTTGCCGCGCCGCCCAGTGATCCGCGCCACGGTGGTGTGAAACCCGCCCGATTTCGAATCCCAGATCGCCACGCCGTAGCCGACTTCGAAACCCGTCGGGTCGGTGACGGTGATCTGCTCCTCGCCGTAGTCACCGTCGAGCGCGAGCGGCGAAACGTGCCCGTCGGCTTGGCGCAGGATCGTCTTCTCTTTCTTTCCGCGAATGGCGACAAACGGCCGCACATGAAGCGAGTCGTTCATGACGAACTCGCCCTCGCCGATCTCGACGGTTCCGCCGCCGAGTCCCGCGATGTAATCCACGGCCGCCTGGAGCGCGCGGTTGTCCGCACCGATGATGTCCGCATCCTGCCTCCCGACCGTCACGCGCGGAAGGTCCTTCATCTGCGAATGCATCGCCTTGGGCACCTGGCGTTCGTCGGGCTTCGGCGAAAAGTCCTGCGGCGGCTCCGCTCCCCTCGCTGTCGTTGCGGCGCCCATCAACCCACCCACCACAAACACCCACCTCAAGATTCTCCGATTCATGATCCACCTCCGCAAAGATCTGTTCTCCATACCCAAAGCCGTCGTGAAGGCTGTCGAGCGGAACACTCTTGCCCTCGCAGACAGTCCCGCGTCAATGGGAACCTCAAAGGAACGCCGGCGGCCTCGCCGGTGCTTTAAGACATTCTTCGGCCAGGGTTCATTGCCAATTGCAGGCGTCTCTTTCCGCTGCAACGTTTTGGAGCACCGGCGGGCCGCCGGCGTTCCAAGAAATTCTCCTTGCGTGGCGTCTGCCCGAAGTGCTTTCAATTGCTGCGCATTCTCAAGGCACTTGGCCACCGAGAAAACAAAACTGCTCTTCGAGAAAGACCTCAGGGAGATCGGGCGATGAGGGCCAACAAACCGAAACCGGGCA
>Ga0315280_10009318_pt1 | contig 12629 bp, 6 predicted proteins | sample YL17G06_40_MG_FD_203697 | JGI IMG/M metagenome (GOLD analysis project Ga0315280, IMG submission 203697) | Sediment microbial communities from Yellowstone Lake, YNP, Wyoming, USA - YL17G06_40 | ecosystem: Environmental > Aquatic > Freshwater > Lake > Sediment | place: USA: Wyoming | collected... | reverse complement strand
GTTCTTGATGTAAGACTCTAACCTCTTTAATAGCAGGAGGTTGGGCCATCCAACAAACCAGACACGGGGACAGGATTAGGCGTTCTGCCTTCCCTTTGTAGCGTTACTTTTACCTCAAGTTACTAGACAGAGCCTCATTTATTCACATAGAAGAAGAGGATGCGAATGGTCGGAATCGGCGGCGGAACTTTTTCTTGAAAGCCTTTGTCGGGTCCATAGGGAATAAAAGGGTGAACAGCCCAGCCGCTTAGGCTCTAGAAAGGTTGCGTGTCAGGGGAAGACCCCTTCGAAGCGTCGGGAAAGACCTCCTCGCAGGGCGAGGACATCAATAGAAGGAGGAAATCGCCAAATGGCAACACAGCGTCTTCGCATTTTGATTCAGGCCGGAATAGCAGCGGTTATTTTGTTTGCCTTCACGGTCTCGCTCATGGCCCAGGGAACAGCCAACGGGACTCTGGTTGGCTTGGTCACAGACGCCACGGGAGGAATTGTACCTTCTGTAAAGGTGGTGGCGACGAATGTGGCCACCAACATTCAGTATCCCACTGTTTCTAATGCCACGGGCAATTTCACCATCCCTTCTCTCCCGATCGGCGCCTATCAGGTGACGGCGGAGCTAACGGGTTTCAAGCGCATGGTCTATAACAATGTGCTGTTGGAGGTCAATCAGACGCGGCGCCTGGACATTAGGATGGAAGTGGGCGCGGTCACCACGTCGACCACGGTCACCGCCCAAGCGCCTTTGGTTAACACCGAGAACGCGACCCTGGGGTATGTAGTCGGGAAGAGGGAAATCGTGGACCTGCCCTTGAATGGGAGAAATTATGCGCAGCTTGCCTGGTTGACGCCGGGGGTGGTGCCCGGCAACCGTGGGTTTGCGGCAGGCGCGAACATTTCCGGTAGTCCCAATTTCTATGCGGGGGGCCGCAATGCCAACAATTCGTTCTTGGTAGACGGCATCGAAACTAAAGGCGTAGAGTTTGGCAACATTGTCATTGTGCCCAACCTGGACTCGATCAGTGAGTTCAAGGTGCAAACCAATTGTTTTTCGGCAGAATTCGGCGGCGCGGGCAACGGGGTGGTCAACGTTGCCACTGCCGGCGGGACGAACGAATTTCATGGCACGGTATACGAATTCCTGCGCAATGCCAACCTCGATGCGCGTAACTTCTTCGACGCCAAACGACCCCCCTTCAAGATGAATCAGTTTGGCTTTGCGCTGGGCGGCCCCATCATTCACAACAAGACCTTTTTCCACGTCGATTACGAGGGGGTGCGGGCAAGGAATTACAGTACGATCCTTACCTCGGTGCCGACGGCCCTGGAGCGGGCGGGGAACTTTACCGAACACCGCAACCCGGACGGCTCTCTAATTCCCGTAATTGACATCACCACGGGGGCGCCTTTCCCTGGCAACATCATTCCTCCCGAACGAATTAACCAGCCCATCGGCCAAAAGCTCGCCAATCTCTACCCGCTGCCTAACTTGCCGGGTACGAGTTTAAATTACCTCTACAACCCGGTTATACCTGTAACCGTGAACCAATTTTCGGGGCGTATCGATCATGAGTTCTCAACAAACGACCGAATTTTCAGCCGATATACTCTTCAGAGACGGAATGCCCCTAGCCTTGGCACAGGCTTTAAGGGATTTTACGATTTCAGTACCGATCACCCTCAAAATCTTGCGTTGGGCTGGACCCATGTCTTCTCTCCTGCCGTGCTCAATGATCTGCATTTGGGCTATCAGCGGGCGGCCTGGGTGGGCTCCCAGGAGAACGAGAGGAAAGTAGGACACCTGGGAGGATTCCCCATTGAGGGTCCAGACCCGCCTCCGCAATATGATTCCTATCCCCTTTTTGTCGTCATTGGTGAAAACCTGATCGGCGATACTCCCAATCACATGCAAAGGTTTGAGAATATCTACAGTGTCATGGACTCGCTCACCTGGATCCATGGCACTCACTCCTTAAAATCGGGCTTCGAGGTGCGCGTGAAGCATGAAAACAGTATGCTTCGACAGGTGCACCTACGAGGCAGCTTTGCGTTTGTCAATCTCTTTGGTGGCCAATTCATAGGCAACGCCATGCCCGAGGTTTTAACCGGCAATGCCTTCCTTGCCATCCGTTCGATGGGCAATACGCGAGGCGATGGGCGTGCCAACGACTTTGCAGGTTACTTCCAAGATGATTGGAAGGTCAGCCGCCGACTGACTTTGAATTTTGGCGTGCGTTACGAGTACTACCAGCCCTGGGTGGATGACAACGCCAGTGCCCCCATCGCGACATTCACTACGGGTGCTGGAAATAAGGTGGGGGCGTTTCCGAACGGGGCGCTCGTGGTGGCGGGCACCCCGGAGGCGGCGGCCGCGGGTTTCACCGGCCGGGCGAACCGAGCCCTCTATTTCCCCGATCACAGGGACTGGGCGCCCCGCGTCGGCTTTGCCTGGCGGCCGCTGGGAAACGACAAGACGGTGGTTCACGCCGGCTATGGAATCTTCTACAACCCGGTTATCTACGACGCCCCTTACCTTCTGAGCCTGATGCCTCCCATATTTGGGTTAGACATAGCGGTAGGTCTACTTAACATCGCACATCCCTTCTCGCCGTTTAATGGCGACTGGAACCATCTGAGTGGCTACGGAGTTGCCAACAACTTTGTACCTGGCTACGTTCAGCAATGGAACCTGTCGGTGGAGAGACGCCTGACCAATTCCATGGTGGTTGAGATCGGCTACGTGGGCAACAAAGGAACACGCCTTAACCAAGGTACGGTCCTTCTTAACCAAGCCCATCCAGGTTCTGGCCCTGTGCTTCCCCGACGGCCGTACCCTGGATTTGGCAACTACGAATGGGTGAATCCGAGTGCCTCCTCGAACTATCACTCGTTGCAAGTGAAGGTGGATCGGCACTTCAGCAGAGGTCTGTCCTTCCTCGCGGCCTACACTTTTTCCAAGGCGATTGACACCGGCGCCGGGCAGGAGGATACGTTTGCGGGCGGTATTAATATCTACCCCCAAGACTCTGCCCATCCGGACGAACGCGGTCTGTCTTTGTTTGATGTACGGCACCGCCTGGTTTTCAGTTGGATTTACGCGTTGCCCTTCGGGAAGGGGAAAAGCTTCTTGAGTCGAGGTGGGCCTCTGAACGCCCTGGTCGGGGGATGGCAGATCAACGGTATCGCTTCCTTCCAGTCAGGCTTTCCCCTCACTCCCATGACCGGCATCCAGTTTAGCGGGGCCGATGCTGGCAGTCTCATGAACACGGATCGTCCGAACCGAATCTGCAACGGCAACCTGCCGCCAAGTCAGCGAACACCGCAGCGCTGGTTTGACACAAGTTGCTTCGAGTCGAATAACCCCGGCGAGTTCGGTAATTCGGCCCGCGGGATTCTTACCTCCGATGGAATTCGTAACTGGGACATTGGCTTGTTCAAGGATTTTCAGCTCAAGGAGCACATGCGGTTACAGTTCCGGACCGAATTCTTCAATACCTTCAACAACGTCAACTTCGGTTTCCCGGACCTGGCAAAGACCTCGCCGACTTTTGGCAAAGTTTTGTCCGCCGGCACCTCACGGCAGATCCAATTTGCGCTCAAATTGATCTTTTAAACACCTGGGCCGAGAGCAAGGAGGGACAGCGCGACGAAAATCACAAGGGGATGGCGGGGGTCTTCAGCCTGACCGATGCTGGTCTTAACGGGATTGGGGAGAGATGTTGTGCCGCCTTCCAGAACTGGAGCACCACAGAGTACTGTCCAATGAATAGCAAACATCTCCTTGCTTTGCTGCTCATTATTGCACTGGCGGCAGGGTGGCAGGCTAGCTCTAAGAGTACGCCCCCACACGACGAGCGCGGACCCAGTATGGGGATACAGATTCGAACTGTAGGGAACCGGCTTGATCTCCAAGTGGGAAACCAAGAATGGCTGCAATGTTCAATTCCCCTGATCGGCAAGCGAGGGCCCCGGCCGGAAATCACAATAAACAAGATCGATGAAGGTTGGCAACGCGTTCGGATGACTTGGAATGTGGAGCAACCCATCCAGCAGGACGAAGTCTCCATCCAGTTCCAGGTAGCCTTTGAGCCTGACTTCTGGTGGGCCCCTCACCTAGCGCCACGCCCGGGCGATTGTATTGCCCAGCACGTTTTTCGCTCCCCCGCCATCATCGCCGCTAAAGGCTCCGGCGTTGTAGTTATGGTCCCCGACCTTGAAATCGTCGGATCAAAGGCTGACTTGCCGTGGTTCATGGATCTTGACGCACCGGCGCGACGCTTCTGGCTGGGCCTGGGCAAGAGCGAGGTCTTTACGCATACCCTCTTTCACAAAGTGCCGGGCATGACCATTCAACCCGGCAAAGTGGAGCTGGGCTTTTTCGTTAATGCATACCGGAGCAACGAAGTCCCTCTCAATCCCTGGAGCAAGGTGACGGCATTCCTTTGGAACCGCTACGCCCGACCGCTTTATGCGCGAGGGGAGCCGAGCACCGTGCCGTTGGATGCCTTCGTCAAGCGAACTTATGAATTTGCCTTTGATAAGAGGGTATGGAAAGACGCTGTCTGGCAGGAATTCGAGATCGACGGTCGACGCGTGGGGGGTCCCAGCGTCCTGGTGCAACTCTCGCAATCACCCAACCATGTCGAACCGGCCAGTTGGTTGCTTGATTTGTCGGTGTGGAATCAGGCCTGGTTTTCTTCGCTGCGCACCGCGGCGGGAATCTTGCGCTACGCCCGGCGTACCGGCAACGACGCCTTGCTCGAAAAGGCGGAGCTTACGAAGTCGTTTACCCTCTCGGCACCTATGAACGACGGTCTATTCCCGAGCATTTACTCCACCGAGATGGAAACAGTGAAGGCGGGGGGCAAGGAAGTCAGGCAGTCGAAAGGCTGGCGCACGGGCTTCTGGACCAATACTCCCACGGTTCCTGCCAACTATGGTGTGACGCGGAAGTGGTATCACCTCGTTGACATGAGTTGGACTTCATTACAGCTTCTGCGCTGGTACGACGAACTGGAACATGACCCCCGCCTGCTCGAATATGCAAGGAAGTACGCGACGAAGCTCCTGACACTTCAGGATAAAGACGGGTTCTTCCCGGCGTGGCTTCATCCTGAAACGCACCGTCCCGCGGAAGTTCTCGCCCGGTCGCCCGAGACCAGCGTGAGTGTAACCTTTCTGCTCAAGCTTGCCGAGGTTACCGGCGACCAGAGCTATAAACAGGCCGCCCTAAAGGCGATGGACGCAGTATTGGCGGAGATTGTCCCCGCTGGACGCTGGGAAGACTATGAAACCTATTGGTCGTGCTGCAATTGGGGCTCTGATAAGTTTGTCGGAAAACGTGTGCCGCGAAATTGGATGTACAAACAATGTAATCTGTCGATGTTCTGGACCGCGGAAGCCCTGCTGGAAACCTATAAGCATACGCAGGATCCCAAATACCTGAAATGGGGCCGCCGGACTCTCGACGAGATGAGTATGACCCAGCAGGTGTGGCAGCCCCCTTTCATTTATGTCCCCGCGCTGGGCGGTTTCGGCGTAATGAATGCGGACGGCGAATGGAACGATGCCAGGCAAAGCCTATTTGCAGAGTTATATATGGACTACTACAAGGAGCTCGGCGACCCACAGCTTTTCGAGCGGGGTGTGACGGCGCTCAAAGCGTCGTTTGTCATGATGTACGTTCTGGAGAATGCCAAGGAAAAGCTTCTCTGGGAAAAGCAGTTTCCATTTCTCGGGCCGGAGGATTATGGATTTGAAATGGAAAACTATGGGCACAAGGGCCTAACCGGCGCCAACGGAGAAGGTATTTATTTTTACTCGGAGTTTACCTGGGGCAACGGATCAGGGGCCGCGGCGCGGAATCGGATCTATGATCATTACGGGGATGTCTATATCGATCGTCGACGAGGCCACGGCTTCGGCACCGACAGCATTGCAGTTCACCGCCATGGAAACCAATGGGTTCTCCAGGACCTGGCAGGACAACGCCGTGCCGTAAAGGTGGTCTTCGAGGATGGCTCTTCTAAACATGTACGCCTTGACGGAAAGACGACGCTGTAGTTCGCGCTGGCCAAGATCCGGTGGGCGTGAAGTGCAAGATGAGCAACTTCCCGCTTCGCCCTCGCCATACCAAGCCGCTGCCGGCCATCAACATCAAAAAGGCGATCAGAATCATTAAATGAACAGTATTAGGTTTAGACCACCAGCTTGACCTCCCCATCGCCTGCACCAGCCACGCCAAATTGTGCTTGACATGAGCCAGAACTAAGTGTATGTTGCGAGGCGTAAAAACTAGTTCCAAGAAGTAAAATAACTGACCTGATTCTCGCGTGGAACGAGGTAACCATGGTGCTGGCATTTGCAGCCCTATTGAGTCACCTACCACGACGACCGGACTCTTCAATAATCCACATAGAATGCCCAATCAGGGCAAAGGGAGGATACATCATGAAGGCTCAGTGTGTTCAGACTCTGCTGCGGATAGGGGTGGCGGGGGTCGTCTTGTTGGCCTCCGTGCTCACGCTCATGGCCCAGGGAACCAGTAACGGAACCCTGATCGGCTTGGTTACCGACGCCACGGGAGGAGTTCTGCCTTCTGTCAAGGTGGTGGCGACGAATGTGGCCACCAACGTTCAATACCCCACGGTCACTAACGCGACGGGCAATTACACGATCCCCTCTCTGCCGATCGGCACCTTTCAGGTGACGGCGGAACTGAAGGGTTTCAAGCGCATGGTCTATGACAACGTACTACTGGAAGTCAATCAGACGCGACGCCTGGATATTACGATGGAAGTCGGGGCAGTCACAACTTCCACAACGGTCACGGCACAGGCCCCCTTGGTTAACACTGAGAACGCGACCCTCGGGGCGGTCGTCGGGAAGCGGGAAATCGTCGACTTGCCCTTGAATGGCCGGAATTTCGCTCAGTTGGCCCAGTTAACCCCAGGCACAGTCCCCGGAGGCCGGGGATTTGGCGGAAACCAGGACTTGAGTGGGTACAGCAGTCCCAATTTCTACGCGGGCGGACGTAACGTCAACAATTCATTCCTGGTGGATGGCATCGAGACCAAAGGGGTCCAGTTCGGCAACATCGTACTGGTACCCAACCTGGACTCGATCAGCGAGTTCAAGGTGCAGACGAACTCCTATTCGGCGGAATTCGGCGCCGCCGGCAACGCCATAGTGAATGTCGCTACCAGCAGCGGGACGAACGAATTCCATGGGACGGTTTACGAGTTTCTGCGCAACGACAAACTCGACGCGCGCAACTTCTTCGACGCCGATCGTCTCCCCTTCAAGCGCAATCAGTTCGGCGTTGCCGTGGGCGGCCCCCTCATTCACAACAAGACCTTTTTCCATGTGGATTACGAGGGGTTGCGCCAGCGGCAGGCGCCGACATCCCTTGCCTCAGTACCAACGGCACTGGAGCGGGCGGGGAACTTCTCGGAGTTTTCGAATCCCGTAATCAACATCTTCACTGGTTTGCCTTTTCCGGGCAACATCATTCCTCCCCAATATATAAACCCGATCGGCCAGCAAATCGCCAACCTGTATCCGCTGCCCAACTTGCCGGCTACCTTCCTGAATTACCGATACAGTCCGGTCCTGCCCTTCACCGCCGACGAGTTCTCCGCTCGCCTCGATCACGAGTTTTCGACCAACGACCGAATCTTCGGCCGATATCTCTTCCAGAACCGCGCTATCGCCCTTCCCGGCATCGGCGGTATCCCCGGTTTTGCCGAGACGCGCTACGATCGCCCGCAGAACGCATCGATAGGCTGGACGCACGTTTTCTCTTCCTCCCTGGTCAACGACTTGCATCTCGGTTACCAGCGGGCGGCCTACGTCGGCTCCCAGAACAACGAAACGAAAGTGGGACATCTGGGAGGGTTTGCCATTGAAGGTCCAGAGCCACCTCCGGCCTATGATGCCTACCCTATCTTCATCATAACGGGCAAAAGCATCGCGGGGGACGATCCCGACCACTTCCAACGCTTCGAGAACATTTACACAGTGATGAACTCGCTTAGCTGGATGCATGGCACTCACTCCGTAAGATCTGGCTTCCTGGTCCGGGTAAAACATGAGAACAATGTGCTTCGCCAGGTTTGGCTGCGCGGTGGCATGCTGTTTCTCCCCGTCTTCGGCGGCAACTTGATCGGCAATGCCATGCCCGAAGTGTTGCTGGGCCTTCCGCTCATAGCCATCCGTGGGATCGGCAGTACGCGGGCGGATGGGCGGGCGACGGACCAAGCGTATTATTTCCACGACGATTGGAAAGTCAACCGGCGGTTGACCTTGAATCTCGGCATCCGCTATGAGTATTACCAGCCCTGGTCTGATGCTAATGCGGCGGCCCCGCTCGCCACCTTCACGGCCGGGGCGGGGGCGAAGGCGGGCCAAATCCCGAACGGTCAGCTCGTCGTGTCTGGCACGCCGGAAGCCGCGGCAGCCGGGTTCACCGGCCGGGCGAACCAATCCCTCTATTTTCCCGATCACACGAACTGGGGGCCCCGCGTCGGCTTTGCCTGGCGGCCATGGGAGAACGACACCACGGTGGTCCGCGGCGGCTATGGCATCTTCTACAATCCGGTCATCTATGATGCTGCTTACTTCTTGAACCTTATGCCACCAAATTTCGGATTGTTGACGGCGGTAGGCCTACTTAACGTGGCCCACCCCTGGCCGCCGTTTGATGGAAACTACAACCGCTTGAATGGCTACCTATTCACGAATGATTTCAAGAATGGCTATGTCCAACAGTGGAACTTATCGGTGGAGAGACGCCTGACCACCTCGACGGCGATTGCAGTGAGCTACGTGGGCAATAAGGGAACGCACCTGGACGGCAGTCGCTTCCTGAATCAAGCCGCCCCGGGCTCTGGATCTGCCGCCGCCCGACGTCCCTGGCCCAATTTCAGCACCTTCGAAGGCTGGGATTCAAGAGTCTCCTCGAATTACCATTCCTTGCAGGTGAAGCTGGAACGCCATTTCAGCAAGGGGCTCTCCTTTATTGGCGCCTATACGTTTTCCAAGGGGATTGACGATGGCGCGGGAGCGGCCGACACGTTCTCCGGGGGTGATGTCATCATGCCTCAGGACTCCGCCCACCCGAACGAAAGAGGCCTTTCGCTGTTTGACGTCCGGCAGCGCTTTGTTTTCAGCTGGATTTACGCGTTGCCTTTTGGGAAGGGGAAAAGCTTCTTGAACCACGGCGGGGTTCTGAACGCCCTGGTCGGCGGATGGCAGTTCAACGGTATCGCCTCGTTCCAAACAGGCTTTCCCCTGACACCCCGAACCGGCGCACCCAACAGTGGGGCTGATGCTCCCAGTCTCCAAGCCAGCGATCGTCCCAATCGTGTCTGTGATGGTAACTTGCCCGGGGGCCAGCGGACGCGGGAGCAATGGTTTGACACGAGTTGCTTCGTGCCGAACAACGCCGGCCAGTGGGGCAATTCGGGGCGCGGCATCATTACGGCTCCCGGAATCCAGAACTGGGACCTCTCGTTGTTCAAGGATTTTCAGATCAAGGAGCAGATGCGGTTACAGTTCCGGACCGAATTCTTCAATACCTTCAACAACGTGAATTTTGGGTTTCCCGACGTGATGGTGATTAATCCGACTTTCGGCCTGATCGCGGGCGCGGGCACCTCACGGCAGATCCAATTCGGGCTCAAGTTCATCTTCTAGGTAACTCTGGGGCAAGGAGGAGAAACGGAACCATGAAGATCACGAAAGTCGAAACCTTCATTGTTCACTGTCCGATTCTGGAGATCGCCGACTCGTTCAATGTTACGGCGGTCTACGGGATGCCCGGCGTCTTCATCGCGACGGACGCCGGGATCACCGGGACCGGCTACACGGGTACGCTCGGCAGTGGCGATGAGCTCATCCGGGACGCCATCGAACGCTACTACGCACCGGTCCTCCTCGGGCAAGACCCCTTCAACGTCAAGAAGATCTGGAATGAGCTTTTCTGGTCCAAGCTGCATTGGGTGGGACGTGCTGGCGTGACGACGATGGCGCACGCCGCGGTGGATATCGCGCTGTGGGACATCATGGCACGGGCCGCGGAAAAGCCGCTGTGGCAGTTGTTGGGAGGCGACAAACCTAAGCAAATCAAGTCCTACAACACCCACGGGGGCTGGCTCAACAAGTCGGTGGAGGAATTGATCACCGACATGAAGTGGTGTATCGACCAGGGGTGGACGGGCGTAAAGATGAAAGTCGGCAAACCGGACCCGCGCGAGGACTATGCGCGGGTCCGGACCGTCCGCCAGGCCATCGGGCCCGACATCGAGCTCATGTTGGATGTGAATCAGACCTGGGACCTCAATACGGCGATGACGTGGGGGAAGCGGCTGGAAGAGTTTGGCCCCTTGTGGTTGGAAGAGCCCATGCATCCGGACGATATCCGGAGTCATCGTCTCTTGGCTCAGGAGCTGAACACGCCCATAGCCTTAGGAGAGCACCTCTACACCAAGTTCGCCTTTCGTGACTACATCCAGCAGGAGGCTGTGGAGTATGTTCAGGTGGACGTGACCCGTGTTGCAGGAATTACCGAATGGGTGCAGGTTGCCGACATGGCGGCCTGCTATAACCTGCCGGTGGTTCCTCACATCGGCGACATGATGCAAATTCAACAGCATCTCGTCGCGGCAACACCGCATGCCCCGATGCTGGAATACATTCCCTGGGCGCTGGATGCGTTCGTTCACCCTGTCACGGTCAAGGACGGGTTCATCCAGACGCCCCAGGAGCCCGGCGCGGGAACGGCAATCAAGCCGGAATTCCTCGCGCAGCACCGTGTGAGTTAAGTAGCGCCGGGCTTCAGCCCGGCACCAGCTTGCGCGGCGCCAGTCCCGCATGCGGGAAACCCTCTCCCGAGGGATAGGGCTGTGTGCCGGGTAGACCGTAAGGGCGGTTCGCGGATCGCCCCTGCAAGCTGCCGGCCGCTAGGCGGGCTGAGGTGGGCAAAATGGGGTCGTACATGAACCCTCGCCGTTTTACTCTCCCCTCGCCCCTTTGGGGGCGCGGGGCAGGGGGTGAGGGGGTCGAGCGACTCAATCTCGCAGAGCACAGTAGATTGTGTCGAATCCCGAAAGGAAAAGCGACATGAGACTCGCAGGTAAAGTTGCCATCATCACCGGGGGAGGGTCCGGCATCGGGCGTGCCACCTGCCTCTTGTTTGGGCGCGAGGGCGCGCGCGTGTTAGTGGCTGACATAAACGGTCCGCATGCCGAACAGGTGGCTCAAGAAATCGTCAAGCAAGGAGGCGTTGCCGAGGGCATCGCCATAGACGTCTCCGTCGAGAGTGACGTGGAGCGCATGGTGGCCCGTGCGGTCGAACTCTGGCAGCGGGTTGACATTCTCGTGAACAACGCCGCCGCGTTTGTCAGGAAGCGTACCGAGGAGGCCACGCGCGCGGACTGGGAAAAGGTGTTGGGCGTCAATGTCCTGGGGACCAGCTTCTGTGCGAAAGCCGTGTTTCCCGTCATGAAGAAGCAAGGGAAAGGCGCCATTGTTAACCTTGGCTCCATCAACGGCGTGACGGCTTTGCCCGATGCCATGACCTATAACGCCACGAAGGGGGCCATCATCAACATGACGAAGAGCATGGCGCTCGACCTAGCTCCATACAATATTCGGGTCAACTGCGTGAGTCCGGGGATTACTTGGACGCCGGCGGTGGCGGCCGTGGTCGCGGAAATGGGGGTTACAAATGAAGAGGCCGAGAGGCACTATTTGGGGCGCTTCATGATCAAGCGCTTTGGCAGGCCGGAGGAAATCGCGCCGGCGATTCTCTTCGTGGCCTCAGACGAGGCGTCGTTTATGACGGCAGCGATCGTGATGGTGGATGGCGGGTATACCGGGTAGTACATTCTATTAGGGAGTGATGTCATCCTGTATCGGTGGCAATCTTTGGCAATCTGGATTTGCGCAACGGTGGTGGTCACGCCCACCGCGCGCTCCGAGCAGCCGCTCACGATCGAGAACTCGGAGCTGCGGGTCGCCTTCTCGGCGGAGAGTGCGAGCCTGCGGAGCGTGTATCACAAGCGGCGTGGAACGTATTACCTGCGCCCTTCGAAAGGGGAGGATTGGTTTCGCGTCCAAATCCCGCTCCCCTACTGGGAAGGGCATTCGGCAGCCAGCAGGGACCTGAAAGTGCTAAGCGTCCAGAAGCTGGGCGCTGACATCGTTGAATTCCGCGCCACGCAACCAATCACCGGGGTAAGCCAATACCCTATCAGCACCAGGCTGACTTTCCGACTGGAGCGGGATAATCTGGCTTGCCGATTAAGCCTGCAGAACCAGAGTGGGTCCACCATCGATCGGATCGTTTTTCCCATCCTGGAGGTCCCGCCGGCTCAAGATTCTAAAGAGATTCTACTGTCCCCTAACGCAACCGTAGTTCTGAGCGGACTTTTCAGCTCCAATGATGTCAGAATCCGTCCCGATCCCTTCGAGAGATTAGATCCCGTGGCCCTCAAGGCTTGGTCCTACAGCGATCCCCAAATTCCGGCGAAGGCGTTTGGCTACCCGGGCCCCCTACCCACGGCTTGGTTCACCTACGTCAGCGACGGAAAGGGTATCGGTTGGGACGTGCGGGACAAGCAATTTCAGTA
>Ga0315280_10009317_pt1 | contig 12629 bp, 10 predicted proteins | sample YL17G06_40_MG_FD_203697 | JGI IMG/M metagenome (GOLD analysis project Ga0315280, IMG submission 203697) | Sediment microbial communities from Yellowstone Lake, YNP, Wyoming, USA - YL17G06_40 | ecosystem: Environmental > Aquatic > Freshwater > Lake > Sediment | place: USA: Wyoming | collected... | reverse complement strand
GCGCAGGAACTCCTGTCAAGATGAAACACCACACTTGCACAAGAATGCGATGACAGCCTTGCCAAGAATTAGACACGACGACACCAACGCTTTACTTGTGCCCGAAACCATATTGAGCGATCAAAGAGATCTTGAAGGGACGATGACCGAAACATGAGTGTTGTGAAGGACATTTCGCTTGCGTCGGCTGGATTGCCGAAGATCGAATGGGCTAAGGCCCACATGCCTGTCCTGTCCAAGATTCGAAAGAGATTGACCTCGGAGAAAACATTCGAGGGACTTTCAATTGGAATGTGCATCCACTTGGAGATGAAGACTGCCGTACTTGCGCTCACTCTGAAAGCCGGCGGAGCAGAGGTTGCAATTACAGGAAGCAACCCGCTATCGACACAGGACGACGTGGCAGCGGCCCTTGCGAGTTCGAATGTGAACGTGTACGCTTGGCACGGCGTCACGCCTGAGGATCACAAGCAGAACTTGGATCGGGTGCTCGCTCACAAGCCTGACATCATCATTGATGATGGAGCCGAACTCTCAGTGGCCGTTCACAAGGAATACCGGAACCTTTTCGGAAAGACGTTAGGAGCATGCGAGGAAACCACCACAGGCGTGCTGAGGTTCAGGGCTATGGAGAAGGATGGCGTACTAAGGTTTCCAGTCATTGCCGTGAATGATGCGCAGACGAAGTATCTGTTCGACAGTCAATATGGAACTGGACAATCCGCACTCGAGGGAGTGATGAGGGCGACGAACCTTCTCATCGCGGGCAAGTCATTCGTGGTGGCTGGATATGGTTGGGTAGGTCGAGGTATCGCTCACAGAGCTCGAGGGCTCGGCGCCAAGGTTACGGTCACAGAAGTGGACCCAATACGAGCCTTAGAGGCAGTTATGGAAGGCTTCGATGTTGCTCCCATGCTCGAAGCAGCACGACAAGGTGACATATTCATCACAGCAACAGGCTGCAGAGATGTGATAACCGAGAAGGAAATCCAAGTGATGAAGGACGGAGCCATCCTTGCGAACAGCGGCCATTTCGATGTCGAAGTCAGCGTTCGCGAACTCGAAAGACTGGCAAAGGAAACGCGTACCGTTCGCACAAACGTGGAAGAGTACTCCCTGCCAGACGGTCGCAAAATCTACCTCTTGGCAAAGGGAAGGCTCGTGAATCTGGCTGCCGCTGACGGGCATGCCGCAGAGGTGATGGACATGAGTTTCGCAGACCAGGCACTGGCAGCGGAGTACCTCATCAAGAACAAGTCAAGTCTGAGGCCAGCTGTGTACAAGATGCCAATTGAACTTGACCGTGAAGTAGCTCGGCTCGCATTGGAAGCTTGGGGAAAACGGATAGATCAGACCACCGACGCGCAACGGAGATACATCGAGAGCTGGGAGTAAGCCCCGGCTAACTTTGCGGGATACAGAGACATTTTGCACAAGCTATGAGTAGTAGACTTCTGCTGGCGTTAAGAAGTTTAGGCTTCGATGCGGTCTGACGTTGTTGTAGTGTTCGAGGAACTCCGCCATGCCATTGAATCTTGGATAGTATAGCTCGAATGTCTGGAAGAAACGTTCGATCTTTCCTTGCGTTGTAGGTTTTCCAATGGAACCCATGATGTGCTCTATGCCATGGGCTTCTAGGTAGGCGGTGAATTGGCTTCCGCCGTCCTCACTGTAGAACTGGCTGCCATGATCGCTTAGGATCTGTCCGGGGATTCTTCCCCGGCTTAGAGTTTCATCCAGAAGCTTCAAGATTCTTGTTGTTGTGGCATGCTTGCATAGGATAGCGCTTGGCACATAGCGGGAGCAGTCGTCTAGGAAGGCTATGAGGTAACGGTCGCCATAGTATTTGATGTCGGTCTGCCAGAGGCTGTCTGGATGCTCGCGTTGGAAGCGTATGTAGGTTTTCCTTCTTCTGGGCGCATATTCCTTGACAGGGAAGGCATGGTTATGGAGTATCGTGTAGACGGATCCGTTGCTGACCTCTACGCGTTGCCGCTTCAGGTGGGCTGAGATGGCTTGACCGCACCATCCGTGCTGCTGTCTGAGCTGGATGACTCTCTCGACTACGATGGGGTTTAGGCGGTGGATTGTGCGGGGTCTTCTGGAGGCGTCGATCAGCCCCTCCCCTCCGTTCCGTTGGAACCTCTCAAGCCAATAGTAGAGTGTTCTTCTGGATACGTTGGCGGTTAATCGGATGCTTTCCACGTCTTCGCCTTCCAGGAGCTTTCTGACGCACCAGTGTCTAAGCTTCAGTTTGTCTCTAGGCTTCTCCAGCAATCATCGCACGACTCTTTCTCTCGCGGATTGAGTTGTGCAATATGTCCTTGTATTCTGCAAGCCCCGGCTAACTTGACAAACCTAAAATGCGAATCAGGATACCGACAAGCAGACAGGCTTTGCAGAAAAATACCATGAGAGCGGTCCAGTTCTATGAACCTGGGGTGCTGAAACTCGATCATGTTGACTTGCCAGAAGTAGGCCCGGACGAGATACTCGTCAAGAATGCGGTCACCTTGACCTGCGGCACTGACCTGAAGATGTACAAGAGGGGCCACCCTTTCGCCAAGCCTCCGCTCATCATTGGTCACGAGTTCGCTGGCGTTGTTACCCGTGTGGGCAACAACGTTCAGAAATTCAGGGAAGGCATGAGAGTTGTAGCAGCGAATTCCGCTCCCTGCAATAACTGCTTCTTCTGCAGGAGAGGGAAACAGAACCTCTGTGAGCATCTTAACGAGAATGTCATAGGCTTCTCGTGGCCGGGTGCATACGCGGAGTACGTTCGAGTGCCCGCTAACATAGTCAGACAGAACACGCTTGAGATTCCGGACCACGTCTCTTTCAAGCAAGCGGCCCTGCTAGAACCGCTCGCCTGCGTCGTCCACGGCACTGAACTTGCTGAGATAGATATCGCAGACACAGTAGTTGTCGTGGGGGCTGGCCCAATTGGGCTCCTCCATCTGCAGCTCGCAAAGAAGAATGGCGCCGGAAGAGCCATCGTCACAGATCTTTCGAGACAACGACTTGACGCGGCACAAGAGCTAGGCGCAGATCATGTGATACAAGCAGGTCAAGAGGATCAGGTTAAGAAAGTTAGGGAGTTGACTAGCGGAAAAGGAGCGGACGTCGTCATAGAATCCGCTGGCCTGCCGGAGACTTGGGAGAAGGCTATAACGATGACGAGACCCGGCGGTGTCACGTTGCTATTTGGAGGATGCCGCTCAGGCACGAGCATCTCGATCGAGACCGGCATCATGCACTATGGTGAACTGACCGTCAAGGGATCCTTCCACCATACTCCTTCATGCGTCGAGAAAGCTCTCAGCTTGATCTCATCAGGGGTCGTGAAGACTGACTGACTAATCAGTCACGAGATGACGCTAGCGGAGGTCCCCAAAGCCTTGGACCTGATGGCTACAGGTCAAGCGCTGAAGGTTGCCATCCGTCCGGGCCTTTGACCCCAGACACGTTCAGAATTGCTTTAATTGGCGATGCGGATGGCGGAAAGGAACACATAGTGCAAGAAAGAAAGAAAGAGAGCATCGTTCGCACTAACGTTTAAGAATCAGCTGAGGGGCTCGATGTTCGACGCGGGCAAGATCATGTATGTCGTGAATTTGGATCAGAAGATGCAGTTCGAGGTCTTGTCAAAGGAGGGCGCTGAGAAAGTAAGGGTGAAGTATCTGATTCACAAGGCAGCGGGCGCCGAGAAGTTCTTCCTCCGCTACTACTCTGTGGAGAAGGGGGGGCATACTCCTCTGGACAAACACGCTGGCGAGCATGAAGTCTTCATTATGAAAGGCAGAGGCCGCTTAATCGGAAGCAACGAAGAATGCGATCTAGAACCGAGAGATGCGATTTTCATCAAGTCGAATGAAGTTCACCAGTTTATCAATACAGGCAGCGAGCCTCTGGAGTTCCTTTGCGTCAGAGGATCTGACGGACTATACAAGGCAGAGAAGGCCACCAGTTAAAGCTGACAACTCACGAGTCAGGAGCCTCAGCAGACCTTCGGCTCAACATTCTCCTGTATCGTCAACCTGATAGTACTATAACCTTCAGAGAATCCTTGGCCTCGGCCGCGCACCGTATAGCCCCAGCAGCATCTTCAAGCCTAAACCTGTGCGTTATGATAGACGAGAGGTCTAGTCTGCCTGAGGTCATCAACTCGAGCGCCGCGTTTGTCTCCAACTCGCTCGTCGAGTAGCTGGGGATCAATGACACCTCTTTCAGGAAGACCTTACTGAGATCGTAAGAAAGCGTGGCACCTCTATGCGGGGCACCGAAGAGAACGACCACCCCACCCTTTCTCGCCAAGTCAATCGCCTGAAGTATCGCTTCAGGTGCTCCAACTGAAACGATCACGCAGTCGGCGCCCCTGCCATTGGTCTGCTCTCTCACTCGCTCAACCACATCCTCGCTTCTAGGGTTGAAAACTGCCGTAGCTCCAAGCTTCTTTGCGGCCTCCAGCCTGAATCCAACGACGTCGCTTCCAAAGATCCTCCCTGCGCCCAAGATCGTTAGAAGATGAATGTGGGTTACGCCTATCGGCCCGCAACCAATTACCATGAAGTCGTCCCCCGGCCGGATGTGAGTCTTCGACAACCCTCTGATACAGCAAGCCGTTGGCTCGATGAGTGTTCCCTCCTCGTAGGAGATGCTGGAAGGCAGTTTGAGAACCGCTCCCCGCTCGACGTTCGTTCGAGGAACCCTGAAGTATTCGGCGAAGCCACAGGGCTCGATGGTGGTGTTAGCAAAACTAGCGCACATCGTGTGATCTCCACGCCTACAATAGTGGCAGACATAGCACGGGACATGGTGATGGACGAATACACTGTCGCCAAGCTGAAACCCCTGGACCTGTTCTCCGATGTCAACGATTTCTCCAACGACCTCGTGGCCCAACATGGGAGGAGTAATGTGGAGACCTCGAACCTTCTCGACATCCGTGCCGCAGACTCCACACGCTCGCATCTTGACGAGAATATCTCCGGGACCTATCCTGGGAATGGGTCGGTCCTCAATCTGCACGATGTTTGGTTGGACTACAGATGCTGCTTTCATCGAAATCTGCGCAACCAAAGTGGCGAAGTCGCCATATAACCTTCCAGCACAGGACACAAGCATTGACTCTTCAAGTGCTGGCCCTTTTGGCGGTGTACACGCATGTAGGCTTCGCCTGCGAACCTATCTCTACCTCAAGGAAGGATGGCTCGCTCTCCAAGATTTGTGCTGATAACGTGCTGAGGCCGGTAGGATTCGAAGCATCGCCGTCGGGCCCTTCGTCTCATCCTTCACATACAGATTCCTTAGTCCGAGAATCTTGCCCAAGTTCTTGCAGTGAATGAGCGGTGTTTGAACCTCACCGAGGGAGACGATGTTCTCTTCGTTCTCGATTGGTAGAAGCTCGCGGTATTTCCAGAGTCCGCCGCGGCGGTTCTCGAAGACTCTCCGACTGGCCTTGCCCGCGATCGAATCGTAATCGTATTCTACGTCAAGCCTTCCTTCATCTTCCTTGCACGTGAAGACACGATCCTTTGGCAAGTACAGTTTTCCACATTTCGCACAACGCAGTCCAGTCACATACGCCATCTGTCTCGGCTCTACAATTCAGTGAGGCGTCCGTGCCTTCACTGGAGACCTTGAGGGTTTTCTAAGTTGATCGGTGTTACCTCTCGATCTCATTGCCTAGTTTGAACGCTGCTACCCGCCCTCTCTATTGTACGGCACTCCGAGCGCGGAGGGAGAACGTGCACCTCGAGCAATCCCGACGAGGACCCCCAAGGTGAGAACATAGGGCACCATTAGCAGGAAATAGTAAGGAATGAACGACCCGACAACCTGGAAGAAGGCACCGAGCAGGTACGCTGCGCCGAAGAGAAAAGTCCCGAAGAACGCCCTCGCTGGACGCCATTTACCGAAGTACACCATGGCGACAGCGATGAAACCTCTTCCAGCTGTGATGTTCTCTGCCTGAAATGCGTGAGACGAGAGCGCCAGATAGGCGCCTCCGATGCCTGCGAGAGCTGCACCTACTATTACGGCAACGTAGCGAATCTTCGTGACGCTGACACCTAACGTGTCAGCGGCTGACGGATTCTCGCCAACAGACCTGAGGTTCAGCCCGAAGGTTGTACGGCCAATTACAAAGATAACTAGGATGAGTGTGGCGAATGCTAGATACTCGATGATGTCTTGAGAGAAGAGTGAATCCCCAATTACGGGGATTTGGGAAAGTATCGGTATGGGCAACTGCGGCAGCCCTGTGATCCTAATTGTGGATCCTATTTGGCTAAAGACCGCCTCGTATAGGAAACCTGAGAGCCCTAGTCCCAAGAAGTAGATCCCGAGACCCGAAAGAATCTGATCCTGTTTCAAGGAGACTGAAATGAAAGCCATCAGGAGTCCCAGTAACGCGCCGGAAGCAGCGCCCAACAAGACGCCAAACAAGTCGTTATGATGGAAGAAGCTGACGTAGAATGCGGAGATTGCTCCAACAAGCATCACTCCTTCGGTTCCCAGATTTATGACGCCAGCTCGCTCACTGATGACTTCACCCAACGCGGCGAAAGCCATCGGAACGCTCAGCGCGATTATGGCAGCGATGAGCTGAGAGATTGATGCAGCGTCGAGAATCATGGCCATCATTCACACCTTCTTGATCTCATACCTAGCCAAAACCTGAATGATCAGAATCAGAACGATAATGATTCCTTGCGAAAGAAGCGACAGCGTTCTCGGAATCTGCAGAGCTCGCTCAACGGATGACATCCCTGAGATGAGTCCACCGAAGAATAGCGAAGAGAAGATCACGCCTAGCGGGTGCAGGTTTCCAAGCAGCGAGACAACCACCGCGGTATATCCGATTCCTGATGCCTGTTCCGGGAGTAGCGAATGGGTTACGCCGAGGATGTAGACTCCGCCTCCCAAACCGGCAAGGGCACCACTGATGATCATCGCTGAATCAACTACACGTGTTACTGAGATACCGCTCGTCTTTGCTGCGGAAGGATTGAAGCCGACAGCACGTATGCTGTAGCCTAGCGGCGTTTTGAAGAGGAAATAGTACGCTAGGAAACACGAAAGAACCGCGATGATGATCCCGACCGTCACGCTCGTGTTAGGAACGATAATTGGCAGAGCCGTTTGAGGGGGAAAGACTGGTGACTGAGGATAACTACCAGGTATTGTCTTGTCCTGAAACGGGCCTCTCACGAGCCAGTTCAGCGCTTGCACCGCGACATAAGTCATCATGATTGTGGTTATGACCTCGTTGATCCCAAGCCTTGATTTCATGAGGGCTGGTATCGCCGCGAAGAGCGCTCCGCCCAAAAGCGAGAACAACAAGGCGACTGGAATCATGACGTAGGCTGGCAAGGGATCTTTCAGAAACTGAAGAACGAACCATGTGACAACTGTTGCGCCGAAGACTTGTTGCCCTTCAGCCCCAATATTCCACACCTTGCCCCTGTAGGCAATCGCGAGCCCCAGTGACAATAGCATCAGAGGCGTTCCTTGGACGATGGACTCAGCGAAGCCTGCTGTTGTTCCGATAGTGCCTCTGTACAGCGCGTCCAATGCGACAAGCGGACTTCTTCCTGCCGCCGCTAGCACCGCAAGCACGACTAGAGGAGAAACAACGTAGGCCAGAACCGTGATCATCAGCATTGAGTTGCGGCTGACCTCGAGTCTCGGTGTGACCTTGAATCGGACCACAATCTCACGCCGCCGAAACCAGTCTTTTCGCTCCGGTCATTAGGAGCCCTATCTCTTCCGAGCTGAACTGCCCGGGCTGTAGCAGTCCAACAATCTCGCCTTTGTACACCACCGCAATTCTGTCGCTCAAAGTGATCAGCTCACCCAAGTCTTCATCAACAAGAAGTACCGCCGCGCCACGGTTCCTTTGTTGAATCAGTATACTTCTGACATATTCCGTTGCAGCAACGTCCAAACCACGAGTGGGCTGCGAAACCATAATGAGTACTGGACTCCCAGAGAGCTCTCTTGCCAAGATGAGACGCTGGAGATTACCACCAGATAGCGATCGAGCTTTCGCGGAAACTCCTGTGGCACTTATCCCGAACTGACTGATTGCCCGCTCTGCTCTGCTTGTGATTTCCTTGGCGTTGAGGAGTGTTGGGATACTAGAGCCCATCATCCCACAGATGGGCTCCCTATCAAAGTCTTTAAGGATCAGGTTCTCATCCAAGCGAAAGTCTGCTATGCTCCCGTCCTCAGTCCTATTCTCTGGAACATACGCCACGCCCAGGGCTATGATACTCCGAGGCGTCTTCCCGGTGACGTCAGTGCCGGCAACTGCTATTGAACCTGAGGCGGGCCTTCTCAGTCCCACGAGAGCCTCAACGAGCTCTCTTTGACCGTTACCAGACACACCAGCTATACCTAGTATCTCCCCTTTCCGGACCTCAAGGGAAACCCCCTTGAGCGCTTCTATTTCTCTGTCGTCGAGCACGCGCAAGTTATTGACTTGAAGAACCACCTCTCGAGGTGCTGTCTCTGCCTTATCGGCAACTGGAGGAATGGCCTCATCGATCATCATGTGAGCGAGCTTCTCTTGGTTCACAGAGCTCGTCGGCTGTGTCGCGACCTTACGGCCTTTCCTAAGAACCGTTACTCGATCGGTCACATCCATTACTTCATCGAGTTTGTGAGTTATCAAAACGATCGAAATGCCACTCTCTCTCAGGCCTCGCAAGGATTTGAAGAAATCCTTGACTTCAGACGGAGCCAGCACCGAAGTCGGCTCATCAAGGATCAGAATCTTTGCATCTCGATATAGTGCCTTCAGGATCTCCACGCGTTGCCGTTGCCCAACGGCGAGTTGCCAAATCTGAGCTTTCGGATCGATTTGGAGGCCGTGCTGCTCAGCCAGCGTGGAAATTCGAGTATCAGCAGACGCTATGTCAGTTAGGAACCCTTTCGGTGACTTCAGCCCCAGAACAACATTCTCCGCGACAGTCATGTCGTTTACGAGTTTGAAGTGTTGATGGACCATTCCGATTCCGTGTTTGATTGCGTTAGCTGGAGATCGAAGAGTGACGGGTTGGCCGAAAACCTGGATTGTGCCACCGTCTGGCTGATAGAGCCCATACAGAATATTCATGAGTGTGGTCTTGCCAGCGCCGTTTTCTCCTAGGAGCCCGTGTATCTCACCCACCTGCAGCTCAAAGTCCACCGTATCATTTGCGATAACGCCGCCTGGGAATCTCTTGGTGATTCCCTGCATCGCAATTGCAGGTGCGTTGCGATCCGGCATGTCCGTGGACATCTTGAGAGACCCATTCGGATGTTAAGATTTCCTAAGAAAAAAGGAGGAGCTGCCCTCGCGAGGAGGGCAGTAGCCAGCTACGACGTCATTCACTCGCGCAGTTGCTGAAGCACCAGGGCAATGAAGCCTGTTTGAATGCTTGCGAGGGGGTTGGCAATCATTAGCGGCCCTAGTGGGTCAGTCTTGACTTCGCCGCTCTTGACTTTGTCCAGGACATTCAACACTTCTTGCTGAATGGCTGCTGGGACGTTGTCTTTGTTGAGTTCGATTTCGAGTCCTCCGTTCAGGAGGTCTGCCCAGTACTTGTTGTTGCGTTTGCCTGCGGCTACGTCAGCCGTCCAGGCTTGCATGACTTTGTCCCATTTCCAAGAACCGCTTCCGATCACTAGCTTCTCAGCACCGACCGGCGGAGCGTCTGCGATGTTGATTCCGTTACCGATCAGTTTGAGGCTCTTGTCGATTGCACCTTCAATGGCTCCGCGGACGACACCATCTCCCATTACTGCAAGAACGTCGACGCCTTGACTTGCCATTAGCTCTGCGTCCGCTTTAGCGCCCTGCAGGTCGTGGAAGTCGCCTACTGCTACGACGCTGATGCTACCGCCTGGCTGTATTCCGTTGCCGCCGCCAGGCAGCGCACCATATGCATAGAGGATACTCGGGTTTGCGTCATGAGCTCCCTGTGCGAAGTTTGGTTCGAATCTTGCGAGCTCCGCGACTCTCGCACCCATGATGTAGCCGATCTTGTTGGATTGGGTCATCTTTCCGGCTAAGTAGCCAAGCACGTACCCGGTCTGATCGGTTCGCACGTCCGCAATCGCAAGGTTCGGCTGTGAGTTGTCCCACCCTCCAATGACGAGGAAGCTGACATCAGGATATTGCGGGGCGAGTTCTTGCATTGGAACTTGGAACTCGAAGCCGTGGCCGATGATGATCTTGTAGCCTTTGCTGACGAAGTCGCGGACGTCTGCTTGGATCTGAGCCTTTTCCATGTGGTTCTGTACCCAGCATCCACATGTGTTGATGCCCTGGTTGTAGCTTGTCAAGAGGTCAGTGAACGAGTTGTAACCTGCCTGATTCCAAGCCAAGTCATCGATTCTTCCTGGAAGAATCATCGCAATCTTAACTTGCTCAGCAGTTGTTGTTGGGCCTGGTCCCGAGGGCGCTTGTGTGAAGTAGTAGGCTACGGCGGCTATGACGACTATGACGACGATCACTACGGCTGCAATTGTCTTCATGTTCTTAGATTGATTACTCATTTTTTCATCAACCAGTTAGGAAACCTGTGAGTAAAGGTTCGACAGGTTTTTGCATAAAAAGTTTGTCGACAAGGCCAAATATGCACATGATCTTGTCAACGCCCGCCGAACCATCTGATCATGTCGGGCGTCCAAGGGATCAGCTGCCAAGACATACGCCATGACAACACCACCATTCGAATGAACATCTGGGCTCATGCAGTAGTACCGTAGACGCTCGCTCGCAACACGGAGATAATCGCGTTCAGCGAATCCTTTGCTTCCACGGGTCCATAGAAAGCGACTATTCTCTACGAAGCCGTGGCTCCGGCACTGGCGGTGGTTTCGGGACCTCACGCCTGCTCGGGGCCGGGGCTGCGACAGCAGGGAAGCTGACAGACTCACAGAACTCGAAGAACGCTTCTTCGGTCAAGTGGCAGTGTCACTGGCAGTGAAGAAGCTTGATTTCGCTAACGACATCGCGAAGGCGATTCTTCCGAAGTACGAGCACATGTTTGCAACTCCTCCGCTCGGAAAGAGATTCGATGTGTATACTCCTCGAGCGCCCTGCGGAGTATCGCGAGTTCCTCTAAGTGAGAGACGCTAGGCTTTTGAGATGCAGTGGAATCCTGGAGGAAGGACATCGGATTGAGAATCGTATATTGTGAGCGAGCTAGCGAGTGTGGTAGTTGAAGTCTAAAGCCAGAACAGTTGCGATAGCCGCAATCTTCGCAAGCATCTACGCTACAGTCTCCCTAACCCTCGCACCAATCAGTTTCATGGCCATCCAATGTAGACTAGCAGATGCCCTCTATCCGCTCATAGGACTATTCGGGTGGCCCGCCATCATCGGAATCACCATTGGCGAGTTCATCACGAATACGGTTAGCCCCCTTGGTCCGATTGACCTCCTGTCACCGCTAGTGCTCCTGCCCGCAAAGTGGCTCATCAAACGGTTCGGGTTCAAAGCCGTTCCCGTCTTTGCCGCGTCAGTTGGCTTGTGGGTTGCGTTCATGCTCTCAGTCATGTTTTCACAGCCTTACTGGATCACAATGATCTACGTGACGATCGGTGAGGTTATTGCCTCTCTTGGATTCGGCGGCCTCCTATATGCGGCTCTAGTTAGGCGACTTGGATGGTTTCAGCCGCACGGTGTCCTCGACAATAACGTGGCCGCATGAGGGACACTGGACCGGGCCTGCAGCATCCCCTGAATACTCCTCAACGGAAAGACCTCGGCCACAATAGCGACAGTGCAGCCCAAGCCGCCTGTGCCTGATGAGTTCTGAAAGTGCCCCTACAACTTAATTCAGAGTCGACGTGCCGGTTGGAAAGAAGATTGGGATAATGAAGCGGGGCCAATTCCTGCTGAATCTTCCGCGGACCCGGCATTTCTGGTACCTGATGCTGAACGTCGTCGTCACCGGCCTAGCTTCGACCATGATCGCCCCTTTTCTGCCAGTGTTTTTCTATGAAGAGCTGAAGATCTCAATCGGCTCTGTCTCCTTCCTCTATTTCGCCAGTGGCCTGGTCGGAACGCTATCCGTTTTCCTAATGGGCTGGCTCGTCGACAGAATTGGAAGAAAGGCTGTCCTCATATTTGGAAACGCGAGTGCAGTTCTAGTCCCAGCGGCGTTCACGAGAATCACCGCCTTCGAGCAGGTACTATCTGTTATGTCAGTCTCCGGTCTTATGGGCTCGGCTGGGCAGACATCCTCAACGGCCATGATTGCTGACCAAGTGGAGGAAAGCAAGCGCAACACGGCATATGGAATAAGTCGAATCCTAGGCAACGTTGCATGGATCGCCGCCCCCATACTCGGTGGGCTTCTCCTTGCAGGGCAGGGGGGATATCAGCAACTCTTCTTGATCTCTGCGATCATTGGTTTGGCCGGCGTTTTGCTGTTTGTTGTGCTTGTTCCCGAATCTAGGAAAGCCGGCTTGGAGAAGCCGTCGCTCCCGAAACTCGGTGTTCTCAAAAACAGGGACCTGCTGGTGCTCTGCGTAGCCTCGCTCTTCAGCATGCTATTCTATTCGCAGTTCTACTCTCTTCTGCCAATATTCGCGAGCCAAGTCAGAGGCCTGAGCCAGATGGAGGTTGGCCT
>Ga0315280_10009316_pt1 | contig 12631 bp, 7 predicted proteins | sample YL17G06_40_MG_FD_203697 | JGI IMG/M metagenome (GOLD analysis project Ga0315280, IMG submission 203697) | Sediment microbial communities from Yellowstone Lake, YNP, Wyoming, USA - YL17G06_40 | ecosystem: Environmental > Aquatic > Freshwater > Lake > Sediment | place: USA: Wyoming | collected... | reverse complement strand
ATGCCCGCGAAGGCGGGAGAGGACGGCTAAGCTCCGACGCAGTCGGAGCCGCCGTGGCGGCCTTCGGGTGGCTAGCCCGCATTATTCATGTCATTCCGAACGCAGCAAGCCGGAGTGAGGAATCCCCTACCAGGAAGGGCCAACGATAGGGGATTCCTCGCTGCGCTCGGAATGACAGTGTGCACCCGCCACACGCTGGTGGTGAATAATCCAGGCTATACGCAGCGTCATAAGTAACTGCGCATGATCGCCCTCAGGCTATGAGGATTTCACCTCATTCATCCGCATTTACATTAGGCGTCATGTATAGTACCTCGTGACATAAGAACCATTGCGCGTTATTGAGCGTGGCAAGTGTCCGACCAAGCTCAGCATCGCATGCGCCTATCTCTGTCACGATGTACTAGGTGGCTCCGCCACCGCCACGGCGGCGCTTGGCGCTTAGCCGCCTAGCCATTGAGGTGAGGGTCAAATGCCGCAACAGACCCGCAAGAAAGCGCTAGGTCGCTTTCGCGGCTGCCGCCGCGGCGGCGACGCCGCCTAGCCGCTCGCGCGCCAGAAGCGGGCCAGCCGTGTGCTGAGCAGTTGTCCGAGCTCAGCCAGGTCTGCATGGCGCGAGGCGACCGCCTGCCAGTCATCGAGATGCCACCGCAGGCGGGCAACCCAGGCGTCATCCGCGAACTTGCGCGCGAAATTGGCGGCGGCGCCGGCGTAGAAGAGATCCTTGAGCAGAGCCGCGTAATCCGCCGCAACCGGCGCGCTGGGGGGCAATGGGTCGGTCTCGAGCTCGCTCATGGCGGCCCGGTAGCGCTGGAGCAGCCGCTCGATATCGGGTTCCGACAGGTCGGCGTCAGGGGACCGCAGCAGCGTCACCAGGTCGAACTCCGGCGGGCCGATGGTCGCCTGCTCGAAATCGAAGGCCACAAATCCATCGCCGCGCAGCGCCAGGTGGTGCGGCGTGAGCTCGAAATGGATGAAAGTCCTGGGCTGGGTGGCGAGCGTCGAGCCGATCTCATTCAGCCGCCCTTCGACCACGCGCCACTCGTCGCTCGTGATATCGGTGCCCGCGAGCTCGAACAAACGCCCCAGCGAAATGCGGAACGCGTCCATGTAGTAACGCTCGCTCAGCGCCTCTTTGTCAATGCGCAGGATCTCCTCGCGCAGGCGCGGCAGGTGACGGCGCGCCACGGCGTGCAGGCGGGCCACGGCCTGCACCGCGTCGCCCGCCAGTCGCGCCCGCGCGTCGCGATCGCTCTCGCGCAGGCGCGTGGCGAGCGTAACATCACCCAGGTCTTCGAAGAACCCCACCGCGCCTTGCGCGTTGAGCGCGCCGCCGTAAACCTCGGGCACCGCGGCGCCATATTCATGCAGCAGGCGCACCACCTCGGCTTCGCGCCGGTAACAGGCCGAGAAGAACTGGATGCGCGCGGGATCGTAGCGTTTGGCGATGATCGTCTCCGGCCCGGGCCACTCCGCCTCCATGCGGTAGATCTCGTTGCGCGACGCCCCCGGCACGAGTTCGCACCAGCGCAGCATCGGCGCGCCATACGGACATGACGCGAACGCCGCGATAAACTCCCTGTTGGTAAGGCCAAGCCGCCGCGCGATCGCCAGGGTGCGCTCGTCGGGCGCTGTGCGCGGAGCGGTCGGGGCGACGGGAGCTTCTCGGTCAGGCGCCTCCAGGCGCTCGTCGAGGTCGGCGATGCGCCGCAGCACGGCGCGCTCCATGCGACGAAATAGGCCGCGCTGGCGATCGCCTTCCGGTGAGCGCACAGCCGCGCCCGGCGCCTCCAGCTTCTCGCGCTCGTAAACCAACAGCTCGAGCAGGTCCTGGTTCAGCCGCCGCGCCTGGGCGAGCTCACCGTGCTCCCCCGACCGCATTGCCTGGCGGTAGGACTTCCCGGCCAGGTCCGCCAGTCGTGCCTTGGCGCGCGCAACCACGGCCCCCATGTCAGCGCCTTCGCCGACGCGGGTCGACGGGAATCGCTCCCACAGCCGCACCGCATCGAGGATCCGGTTGCGCGCGTAATAGATCCGCGCCAGCCGCAGCACCACATCAGGCCGCAGGATGAGGTTGCGCACCGGCACCTGCTCCCACTCCTGCACCGCCTGGTCATAGAGCTTGTGATCGCAGTAGATCTTCCCGAGCACGATGCCCGCCTCGACTTCGCTCATCGGCCGCCACAGGTTCTCGGCCGCGACCGGCCCCAGGGCGCTCTCGGTTATGGTGGTGACCTTGCATGGCTGATAGAGGCGGCGACCGAGCGCCCTGATCGGGATGCCGCGGAACAGTGCGAGCAGACCTTCGCCCTGCTCGGACGGCATCAGGCCCAGGAAGAAGTTGGCGCGGGCCGTCTTCTGCCACGCCGCGGCGACGAGGAACACCGCCATGATGGCCAGACCCAGCACCCACGGCCAGTTCGCGTGCAGCGCGTACGCGCCGAAGCCGAGCAGCCCGAGCAGCAGGCCAGCCCCCCAGAAGAGCGCCAGGATTCGCCGCTCGCGCCAGCCCAGCCACTGGAAGTGATGATGCAGCGGAGTGCACAAGAATGGCCGCCACGGCTCCGTCGTGCGGTGGCGCAGCAACTGCACCGGCCCGCGCACGATGCGAATCGAGCCGGTCTGGAGGATGACCGAGACCGCATCGATGACGAATATGCCGCCGATGAGCACCAGCGCCCACTCGCCCATGGAGATCAGCGCCATCATCGCCAGCGCAGCCCCCAGGCCGAGCGCGCCGGTGTCGCCCATGATCACGCGCGCCGGCGGGTAGTTCAGGACCAGGAAACCTAGGCAGGCGCCCGCGAGCGCCGGCGCGGCGACCGACAACTGCGGGTTGAACAGCAGCCCGATGATGGCGTAGATGAGAGCGGCGATGGCAACCCCGCCCGCGGCGAGGCCGTCAACGCCGTCGGCGAGGTTAACGGCGTTGGAGGTTGCGATGATGACCAGCGCCGCCACCGGGACGTACAGCCAGCCGAGGTGAAGCGGATACCCGGCGAGCGGCAGATAGACCTCGCCATCCACCAGGCGCGCCTTGAGATAGAAGCCGAGAGCGAGAGCGGCGGCCAGTTGAAGCATCAGCTTGACGCGCTCCGACAGGCCGGCGCCGCGCGCTTTGCGCAGGTCGTCGGCCATGCCAATGGCGGCGAACAGCCACGCGCCGACGACGATGATGGCGACGCCTTCCAGCTTGCGCGGCTCATCGCCGCGCATGACCGATGCGACGAGCGCTGCCGCGCCGAAGGCGATCATCATGCTGACGCCGCCGCCGAGGGGCTTGCGCGGCTTGGGGAAAAGGCGGTGGATCTTCTCCTTGCCGGGCTTGGCCTCGCGCGACACGAAATCGGTCAGCCGCCGGCGCAGCGCCACCGCGCCGCCTAGGGCGAGGGCAAAGGCGATAATCAAAGCCGCCACGGAGCTAATCATCGGCAAAGCCCAGGCCTAACCACTGCGGAAAATGAGGCGATAGATGCCAACCGCGATTTCGTCGCGATCGTTCAGCCGCTCCGCGCCGATGGCCGGCTCGCCGTTGAGCAGCGTGCCGTTGGTGCTTCCCAGGTCGGAGAGGAAGTAGTCGTCGCCTTCGCGCCAGATCTGCGCATGACGGCGCGAGACGGTGTTGGAGGGCAGAACGACGGTGCAGTCGGCGCGGCGCCCGATGAGCACCGGCGCGGCGTCGGGGATCTCGGCGGCGCGCTCGACCTGCTGGCCCGCCGGGTCGAGCAGCCACAGGTGCGCCCGCTGCGGCTGCTCGGTTGACCGCGGGCCCTCGCCCGTCACCAGCCGCATGATCAGCGTGTCGTCGTCCTCGACGCGCCCCGACTCGCCGACCTCGCGGCCGCAGCGCCCGCAGAAGTGGCTCTGCTCGGGATTGTCGAATCCGCACTGGGGGCACTGGATCATGTGGTTTCCTTGTCGGCGAACCGCCTGATCGAACGCGGCACGACCTGCGCTGCGCCGCTCGCCGTTAGCCCATTCTATTTCCGCCGGCAAAGAGGTGTCAAGGCAAGGCGCGGCGACTCAATCCCAGCCGCACTGCGGCCCCCACCGCAGCGTCGCCTCGACGTAGCGGCGGATGTTGCGCGCGTAGATCGGGGAGATCGGGAACGCGATGGGCATGTCCGTCGGCGCGATTATCAGCGGCGCATGGCCGGCCACTGATTCCATGATCCCGCGCACCAGGTCATCCACCACCCGGTCATCCACAAACTCAAGCTCCCGCGGCTCGAGATTGCCCATCAGGACGCAGTTGCGTCCGACGCGCCGCGCCAGATCGCCCACGGTAATGTCGCCGCTCGGCGGTCCCTCGACAGGCTCGAGGATATCGGGCTCCAGCGCCATGATGTGGTCGAGGATGTTCGCCAGCCGCCCGTGGCTGTGCACGCGCAAGTAGCAACCGGCGTCGTGGATCTTGCGCGCGATGGGCAGGTCATACTCGGTCACGAACTCGCGAAACAGCGCCGGGCTGAGGTATGGCTCGCTCGCGTACTCCGGCCCGCAGAGCCTGAAGACCACGTCGCGTATCCCCAGCCCTAGCACGCCATCGAGCCAGTCATATATGCGCGGCGCCATGGCATCGAGCAGGCGGCGCATGGTCGCGGGCTCGCTCCATGCCCGCACGGTGTATTCCCCGAACTCGAACAGGTCAGCGACATAGCAGATCGGATCACCCATATCCACCGCGACCAGCCCGCGCTCGCCGATGCGCCGCTCGGCGTCCCCGAACTGGTTCGCGCTCACCGCCGGTCGGACGTAAGGGATGGAAAGGAAGCGCTCCACGTCCTCGTCGTTCTTGAGCAAGTGCTCCACCTTCCATGTCGTCGCCACGCCCTCGTGAGTGACGCACAGCGAATGCAGGTCGCCGCGGGGCGTGTGCAGCGTAGTGCGGATCACGGTATGGTCGTCCTCGGGGATACGCTCATCGGCGACCGAGGCCTCGGGCGAGGTGGAAAGAAAGATGTTGGGCTCGACCTTGGCGCCCCAGCCGAGCATGATTTCGGTCTCGGCGTCGATGAGCGAGATCGCATCGGCGGCGCTCGGGTCGTCTCTCAGGCGCGGGCTATTGAAGCCGTCGAAAGTGTAGGTGCACACGCCGCAGCGATCGACGGGCTTGCCGTGCAGCAGCGCCAGCAATCGTTGACGGGAGGTCATTATGTCATTCCGATCGCGCCCAGCGAGAACGCAACCCGTTTTCCCGGGCGACGGGCGTAGGGGCAATCCTTGTGAGGCTGTTGCATAATTGCATATCGCGGGTCGGCCAGGAGGCCGACCCCTACGCCCGGGAGCGTAGATCGTAGGGGTCGGGTGGCTAGGCCGAAGGCCGCCATGGCGGTCGCCGAAGGCGACCTAGCCATTCCACCCCGACCCGTCAATTCGGGATTACGCAACAACCTCTGGAACGCGCGCCCTACAGGGCGGGGGTTCCCGTCCCCGCCAGGGCAAGCTACGCCTCCTACATGCCGGGCATCCCCGGCATCCCGGGCATGCTCTTTTGTTTGGGCGCCGTCGGCTTCGTCTTCTCATGCGGCACAGCCGCCCCCGGCTGTGGGCCTCCCGGCGACTGTGGCTTCGCGCCGTGCTCCATCCCCGGCATCGGCTGCATGCCCTCCAACGCCGACTCCAGGCGGCTCTCGGAATCGACCAGGAAATTGCCGCTGGTGACGATGCGATCGCCCGCCTGCAACCCGCTCAAGATCTCGACGCGGTCATCAGTCCGCTGCCCGACCGTAACCTCGCGCGGCTCGAAGTGCCCATCGCCGCGATCGAGAAACACGATCTGGCGCGTGCCGGAGTTCAACACCGCGTCTTGCGAAACCGTTAGCTGGTAGCCCAGCGGCTTCTCGATACTCACGTTGGCGTACATCCCCGGCCGCAGCACCATGCCGGGGTTGGCGACTTTCAACCGCGCCCGCAGCGTCCGCGTCTGCGGATCAACCGATGGGTAAATGTAGTCAATGACGCAACTCCAGTAGCGGTCGGGGTAGGCGTTGACCGTCAGCCGCGCCTGCTGGCCCACCTTCACCAGCGGCACGTCGGCCTCGTAGAACTCCGCCTGCAACCAGACCACGCCGAGGTCGGCAACGACCATCAGCGGTGTCGCTGGATCGACCTTCTGCCCCTCCAATACTGGCTTCTCCATGACGAAGCCGCTGGTCGGCGCATAGAGGGTGATGGTCTTGATGGGCTGGCCGGCGCGCTCGATGCGGCGAATCTCGCTCTCTGGCACGTCCCACAGCTCCAGCCGCCGCCGCGTCGCCGCCAGCAGGCTCGCGCCCCCGTCCGCGACTTCGACAAACGGGCTTTGCTGGAGCCGCTTCTGCGCGCGCAGGGCGAGCAGGTACTCCTCCTGGGTCGAGACCAGCTCCGGGCTGTAGATCGAGAGCAGCGGCTGGCCCTTGCGCACCTGGTCGCCGGTGAAGTTGACGTAGAGCTTGTCCACCCATCCGCTGACCTTGGTGTAGACGCGGCTGATGCGCGTCTCGTCGGGGACGATCTGCCCCACCGCGCGCACGACCTTGGTCAGGGGCACGCGCTCGACCGCGCCGGTACGCAGGCCGATTAACTGCTGCTTCTCCGGCGACAGGTAGACCGCTGCTTGGCCCGCGACCATCGGCCCCCGGGTCGCAACATTGCCTGCGGCCGGCGTGTGTGTGGCCTTCTGCTCCGTCTTGATCGGCACCAGCTTCATGCCGCAGATGGGACAATCGCCCGGCCGCTCGGAGGTGTAGCCGGGATGCATGGGACACTGGTAGAGCGCCTTTGCCCCGGCGGCGTGCGCGGTCTGCGCGGGCATGTGCGCGCCGCAGTAAACGTAGACCGCCGCCGCGCCAATCGCGACCACCACGACGAGCCCAATCAGCCATCGCCGGCGGACAAGTCTGCTCATTGTTTCACCTCCATGGTGTCGAGCGGCGTTCCCACCGTCCGCTCTAGCTCCGCGACGCCCTGCTCGTAATCGGTCACCGCGCGGTAGTAGTCGCGCAGGTTGTTGTAGAGCGACATCTGGCTGTCGAGCAGCGTCAGGAAGTCCGCCTTGTTGACCTGGTAGGCGGCGCGCGCCGACTCCAGCGACAGCTCCGCCTGGGGGATGATCCCGGTGTGCAGCAACTCCGCCTGGCGATCGCTCTTCTGGAGCATCGCGAGCTGGTCCTTGATCATGGCGAAGACCATAGTCTTCTGCGCCTCGTAGCTGCTCTGGGCCGCGCTGACTTCGGCGGTGCGCTGCTCGATCGCCTTGTCCTGCTTGGTGCGGTGGTAGAGCGGCAGCGTGAACATGACCATGCCGGTGACATTGGTCCTGCCGGTCATGTCGTCGGCGGGCTGAAGCCCCAGTCGCACCTCGTAGTCGGGCTTGAGGTCGCGGCGGGCGAGCGCTTGCATCGTCTCCGCCTCGTCCACCATCAACGCCATGCCCTTGAGCATCGCCCGCCGCTCAAGCGCGATCTGCTCCAGCGACGCCTGCGGCAGCGTCACCTTGTGACGGGTGATCTCTGTCACCGGTCCCAGGGGCGCGTCGGGCGGCCTATTGAGCAGCGCGTCGAGCCGCGCCCGCGCCGAAACCCGCTGCTGCTGGAGCACGAGCAGCTCGTCGAGGATGCGCGATTGCGCCACCTGCGCGCGCAGCACATCCTGTTGAATGCCCTGGCCGACCGCGTACTTCGTCTCGGCGATCTTCACGAAATCGGCGAGCAGCGATTTGTTGGCCTGCGCCAGCTCGATGCTCTTGTCTATGAAGTAGAGATCGTAATACGACTGCTTGACCTGCGCCACGATCTCGTATGCCTTCTCGGTGTAGTCGGTCACGGTGCGATCGGCGCGCTGCGCCGCCGCTTCGCTCATCAGGCGCAGCTTGCCCGGCCAGGGGAACATCTGCCGCGCCTCGAAGCCGAGGCCGCGGTCGGGATGCAGCACATTGTCGAACATCACCGCCAGCATCGGGTCGGGCAGGGTGCGCGCCTGCGGCACTTTCGTGCGGTCGGCGGCGATCTGGCTGCGCGCCGCCTGAAGCTGCGGGTTGTCCGCGAGCGCGATCTCGATTAGCCGGTCGAGGTCGAGCGGCAGCAATTGCGCCTTCTGTTGACTGGCGGCGGGCGCCGGCTGGGAAGGTTGACTGGCGGCTGGCGCCGGGTTGGATGCCGGTGAAGCCGACGCGCCGATTCGCGCCGGCATTGACAATGCGAGCAACGCGATCATCGCGAAGACACGTCGGTAAGTCATGTCGGTCATGTCAGAACCTCCTCCCCAGCATCAGGCCGCCGGCGAAGCGTCCTTCGACGCTGCCGAACTTCAGATCCAGGTTGGGATTCACATTCAGGTCAAGGCCGTAGTTCAGATCGCGCTCGACGCCATTGTCAACCGATTCGGCGATGATCTCGGCCGACCGCACGAATGGCAGCAGCTTGCGGGGCAGCCGCACCGCGGCGCCGCCGAAGACGCCCTCCAACAATCCGCCCGTGCCCACGCCGAGCGTGACGTTGGCGCGAATGGCGCCGAGGCGCAACTGCTTCGTCGCGGCAGCAAACCCGGCGGTGTCGCTGCCCAGGCCGGTGACGCCAGCGGCCACATCGAGCCCCGGCCGGCTCAACTGAACGATTCGCTTCTTTGCGCTCACGAAGACACGATTGTCGCCCGCCACTCGCGCCGTCGTTGCCGCGACCTCGATGCCGTCGCCGATGCCCACGTTTGCCGCGCCGAGGAACTTGTTGTTCATCGCCCCGGCGATTACGGATACGTCACCCGCGCTCCGGGTTAAGGCATCCGGTGCTGTCATCAGTCCGCTTAACCCGAGCAGCGATGGCGCGGCGCCTTGCGCGGCCTCGGCCGGCACGGCGGCGGGCTTGGCGCCTGTCCCGGCGGCAGGCGCGACCGTGGGAGCCCGGTCCTCCGGGCGACCGGCATCGCCGTGAGACGCGGCTCCCACGCCTGACGCGCCAGCCGAACCCGCTGGGGCGGCAGTGGGAATCGCCCCCTTCTCGACCAGGCGGGCGAGGATCGTCGCCAACTCGTAGCGTGTCACCGGCTGGCTGCCGCGAAATGTGCCGTCGGGATACCCTTCGAGCAGTCCGAGACGCTTGACGGTGGCGACCGATTTCGCCGCCCAATGACCCGCCGGCACATCGTTGAACGTCTCGGCCGGGCCGGCTTGCGACGGCGCGGACCGAACCTGGGGTTGCTCCTCCGGTGTCGGCTGCGCCGCAGCGGGCGCCGGCTGGGGCTGTGGCTCTGGGGCGCCCGGCGCGGCCCCGGACCGAGCTGCCACCACGAGTTGCCCGGGCAAGCTCGCTAACGGAATTGGCTGCGCGCTCGACGGCATCTCGGCTTTGCGCTTGTCGCGATATTCACGGAATTCGGCCACAGACGCGAAGACCGCCACGTCTTCGCATATCTCAGCCGGCGGTTCAGAGCGACCCTGCGCCGCGCCGCGCGTCGGCGCGCCAAGGATGACTGCTACCGCATCCTCCGGGTCGGCGCGCCAGGCGCCGTTGATGCGAGTCAAGGTAATGCGCTGACCCGAAACCGCCGACGATGCCACCGCGCGCGACCACGGGAATCGGGCGGCCATGTCCCGAATCGCGCAGGATAGGTCGTGGTAGCGGTAATCCCGATTGGTCTCCCAGTCAGTGACGGCCACGCTCCTGTCGCTGAGCGCGCTTCCGCACACCGCGCACTGCCCCTGCGCGAGAGCGGGCGCCGCCACCGCAAGCATGGCAATGACAGCAAGAATGGGTGAGACCCAGCAAGAGAGATCAGATCGACAACGTCTCATGGTCTGCTCCTCCTCGCGCCGCGGTTTCCGATGGCAGCCATTAGTACACGGGCGCAGCACAGCGACCCCATTAGTTTAAGCGCTTGCTCGCTGAATAGCCGCGACGATTGTATGGTTCGGCGAACAAGGGGCGTGCTGCGCGGGGTGCTGCGGGGCAGTCAAGCAAAGCGCCTGATGTCCCCAGACGGGCGCGAGTCAAGGTAAAGCAAGCGGATGTTTGCGTTTGACCGCGCAGCAATGCCTACGCGGTAGGGGGAGAACGCAGACCAGTGGTGTTTGTGAGGAGCAGCGCCGACCCGATCTGAGCAGCACGATGAGTCGAGACTGGCGCCGTGGTATGCGCGGACGTGGGCGAATCGGTCGGCAGGGCGTACGCACAGCGAACAAGATTATCGGTGCTCGTCCGCTGCGGCTGAGGGGCCGCCGCCTGCCATCCATCCGAGGGGCGTGGCGAGCAGCAGGTGCACACGGGTGCGCCATGCTCCGTCTGGGCTGAGACGGTGTCGGGGAGGGGTTGCTGGCAACAGGAGTGCGGAGCCGCCGCGGCGTTCTGAGCGCCACTAGGCGAAGGTTGCATCGGGCAAGCGCCAGATGCGGCGGCAGCGCTGAGGATCCAGATCGCCACCAGGCCCATCGCGAGCAATCGCCGTTTGGGGTTCATCGGACTCCGGTTGTCCCCATCAGATGCTCTCACGCAACATTATACCATACATCACTTAATCCGCAAACACCGAGTGAGAAGAATCAGGGAGATCGGGCACTGCTCGTGCGCCCGGCAGGAAGCCTTCGCCCGCTCCTCGAACAAACGATCAATCTGCCAATCATCACGGAGCAGTCGATGAGCAACGAAACCGCGCTGGCCAAGTCTGATGAGCTCCACCCGCTGGTCCGGGTATTGACGCCCGCCCTTGCCATGTGGCTCGGCTGGGGCATCCGCGGCCAGATCGGCCATGAGCCCGGGGCCATGATCCCTGGCTCGCTCGCCGGGCTAGCGCTTGCCCTGGATGCGTCCGACCCTGAGATCCGCCGCCGCGCAGGGCTGCTCGGCGCCACCGGCGCGATGGGTATGTCATTCGGCGGCACCGAGACCTACGCCCAGACCATCGGCCTGACTCAGGGCACGACGCGCGACGAAACCTATTGGTGGGGCATGTTGGGCCTGGCGATCAAGGGCGGCGCGTGGATCGGCCTGGCGGGAACCTATCTCGGAATGGCCGCCGGCGACCGGGACTATAGCCCGCTCGAACTGCTCGGCCTTACCGGCGCGATGACCGCCCTGTGGCATCTCGGCGTCGAGACCATCAACCGCCCCCACGAGCCGCCCGACCGCATGCCCCGGTGGTACTTCTCTGGCGGGCCGGCGCACTCGCCGCCGCGGCCGGAGGTCTGGGCCGGCCAGTGGTTCGCGCTGCTGGGGCTGCTGACCTATGCCATGCTCAAGGGCGATCGCGCGGCGGCGATTACCGGCGCCTATGGCATCCTTGGCGGCGCCGCCGGCTTCAGCGGCTCGCAGGCGATTCAAGCCTGGCTGCATAAGAAGAGCTTCGTGCGCGGCGACGGCCTCTGGCGATACCTGGACGTTTGGAAGGTCATGGAGACTACCTATGGCGCCATCGCCGGCGCCTACCTCGGCGCGGGCATGATGATGGCGGAGTCGGTGGTCAGTCCCCTGGCGCCGCGCAAGCCGGCGCCGCTTTGGCAAGCCATGCTCGGCCGCGCCGCGGGAGGCTTCGCCGTCATCTCGCACCTGCTCGACCGCCCCTGGACCGGCCCGGCGATGGACCAGATGATCATCGCCAACGCCGCCATGGCCAATGCCTTCGGCTGCGAGGTGTCCGCATGGAGCGAGACCCTGCCGCTGGTGCACTGGTACACCACCAAGAACGCCATCGAGTACTTCCATACCGAGGCCGACCTCGATGCGATCGTGCCGGCGGTCAAGTGCTGGTCCGGCGCGTGGGCAGGCGTCCTGAGTGCGCTGTCGCCGGTCCTGGCGCACCTCGAGCGCAATGGCAGCCGAGTGGCGGCGGCGGTGGGGCTGCTGCTGGCTGCGTGGGGCCAGACCAAGCTGTCGCACGTCAAGATGCTAGTGGATCGGCAGATGTTTGACATCGAGCACGGCAAGCTCAAGCCCACGCCCGTGACCGAGATCGTAAAGCGCGTCTATAACGGCTCGAAGAAGCGCCACTCCGGCCAGTTCGGAACCGAGGCGGCGTTCACCGTCGCCGCCGTGCTGCTGACGGGGCTGGTCGCATACGCGCTGCGGAAGCGGGCGTAGGGAGCAGGCCGCGCGGGGCGCCCGCGAAGCGGGCCCGATCGCGCCCGATGGATTCATCTGGCGAATATGAAGCCGCCGATAAACGCTGATTGACGCCCAACATTGCCATCCTGTAGGGCGCGCGTTGACACGTGGCTACGCGAAGCCGCCATGGCAGCCCTTTGGGCCTATTGAGGCTCGCATATTACCTTGGGCGCCCGAACCGCGCCTTTCGTGCTCAAATATGGCGCGTGAGCGTCCAACCTATTCTGCGAGCCTCAATAGTGCTGTCTTGTAAGATTGCTGTTACCTGGCCGATCACCCTCACCCCGCCTCTCCCTTGAAGGGAGAGGGGTCGGACCAAGTTCGTCCTCTCCCTGCCAGGGCAACTTCGCCCGCCGACGCCTTCGTCCGCCGGAGCGGAACTGCGTCGTCCGCCAAGGCGGACGCGCAGCCGAGACGGCTGCGTTACCGATCGTGCGGTAGGGCAGGCGTCTCGCCTGCCGTACGATGCTCGCGAAGGCGGGAGAGGACGGCTAAGCTCCGACGCAGTCGGAGCCGCCGTGGCGGCCTTCAGGTGGCTAGGTGGCTCCGCCACCGCCACG
>Ga0315280_10009315_pt1 | contig 12633 bp, 8 predicted proteins | sample YL17G06_40_MG_FD_203697 | JGI IMG/M metagenome (GOLD analysis project Ga0315280, IMG submission 203697) | Sediment microbial communities from Yellowstone Lake, YNP, Wyoming, USA - YL17G06_40 | ecosystem: Environmental > Aquatic > Freshwater > Lake > Sediment | place: USA: Wyoming | collected... | reverse complement strand
GGCGAGCAGAACGAGGCCCAGGCCGATGCCCGCGACGTACGGGTTCCAGTAAGGGGCAGGCGCGGCATGAGCCGCCGCCCTCTCTCGATCTGCGACGAGCGTGTCGCCCGCCTGAAACGTGTCTGTGACCATCGCATGGACCTCCAATCACCACGCTCCACGCGGCCAGTGACTGGCCTGGCCGGCGACCACGAACACGAACCGCAGCAGCAGGCCGCCGGCCATCACGAACAGCGGGGCCAGCGGCGTATGTACAATCCGGTGCGTAACGGCCAGCGACTGGATCGCGAGCGGAAAGACGATGCCGAGGCCGACGACGCCGACCCAGAAGACCGCGGTGAACGGACCGCCGAGTACCAGCCGCGCGGCGTCCGCGTGGGCCTGCGATGCGCTGAGCAGGCCGACGAGGAACAACAGGATCGTGAACAGTTCGAGGCCGAGGAACACGTTGTCGGTCTTTGCCAGCAGCACCCGCTCAACCGGGTCGCGCGCAACCAGGTGGGTGAACGCGGCGGCCGACGACAGGCCCGACAGCAGGAACAGCGGGCCAAGCAGCGCGCTGCTCCAGAAGGGACGCGCACCCAGGCCGCTGAGCAACACGCCCGTGTAGATGCCCAGCGCGATGCCGAGCACGATGTTCGCGGCCGCGATCCACCAGATCGCGGTGCGGCTGGCACCCACGCGATCCGAGAGGGCGGCGACCCGGCCGAGGCCGGATCCGACGGCTCGAACAATCCGCCCGAAGCCGGATCCCGCGGGGACGTATCGTCCCGCAACAGCCAGGTCGCGCAGCAGCCCTGGCGGCCGCACGACCCATGCGGCTGCGAGGGCGGGGTACACGAGGATCAGGATCCACGCGCCCCACGACATCGGCGAGGTCACGCGAAACGTCGTGTAAAGCCGCCAGACGTACCGCTTGTGTTCGAGATCGAGGAACAGCGCGAGCATTCCGAGGCTGAGAAGCGCGAAGCTCAGGCTGGGCAGCACGCCGCAAACACAGTTGCGCTCCCGGTGCCGCCCGAAGTAGAGCACCACGCCGGCAATGATCATCATGCCGGCGACCCAGCCGCCCAGGAACAGGTAGAGGGGGATCTGCCAGCCCCAGACGTGCAGAAGCGGATCGACGAGCGGGTTATGACGGGTGACAACGAGTTCAGGCATTGGCGCGCAATCCGGCCGAGCCGAATCCCGGGGTCAGGCGTGAAAAAAACGACGCTTTCAGACCTGACCCCAATAGTCGTGAACGTCAGTCCAGGTAGTGAATTCGCGGCCCTGTCCCGGCCGCGACGTTCAACGCGTGATGCGCGCGCGAGTCCAGCAGGCGACTCACCTCGCTGTTCGGATCATCGAGGTCGCCGAAGGTCATGCACCGCGTCGGGCACACCGACACGCACGCCGGGTCCAGCCCTTCCTTCAGGCGGTGGACGCAGAACGTGCACTTGTCCGCGTACCCATCCGGGTGCACGAACCGCGCATCGTAGGGACACGACGCCAGGCACGCCTTGCACCCGATGCACTTCCCCGCCGTCACCAGCACCAGCCGCCCCGGCGTTTCCACGTGGCTGGCGCCCGTCGGACAGCACGACACGCAAGGCGGAATGTCACAGTGATTGCACCGCTCGCTGCGGATCTCCAGGTGCGGCGTCGGGAATGCCCCCGAGGTCTGATACGCGACCCAATCGCGATTGAAGCCCTCGGGCACCTGGTTCTCGGTCTTGCAGGCGACGACGCAGTCCATGCACCCAACGCATCTGCGCGTGTCGATGGCCATTCCGTATCGCGCCATCCCCCTACGCCTCCGCCTCGATGGTCACGAAATTCACGTTCATGCCGGTGCCGCCCATCAGCGGATCGGTGGCCACGCGCGTGACCAGCTGCGCGTCGGACGCGCCCTTGCCCAGCGCACGCGTGAGCATGCGCGAGGTGTGGCCGAAGCCGTGAACCATGTAGACGCAGTCCGGCCGGATGCGCTCGGTTGGTTTCACCTTCACGCGGTTGCTCACCACCCCGTCCTGGTTCTTGAGGCGCACGTAGTCGCCGGTGGCCACCCCCAGGCGCGCCGCCACCTCGGCGTGAATCCACACTTCGTTTTCGGCCATCATGTCGTGCAGAATCGGGTTCGTCTGCGTGCGGCTGAACGTGTGGACGGGCGCCCGCCCGAAGATCAGCCGGAACCAGCCTTCCGGCGGCCGAATCGGCGCGGTGTACTTCGGCACCGGGTCGAAGCCCGCCTCGCGCAACTGCGTCGAGTAGAATTCGATCTTCCCCGACGGCGTCGCAAACGCCGGCGCGAGGCCCTCCTCGTAGAACACCGGCCGCTTCGCACCACGGATCACGCCGGTCTGCTTCAGTTGCGTGAAACTGATACCGGCGCCCTTCAGCCGCGTCTCCAGGTACTGCTCGATCGTCTCCCAGGGATAGAACGCGCCAAGCCCGAGCTTGCGGGCGAGGGTGCGCGCGATCCACCAGTTCGGCTTCTGATCGTGCGGCGCGCGCACGACCGGCTGGCGCAGCGCCACGAACGGCTCACGGAACCACTCGACGTCCAGCTCGTCGTACCGCTCCAGGTAGGTCGTCTCCGGCAGCACCACGTCGGCCCAACCGGCGATCCCGCTCGGGATGACGTCGACGACGACCAGCAGATCCAGTGCCTGGATCGCGCGAATCGTTTCGGCCTGGTTCGGCAGCGCCTGAATCAGATTGGTGGCATAGACGACCCAGCCCTTCACCGGATACGGCTGTCCGGTGATCGTCGCGTCCCGGATCGCGGTGGTGAGCGTTTCACTGGCGTACGGGTACTTCGACTTCGGATTGACGTCGCCGCGCGCCGGCTTCGGATACGGCGGGTACGGATAGCCGGGAACCTCCATCGGCGTCGCCGTCCAGAATCCGCCGCGACGTCCCCAGCTGCCCATCAACGCGTTCAGCAGCGCGATCGCCCGGCTCCGCTGGCTGTCGTCGCCGTACCAGGCGGTGTGACGTCCCGGATGGATCAACGTCGCCGGACGGTACCGCGCCATCTCGCGCGCGGTTTCGCGAATCACCTGCGGGTCGATGCCGGTTTCGGGGTAGGCCCACTCGGGTGTGCACGCCGCAATCTCCGCCTTGAACGCGTCGAAGCCGAACCCGTGCGCCTCGACGTACGCCTTGTCGTACAGCCCCTCGTCGACGATCACGTTCATCCACGCGAGCAGCAGCGCCAGGTCGGTACCGGGGCGGATCGGCAAGTAGTACTTCGCCTTGCTCGCCGCAACCGAGAAGCGGGGATCGACAACGATGATGGACGCGCCGGCGCCAACGGCCTCGGCGAACTCCTGCACCTGCGTGTTGTGCATGTTCTCGCCCAGGTGCGAGCCGATGAGCACCAGGCAGCGGGCGTTGCGGATATCGGTGCGCTCCGGCGAACCGACGTCCTCGCCGAAGGTCAGCGTGAAGCCGACGTCGCGCGGCCCGCGACACTGGCCGAAGGACGGGGCCGCAAGGTTGGGCGTGCCGAACGCCTTCATGGTGTGCCGGATGAAGGTGCCGCCGATGCCGTGCGAATAGACGCCGACCGCTTCAGGACCGTACTCCGCCTTGATCGTCTGCAGCCGGTTCGCAACGTAGTTCAGCGCCTCGTCCCAGGTGACCTGCGTCCATTCCTCCTGGCCGCGCTTCTGGCGTCTCAGCAGCGGATACTTCAGGCGGTCGGGGTCGAAATGGGCGCCCACGCCGCCGGTGCCGCGCGGGCAGAGGCGGCCACGGCTGAGCGGGTCGTCCGGATTCCCTTCGATCTTCCACAACCGGCCGTCCGTCACGGTCGCGATCGCGCCGCACTTCCAGAAACACATGTCGCAGAAGGTCGGCACGCGCCGGATTCCCCTCTCGGCCGGCGCCCCGGTCAGGATCGGCCCGGCGATCTGCCCGGTCGCGGCTCCGGCGGCCGCCAGGCCGGCGGTGGCGCCGGAGATCTTCAGGAAGCGGCGTCTGGAAAGGGGGAACATCGTGTAAGTCCTTGCTCCACAGCGACTTCAGCGGTCCGGCGCGCCGGCCTGAATGCCGAGATTGTGAAAGATTGCACAATCGCCGGCGCGGCGACGGAGGGCTCTTTCCAGGGATTCACGGGCCGCAACATCGGTTACGGGGGAATTAGCACGATTGTAGCATCGGGTCGGCCGTTGCGCGGTCACCGCCTCCTACGTCCGCTTCGTCTTCGTCGTCGTCGTCGCCGGCCGGCTGGTGTACTTCACGATCTCGAACCATAGCAGGCTGAGGAACGCCGCACCCGCGCACAGCAGGATGTCACGCGCGTCCAGACGCGAGAAGCGGAACAGGTTCGTGAGAAACGGCACGTAGAGCACGAGAGCAAGGACGCCGAGCGCGAGGCCCGACACCCACCAGAGCGCCGCGTTCCAGCGGCCGAGCGTGGAAAAGACGATTCCCGACCATGTCCGGTTGCCGAAGATCAGCCCGACGTTGGCGAACACCAGCGTCGTGAACGCGAGCGCCCGCGCGGTCGTTTCCGCCTGGCCGCGCGCAAGGGCGAGGCCGAACACCAGCATCTCGACGATGAGCACGCTCGCGCCCTGGAGCAGGCCGACGGCGATCATCCGGCGCCCGAGCAGCGGCCGATCCGGGTCACGAGGCGGCCGCCGCATGACGTCCTTCTCTTCGGGCTCCACCTCGAAAACGACCGAGCAGGCGGGATCGATGATCAGTTCCAGGAAGACGATGTGCACCGGGAGCAGGACGAGCGGCCAGCGCAGGATGACCGGCAGCAGCGACAACCCGGCGATCGGCACGTGGATCGCGAAGATGTAGGTCATCGCCTTCTTGAGATTGTCGAAGATGCGGCGCCCGAGGCGGACGGCCTTGACGATCGACGAGAAGTCATCGTCGAGAAGCACGAGCGAGGAGGATTCGCGCGCGACGTCACTCCCCCGCCCGCCCATGGCGATGCCGATGTGCGCCGCCTTGAGCGCCGGCGCGTCGTTGACGCCGTCGCCGGTCATCGCGACGATCTCGCCGTTCGCCTTCAGCGCGGTGACGATCCGCAGCTTCTGTTCGGGCACGACTCGGGCGCAGATGTTCACCGTCGCGATGCGTCGCCGCAGATCCTCGTCGTCGATCGCGTCCAGCTCGGCGCCGGTGATGTACTCGTGGCGCGGCTCGAGGCCAATCTGCGCGGCGATGTTCTCCGCGGTCCCCGGGTAATCGCCCGTGATCATGACCACGCGGATGCCGGCGTCGTAGCATTCGCGGATGGCCGCCGGAACGGCGGGACGAATCGGGTCGGCCAGGCCGAAGAGGCCCAGGAATTCAAACGTGTAGTCGTGCTGCTCGGGCGGAAGCGGCCTCTGCGGACGGAACCTGGCACGCGCGACGGCAATCAGCCGCAGCCCTTCGCTCGCCATCGTGGCAACCGGCTCATCGAGTGCCTGGACGCGCGCCTCGCTCAGGTGGCACAGATCGACGATCGCTTCCGGCGCGCCCTTCGCCGCGATGACGTAATCAGCGCCGTCCGGCGACTTCCACACCTGCGACATCGCCAGCAGCGAAGGCGACAGCGGGTACTCGCGTACCAGCGTCCAGTCGCCGTGCAGGTGCTCCGTCTGCGCCAGATCGCGGAACCCGAGGTGGCGGAACGCCTGTTCCATCGGATCGAACGGTTCCGGGCGGCTGCCGAGAATGCCGAATTCGACCACCTCGTGGAACGCCTCGGGCAGCCCGGGCGGCCGGTTCGGCGCGCGCGTGTCGAGATAGCGGCCGTTTGCGAAGATCTTGGCCACCGACATGCGGTTCTGCGTCAGCGTGCCGGTCTTGTCGACGCAGAGGACCGTCGCCGCGCCCAGCGTCTCGACCGCGGCGGTCCGGCGTGTCAGCACCTGGCTCTTCGACAATCGCCAGGCGCCGAGCGCCAGGAAAATGGTGAGAACGACGGGAAACTCTTCGGGCAGGATGGCCATCGCCATCGTGATGCCGGCCAGGATCCCGTTCAGCCAGTTGCGATTGGTCAGGCCGTAGATGACGATGACGGCCGCGCAGAGCCCGACGCCGACGATAGCCAGGGTACGCACGATGTGACGGGTCTCACGCTCGAGCATCGTCTGCTCGGGGGTGATCGTCTGCAGCGCCCGGCCAATCTTCCCGAGCTCGGTGCGCATGCCCGTCGCCTGCACCCGGGCGATGCCCTGGCCCGTTACGACCAGCGTTCCGGAGTACACGAACGGCAGCTCGTCGCCCCCCGGCCGGTCGAACGGCTTGACGCCATCCCACGACAGCTTGCGCACCGCCACCGATTCGCCGGTCAGCAGCGATTCGTCGGCTGAAAGGTTCACGCAATCGAGCACGACCGCGTCGGCCGGCACGCGATCGCCCTCGTTGAGCAGCACGATGTCGCCAACGACGACGTCGCGACCGGAGATGCGCCGGCGCTCTCCTCCCCGGATGACCAGTGCGCGGGGACTCGAGAGGTCGCGCAACGCTTCCAGCGCGCGCTCCGTCTTGCGCGTCTGGTACAGCGTGATGCCCATCACCACGATGACGAACGCGAGCAGGAACAGCGCTTCTTCGAGATCGCCGAGCAGCAGGTAGATGCCGCCGCTGACGATGAGCAGCAGGAACATCGGCTCGCGGACGACATCGAGCGCGATCTCGAAGAGGGTCCGCTGCCGGCTGGTGGGCAAATCGTTGTAGCCGTCAACGCGCAGCCGTTCGGCCACTTCGTCGTCGGTCAGCCCGACGAGGGTACTGGTGTCGAAGTCTTGAACCATCAGCAGCGCGTGGTCGGTTGGTCGAACACGAACCTAGGATAGCAGAGGGAGTGCGGACGCAGGCGTGCGACCGAATCTCAAGATGGACGAGCCGCGGTGTCACGACACCTGATCGAGCCCGCTGTCAAGGGCGGGCTCATAGGTGCAGAACGGTTCGGCCTCCATGTAGTCGCCGGTTTCCGAATACGCGCGCGCCCGGCAGCCCGCGCAGATGGCCTGGTAGCGGCACACGCCGCACTTGCCGAGGAACTCGCCCGGATCGCGCAGCCGGCCGAAGACGGGCGACCCCGACCAGATGTCGGCGAACGGCTGGTGGCGGACGCTGCCCGCGCTGACCGGCAGGTACCCGCAGGGGTACACCTCGCCGATGTTCGAAATGAAGCAGACCGCGGTGCCCGCCAGGCACCCGCGCGTCATCGTCGAGAGTGGCCGGCCGCCCGCCGGATCCGGCGCGGCCTTCAACTGCGTCCCATGCGCGATGAACGGCGTGCTGCGATCTCCCTGCTTCCGCTCGCCGACGATCCGCTGCGCGCGCACCCGAAAGTAGTGCGGAGCACACGTGGCCTTCAGATCGATCCCACAGGTCTTCGACTGGTCGTAGAACCAGTGCAGCACGCGCTCGTACTCGTCGGCCGGCAGCATCTCGCGATCCGCAATCGCGACACCGCAGCCCACCGGTACGAGCATGAAGATGTGCAGCGCATCGGCCCCGACCGACAGGGCGAGATCGAGCATGCGCGGCAGCTCCGCCACGTTGTGCCGCGCGATCGTCGAGTTGATCTGGATCGAGATGCCCTCGCCGCGCAGGTGGCGCAGCCCCTCGAGCGCGCGGGCGTGGGAACCGGGCAGACGGCGGAAGGTGTCGTGGGTTTGCGCGACCGCACCATCCAGGCTGACGGCCACGCGCGAGAATCCGGTCGCCCGGATGCGTTGCGCGATCGCACGGTCCACCAGGGTGCCGTTGGTGGCCAGCGCCATGCGGAACCCGCGGTCGCGCCCGTGGGCCGCGAGGTCGAAGATGTCGGACCGATACAGCGGTTCGCCACCCGAAAGAATCAGCACCGGCCTGGTCACCTCGGCCAGCTGATCGATCAGGTGCATCCCTTCTGCGGTCGTCAGCTCCGCCCGTGATCGTTCGGCTTCCGGAATCGCCCGGCAGTGCTGGCACCGCAGGTTGCAGGCCTTGGTCGTTTCCCAGAAGACGATGCGCAGCGGCGGAACCCGCGCGGCACCGGACGGCGCCCGGCCGCCAGCGTGCGGATTGGGGGTACTCATGGACCTCTCCGGGGATCGGACGCGATCCCCGCCCGATCTTGCCTCCACAGATTCACGCAGAACGTGCCGATCCGCAGATTCACGCAGATTCACGCAGGTTACCTGCCAATCCGCGTGAATTCGTGTGAATCCGTGGGCCGTCACGGTCTGCGCCGACCTGCGGAACACGTTTCAGTTGGACTTCTGGCTCGCGGCGGTGTTCAGGACCATCAGCCAGTCAATTGGACTGGACACCTTGTCCTTGCCGAACCTTACCGCCTCGTTTACCTGCGAGAACGCCGCATACGTCATCTCGCGTGTGTTCTCGTCGAGGACCGTGCGCACGTACGTGGCGTTCTCCGGGCGGATGAATCGGCCCGACTGATAGTCCGTGACGTATTTCGCCGCCACGGTCTCCGGATGCGCGCGCGTGTAGATGGCGAGGCACTCCGGCGTCCGGAACTTCAGCACGACGCCCTGATGCGTGATCACTTCGCCGGCGAACTTCACGTCCCTGATCTGCTTCTTGCACGTCTCGCAGACGTCGCCTGCAACCACCGGCACAGGCGCGAACGAGGAGCACGCGCACATCACCAGCGCCAGGGCAACGATCGCCGCGGTTTTCATGAGGCCCTCCTGCGCAGGGCTCCCCGCGGGTACCAATTTTGACCTCGACGCCGCACCGCTCCCGCGGGCGCCCCGAAGAAACAGCCGCCTGTCAGCGAATCTCCGGCTGACGCGCAAAGCTTAGCATCTTTTGGAGCATCGGTGCCCCGCTCCGCTCCCCCGCGTGCGCGAACAACGTGGGGCGCAAAGCGAGTGCCACGCGATTCCCTGAGGGATTTTGACGGTCTGCGGAAGACGGGCCGATGGATGACGGTTTCCCGGCATTGCACAGCGGGTGAGGCGGCACGACCACTCTACCTGCCCTACCGGCCTTACGGGCCTTACCTGCCCTACCTGTCCCACCTGTCCTATCTGTCGAAGTGTCAGCCGAGGTGCGCGCCGGCCATGCCGCCGCGAGCGGCCAGGCGCGCCGCGTCCACACGCCGCGCCCGCAGCATCTCGTAGGCCAGCCAGCAGAGCGCCAAGCCCGCTACGACGCCGAGCGGAAACAGGAGAAACACGAAGATCCCCGTGTACGGGTTCCCGCCTCCTCCGCCACCAACGAGCAACGCGAGCAGCGCAAGGACGAACAGCACGCTGTCGAAGATCAGCAGGAAACCGGCCACGCCGACGACCACCCAGAACCCGTTGGCGACGCGTCGCGAAACGTGAACGGTAAACACGAGTCCTCCTGCGGGCACCGCGCCTGTTCAGCTCGTGGTAGACGTGCAACCGTTCACGCGTCCCATGCGGGACATGCTGAACAGTCACTGAATGTCGGCGGATTGAGTTGCTCGTGGCAATCCTGATGCCGCGAGGATTCTCGAAGATTCAGGGACGATCCGCCTTGGCGCCGGCGGGAATCCGACGGCCCCACAGATGAGATGGTGCCTGGTGCTGAGTGCCGGGTTCAACCACCCTGCACCTCAGCACAAAGCACCGCACTCAGCACCCAGCACGAAGCACAAAGCACCCGTCAGAACAGGTACAGCAGTCGCGCCCAGAACGAGTTGGCCCTGTAGGGCCGGAACCCGTACCCGAGGAGGATGATGCCGGGGATGGCCGGCTTGTCCTCGATCTGCGACCCGAGCGCGAAGTCATCGACCGTGTAGCGGTCGTACCAATACATCAGGCCGGCCGCCAGGTTCCTGCGCAAGAAATACCGGATGTCGATCGTCGCCGTGTGCCAGCGATTGATCACAGGCGGCAACTGGGTGGGCGTCGACAGGACGCCGGGCGTCGGAATGCCGTACGTATAGGGAGACTCCGCCCGGTTGTAGTCGTAGGTGAAGCGAACCGCCGTCTTCGGGAACAGGTGCGCGAGCTCGAGGTTCGCCGCGACGTAGCGCACCTTCTCGTCTTCCGACAGTGTCCAGTCGCGCCGGGGATCGAGTTGCTGGCCGCTGAGGGGGACTGTCCCCCCGGTGCTGACCTGCCGCGACTGCTGCGAGGTCTTGTAGAGCTGGTAGCCGAACCCTCCGCCCACCGTGACCGCGTCGCTCGGCGTGGCATCGAGAAACACCGCATACCCCTGGCTGTTGCGATCCTGCAGGCCGAAGGTGTCCTGCGTCCCGTACTGCTGGTCCGGGAACGTGTCCTTGGTCGCCGTGATCGAGCCCGACACTGCCAGGTTCGCGACCGGCATGACCTGCAGCATTGCGGTGACCCGGTTGCGGTCCCGGTCGGCGATGTCGAACCTCCGGAGGCCGGGGTACTCTCCGGCATCGAGGAGGACCTCTTCGTCGTACTCCGACCCGCGGCGCCGCGCGTGTTCGAACACGCCGTGGAGGGAGACGATGCCCGTGCTCGCGGAATCAACCGAGGCGAACACGGCGTTGTCGGTGGTGATGCCGAACACGCGCTCGGTGCGGTTGTCGCGATTCAGCCGGTAGCCGCCGCTGATTGAAACCGCGCGGAACCTGGTCAGCGTCGCTTCCACGTCGAGCGCGTTGTCGCGGTGGTTGAAGATGCTCCTCGTCTCGACCGGTATCACGTCGTCGACGTCGTTCGACTGGTCGTACTGCACCAGCTGAAACGGCGAGTAGTCCGGCGTCCGGTCGTTGAAATCGTAGAGCCGGTAGCGCGCCGTGATGCCCAGCATTGTCGCCGGCCGCGTGGTGAACACGATGTTGGTGGCGATGCGTCGCGCATCGGTCTGCGCGGACGTGCGCGGCAGCGACGGCGTGGCAATCGCGGTGTTGATGGTGGCAGGCAGCAGCGTCTGGTCCTGCCGCCACGTCCCGACCGCGAGGCTGGCGGTCAGCCGGCTGTGTCCCGCCAGCCGGATCGCCCCGGCCCCCGTCACCGTGTGCGAGGTGCTGCCCGGCCACAGCGCCGTCCGGCCGCGCGAGCTTCCCGCCGTGGGGCTGTCGATCGCGCGCGACGGGTTGTCGATCGTCAGCGAATCCTGGTGGTCGGTGAACCACGACCCGTCGTAATTCACGCGCAACATCCCCCGGCTGTTGTTCCATTCCGCGCCCGCCGCCAGGTCCGTCGTCCGGGTGTCAACCGGCGCGGCGACTTCAACCGTCTGGCCGAACCCGAATGACATCCCCCACGGCTCGTCGCCGTTCTTGCGCGCGCTCGACAGGTTCACGTTCACATCGAGGTTCGGGGTGGGCGTGTAGAGCAGGTTGAGGGTGAGCGTGTCCCGCCTCGACCTCGTGTCGAACGCGTTGGCGAGCGCCTGGGCCGTGTAGAGCGGGATGAGCGACGAAGACGCGGCCTGCACGGCGGTCGCAAGGCCGGCAGGCAGCGTCTGGACGGACGTGCCGGCGCCGGAGTACGCGGACCGCGTGTTGATGCTCCAGAAGGTCGGGACCTGGTTCCATTCCCCCGAGAAGCGGACTGTGCCGGGCACCTCGAACTGCGCGAAGTAGCGCTGATCACGGTAGCCGACGTTGTCGACGGCAACGGCGACCAGGCTGGTGCCGTTGTCCTTGTCCAGGCGCAGGCGATCGAGGAACGGGCCGGTCCGCGGGTCGCGGAACCGCTCGAACCGCGCTTGATCGCCCGTCGTGTCGGTGACGCGGACGCCGCCATCCAGCCAGTTGGCGAGCGTGATGTGCCACGGCGTGGCCGTGGCGGTCTGGTCGGCCGGCTGCTGGCCGGCCGCCTGTTGTGCTCCTGCCACCGGGGCCCAGCCGGCGAGGAGCGCGGCCACGAAGAGAACGGTTCTCGTGCGCATCTCGTCCTCCTTCCGGCTAACGCAGGAAATAGTTGCCCGACGGGTGGTTGGACCCGTGAATGTTCTGGTGGCAGTTCACACAGCCGCGGTTGACCAACCGGTTCTGGCTGCTGGTACCGAGCACGCTGCGGTCGTACAGCGTCGAGGGGTGGCGCGTCGAAACGTGGCACCGCTGGCACAGCATGGGCGGCTTCGCCACGAGCATCCGATCGTTGGACGAGCCGTGCGGATCGTGGCACGTGGTGCATCGCTCGCGCGTCGGGGCGTGCTCCCACAGGAACGGTCCCCGCTGCGCGGCGTGGCAGCTCGTGCAGCTTTCCGGGATCGAGTTGCCGGCGCGCAGCAGCCGCACGTTGGTTGACCCGTGCGGGTTGTGGCACGACGCGCATCCCATCTTCCCTTCGCGCAGCGGCATGTGCGCCACGCGCCGGACCTTGAGCGCCTCGGTGCGGTGGCACTGCATGCACGTGTCGACGTCGTTGGCCGCTTTCAGCTGGGACGTCGGCGACTTGAAGCTGTGGACGCTGTGGCAGGTGGTGCAACTCAGGTTGTGACGATCGTGCATGCTGCCAACCCATTCCACGTGCGTTCCGCGGCTGTGGCACGTGTCGCACGTCTCATTGACCTGCGCGGGAGACATCGCGGTGAACGTCTTGATCTTCGTCCTGTCCCCCCCGGCATCGACGTGCGCCTTGCCGGGACCGTGGCACGATTCGCACCCGTGTTGCGCGGCCGGCGCCCGCGCGTTCTGCGCGCGACCGTGCTCGGTGGCCTTGTAGACCTTCTCCTTGTCCGAGTGGCACGTCAGACACGTGTCCTGCCCGACGTAGCCGG
>Ga0315280_10009313_pt1 | contig 12635 bp, 12 predicted proteins | sample YL17G06_40_MG_FD_203697 | JGI IMG/M metagenome (GOLD analysis project Ga0315280, IMG submission 203697) | Sediment microbial communities from Yellowstone Lake, YNP, Wyoming, USA - YL17G06_40 | ecosystem: Environmental > Aquatic > Freshwater > Lake > Sediment | place: USA: Wyoming | collected... | reverse complement strand
CAAAATGTAGTGCCTGAACCTGAGGAAACTTATATTGTGGCAGATACGAAATGTGCCGATTTGGCGTTACGCGAAGTAAGTATGGCAGCTGAAGCCGAAGTTCAAGCCGTTACTTGTCTTGGGGTAGTTCCTATTGAAACAATCGATAGGTTCATCGAAGAATGCCAGAAAAATAAAATTGATTCAATGCTCGATATGATGAATGTGGAGGATCCGGTTAGTGTTTTAAAAGAATTAAAAAAACCTCCCGATATCGTTGTTTTACATCGGGGTGTAGACGAAACAGAGTTTTCAAAAGAAAAACAGATTCCTTTTTATCAAATAAACCAAATTAAAGATAATTTTGATGCCTTTGTCTCTATAGCTGGAGGAGATACCATTGATGAAGTTCAGCGTGCGATACTAAATGGCGCCGATATTATAGTAGTCTGGAAAGCTTTTTATCAAAGCACAGCCGAAACAGCCAAATTAGCAAAAGAGTTCCTCAAGGAAATTAGGTAGGCTTAATGAGTATAGATAAACTTAATCTACTATCGATTCAACAAATTTTGATTATTGTGCTATTGGCATTAAGAGGTAGATGGTATTTTTGTTTTCTCCTTTTATTAATATTGGATTTCTGGTTCCTTTGATACTGATCGTTAGTTTATCACCTAATATTTTTAAAGCATCTAAAAAATATTCTTTATTAACTACTATATTCTGGGGAGTTCCAGTTAACGGAAATTGCAGACGCTTACTATCAACTGGATCCTGGAAACGTTCAACTTCGTCTCTACTTATATTGGACTGATATCTCTCTGGTTTTGGTATCATAGATTCATAAGAACTTAAAGGACTGTTTCTTAAACAACTAATTTTTAAACCGTCTTGAAAAGCTATTTCTTTTTTCGAGATTGAAAATGATACCCATCCCGACTGAAGGTGACTAATAAAAGCTGGTGATTGATCCAAAGCGATAAAAAAGTCACATTTACCCTCTGAATTTTTGACAGCATTGGGGAAGGATATTACAGCGAGGCGAAAGGTATCACTTACTATTACCTCAAAATCACAATTTTCTTTAATCAAAAAACAAAGCCCTCGTAATTGTGGATGTTTACATTTTTCTGCAATAAACAAAATCTTATTTATTGCTTCACCAACATTAGTTCCGGCAAGAGAAATTGAAAATTCTAAAGGCTTGTTTTTAAAAAACATATCTCTTTAATTTGAGAACGTTTTTATTCTTTCTTTTTTCTTGCTTCAGTTAAAGATTTCAATCCTTCCAAGATTTCTATCGGTAGAGCAAATATCACTGTTTTTGAGGGGTCGGGCTGGAGTTTTTCTATTGTTCCCAGCGTCCTTAAAGACAAACCGCCGGGAATTGCGCCCAAGATTTCAGCTGCTTTTTGTAAGTTTTCGGCAGCTTTTACTTCTCCCTCGGCCTTAATAATTATTGCTCTTTTTTCTCTTTCGGTTTCTGCTTGGGCAGCCATTGCTCTTTTCATAGCAGCAGGGAGTTCTATGTCCTGCATTTTAATTGCTGTAACATCAATCCCCCAAGGAGCAGTTTCCATATCAACAACCTTCTTAATATCAGAAGCTATTTTTTCTCTTTCAGTTAGTAAAGTATCGAGTTCCACTCCGCCAATAATGTCTCTTAAAGCAGCCAAAGCATACTGAGAAACAGCATAAGAATAATTCTCCACTTTTAAGACGGCATCTTCCGCCCTCTCAACCTTAAAATAGACAACTGCATTTATCCCCACCGGAACATTATCTTTTGTTATTGCTTCTTGACGAGGAATATCAACTGTAGTAATTCTTATATCAACTTTAATTATTCTTTGAATTCCAATTAGAATCCATCTTAACCCTGGTGTATAAGTTCCAGTATATTTTCCTAATGTCAGAACCACCCCTCTTTCATATTGATTAATCACTCGGAGGCCGCCTAACCCAAAAACAACAAAAATGAAAATTAATATCCAATACCACATAATAAATATTCAAGATTCAATTATTATCATTACGACCTTTTATTTTATTATACAATGGAATAGAAGAATAAGTAAAACACCTTAATGGCCAAGAAAGAGAAATTAGAAAAATTAAATCGGGAAATTAGGAACTGTAAAAAATGTCGTTTGTGGAAATTAAGAAAAAATACTGTTCCCGGAGCGGGACCAGTTAATGCCAAGATTATGATCGTTGGCCAGGCGCCAGGAGCTGAGGAGGATAAAATTGGAAGGCCTTTTGTGGGGAGAGCCGGCAAGTTTTTAAACCAACTTTTAAAACTTGCCGAAATTAAGAGAGAAAAAATCTTTCTCACAGCTCCGGTTCATTGTTTCCCACCCAAAAATCGGAAACCCAGCAAGCAAGAAATTAAAGCCTGCCTGCCCTATTTTAAAAAACAAATCGAAATTATAAATCCAGAAAAATTTATTTTATTAGGGGAAATTGCTTTTTCAGTATTTTTCCCGAATAAAAAACTCGGTGATTACCGAGGAAAATTGGTTAAAAAAGATGGTAGAGAATACTTCGTTACTTATCATCCAGCAGCCGGTATAAGATTTCAAAAATTTAGAAAGATTTTAGAGAAGGATTTTAAAAAAATAGGGGAAACCATTAAAGGTTTTTAATCATATAAGTATTTTCCAATTTGTATCCTAATTTACGAAAATAATTTCTTGCTCCGAAGCCGCTTATTACGGCGATTTTGTTTAAATCAAATTCTTTTTTGGCTATTTTTTCTGTTTCTTTAATTATTTTTTTGCCAAAACCTCGGTGTTGAGGAGCTAAATTTTTTTCCGCAACTGGAACAAGTTGACCATAGGTGTGAATCTCGCGGACTATCGCTTTATTCTGAGAAGTGATTCGTAGACGGAGCAAACTATAAAGTTTTGTTCTATTTCTATTTTCAAAGCTTAAAAAGATTTCCTTCCCGCCAGAGGCTTCGTAATCTTGTCTGAAAAGATAAACCTTTTCTTCTGGATTATATTTTTCTTTCACCTCGCGACATCTTATGCAATGGCATCTCCAATTTTCTTTTTTTATTTTCTCGGCTAAAATTTGACGAAGATTAGAAATTTTAGCTCCTCCAACTAAAATTCTTTGGGAAGGAATATCTCTGGTAATTCTCTGAATCCTGACATAATAGGGAATTTTCTTTTTGATTGATTTTATAAAATCTATTAATTGATTGTCAGTGTATGGCTTATATTTCCCAGCTTTCCATAATTTGTAAAGAGGAGCTTCTTTTAAGAGAGCACAGGGATAAATTTTTAAAAGGTCTGGTTGAAAATCGGGATTTGAGAAAAGCTCTTCAAACATTTTTTCATCTTTTTTTAAATTAGACCCTGGCAAATTTGGCATCATCTGATACAAAACCTTAAAACCAGCATCTTTTAAGAGCTTAGTGGCTAAAATTGTTTCTCTTACTCCATGTCCTCTTAAATTTATTTTTAAGACATTGTCATAAATTGATTGAACACCAAGCTCAACCATTGTCATTCCCAATTTCCTCAATTGTTTAATTTCTTGAGTATTAATAAAGTCTGGCCTCGTCTCGATCGATAGCCCAACGATTCTATACTTTGCTTTTTCGTTTTTTTCTTGTGCTTCTTTTAAGTTTTTAGCATTTTTTCCATTGCAAGCATCAAAACATTTTTTGACAAACCAATTTTGATATTTTTTAGGATAAAAGCTCCAGGTTCCCCCAACAATTCTTAACTCAATCTTATCGGTGGGATGGCCTTCGGATTTTAGCATTTCAATTCTTTTTTTGACTTGTAAATAAGGGTCGTAATTTAATTTTTTCGCTCTTTCTACCGCCGGTTCTCCGGAGACATAACTTTTAGGAATACCTTTTTCCATCGGGCAATAAAGACATTTTCCCGGGCAAGGATAGGGCTTTGTTAAAACAGAAACATTAACAATTCCCGAAAGTGAACGAATAGGTCGAGTTCTGAGTAAATCTTCCAATCTTTTCACTGACGGGTGGTGGGTGGGTTGGAGTCTTTTATCTATAACCAATTCGTGATAAGCTTTTAATAGCTCAATATTGCTTGGACAAGGAATCTTATATTTTTTAGCCATTTTCCTTTTGACCATAGCTAAACCAGCCGAGGTTTTGATACGACTTTTTAATAAATCTTCGATTATAATTTCTAAAATATTCATAATTATTCGTAATTCGTAGGGTTATGAAAAAAGAATATGCTGAATATCTCTTAAGGAAGACCAAAGAAGATTATAACTTGATTGCTGAAGATTTTTCAAGAACGCGGTGGAATATTTGGGATGAATTTAATATTTTCAGAAATTACATTAAGGAAGGAGACAGTGTTTTGGATGTCGGTTGCGGAAATGGCAGACTTTTAGAACTATTGGAAGACAAACATATAAATTATTTAGGTATCGATATATCGGAAAAATTAATTGAACTCGCTAAGAAAAAATATCCTCAAAATAATTTTTTAGTTGCTGATAATTTAAATTTACCATTTCCAAACAATAATTTCGATAAGGTTTTTTCTATTGCTGTTTTACATACTATTCCCTCAGAAGAATTAAGAAAAAAAGCATTATTGGAACTCAAAAGAGTTTTAAAACCGGACGGCCTTCTGGTTTTGACTGTTTGGGACATTTGGAGAAAAGATACATTTCTCTTGCTTTTAAAATATTATTTTTCAAAATTAATAGGAAAATCAAAGTTGGACTTCGGGGATGCTTTCATACCCTGGGCCCATAAGACAGAAAGATATTATCATTTCTTCACTAAAAAAGAGTTACAATATTTAGTAGAGAAGAGCGGTTTAAAAATAATAAAAAAAGGCATTGCAAGAAACGAAACAGGTAAAAGATCGAATATTTATTTAATTGCCGAAAAGTCAAGCCCTCATAGCTTAATGGATAAAGCGTGACCCTCCGGAGGTCAAAATCTCCGTTCGAGTCGGAGTGAGGGCACAAATTGTAGACAAAAGAAACTTGACCCCGTTAGAAGTTCCCTATCAAATGTTAGATGTATAAGATTTTTAATAAATGTGGATAACTTGACTTCTAACAAGGTTGACAAGTATTTTTGGTAAATTATCATTAGAATCGAGGGGGTGCGAGATATAATTCTCTAAGGACACAGTTTTTAACAAAGGAGGATAAAGAAGCTTCCTGGTTATGTCCAAACCCAGCAAATTTGATTAAGCCAAGTTTGTTAAGACTGAACCCCCTCACTAAAACCCGTTAGAGAAACCTCTGGCGGTTTTTAGTTTTGCTTAAAATATAGTATAATAAAAGAAGAAACTAATTATTCGTAGGTTATGAGATACAAAATCGCCGTTTCAGGAGCTGCCATAGTTAGTCACTGTTGTAAAGGAATTGAAGAAGTTTCAAAAGAGGTTGGTCGTGAAATTGCCCGTCAAAAATGTGTTCTAGTTACTGGTGCTACTACCGGCGTTCCCTATTTTGCTGCCCAAGGTTGTAAAAAAGTTGGCGGATTTTCTGTTGGTTTTTCTCCTGCTACCTCTGAGGCTGCTCACCTGAAAACCTATAGATTGCCGATCGATCCTTTTGATGTGATGATTTATACAGGCGCTGATTATGTAGGCCGCAATGTAATTATGACAAAGTCAGTCGATGGAGTAATTATTGTTTGTGGGAGAATGGGTACTCTGCATGAATTTGCTACCGCCTTTGAAATTCAAAAACCAATTGGGGTTTTAGAGGGAACGGGGGGGACAGCAGATAAAATAAAAATTATTGCCACCGGTCCTTACCGAGGAGTTAAAAAAATTATTTACGAAAAGGACCCTAAAAAATTAGTTCAAAAATTAATTGAGCAAATTAAAAAAGAAAAAAAGATGAATTCTAAATTATAAAGGTCGGCAAGATAATTAATAATTATTAATTATTATTTATGCCAAACGAAGAACCTCTTCCTGAAGAAGGAAAATTAATCGGCAAAGTCACTCACTACTTTGGGAACATCGGGGTAGCAGTTTTGGAACTCACCGACACCCTGAAAGTCGGCGATACAATTAGAATTGTTGGTGGCGCTACTGATTTTACTCAGACCGTTGAATCAATGGAAATTGAGCACGAAAAAGTCAAAGAGGCTAAAGTGGGTAACTCTGTTGGACTCCAGGTTGGCCAAAAAGTCAGGGAGGATTATAAAGTTTACAAACTCTAAACTTTATTATGGAAATTGATATTATTTGCCAATTACTTTTGGCTACCCTTTTGGGTGCTTTGATTGGCTTAGAAAGAGAATACAAAAAAAAAGGAGCTGGCCTCCAAACTTATAGTTTAGTCTCTCTCGCCACCTGCCTCTTCGCTATAATTTTATTTCAATTCTTAAATTTATTTTCTGGAAAAGATACAATCTTTAATCTCGTCGGACTCATTCAGGCGGTTGCCATTGGTCTTGGTTTTATTGGGGCAGGAGTGATTTTCCGCCACCCATCGGGGATTGTAGGATTGACTACCGCAGCCGGTTTGTGGGTGGCAGGAGCTATCGGAGTAGCTACTGGAGCCAAACTCTATTTTCTGGCAATTTTTACCACTCTCTTGACTCTTTTAATTTTAGCCGGCTTCGGGTTGTTGGAAGAAAAATTACTTGAAAGAGAAAAAAGAAAGCTCGAAAGAAAATAAATTTTTCTTATTTATCTTTTTTATAACAGATTTGGGCACTGAGATTTTTTAGTTTCAGATGCCCTTTTTGATTTAAAGCCTTTAAAATGATAAATTGATTAGATGAATATAAATATATGAAATTTATTGCTGACTTCCATCTGCATTCAAAATATTCTAGGGCCACAAGTCGTGACATGAATTTAGAGAATCTTGAGAAGTGGGCGAGGATTAAGGGAATTAAGGTTTTGGGGACGGGTGACTTTACTCATCCCGAGTGGTTAAAAAATTTAAAAGAAAAATTGGAGCCGGCTGAGCCCGGACTTTTTAAATTTAAAAATTCTAATTCAGGAACTAGGTTTATTTTAACCACTGAAGTTAGTTGTATTTACTCTAAAAAAGGCAAATTAAGGAAGATTCACATTATTATTTTTGCCCCCTCTTTTGAAGTCGTTGAAAAAAATAATGTTCAATTAGGTTGGATTGGAAATTTAAAATCAGATGGCAGACCAATCTTGGGCTTAGATGCCAAAGAATTGGCGAAGATTGTTTTTAATGTTTCGTCAGATTGTTTAGTTGTTCCCGCGCATTTAATGACCCCTTGGTTTTCTTTGTTCGGTTCTAAATCGGGATTTAACTCTCTTGAAGAATGTTTTGACGAGTATTCAAAATATATTTTCGCTGGCGAAACGGGACTCTCAGCTAACCCACTAATGCTTTGGCGAATTCCCGATGGTCGAAAGGTTGCGTTAATTAGTAATTCAGATGCCCATTCGCCTCAAAAAATAGGCAGGGAAGCCAATGTTTTTGATACAGAATTAAGTTTTTCAGCTATTAGCGAAGCAATAAAAACAAAAGATCCCAAAAGATTCTTATACACTATTGAATTTTTTCCCGAAGAAGGAAAATATCATTATGATGGTCACAGAATATGCGGAATTAGTTTGTCACCGGCCGAATCAAAAAAATATAATAATATCTGTCCAAATTGCGGCAGGCCTTTAACTATCGGAGTTTTAAATAGAGTCGAGCAGCTATCTGATAGAGAAGAAGGTTTTAAACCAGAAAATGTCATTCCCTTTAAAAGTCTAGTCCCTTTAACAGAAATAATTGCCGATGCTTTAGGAACACTAGTAGGTACTAAACAAGGTGAAGAAGAATACAAAAATCTAATTGAAAAGTTTGGAAATGAGTTTGAGATTTTAATCGATGTCTCTCGCTCGGAATTGGAAACAGTTACTTTGCCTGAAATTGCTGAAGGTATAATCAGAGTCAGGGAAGGAAAAGTCTATATTGAGCCTGGCTATGATGGAATTTACGGAAAAATTAGAATCTTCTCCAAAGGCGAACAAAAAACTTTATCTAAACAAGGAACTCTTTTTTAATCATGACTATCGGTATACCAAGAGCTTTAGTTTATTGGAAGAGACCTCATTTTTGGGAGACTTTTTTTGAAGAATTAGGTTTTAAAGTTTTACTTTCCCCTTCGACTAATAAAGAAATTGTGGAGATGGGAGTTAAAGTAGCTGACCCCGAAACCTGCTTTTCAAATAAAGTTTATTTTGGTCATTTAATTTGGTTAGACTACAGCCCACCCGCCGTCCCGAAATGCGACTTTATTTTTGTTCCAAGATTAAAGGCAACTGAAGAAAAATTAGAATACTGCCCTAAATTTTTTGGCTTACCCGATTTAGGGAAGATTCTAGTTAAGACTCCAATTTTAACTGAAAACTTTGATGAGAGAAAAGAGAAATTTGAGAAAACCCTTAAAAGATTAGGGGGAAAATTAAATAAAAATAGAGGAGAAATAAAAAAAGCTCAAGAGCTCGCTTTTTTAAAAGAAAAAGAATTTAAGAAAAAAGAAAAGCAAGAATTTTCCCTTAAAATCCAATCTAAAAAGCCAAAAATAGTTTTAATTTCTCACCCCTACAATTTATACGACGATTATGTTAATTTAAGGATGAAAGAAAAATTGGAGAAATTGGGGGCAGAGCCAATATTTGTAGATGAAGTCCCAAATCCTAAATGCGACCGCAGCCCATTTTTAATGGGCTGGGTCGCCCAGCCCTTCTTGAAGGGATGTGGCGAAATCCTAAACAAATCCCAAATTCCAAATCTCAATTGGCCGAAATTTCATTGGGAATTTGGAAACGAAATAATGGAAAAGATTCAGAGGATTTTAAGCTATAATATTGCCGGCGTCATAGAGATTTCTTCTTTTGGTTGCGGTTGTGATGCGGTAATAAAAGAATTTGTAGAAAAAACATTTAAGGAAAATAAAATCCCTTTTCTTTATCTAATGATTGACGAACAAGCTGGCGAAGCCGGCATCCAAACCAGATTAGAAGCATTTATGGACACAATATGAAACCAATAATTACTTTTGCTAGATGGGGGAATTATACCATTGCTTTTAAGACCCTTTTTGAGCAGTTGGGGTTAGAAGTTATTCCTCCAGAAAAAACAACTTCAGAGACCATTGCTGAAGGAGCAAGAATTGCACCAGAAATGTACTGCTTTCCGATGAAGGTAACTCTGGGTAATTATCTGCCGGCTTTAAAAAAGGGAGCGAACACTATTTTTATGGTTCAAAATGTTGGGGGGTCCTGTCGTCAGAGATATTATGGAGTGATTCAAGAGAAAGTTTTAAAAGAAGCAGGTCATGATATTAATTTTTTAGATTTTCGAGCCGCTCCAAAAGATATTTACTCAACGATTAAAAAAATTTCTGGTGCCTCATTATTGCAGATTTTAAGAGCTGGAAGATTCTTTTTCAAAAAACTACATTTAATTGAAAAAATTGAAAAATTGGCCCAGTTTTACCGGCCGAGAGAAATAGAGAAAGGAACTGCTGATAAAATCTTAACCGATAGTCTTTTAAAAATTGAAAAAGCAGATAAAGAAAAAGATTTTTCAAGAATCAAAAAAGAAATTTTAAAAAGATTTTCTGGAATTAAGATTGAGAAAAATAAAGACTTGCCGAGAATTGCCTTGGTTGGAGAAATTTACACTGTCTGCGACCCGACTATCAATTTTGAGGTTGAAAGAAAACTGGGCCTGGAAGGGATTGAAGTTCATCGGGAAATGGATATTACTTATCATTTAAAAAAACTAATTTTCCCCTGGAAAGACTGGATTATCCAAAGAAAAATAAATCCCTATTTACGCTCTACTGTTGGAGGTCATGGCCGAGACGCCATTTACGAAATGCTTCACTATATAGAAGAAGATTTTGATGGTATAATTCATCTTCTACCTATGGCCTGCATGCCTGAGGTTACGATCAGGCCGATTTTGGAGAAACTCCACCAGGAATCAGGGATTCCCTTTTTATCATTGTCATTAGATGAGCAAGTAGCCGAGGCCGGGGTTGATACTCGGCTTGAAGCCTTTGTTGATTTAATCAAAAACTATCATAATCAAAAAAATTCGTATATTCGTAATTCACAGGAAGTATGAAAACTTATTTAGGCATCGATATTGGATCGCTGACCTGTAAACTCGTTTTGGTTAATGAAAAAAATGAGATAATTTTTTCCAGTTATTTTCGAACTGAAGGAAATCCTATCGGAGCTATTCAAAAAGGGTTAAGAGAATTAAAGAAGCAAATTGAAAATCATAACCTCTCAATTGAGATTGCTGGAGTGGGGACAACAGGATCGGGTAGATATTTAGCTGGCGTGATTACCGGAGCCGATTTGATAAAAAATGAGATTACTGCCCATGCAAAAGGAGTACGTTCTTTCGTTCCCGACGCTAAGACAGTGATTGAAATTGGCGGCCAGGATTCAAAAATTATAATTTTAGAAAATGGAGTGGCGGTTGACTTTGCAATGCAGACCGTCTGTGTAAAAGGGAACACGAAAATAACCACTAATCCGAGTTATCTCCAAAAATCTATTAAAGAATTAAAAATTGGTGATAGAGTTTTAGCTCATAACGGAGAATTTAAAGAAGTAGAGTGGGTATTTAAAAGAAATTATCAGGGCGAAATGATAAAATTGGAAATCTCGAATTTAAAAAAGTTAGAAATCACTCCCGAGCATCCCATTTTAGGAATAAAAAGAGAAAATATTAGATGCTACCAAGGTTATTCAAGAAAAAATATCGCTATTTGTAAACCTCCGGAGGAAAGGACGTGCAATAAGCTATGTAAAAAATGGAAAAGCTTTTCTTGGGAGCCTAAATTTATTTTAGCCAAAGAGTTGAGAAAAGGAGATTTTATTGCTACACCTTTACCCCTTAAAATTAATGCACCTCATTTAATAAATTATTCAACAGTCAAAACAAAATCTTGGATCAGGCATCCTTTTAATTTTAAAAAGATAGATAAATTTATTTTTAAATCGGATCTTCTAAGATTATTAGGATATTATTTGGCCGAGGGCAACATTTCTTATTATTCAGCTCGGTGGAATAAACGAATAAAATACCCAGCGGGGGTTGTATTTACATTTAATCTCAATGAAGAAAAATATGCAAAAGACATTAAACAAATGATTTCTCAAAACTTTAGTGAACTTAATATTCACCTCACTAAAAAACCTAAACATCATACACTAATAATTGAGGTAAAGAGTAGATGTTTAGCTGAATTTATAAAATATTTGTGTGGTTCGGGAGTAGAAAAAAAGAGATTAAGTCAAGAATTATTAAATTTAGAGCCCAGATTCCAAAAAGAAATTTTAAAGGGATTTTTTAGAGGAGATGGACAATTAAGAAAAAGAGATAAAAATATCCCAGGTTCAAATAAACAAGGAAATAGATATGTTGTTTCTACCGTTTCTGAAAATTTGGCTCATCAATTATATTGGCTATTATTAAGAAATAGAATTAAATCTACTATAAGAAAATCTTCTTCAAAAACCAAAGGCGGAAAATATGCCTATTTTATCTCTGTTCATGGAAAAGAACTTAACAAGTTAGAAGATAGGATACTGGTTAATCCTCAAAAACAGGGTTACAAATCCTTTATTTATTCTTGCTGGTTTTTTGAACCGATAAGGAAAATTAAAAGATATAATTTTAAAGGCAAAGTTTATAACCTTAAAGTAAAAGATGACAATTCTTATGTAGCAAACCTTCTGGCTGTCCATAACTGTGCCGCTGGCACCGGCAGTTTTCTCGATGCCCAATCTTTTAGGTTGGGGATTCCAATTGAGGAATTTGGAGAAATTGCCTTGAAATCAACGAATCCAACCACAATCGCTTCAAGATGCACGATTTTCGCCGAGTCAGATATGATCCATAAGCAGCAAATTGGCCATCCAACCGAAGATATTATTGCCGGGCTTTGCCAGGGTCTGGTCAGAAATTTTTTAAATAATGTAGCTAGAGGAAAGAATATTCAACCGCCGATTGTTTTTTTAGGAGGAGTTTCTGAGAATGTCGGGCTAAGAAAGGCATTCGAAGAGGCCTTAGGGCAAAAAATCATTGTTCCTCCCTATAATACAGTGATGGGAGCATTGGGGGCGGCTCTTTTGGTTAAAGAAAATCTTCCCCCGAAAACTAAATTTTTAGGCTTTGAAATTTCTGATAAAAACATCAGGTGCACCTCTTTTCAGTGTCAGGGTTGCCCTAATCGTTGCGAGGTAATTGAGGCAAGAATAGAGGAGAAAATAATGGCCAGGTGGGGGGATCGCTGCGGTAAATGGTCCAATTTAAATCTGGAAAAAGCATGATTGGAGAATACCATTTTGGCTCTATTACTATTGATGGGAAAACTTATGAATATGATGTTGAAGTTCGCTGGACTGGTGAGGTATTGAAATGGTGGAGGGGAGAAAGCCATGTTATTGACATTGACGATGTAAAAAGAGCAATTGACCAAAATCCAGAATTAATCATTATTGGGACGGGCGAGTCGGGACTGGCAAAAGTAACTGAGAGGACTAAAGAAGAAATTCTCTCCAAAGGAATTGGGTTAATCGTCGATAAGACCGAAGAGGCAATAAAAACCTTTAATATTCAAAAGGAAGAGTCAACAGAGGAGGAAGGGGTGCAGAAAAAGGTGATAGGGTTATTCC
>Ga0315280_10009312_pt1 | contig 12636 bp, 18 predicted proteins | sample YL17G06_40_MG_FD_203697 | JGI IMG/M metagenome (GOLD analysis project Ga0315280, IMG submission 203697) | Sediment microbial communities from Yellowstone Lake, YNP, Wyoming, USA - YL17G06_40 | ecosystem: Environmental > Aquatic > Freshwater > Lake > Sediment | place: USA: Wyoming | collected... | reverse complement strand
ATATTATTAGCAACCGACCTAAGTGCGCGCTTAGAGAATCAAGAAGAGTGGAGAAATGAAGAAAAAGCAAAAGAAGAAAACCGAACTTCCAAAGAGGTACAGCAAGAACAAGAAATAGTCGCATGCGCAGCATTATGTGCGTACAACATCTCCCGTGGCTCTGTTTTTTCTATTACTAGTTTTTCAAGACAGATGAGCCATTTGAACATGATCGATCTCCAAGCATTGGAAGAAAATGCGCTAATTGACTACAATTATAGACAGAAGCTATACGAATCCAGTTCGCCTATATAAATCGGGCTTCCATAAATGTTATAAAAGAGTTATTCATCCTTGTCTTTAAGAGAGGTTCCCGTTTAACTCTAGAAGAGATTGTTGTAACAGGCGAAGCAGCCTTGAAGATTGCTGACGCCCTAACCTCGACAAGTCTCAGAATACTGCAATTGGTTTCTCAGAATCGTCTTGACGTTTCAACGATTGCTAGAAAATTGGACTTGAGTGAGGCCTACATGAGCGAGCAGGTACGTATGCTGGAAGAAGCCAAGCTGATTAAAGTAAGCTATGAACGGGGGAAGAGAGGAATCAGGAAATTGTGTGAATTGGCAGTCTCCAGAATAATCATAGTGATCAAGCCTGATTAGAGTTGTGATGATGCCGATATTCCGCGTTACACATAAATATAGAACAGGTCTTGCCTCCCAGCCAAATTCCGTAATCGGTCGGGATACTCTGATCAGGAGGTGAAGACTATACCTGAGAAGAAAGGAAAGAAAAGGAACAAGGGTATGAGCAGCAAATCAAGGAAAAAGATACAGAAGAAGATGAAAAAGAGGAGGAGAAGACAAAGAAAGACGGCGAAATAGACTCCGTGCGCGCGTAGTATATTTGACAAATGGGATCCAATATGGTTAAGATTGAAATCGACATCCAGGAAGCAGAATACGAAATAATCAAAGATTGCGGAAAAGATGGGTATTTCGGTCGAAGGCCTAATTCAGCAAGCAGTAAACCAAGAGCTTGCAGAAATGACCATTTTGCTTCAGAGATCGGAAAATCTTGAGAGCTAGCAGACCTTCTTTTCCTCGCTGCATTTTCCAACTACGATGGTAGAACGAATGTGCACTGTTTTTGTTCTTGGTTACAGCTGATGTTGAAAGGTTCATCCATCCATGTATGTAGCTCTGAAAATCGTTTGCCACATCTTTTTAGACTAGCTTGATTCCGTAGTTCGAACACTTGTTCGGTCTTCCGGTTTCGTGTGGCTTTTTCCATCTGTGCTGACAGGCATAGCACTTTAACTTCCTTCTGGCTTCCTACACGTATTCAACTCCCAAGAAAAGCTCTACTCCACGTTTACCGAGTCCAATCCTATCTGCAAATCCTAGTTTTCTTACGTCCAACAATCCTCTTTATTCTAATCAATATACTTGGCCTTGAGCCATCTACACACTCTTCGGTATCAATCACAATATCTTTTGGCAAGTCATTTGCTACTACTATCTTCTTGTGAATTGAAGATACTAATTTCTGTTTTATTTCTGAATCTCTTCCACTTTTGATTCGTTCTACCATTCTGTTTTACTTTCCTTTCGCGCAAACTAATGATATAGCAAAGAAACTATTTAAATAGTTATTCCCCTACTGTATTATAGACTCAGAAAAAAAGGGATCACCAACGTGAAGTTGCGAACCTTGTCCAGAACAGGCAAAGAGATCGGGCCTGTCCTTCGCAGGTTTTTCATAAATACCTTGTTCGACTCGACGTTCATGCAGATGGGCATAATCATCGGCTCCACATTTGCAGCAAATCCAGACTTGCGACTAGTTATAGGAACTTTGATGTCCAGCAGTGTTGCGCTGGGAATATCGAGTGGCGTCAGTGTCTACGAATCTGAAAAGTTAGAGCGGGAGAGAAGGGTTGCCGAACTTGAAAAGGCTCTGTTCAGAAATCTCGACCATACCATGATCACCGAGAACTACAAGACTTATGCGATAGTACTTTCTATTGTTAACTTCTTAACGCCGCTTGTGTGTTGCGGCATTGTGGTCATTCCCTTAATTCTCGCGATGTTCAAATTGACTAGCATCGCAATAGCATCTTGGGCCTCAATATTATTGGCGCTAGGCATCCTTTTCGCTGCAGGAACCTATTTGGGAAGACTTGGAAGACAGAATCCCTTCATCAAAGGGCTAAGGATGACAGCGTTTGGCGTCATTGCTTTCGTTGCAGGGTTTCTGATTCAGACCTTGATCTAAGAGAGGCGCTCTACTTGCGAAAGCATTGCTATCAAAGAGACTACGCTTTGGCTACGCTAATCTCGTCTATCCCTCTTACAGAAATGCCATGTCTATCCATAACTTTCGAGAGCGCATCATAGTTTATCTTGGTTCCTTTCACTGTTATCTTTATAGTTTCTGTCTTGGAGTCAACTTCACTGACGACTATGTCTATCCCTTCTACCCCATCTGAAGAACATACAGCCTTCGACAGTTCAACAAGCGACAATTCACGAGGTTTAAGCGCGTCCAAAAGGACTCGTCTTATTGCAACAGGCATTGAACATCAACTGTAGTTGTGCCTAATGATTTAAAAAGTTTCGTTTTCGAAAAAGCTTCAAAAAGATACATGATTCAAGTAATCTGTTGTCAGAAAGCTAGCAATTCTCAAATAGTAATTTCTCCTCTTTATTTCTAACACGCTGGCGGGTACTTTCGTCACATTCTGTCTTGATCTTCAGCACTCCACGGGCATTGTGCGTTTGTCCAAAGTGACTGAATTTGAGTTTTTTCGTCTGAAGCAATCGAGCCATGTTATGGTAGCTATTCAGAAAACTCCGCCCAGCATCTGTTATTTTATATGTCACTGTCCCATCTTCTGCATTCGCTCGAACTAGGCCCCGCACATTCATAAACCTCAAATAACCCTTTAATTGCTTGAAACTCAGGTTGCATTCATACATAATTCGCGTTTTCTTAGCTGGTTTCCGTACGTTTGCCAAGATTTCAGCTATGATCTCAACTTTGCCCCGTCTTCTTCCATCAAACTTGCCTATCCTCAACATAGAATATCACCTTCTAAGCACAGAAAGCTGATTTGGACATTTTAAATGAGCATGGACCATTTCAGCTTGTCTACAAAAACGCATCATGTTTTATAAAAGTTTCCCAGAAACATAAGTGTTGGGGCAAATTTATTATAAAGCGTGTGCCCCTTGGGACAAACATGTTCGCTGCAAACGGCCAAGCAAGGCAAGATCCGCCCAAATAACCCCTTCATTTTTTGGGCATCAACTCACTCAGGTCGTAGGTTGCGACGCACAGAACGCTGTCAGCACCGCCATAGTATATCAGAACTTGATCATCGCTCAACACATTTCCACAACTAAACACCACATTAGGCACCTTGCCAAAGCGTTCATAGTCCTCGACGGGCGTCAATATGGGTCTGTCAGAACGATATAGAACTACTTCAGGATGGTCTTTGTCGAGCAGAGCAACTCCAAGAGAATAGACTTTCTCGAAATTCACACCGTGATAAATGAAGAGCCAACCTTCGTTAAGTTCAATAGGCGTGCCAGCTGCACCAACTTTCCAACAATCCCAACTTTCCATCCTAGGCGCCATCACGGATCTGATGTCATACCACCGCCGAAGGTCATCAGAAGAAGTCTCACATATATCTGGCTCAAGACGATGAAACATGACATACTTGCCGCCAATCTTTCTGGGAAAAACTACTGCGTCCTTGTTACGAATGCCCCGAAAGGGCAAAAGCCTGTCTCCCCATTTCCATTGCTTGCTGAGAAAGTCTTTAACATCAATCGAAGTCAACGAAGTCTGATACACCTGTCGATCATCATGTTCTTGCAATGCGGTGTAGGCCATAACCAGTTTGTCATTCAGAAGAGTCAAACGCGGATCTTCACATCCATCCTTTTCTGCATCGTTTGCTGGTTCAAAAACAGGGAATGGCAAACGTTCCTCAATATGATATCCATCTGACGTGGTTGCATAGCCAAGACGAGAAACGCCATCGTCACCCACGGCACGATACAGAATATGAACGCGCTTGTCCGCGCTAAAGGCAGCAGCATTAAACACTCTCCGCGACTCCCATGAATGCGCTGCCATTGGTCCCAGAATCGGATTGCCTTGATAACGTCTCATGATGCCCTATTTCCTACCATGATTAAGATTTCATTCCAAAAAGCTCATCTAGAAAACCTCTAACGGCCAGCAAACCCACCAGTTTCCCTTCTTGATCTACCACGGGTAGATGTCTAATTCCATGCGAAACTATTCGTCTTCTTGCCTCTTCTAGTGTAGCATCTTCGCCAATAGTCACAACTTTTTTCGTCATGACTTTCTTCAGAGGCGTGTCCAAGGAAACCTTCTGGGCTACGATTCTAATAGCATCCCGTTCGGTGAAAATTCCCATGCATTTTTCTTCATCATCGGTTACAACTATCGACCCTACATGTTTCTTATACAACATCTCGATAGCCCTCTTCGCAGTAATGTTGTCTCTTGCTGTTACGACATTTTCAACCATTATATGTCGAACTTTCAACATTTTATCTGGATACTCCTTTCCACATAATCCTTACATAGTTATGCTTAATAAATCAAATACACGTTCCCGAAGTGATGGCTTGCTGAACAAAGATGTTCTGGAGCCTTTTGCTGTAGAATGTACAAGAACCATCGTGTTTTTCGAGGCACGAAGATCATCTTGGCGTCTCTAGCTCTAGACGAGCTAGTAGATAGGACACAGTAGCTTCCGCGCCTTGGTTCAAGTTCAATCCTCTAGGCGTTATTCCGTCATAACAGCCCCCGGTCTCCGGATTGTATACCGCTACACCTTGGGTGTTCTTTCCAAAAAACCAATCAAAGACAACGTAAGCCGTTCTTCGATATTTTTCATCCTCTGTCACGCGAAAGGCCGTAAGTGCCGCTTCCACCATGCAAGATGCCTCAATCGATTGCTGATCATAAAGAGCTCTTTCTTCTCCTTTCATGTACCAACCATTATTGCCGATCGGTACAAATTCATCATTCATCATCTGAACTTCTAGGATAAAGTCAAAAGACTCCCTGGCTATTTGAAGGTACTTTTCATTACGTGTTTTTCTGTAGACCTCAAAAAGAGCCTGTGGCAATCGCCCGTTAACATAGGTGAGATAAGGTTCAAACCAGTGCCAATCGCCAGAAGATTCGCGCTCATAGTTGCCTAAGAGTTGGTCAGCCAACGCGTTCATGTTTAGGATCAAATTCTGATCTTGAGGATACGCTTCGTGATAATGACCAAGTCCCAGGATTGCAAAAGCTTTAGACCTGAGCGATTTGAAGTTGGAAACCCCTGAGAATCCTTTGTCAAAGATCTCCTTTGATATCAATCTCTTCTCCAAAGGCAAGCTGGAACCGATGGCGTACCCACATGCCCAGAGAGCTCGTCCTATGGAGTCTTCTGAACCCACGTCATCCATGAATTGTCTATTGTAGCTAAGAAGATTGTGCAATCTACCATCTGACTTTTGCATGTGGAACAGAAAACTCAAGTAGACATCCACCAACTTTCCTATTCCTGAGTCACCATAGATTCGACGATACTTGACACAGGCAATCAATGCACGCGCATTGTCATCAGTTGTGTATCCTTCGCGCCTCTTAGGAGTCGCAAACTTTGCGTGCTGAAGGAGTCCAGTATCATCTGTAAGCGATTTCAGAAGGTCCAACTTAATAGGTGGCAGATCCACGTGACCATGTCCTCCTCCAAGCTTTGATGGCTTGTTTGAATAACTTAGCATATCTTTTTGCTACGTTCGACCAAACAAATTCTCTGCTGTAGTTGTAGGCCCTTTTCTCTATTCTCTTTTTTAAGCCTTCATCTCCTAGAAGCTTATCTATGCATTCGGCAATGGAATCAGGGTTCCTAAACCTGCAAAGCAGGCCTCGCCCCCTAGCCAAAACTTCTTTGGCATGAAGAAAGGGGGTCGATATTACTGCTCTACCGGCTCCTAAAGCGTACACGAGCGTGCCACTGCTTATCTGATTCGGACCGATGTATGGGGTTATATAGATGTCTGTTGCCTGAAGATATCTGATCAATTCCCTTTTAGAAAGAAAACGATTGTGAAACCTAACATGCTTCTGCAATCCGAGCTCATCAGCTAGCTTCATCAATCCCATTCGATAACGTTCACCCTCAGTTTTCCTTATCCCTGGGTGAGTCTCTCCAATTATGAGGTAAAGAACATTTGGCTCTTTGGCAACAATGGACGGGAGAGCGCGGATTGCGTATTCAATACCCTTGCCACGGTTTATTAGTCCAAAAGTTGACAAAACTGTTCTTCCCTTCAAACCCAGCGAAGGCTTAACACTTTCGCTGGAAACAAATGGAATGTCAGGGCATCCGTGCTGGATAGCATTGATTTTCTTGCAAGGGACGTCATATTTTTTCAGAATTTTCATGGCCGCTCGTGTCATAACAACAACTGATACACTGCGAGACGTGATGCTTTTCAAAACTGCTTGCGCCTTCAGCCCGAAGTCTGGCTGGAGGGTGTGAAGTGTGGTCACTACAGGTTTCTTAATGTTCTCCAAGAAGGAAACAATATGTTCTCCCCACTCCCCGCCGAAAATACCGAATTCATGTTGCAGGTTTACCAAATCAACCTTAGATGAATTAATGTAGTTAGCGGCCTGAATGTAGTCTTCTATTGAATCTTGTTCGATTTGATATTTAACCCTCTTATCGTAATCGTAGATTGTTTCCCTTTCATTTACCGCAATAACAACAGAAGGTCTGAACTCGTCGAGCCGATCTGTAGCATCGACTAGGTCTCTTGTGAAAGTTGCTATACCGCACTCCCGTGGGGTATAAGTGCTTAAATAAGCAATTCCTTCTTCAATAGAACTGAAAACACGAGATTTCTCCATCATTTTGCAGCGTCGCCTTATCTTATTTTCGCTTTCACTTAAATGTGTATTGAATCAGACTGTTAAAATGAAGCTCAAACACATGAATTCAACATTTGAGAAGGCTGTACTGTCTAGAACGACGTTAACTTTCGAGTTCGCTTCCGAAGACCCCGCACGAGCTACCCTTGTGGCTTTTTGACCTTTCAAAGTCGTTTTTGAGGACAAGGAAGCTCCTCCGACTAGCCGATGCTATTTTGACTGGACTAGTTAGGGGTTCCCTTCTTTCTGATAACTGGGTTGGTGATGAATATCGAGTTTGGTATGAAAATTGTGTCTCCATCCTTGTTCTCTATGACTGTTGTTCTTATGCTTATCTTCACGACTTTTCCCTCAAACGTCTGCACTTTGATCTCGTCTCCGACTTTGAAGGCCTTATCCGCTTGCACCAGAACTCCTGACACAAAGTTCTGGACAACTGTACTCATAGCAAAGCTTATGGCTATGCTGAAAGCGCCTAACCCGATAATCACTGAAGTGAGATCGAAGCCTGAAACGGAGATTGTCGCGAGAACTCCAGTTATGTAAACCGCATATTTCGAGGCCCTCACAATTAGTCTCTCAACGTCCTCGGAAAATGGTGTTCTTTCAAAAATTTTTTCGAGGGTCCTTGCTACAAGCTTGGCAATCAAGTATGTGACTACTAGCGCCACGATTACCTCAATCACTTGAATCAGATCTATACCAGCAAACTGTACCATTGATCATGCACCACGCAATTTCCGACAACCAACACCTACATCTTGACTTTTTCCATGTTTTCTAAATGTGGGCTATGTACCAAGGTCTAAGTGCTTCCTTCTCGGAAACTCTCTTTGTAGTTAAACAGATTCCTAGTTTCTGAACGCATTTTGGAGCAATGAAAACAGATTCTCCTTGCAGGAGATGTTCTGTGACACTCTCAAAATCAACTTCTCTAACCACCTCTATCTTGACACTCTTGTTTTCGTCGTTTGCCAAAAAGAACAGGTGGAATACAACATCCTCTTCTGCCAATTCTACAACGTTTGTAAGCATTTTCTCATCAGCCATAAGCTCACCATTGTCAATAAGTATCACAAATCGGTTATAAATATTTCTAATCTGCGTAATATGTGCAATCTCTCGATAGTTATAGGAAATTTTGCGATTTTGTTAGGCGTATAATATAGACATATGACAATATTTATAAGCAATTGCCTATATTTATCTTATGGCACACTAGGCGCCTTATCAAAAGGAGCAGGAGTTGTGCATTGATGGGTAAGAAGAAGAAAACGAAGAGTAAAAAGAAGAAGAAGTGAGATATCGCCAATTCTCCAAAAGGAGAAGCTCACTTTTCGACTTGTTCCCTAGTTCCAAGCTAGCTAGTATCATGTAACTTTTGTGTAGGTTCTGAGACAAGTTTGTTTTGTAACGATTGATGAAGGGGCATTTGGAAATGATTATCAGCTATTGCTCCTCTATGATGACTTTTTCGCCCCACTCGTAGAAGCTCCATGCACCAGACAGCCTTGGAAGGGCATTAGAAATGCCAAATACGGTTTTCTTGAATGAGATCCATGGACTCATTCTTTCTCCTATGAGGAGCTTGTACAGCAATGTTGAAAACACAGCAGCATCTTCCCAGGAAGTTTCGTGTAGGGGTGCTATGCAGTATTGGCAACCAGCATCAGAAAAAGCCCTCACCATGTCTACGTGTCCCGTCTCACACGCTGAAAGCACAACAAGTCTTGGTATTTTGGATTTTGCTTTGTCCTCCCAGAGGCCGACTAGGTCACTGGAGTAAATCTTCCCTTGGCGAGGGAGGTTGATTCCAGTTCCTTTTGTCGAATCAAAATCCCCGTGAGCCGATATGTGAAGATACGGTTCTTGAATTCTTTCTAGTTTACGAACAAAACCATCCTTGTTTTCGATTGGCAAGAGCTTTGTTCTATCTCCGAAGCCAAGAATGCGCATCAGTTCCCGGAGCAACATTCCCTCTGACATTTTTTCTTGGGGCTCAGAGGTACACTCAAGTATGACTAGCTTAGGCTTCCGCCTCATTAAGGTGCACTCTTCTCAGATCTCTTATGCCGACCATTGCATAATGGGTCAAATTAGACTTCAGGTTTGATTACTATTGTGATTGCTTTTACTGCAGATTCACAGATCTTTCTGATTCCTCTCTTACCTCGTTCGTAGTTTACCTTAACTAGTTTTAGATCTTCCAGTAGCCGTATCTGCTCACTTATGTATGCCTCGCTTAGCCCTAGTCTTGTGGCAATCGTTGAAACGTCAAGACGTTCCTCTGAGAGTATCCGTAGCATCTTTAAGGTCGTCGCAGTCAGTGCTTCAGCCACTTTTTGAGCCTCTTCTCCTACTACTACCATTTCGCCCACTTTCAAATGAACACGTCCTCATATAGCATGTTTGGGTGTGACATCTATATTAATCGCATTTAGTAATATTTATAACAGCTATTTATATTTATATGTTGGCGTTGAACGCGAAGGAGCATATGTTCAACCATATTCCATGTAGTTGTCGCTCCTACAAGGGTGTTGAATATGATCGAAGTCGTCCTGAATAGTATAGTGCTGGCATTTGCGCTTGTCCTTCTAGCAATGGCGAGTCGATTTGCCATAAAGTCGATAGAAGACTTGATCAAGCTTACTCGACTGAGTGAAGCCTCAGTGGGGTTTGCAATATTGTCAGTGATGACAAGCATACCCGAGATTTGTGTTGCATTTTTCTCAGTGTTGCAGGGTAAACCAGGATTTTCGGTGGGTGATGTATTGGGTTCTAACGTTTTCAACATTGGAATTGTAGTAGGTATACTTGCGACAATTGGTTCTCTTAGCAACTTGTTGTTTGAACGCACTGGTTTTCCTGATATGCTTCTACTTATAGTCTTAGGCGCACTACTAGGACCAGTTCTAGGGCTGTTCGAACCCTCTTCAATCATGAGTTTGGCTCCTTACCTTGCCGCGCTAGCGCTTGTTTTCATCTTCCAACAGCAACCTCGCAGATTTTTCTGATCCCTCACTTTCCACGTGCATAGCTGACTTTGATGAGTCGTAGGCTTTCCAATAGGCTTACCTCCTCACTTATGCGTGTCTCGCTTAGTTTTGGGCGTCTGGCAATTGTTGAAACGTCTAGTTTCTCCTTTGAAACTAATTGTAATATTTTGAAACCCGTTTCTGAAGAGAGTGCTTGGGCTACTTTTTTGGCTTCGTTGCCTGTCAGCTTCAACTCTTTGAATGCCAAACATCTTCCTCCGACTAAAATCTGTAGGTGCTTACTTATAAATACAGTCTTTTATAGAATAGTATAGTAAACAAGAAATACTTATAAGTATATCATGACGATTATTGCTATTGATGAAATATGGCTAGGAAAGAAGAACCGAAAGCGGAGGAACCCAGAGGAGAAGAGAGAAAAATAGAGGCTTTTGGCTCGGAAGCGTACCTTGAATCTGCAAAGGCGATGCGCGAGGTCGGCGCCAGAGTTGCCCTCTCCATCGGCGCAGCGATACTCATTTGGCTCTTCGGACAGATGGTGTTCATACCAATTTCAGAAGGAATGGAACAAGTGTTTCTTGGCTATCCAGTGCACGCAATCATCAGCTTCATTTTCGTGGTAACGCTGGCCATCATAATTTTCACGATCTTCATTGACATCAGAAGATTAACTGGTGGAATCGCAGGTGTCTTGGCATATCAATTCGGCAAGGCAAGCGGCGAAATCACTGTTGAATCATTCCGACATTATAGAACAGCCTTAGACGGCATATTATATGTCATCATTGTATCTTTGACCTATCTATTGTTCGCACAATACCTGGGTGACATTCACCCTGCGATACCTGCAATCGTCTTGATTCTGATCGTAATCTGGGCTATCTTTGCATTATGGAGAAGCTGCAGGGCAATAGCTGCGGAGATCGGCAGATACACCACAAAATGGGCTGACGAGTTAGAAAGCCGCGCTAAGAAAGCATAAACAGTGATGTCATTGAGAACGGTGACTAAAATCTCCATTTTTTTAGGCATCCTCATGGTTGATCTTGTATTTTTCATTGTTATTAGGCAATTTTTTCCAGAAGGCTACGAGTGGATCATCGCCACGACAAGTTATCACACTCAGATTTCTCTTGAGGTCGCCAGATCAATATTTGTGATTGGCGGTTTTGTCGTTGTGTTGATCTGCGCACCCGTTATCTTATACTTTATCTATAATGCATTGAAAACGCGCGAGGGAGGGAATACTGAATATGTCACATCAAACAAAGCGGGAAATCAATGATCTTGCTCAATGTTTAAGAAGCCACGGTCCAGCTACATTTCATAACTTTCTCGCCGCCCTCTTAATATGGCTTTTTGGCATCTTGGTTTTCATGCCATTAGCCAACTCCTTAAACTGGCAAACCGGACTGTTATGTTCCCTAGTCATTTTCACAGCATTCACAATCTTTATGTATCAAGCCATCCTTGGTTTCAAAAAATTGATTGATGCGTTTTCTTTTCTGCCAGCGAAGAAGTACTACTTAAAATGGGAAATAAAACGAGAAGATGCATTAACTCTTTTCAGATATACCTTTTACATAGCCTTGGCTCTAATTGTTTATGCGCTGTATTTTCCGTTCCTGACTGGTTTTCACTTTGCAGTTAGCGGTATTGTTCTGATAGTCGTTCTAATTTGGATCTTCTTCCTAGCATTAAGAATCCTCTCAATCTTATCTTCTAGAGTCTTGGAGCAACTCAGCTGATTAGCAAAAGATCTAGGTTAGCGTACTCAGCACTTGCTTCCAGAACAGAATAGTTGATAGAACATTAAATGTGCATTGGACGGAGTCTTAGTATCGATGTCATCCAACTCGTCAGATTAATCATGGTGATGGTAGCTGGGGTGCGCCATGATAAGCTCTGATATTGTAGTTGCTTTGGTCTAAAATTAAACGCTAGCTGTTTTGAAAAATGGGAAGATGAAAATGTTGCTGTCTCATTCGAAGCAGGCGCGGGCAGTTTCTATCTCTCTCTCGCCATTGCAAAGACGGTTTTAACTGCGTTTATGACAGCGGCAAACGCCACGATGAAGTTCAGGATTGCAGTGACCCAGTCAGACAGCAATGGGTGAATTGTTTCGCAGCGCGGACTGTCTGCATCCATCGGTCATAACATATCATGCTGACCAAAAAGCGTCGAACTCTCGTCTGTACGGCGAAAATGCTAGTAAAGTCTAGCTGTTCTTATCGCAATCTTGCTAGCATTTACTCTCAAAATGATAGTAACCTGAAAATGTTTGAACCGAGAGTTTGAAGTTATCCCGGGTGCGTAAGTCAAGCATTTTTACCGGTAAACTGGTGTTCAAATTCTAGCCCTCACTCGCAACATCCTAAATTGGGTTTCTTTAGCTGAAATACGCTCAGATTATGCCTGAAATTAAAGTGCGGGGGGTGGGACCCCCACACACGAAAATGCGTTTGCCCCAAGGAAATTTAGAAAATAGCGCCGGAAAATTCGTGCAATCTTTGGACTTGAACCCATTTGGGTTCTAATTCCGTCGGGCCCACTCCCATTTGGGTATGAGCACGGACAGCCTCATCAATGACTTGAACCCAATCGAGTGCAAGCACCTACAGACTAGAATAACGCGAATTTACCTGCAAAAATATGCCCAATATACTTTGGAAGTTCG
>Ga0315280_10009311_pt1 | contig 12639 bp, 11 predicted proteins | sample YL17G06_40_MG_FD_203697 | JGI IMG/M metagenome (GOLD analysis project Ga0315280, IMG submission 203697) | Sediment microbial communities from Yellowstone Lake, YNP, Wyoming, USA - YL17G06_40 | ecosystem: Environmental > Aquatic > Freshwater > Lake > Sediment | place: USA: Wyoming | collected... | reverse complement strand
CCGAGCCGGCGATCTGCCGCCCGGCCGCAGGCCGCTGGCCTGGCGACCAGAGGGGAGATGTACACCTCATCTCCCCTCCGGCTCCGACCTGAGCCGGCACAAGCTCCGGACGGCCCTGACGGTGGCCGGTGTCGCGATCGGCACGGCGACGCTCGCGCCGATGATCTCGGTGGCGGCCGGGCTGCAGCTCGTCGATGACGTCGACGACGCCCTTGATCCGGTTGGCATCCTCGATGGGGCCCAAGCTAGCCCAGGTGAGACGAACAACCTGGTCTGCTGCCGGTCTGTGCCGCAATCGGACGTGGGGCCGCCGGCGAGCTCCGCGCTCCCGGGTTCGGTGGACCGATTGCCCCTGCCGCTCGTCCGTAGTACACTTGGCTCGGCCGGGATCCAGCTCCGCCTCAGACAGGCGAAGGGGTAGACTGGGACGGGACGACGAACAGGATGGACGGGATTGGAAGCTGAGGTCTCTGAGGTTACCCGCCGGCTGGCGAGCTTCGTCGCCGAGATGCGCTACGAGGAGGTCCCGCCGGCGGTCGCGCGCTACGCCAGGATGATCGTCCTCGACACGCTCGGCGCCATGCTGGCCGCGTCGTCGCCGCGCTACTCGGCTGGACGGATACTCGCCGAGTTCGCTCGCCTCCAGGGCGGAGAGCCCGAGAGCACCCTCGTCGGCCGGGGCACGAGGGTATCGTGCGTGAGCGCCGCACTGGCCAACGGCACGCTCGGCTACTACTGCGACGTCGAGCCCCACCACCCCGAGGCCATCCTGCACGGGGCGGCGGTCGTCGTGCCGACGGCGCTCGCGGTCGGCGAGAGGCAGCGGTCGAGCGGACGGGAGTTCCTGAGTGCGGTCATTCTGGGTGCGGAAGTGGGCGTGCGGGTCAGCCTGGCGATCGGCCCGACGGCGCTCTACCGACGGGGCTTTCACCCGTCGGCGGTGGCCGGGGCCCTCGGCGCAGCGGCCGCGGCCGGGCGGCTGCTCGGGCTCTCCGAAGAGGGGATGCGGCGAGCCTTCGGGCTGGCCGGCACCCAGGCCTCCGGGCTTCTCGCCTGGGAGACGGACCCCCTGGAGCACGCTCGGCCCTTCAACCCCGGCGTCGCCGCCCGCAACGGGACGACGGCGGCGCCCCTGGCCGCCCTGGGGTTTGGCGGCCCGCCCGACGTCTTTCTCGGGAAGTTCAGCCTCTTCGGCGCCTTCTCGGACGGAGATGCCCGGCCGGGGGAGCTGACCAGAGCGCTCGGCCAGGAGTTCGCCATCGCGGGCTTCGCGATCAAGCTCTACTCCTGCTGCGCGTTCCTGCACCCGGGGCTGGACGCGCTCCTGAGGATCCTCGGGGAGCAGCGCCTCGGCGCGGACGACGTCGCCGAGATCGTCCTGCGCTTCCCGACCTCCGGCGTCGCGCTCATCGACGGCAACCCGCTGAGGTCCCACTGCGGCCAGTACATCCTGCCCATCGCCGTCCTCGATCGGCGGGTGACGATCGACGACATCCTGCACGACCGGCGGTCGGACCCGCGGGTGGACGAGCTGTCGCGCCGGACGCGCGTCGTGGCCGACGACGCGCTCGACGGCGGCTTCCCCGCGCGCTACTCGACCGTCGTGGAGGTGACGACTGCCGACGGCCGGCGCTTCTCCGAGCGGGTGGACTACGCCCGGGGCTGCCCGGAGAACCCGGTGACCCCGGAGGAGGTCGAGGCCAAGTTCCGCACGCTGGCCGGCGAGGTGGCCGGGCCAGCCGTTCTCGACGCCATCTGCCGGCTGGTCGGCCGGATCGAGGAGCTGGAGGACGTGCGCGAGCTAGGCGAGCTGTTGCAGCTTTCCGGCACCGGCGTGTGATAAGCTGCCCGCCGGAATATCACGAGCCACGGAGGGTATGGAGGGTATGGAGCGATGGCCGAGATGGTGACGCGCGGGGTGATCGTCGACGGTGCCCGCGAGGCAGGCTTCGATCCGGACGGGCTGCGGGACGCCTTCGGGCTGTTGGAGACGTGGGTCGAACAGGAGGTACTGCCCGGGGCGGCGGCGCTGGTCGCCCGCAGCGGACGGATTGCCGGAGAGGCCTACGTCGGCCTGGCGCATCGCGGGCAGAGGCGGCCCGTGGACTCGGCGACCATCTGGTCGCTGGCCTCGGTCAGTAAGCCGTTCACGGCGACGGCCGTGATGCTCCTCGTCGAGGAGGGCGCGCTCTCGCTCGACGAGCCGCTCGGCCAGCTTCTGCCGGAGTTCCTCCGCGCGCCGGAGACGCCGTTCGACCGGCGGGCGGTGACGCTGCGCCACGTCCTGGCGCACTGCTCCGGCCTCCCCGGCTTCTCGGAGGACAACGTCGCGCTCCGGAAGGCGCACCGTCCGCTGGAGGACTTCGTCCGGTCGTTCGGCCGGCAGTCACTGCTGTTCGCGCCCGGCGCGGCGCACTACTACAGCAACTGTGGCATCCTCATGGCGGCCGAGGCTGTGGGACGTGCGCTCGCTGGGACGCTCGGCCAGAACGTCGAGGCGCCGGCGGTCCGCCGGCTGCACGGGTTCGTCCAGGAGCGCATCCTCGGCCCGCTGGGCATGGCGAGCAGCTCGTTCCTCCCGCCGGCCGAGTGGGACGAACGCATCGCGTGGGTCGAGCGCACCGGCCAGGAGGGCACCGACTGGGAGATGGCGAACTCGGCGTACTACCGCGGCCTGGGCATCCCCTGGGGTGGGATGTTCAGCACGCCGCGCGAGCTCGCGCGGCTCGCCGACCTCTTCCTGCCGGCGGCCGGCGGGCGCCAGCGCATCGGCCTGCCGCCGGGCGGCGCGGCCGGTCCGCGCGTGGTCAGCCCGGCCACGGCGCGGGCGATGACCTCGGTGCAGTTCGCCCCGCCGGACGCGGCCGCAGACCTCGCCCCGGAGCTGCGCGACTCGGCTCCCCCCGTGCGGCCACAGCCAGCAGTCGAGTGGGGCATCGGCTGGGAGATCAAGGGGCGCAAGCGCTCGCACCGGAGCGGCGAGCTGACCTCGCCGACGACCTATGGCCACGCCGGGGCGAGCGGCACGATGGTCTGGGCCGACCCCGAGCGGGACGTCGCCTGCGTGCTGCTGACCAACCGCGCCCTGGCGAGCGGATGGACGACCGAGCGACCGCGCCAGGCCCTCTTCAGCAACGCCGTCGTGGCCGCCGTCCGGTGACGCAGATAGGCAGCCCGATGGGCGCGTGAGGAGTCCTCACGATGCGGGTGCTGGTCACCGGAGCGTCCGGATTCGTCGGCTCGTTCGTCGCCGCCCGCTTCGCCCGCGAGGGCCACGAGGTGGCGGGCCTGGATCGCCGGGCGCGCCCGCTCGACCCGCGCCACCGGGCGCCGGGCGTGCGGGTGTTCGAGGCCGACGTCCTCGACCCGAGGCGCGTGCTGGAGGTGGTCGACGAGGTCGGCGCCGAGGGCGTCGTCCACGCCGCGGCGGTCATCGGCCAGGCCGACGGCGCGGCCGATCCGGTCCGGATGTACCGCGTGAACGTCGAAGGCACCATGTCGGCGCTCGAGGCCGCCCGGGCGCGCGGCCTGCGCCTGGTCTACGTCTCGACGGCGGCGCTCTACGGGGTGCATCCCGACCTGCACCCGCTGAGCGAAGACGACCGACCCGAGCCGGTCGGCATCTACGACACGACGAAGCTGATGGCCGAGACGATGGTCATCACTTACCACAAGGTCTACGGGCTGGACACTGTTGCCATCCGGCCCGGCTACGTCTTCGGGCCGAACGCGTCCACGGGCGGCTACTACCTCGACCGCGCCTTCGCCGGCGAGGCCATCGACGAGCCAGTCGGCGCCGACCTGCCGATGGACGTCACCTACGTCCGCGACCTCGCCGACGGCATCTACCGCGCGATGACCGTCCGCCCGATCGCCCACCGGATCTTCAACGTCACTGGCGGGGTGCTTCGCCGGCGCTCGGAGGTGGCCGAGGTGGCCCGGCAGCTCGTGCCTGGCGCACGCATCCGGGTGGGGCCGGGGATACCGCCGATGGCCCACCTGCGCGGGCCGTCGATCCTGGCCCGGGCCGAGTCCGAGCTTGGCTATCGGCCACGGTACAGCCTCGAAAGCGGCATGGCCGATTGGCTGAGCTGGCTGCGCGCGCCGACGTGAGACCGGCGCCGCGGGGACACGGCGATGGGCCCCGTCAGGCGCTGCCAGCCCGAGCCGCCCGGCGGGTCTCCGGCAGGAGGGGCGTGAAGGGCAGCGAGAGCATCGAGGCGAGGACGCTCCAGGCGAGCGCCGTCTGGAGCCCCACCGCGTCGGCGACCATAGCGCTCGCCACATGACCCGATATGCCATACCCCTGTAGGGTATTATCGCCAGAATCGGGACCGTGTCAATACGCAGGTACGCGACGAGGGGGTGGTCGCGGTCCGACGCGAGTCGGACTCGCCTCAGCCCTGGATGGCGGAGGGGCGGGCGAGGGTCAGGCGGCCGCCTCTCGGGACCGGCGGGCCGTGCGGGCGCCGGGCTGGCGTGGAGGCCGCGGCAGTGACTTCTCTTGCGCGGCCGTGAGGACCTTCCCGCACTGGATGCAGGAGACGTAAGACTCCTCGATATCCCTGACCTCCATCAGGTCGCCGTGGCAGCGCGGACAAGCCTTCAACCAGTACATCTGCATCCCTCCTCCAATCCCGGGCCCATGGCGTGGTCTCTGTAATCTTCGGCAGGGCGACTCTCGGGATGAGTGGCGGACATTGACAGACCGCCGGCCTCTCTGCTAGGCTCGGGCCAACCTAACGACTGAGGAGACCCCCATGCGCAAGCGAGTGCTCGTGACCGAGCCAATCCATCCGTCGGGCATGCGTCGGCTGGCCGAGGAGGTCGAGGTGGTGACGCCCGAGGGCGCGAGCCTCGACGCGCTGCTCGGCGACGTCGACGGCGTCGTCGTGCGAATCGCGAAGATCGGCGCCGGCCTGCTCGAGCGGGCGCCGCACCTCGAGGTCATCGGCAAGCACGGCATCGGCGTCGACAACATCGACGTCGAGGCGGCGACTCGACGGGGCATCCCAATCGTCTTCACCCCCGGCACCAACGACGAGGCGGTGGCCGAGCACGCGCTCATGCTCATGCTGATGCTGGCCAAGCGGGTTCAGGAGACGAGCCGGGCGCTGCGCGAGGGGCGGTTTGCCACGGTTCGCGCCGAGCCGACGGGCATCGACCTGAAGGGGCGCACCCTCGGCCTGATCGGCGTCGGCCGGATCGGCTCGCGCCTCGCCGCGATGTGCCGCCTCGCCTTCGACATGCGCGTGCTGGCCTACGACCCCTACGTCGCGCCCGAGCGCGCGGCGGCCCTCGGCGTCGAGCTGATCCGCGACCTCGACCCGCTGCTCGCCGCTGCCGACTTCGTCTCGGTCCATACCCCCCTGACGCCTGAGACGCGCGGCCTGATCGGCGCCCGTGAGCTGGCGCAGATGAAGCCGACCGCCTACGTCATCACCTGCGCCCGGGGAGGCATCGTCGACGAGTCGGCGCTGCTCGCCGCGCTGCGCGTCGGACAGGTGGCCGGCGCGGGCCTCGACGTCTTCGAGAGCGAGCCGCCCGATCTGGCGAGCCCGCTCTTCCAGATGGACAACGTCGTGGCAACCCCGCACGTCGCCGGAGGCACGATGGAGGCTCTGGAGGCGATGGGGCTGCTGGTCGCCGAGGAGGTGCTCGCGGTGCTGCGGGGCGAGCGCCCCCGCTACCTCATCAACCCTGCTGTCTACACACGCTAGGGCTGGAATCCACAGGATGCACAGGATGAGGCTCCGCGGTCGCGACGCTACCTGACTCTAGTGGACGACCAACTGCAGACGACGCGCACTCCTGGTGCTCTGCTCTTCATCCCGTTCATCCCGCTCATCCTGTCCATCCTGTGAATCCGTCACCTCCACGCCCGGCCGGCCGCGCCGATCCAGCGGAGGTGCTCCTGGCGGATGAGCCCGTAGTTGTAGAAGGTGAACCCCGCCGCGCCGGCCGCCCGGGCTCGCCGGACGACCTCGATCAGCTCACCCTCGCTCTTGAGCTGGGCCGGGTGCAGGCTGACGAGTAGCTGGCTGTTCGCCGGCAGGCTCTCCCGGAGCTGGCGGATGGTCGGCTCGACGGGCTCGGCCGGCAAGCCCACCATCGGCCGGTCGATCAGCGGCCAGACCCGCTCGGGGATGAGGCCGGACACGGGCTGGCTCGCCCGGGTGGGCAGGACCGTCTGGACGTGGCGAGCGCCGTGCTCGCGGGCCACCCGGACGATCTCCTCGAACAGCGCCGTCGTGCGCTCCGCCCTGGCCGCCAGGAACGTCGTCAGCTTGCCGCCGAACGCCTCGGCGATCCATTCCTCGGAGGCGGGCGCGAGGTCGCCGGGCGAGGGGATGCGCGGCAGCTCCGCCCGCAGGTAGGCGGCGACCTCGGCGCGCAGGGCCTCGGAGTCGGCGCCACCCGCCTGGCCGGCCGCCAGGCAGTCGGGGCAGAAGCAGAGGCCGAGGAGCAGCCCGCAGCGCGGCGAGATCGGCGTCAGCACCTTCGGGTTCCAGAAGCCGTAGTCGAAGCGCAGGAAGCTGAGCGACTCGATCATCAGTCCGTCGGCGGACGACTGGGCGACGACGTCGGCGGTGAGCGCTCGGAAGTACTCGCGGACGTCGGCGTTGACGGGGCAGAGGTGGGAGAGGTAGAGGTTGCCGAGGGCGTCGCGCCGGGCGGCGTGGGGGAAGGTCTTCGGGAGCAACTGGTTGAAGCAGTAGGGTATCCAGGGGGAGAGCCGCACGCCGGCCGACCGCGCGCCGGCGACGATATCGGACAGGTACTCGGGTCCGCGAACCAGGCTGCTGACCTGCGGTCGGAGCGTCGTCCGCGAGTAGCGCTCGGCCTGGGGCTGGAAGTAGACGGCGCCGTGCTCGCCGAAGTAGATCGGCCGGACGGGGTTGTGGGGCAGGAAGTAGGTCGCGTAGTGGTAGCTCAGCGCCAGCGAGACGTCCCTGATGCCCGCCGTCTCGACGATGGTCCGGAAGGCCACGTCGATCCCCTCGTCGTGCAGGTCCCAGGGATAGGTGTAGATCGTGGCGAAGCCCGCGCCGGTCGCGGCCATGGCAGCCCCTCCTGGAATAAAGTGGTTCGCCACCGACTGTAGCAGCGGCGCGAGGGCGTGTCAAGCCGCCCGACGGGTCGAGGGGCATGCGCCAGGACGAGGTCGACCTGCTGGCCGCCGAGTGGACGGTGGGCCCATACCACCGCGAGGTCGTCCTGCCCGAGCCCGTCGACGGCGTCCTCTCCAACGCCACCTACGGCAACGGCGTCCTTGTGGTGATGATGCCCAAGGCGGAGCACGGAAGGCCGAGCACCCGCGCCGAGTTCGAGCTTGAGCTTGAGGCGCTCGTGCCGACCCGCGGCGAGCACGTCGGCCACGTGGGGCACGGCATCCAGCCGACCACGACCGAGCAGCACCGGCGGCGGGTGCAGGAGACGCCGTGGCCGCGGGCGCGCAGCGGGACGTCCACGCGCTGGCGGAGTATGGCCGTCCCTCGGGCGCCGCGGCATTTGCCGGCGGGATGGAGTGATGCTAATATTGGGGTAGCCAGGCGGAGGCGAGCTTGCCAAGCATCACCCGCAGCGCCGAGATTGCGGCGCCCCCGGCGAGCATCTTCGAGTACCTCAGGGAAGGCGAGCACGTCGGCGAGTGGCTGCCGGACCTGCTGCGGAACGAGCGGCTCACGCCGGGGCCCGTCGGCCTCCTCGCCCGCCACCTGCCGGTCGCCGCCATCGTCGACCGCTACGCGCAGGCGAGCATGGTCAGGCTGGCTCGCCGGCTGGAAAGCCTCGACGCGGGAGCGTGAAGCCACAGATGAACACAGACCACAACCGATGACCTCTACCGTCGTCCTCGTCGTCCGGCACACGGACGTCCACAACCCCGGCAACGTCTTCTACGGCCGTCTGCCCCGCTTCCGGCTGAGCCGGCTCGGAGAGGAGCAGGCCGAGCGCACGGCGGCCTACCTCGCCGACGTCCCGATCTCCGCCGTCTACACGAGTCCGCAGCTCCGGGCCCGCCAGACCGCCCGGATAATCGCCCGGCGTCACCCGGAGACCCCGATTCGGGTCTCCCGGCTGCTCTCCGAGGTGCGCACTTCGTGGCAGGGCACGTGCTTCTCGAAGCTCGGCAGTTATGTCAATATCTACGAGCCGCCGAAGGAGCCAGGCGACGAGACCATACCCCAGATCTTCGCCCGGATGAGCCGCCTGCTCCGGCAAGTCGTCCGCAGGCACCAGGGCCAGACCGTCGTCTGCGTCAGCCACGCCGATCCGATTATGATTCTGCGCGCCGGCAGCCTCGGCCTGGAGCCGAAGCTGGCCAACGTGCGCGGGCCGGACTACCCCGAGAAAGGCTCGATCACCCGGTTCGAGTTCGTGCCGGGCGATGCCAGGCCGCGGATCGGCTACGTCGACGTGGGCCGGCTGTGCGTAGGTGCTGGAAGCGGGCCTCGAATCCGATATAATCCTATGTATGGAGGGCCTGGTCCTATCTGAGAACCGAATCTTTCTCCTGTGCGACGACCTGGGCGACGTGCCAGCCGGCGACACCCGGGGCTTCGGCATGTACTACCTCGACACCCGCTTTATGAGCGCGCTCCAGCTCGAGATCAACGGGTTCAGACCGGAGCTGCTGACCTCCTCGGCCGAGCACAACTACCTGAGCAACATCCAGCTCACCAACCCGGCCTTCCTGCTGCCCGATGGCAAGCCGGTGGCGCCACAGACCATCAGCATCCGCCGGAACCGGTTCATCGACGGGGCGCTGGAGGAGCGCATCGGCCTCTTCAACTACAACCGCTTCCCGATCCCGATCAAGCTGTCCCTCATCTACTCGGCCGACTTCCGGGACATGTTCGACGTGCGGGGCTACTACCGGGCCGAGCGGGGGGAAGTGCTGGACCCGACGTGCGATGGCCAGCCCTTCTCGCCTCAGAGCACCTCGGACATCATCTCGCTCAACTACCTCGGCCGCGACGGCGTGCCCAGGCGCACCGACCTCACCTTCGAGCAACTGCCGGACGAGCGCGAGCTGATCCCCGGCGGACAGCTCCGGGTGGCCGCCGCCGCGCTGAAGCTCCCCGAGCTGAAGCCCGTGCCGCCGGAGCTGGGGCCGATGCCGCCGGGGGTCCGGGTGCGCTACCGCCTGGTGCTGGAGCCCCAGCGTCCGTACTCGATCACCTACTACGCCGTGCCAGTCGTCAGCGAGCGGTCGCCGAAGCGGCCCCGGGCGCGCTTCGACATCGCCGCCGCCGAGATCCGGCGCTCCTACGAGGAGGACTGGCTGGCCGAGTGCACGAGCATCAGGACGAGCAACGAAGTCTTCAACCAGATGATTTACCGGGGGCAGATCGACGTTCGCGCGCTCCTGGCGACGTACGACGTCGGCGGCAGGAGCACGCCCTTCCCGTTCGCCGGCATCCCCTGGTATTCGGCGCCCTTCGGCCGCGACGCCCTCATCACCGGCGACCAGACGCTCATCCTCAACCCCGAGGTGGCCGTCGGGACGCTCCGCTTCCTGGCCGCCCACCAGGGCACGGAGGTCAACGACTGGCGCGACGAGCAGCCGGGCAAGATCCTCCACGAGATCCGATACGGCGAGTTCGTCAACCGCGGGCGGGTGCCCCACTCGCCCTACTACGGCACCGTCGACGCCACGCCCCTCTTCCTCGTCTTGTTCTGCAAGGTGATGGACTGGCTGGACGACGGCGCCCTCTACGAGGAGCTGCTGCCGAGCGTCGAGCGCGCCCTCGAGTGGATCCGGCGCTATGGCGAGCTGGAGTGGCTCCGGTCCTATCGGGCCGAGTGGAGCGATTGGCAGGGCGAGGGCCTCATCTGGTACCTCAAGCTCTCGCCGGAGGGGCTGCGCAACCAGGCGTGGAAGGACTCCGGCGACTCGTACCAGTTCCCTGACGGCTCGCTGGCGGACCCGCCCATCGCCTCGATCGAGGTGCAGGGCTACGTCTACGACGCGAAGGTCCGGCTGGCCCGGCTGTTCCGGCGGAAAGGGCGAGCCGACCAGGCCGAGCAGCTCGAGCGAGAGGCCGAGCAGTTGCGGCGAGCCATCGACGAGCGCTTCTGGATGCCCGACGAGGAGTTCTACGCCCAGGCGCTCGACCACCGCAAGATCCAGGTGCCCTCGGTGACGAGCAACCCGGGCCACCTGCTCTGGTCCGGGACGCTCACGCCGGAGCGGGCCGAGCTGGTCGCCCGGCGGCTCCTGGCCGACGACATGTTCAGCGGCTGGGGCATCCGGACCCTCTCCAGCGTGTCGCCCAACTTCAACCCGATGGCCTACCACAACGGCACCGTCTGGCCGCACGACAACTCCCTCATCGTGGCCGGCCTCAGGCGCTATGGTTACGACGAGCTGGCCACCACGGTGATGGAGGGCATCTTCCTGGCCGGAGAGCACTTCCGATACTTCCGTCTGCCCGAGCTGTACTGCGGCTTCACCCGCGACGTCCGCTACCGAGCGACGCCTGCGGAGTATCCGGTCTCCTGCACCCCCCAGTCGTGGGCGGCCGGCAGCGCCATCCTGTTCGTGAAGGCGATCCTGGGGCTGGAGGCGAAGGCCTGGGCGACGCGCCTCCAGTTGCGCCCCCGGCTGCCCGGGTGGCTCCGGGAGATCGCCATCCGCAACCTCCGGATCGGCAACGCGCGGGTCGACTTCGTGGTCGATCACCAGGGCGTTCGGGACGTGAGCGTGCGCGGCGAGCCGGAGCTCGAGGTCGTATCCCAATGAGAATCTACTGGCAGCGGTTCGTGCAGATCCGGCTCCCGACGCGGAGCCGCGACAGGGTGTGAGGACGCTGTCGCGGCACACATCTTGCCACGCCTTGCCCACGCCACTGGCCCGTTCCACAGCGTCGCGCTCCGGCCGCTGCCACGGATGGTGTTGGGCCTGTGCCCAGCGAGGTGATGCGTGATGCCCGGGAAAGCCGCACGGGGCAAAGCCGGTGGCCAGGTCGGTCTGGCCACCCGGCTCAACGCGATAGGCACCGCGGCCCTCGCCGTCGCCGCGGAGGTCGCTCCCGAGCGAGTGCTGCAGACCATCGTCGACCAGGCGCGCGCGGTGACCGGCGCCCGCTACGCGGCCCTTGGCATCGGCGTCGATCCCGGCAAGCCGTTCGCCCCATGGGTCTACAGCGGGATGGGCCCGGAGGAGGCGAAGGCCATCGGGCGCACTCCCCGGCCGGTCGGGCTGCTGGGAGCGGTGTTCCGGATCAACGCGCCGATCCGTCTGCGCAGCCTGCGAGAAGACCCGCGCTTCGTCGGCTTTCCCGCCGGCCACCCGTCGATGACCAGCTTCCTCGGCGTGCCCATCCGGTACCTCGGCGAGAGCATCGGCCACCTCTACCTTGGGGACAAGCTCGGGGCCGGGGGCCAGGTCGAGGAGTTCGGCGAGGAGGACGTGGAGGCGGTCCGGGTCCTCGCCGCGCACGCCGCCATCGCGTACGAGCACGCGCGCCTCTACGAGCAGGTGGAGACGGAGCGGCGCCGCCTGCGGGTGGTGCTGGAGAGCGCTCCCGCGGCGATCCTGTTCGTCGAGGCGGCGACCGGGCTCGTCTACGCCAACCCGGCCGGGCGGGAGTTCTTCGGGGTGGCCGAGATGGACGGCGGGACGGAGCGGTACCTGGGCAAGATCCTGCGCCCCGACGGAAGCGTGATCCCTATCGAAGAGCTGCCCTCCAGCCGGGCGCTCCGAGCCGAGGTGGTCGTGGGGGCCGAGGCCCTCGTCCGACGACCTGACGGCCGCGAGATCATCGCGCTGGTGAACGCCGCGCCGGTCGTGGACGCGCGAGGCAAGGTCGCCGGCGCCGTCGTGCTCTTCACGGACGTCGGGCCGCTGAAACTGGAGAGGCTGCGCGAGGAGTTCGTGTCGGTGGTTGCCCACGACCTGCGCGCGCCGATCTCGGTCATCTCGGGCTATGCCGACCTGCTGAGCCGGCTCGACGAGAGCCGGGGCGCTGCGCCGGCCGAGCGGAAGGCGGTGGAGAGCATCCGGACCAGCGCTCGCCGACTGAACCGGATGGTCGGAGACCTGCTGGACGCGTCCCGGATCGAGGCCAGACGACTACGCCTGGAGCGGCAGTTGCTCGACCCGGTCGACCTGGTCCGGGACGTGCTGGGGCGGATCTCCGAGCTTCTGAGCCCGCATCCCGTCCGTCTGAGCGTGACCGGTCCGCCGACGAAGGTGATGGCCGATCCCACCCGGATCGAGCAGGTGTTGACGAACCTGCTGACCAACGCCGCGAAGTACTCGCCACCCGAGGCGGAGATAGCGGTCGAGGTGCGCGGCGGGCCGGACGAGGTGGTCGTGTCGGTGGCGGACCGGGGCGCGGGCATCCCGGCCGAGGATCTGCCCCGGCTGTTCAGCCGGTACTACCGGAGCAAGGCGGCCGGCCCGGCCGAAGGCCTCGGGCTCGGGCTGTACATCGCGCGGGGGCTGGTCGAGGCCCACGGCGGCCGAATCTGGGTCGAGTCGGAAGTGGGGAAGGGAAGCGTCTTCAGCTTTGCCCTGCCCGCGGCGCCAGGCTAGGGCGGTTTGCGAAGAGGTTGACCCTCATCCCGCCTTCGGCACCCTTCTCCCGCGCGCGGGAGAAGGGCCGGGGATGAGGGCCTGTCCAGCCATTG
>Ga0315280_10009310_pt1 | contig 12640 bp, 21 predicted proteins | sample YL17G06_40_MG_FD_203697 | JGI IMG/M metagenome (GOLD analysis project Ga0315280, IMG submission 203697) | Sediment microbial communities from Yellowstone Lake, YNP, Wyoming, USA - YL17G06_40 | ecosystem: Environmental > Aquatic > Freshwater > Lake > Sediment | place: USA: Wyoming | collected... | reverse complement strand
TCTCGCTCTCTCGCTTGTACTGCTGCTCTTCTACGTATAAGGTAGCACTTGTAGTGATAACTAGACGTGTGACCTCAGAAGCGCGCGTTTCTGCATCGCAGCCTCGTTCGATCTGCTTGTCAATCCTACTGCAAGCAAAGTATTCACCTCGTCTATGCTCCTTATGCCTGAAATGTAGTCTACGAGCGTGTCTGTGCTGATAGTGAATACGAGCTTTCGCAAATCGTTGATCCTGTCTACTTTATCTGACCCTGACGCTTCAGCAGCAGTCTTCAAAAAAGCCTGAAACTGCTTGTAACTCAATTCTCTCAAATCCTCGCTTCCTGTTTCTTAGTTCTGGAATAAATCTCTTGCCTTTCTGCGTCCTGCAGGCTGTTTGTGTTTTCCACATAGCTTAACAGAGAGTTTAAATATAACCTGTTTCTCTCTTACAATCAAGGTGTTTGCAGAATGCTGAAGAGATATAAAAGAAGTGCAGACTACACAGTAGTCTTGCAAGTACCGAGAAAACCAAATCTCCAGAGAGAAGACTATGACGAAGCCTTCTGGATGGTTGAAAGCTACGCGAAAGACGTTGGAATCGGAGAGAACAAACGAGAAGCACTTGAAGCCTGTGACATGGCATTGGACCAAAGATTAGACGCACAATACGGAAAGTGAAATAGAAGTTGACTCAGAAAAAGCAGTCAAAAGCACAGGCATTGAAAGCATACAATGAAGCAACAGCACAGGCATGGAAAGCATACAATGAAGCAATAGCACCGGCACTGAAAGCATACAATGAAGCAAAAGCACAGGCATGGAAAGCATACGATGAAGCAATAGCACCGGCACTGAAAGCACACGAGAAAGCAAAAGCACAGGCATGGAAAGCATACGATGAAGCAATAGCACCGGCACTGAAAGCACACGAGAAAGCAAAAGCACAGGCATGGAAAGCATACGATGAAGCAATAGCACCGGTACTGAAAGCACACGAGGAAGCAACAGCACCGGCACTGAAAGCATACGAGAAAGCAAAAGCACAGGCATGGAAAGCATACATGGAAGCAACAGCACAGGCATGGAAAGCATACATGGAAGCAAAAGCACAAGCAGACAGGTGAGATCATGGGCGCAAATTGCAAAAGATGGATAGGACAGCACGGCTCCACGGAGGGCGCATGGGAGAAAGAACATCACGCAGTCTACTACGACGGAAGAAAAGCGTACAAGTACATCAGAGGAAAATGGATCAGGGCAAAGGAATTCGACGTCAAGAAGATGCAACGTGACGGTGATCACTGTGCGTTTCTACTGTCCGAAATGCAACCAGGTCTTTGATGTCTGCAAAGAATACATAGACACCGTACTCAGAACAAGAGTTGAAAACGCATGGATACAGAAATGTCCCATCGGATGCATCATAAGCATCCAACCAATATTGTCAGAGTCACAATTCAGTGACAAAAACAGAAAAGAGGTGAAACGACAAATGAAATTGAAGGAACTACCGCGCGAAAAACCGCGCATAGAACTCAAAGACCTGCCGCCCACAAACGTGCTGAAAGCAGTAGGCGAAGAAGTTAAGGAAGCGCAGGAAGGCAAAACCGGCGGACTCGTCATCAGCTTCATTCAGAAAGACGGCAAACAGTTCAGCCAGAAATACGGCAAACTGCACGGCGACACCCTCGCCGAGGCGCTCGACAGGCTGGGCTTACGAGACACCACGGACCTTCAAGTCACATGGTACCAGTACGAGATGAAGACTTTCCGCGCAGGCTTCCCCCGCTACATACCCTTCAAAAAAGCTTAGAACCTACGGTTCTAACACTCCCTCGCCTTGTAGTTGCCGGTTGCGGAAACGTTGGCTGAGATGCAGGTAGAAGCCGAAGCGGGTTGGTGGCATCCGGTTCAAGTCCGGTTAACTGCATCGGGAAGGCTGACGACGCCTAAGCTGGCAACTACATTTTATTTGACAGAAAACCCTAAAATACTAGAGCCCTACAATCTTTAAATCGTCTGAGTCACACTCCTAATTCTAGAGTTTGCAAACACCAAGAGTGTGGCGATGAAGACGAAAGACGCGCCTCGGAAAGCATGGTTCCTCGGACACACGGCCCGCGCTGAGATCCGCGCACATGACGCCAAAGGCAAACCCGTACTTTTGCTGAGAATGAGGCGCTACAAGACACCAATACAGATTGAAGGCATACTCCTCAGACGATCAAAGAACAAGATCTACTTGCTGCAGCTTGGACACGACCCGCAACTGTCACTATGGAAATGGAGAAACGATCCCCTGGGCGACATATGGATCGGACTCGGAGAAAACTACAAACGCCTGGAAGAACACGACCTCAAATGTCTCATGGCCGTATACATAGACTTAGTCTTGCCGAATTACCCTCAAAATTGTCCAAGACATAGGACAGAAGGCGTTAGAATCAGGCTTCCAAAAGCCGTCTTCAAGAAGCTGAAGCAACGTCAGCCCTGGCGCAAAGATAACAGGATCTATCTCAATCCCCAATTTGTTAAGCTCTATCTGGCATTGAAGAAAAGATACAAATGGAATGAGAAAAGGAAAAGCAGAAGATGAAGCTCACTCGTAGAATCGGCAACTGGCGCATAGGCGTTATCGTGAAACCTTTCTTCTTCCGCACATTATTCACAGACGGAATCACTTCAGACGTAGGATTCACGGAAGGCAAACATTGCATCTTCTGGGACTTCTGCGCAGAAGCAACACTGCGCGAGATCAAACAGGAATTGAAACGCATAAAGACAAAATACGGTCTTGGAAAGATCTACCTGTTCCAGTCAGGAACAAGATCATCATTCAGAGCAATATGCCTCGACAAAGTAGATCTGCGACAGATGGTAAACATAATATGCAGAACAGATCACACCGATATCGCGTTTCTGAAATGGACCATGATAAGACGATCAGCAACAATCAGAGTTACACCGAAATACTCTGAAGAAATCAGGTTCCTTGGAACAGTAGGAAAAGAAAACGGAAACGAGAAATCACTCAGCCACGCAGTAGTCCTGAAATCTTTGTATGGAATACCTGTTCCTGACAATTGCGACAGAGGAAACAAAATTCGTTGGGTACACTATGAAACGATTGATCGAACAGCAGGAATCTAGATGAGCATCAAGTCATGGCAGGATTATCCTGAATTCCTCGAACGCTTCGAGGAAGAAATGGGTGTAAGTGCGGAAGACCTGGAAGGATTGACGCTAGACGAACTGGCAAGTGCATTAGCAGACTTCAACATTGCATCGGCAACGAGAGATACTGCAAGAAGCTTGAGATGGACGCTGGACGCAATGAGTGAAGAAGGCATTGAAGGAGCAAGACTTGAATATTTGGACAAACAGGACAGATACATCTGGCGAGACATAGAAACAGGACGCTTCACGAAGATGCCTTCAGGATTTGAGTAGCGTCCCCGCTTTCTTCACCAGCTTCCTGTACGCCTTCGTGAGCTCCTGAAGTTCTTCTTTCCTGCTCACTTCGCCTTCACTTCCTTACCCTTCCGCAAAATAGCGTCTTCCATCAACAAGATTAATTGATCTTCCGGATACGGTGGCTTAAGCGCTGAAAGATACTCAAACAGTTGATCCTCGCTTTCAATCACGTCCTCAATGAACAGGCGCTGGAAAGTACTTGCTGCAAGGCTTCGAGTTTTCTCTGCAGGTGCTTCAACCTCAGTAGGCTTGGCTTTCCTTTCCTTACGCATTCTGGCGTCCCTGGCAAGGAGCTCTATTCTGTCAGAAGGCAACGCCGGCCTCAACTCACCCAGATACTTGCGAAGCTGATCCTCACTTTCAATCACGTTCTCAATGAACAGGCGCTGATATGTGCCTGCTGCAAGATCACGTCTATCCTCTTTCTTTACAGGAATCTTTTCAGCTATCTCAGTCTCAATCGCAAGAATCACAGCCACGTCAGCGTCGGGATACTGCAAATAACGCATACGCTCAGTGAACTCCTGCTGACTGATCACTTTCTTTCTAAGTGCTTCACGCAGAGTGCCAAGCGGCAGACGTTTCACGTCGAAGCTCGTTTCAATCCGCATCAAAGCTACGATGTCGTCAACACTCGTCGTAGAATAGCCTAGGTCAATCAACCGCCTGCGGTATTCATCTTCAGTGATCACGAAGTTCTTGAACAGCAGATCCAGCCGCTTCTGCGACAACTCACGCCTCTTCACGACCTCTTCATGGTCCTCTAACGCAAGAATGAACTCCGCTTCGCCTGCATCATAATCAAGATCCATAAGCCTTGTTTTTGCTTCATCGTAATTGATGTTGCCTATACGAAATGCTTTAATGATGTCCGTGCGGACAAGGTCACGACCTTTCACCTTGTCAGGGTCAGTAGCTTTACGATTCAGTTCCTCAGTGAATCTGGTAAGGTTCTCCGCATGTTCCTCATCGTAACCCATATCCTTGTATGTGCGTTTCACTTTCTCCCTATCAAGAATCTTCATGTCATACATGCGCCGAACATCGACGCGAGTGTAAGGATTGTACGTGATTTTTTCATAGTTGTCAATCATAGTCGGATCATAGTCGTTCAAGCGAACATATCTGCTCCAGGTTGCGAGGTCGATAGTGCCACGATGAAGCATCACGTTTAACTCAGAAATACTGGGCAGAATCCAGTGAGCAGCCCAGTAATCGTCCATGACTCTTTCAGAGAATCCCTGTTTCTTTCCGAAAGTGTATGCTTCAGTTGGAGTTGGAACAGACAGCAGTTCCTTGCGTCTTGCAGGATCATAGACCTCTCGAACCGTGAATCTGATTACGTCTTGAATGTTCGGTAACTGTGCTTGAAACTGCTCGTTGTAGCCATACGCAAGATGAGGCATCAATGAAGCATTCAGAGCTGGTATGATTGTTGCATTGAAGTATCTGTCAAAACCAAAAGTGCTGATAAACAAAGAACCGATGTGCACAATGTTTCTTACAGTTGTCATGCTTGCTGCTGTGCACATAGTGTCGAGAACAGCCGTAAGCAACACAAAGTCTATTGCGAGAAACGTCAGGTGGCCGGCTTCCTGCTTCGCAGAATCAAAGTCCTTAACCTTCACAGGAACAATGATCGCAATGACAGTATCGTAAAGCATCTTCATTAAACTAAGATATGACGTTTGAAGCCACTCGATCAGCGTTTCCGGCGAACCCTTCAGTTTCTCCTTGAGCTCCCTGCTGAACTTCTTGAATTCCTCAGACATGAACATGTCTTCGCTGATGCTGCGTTTCGCAAGCATCTCATTGAACTTCTTAAGCCTCTCATCAGACCACTCGCCTTTCGCGAGAATGGAGTCTCCGATTGCGCGGAAAGCCTTGCCGACTGCCTGACCCAAAGCCTCAAAGATCATTCCTGTTCAAGCCCCTTATCCAGTCCTTTCGTGAATTCCTGAGTCCAAGATTCCGTGATTTTGAATACTGCTTCTGAAAGCCACGCCGGACCGGACTGCATTGACTTGATGAAATCATTGATTGCAGAGTTTATCATGGCATTGATGTTAGAACCTATTGAATCAATCCTGCTTCTTATGTTCGATATCTCAGAATTGAACCAAGACGTTATTGAATTGCTGACAGAATAAACTGTGTTTCTGAAATCACTGATCACATTGTTGATCCAAGACGATATTGATGAAGTAGCAGAATTAATGTAGCTATAAATTGATTTGACAATAGTGTTGAATGACGAGAATATGCTTGAAACACTTGCCTGAATGTTGCTGTAAATGCTGCTGACCACTGAGTTGATCCACGACGAAACGCCTGAAGGAATCTCCGAAACCCACTTCGAGAAAGAGACAAAGCTCGATTCAATCCACGACCTTGTCTCTGATATTCTATCGTAAACCCATCGCGTGAAGTCAGAAAATATTTTCTGAAGTACCTCGCCAAGCCACTTCCAGAAAACCGAGAAATAGTTTATGATGTCGTTTATGAAGCCGATCGTGCCCATGGGATTCACCTACTCTAAAATAGTGTACTGATTACACTATTTCGCTAGACCGCGCACAGCTTCAAGCTGCTCGGCTTCTTTCTCCAGGCGATCCCCGGCCTTGGTCTTCGTGAATTCCGCTTTCGGCAGAAGCACCGTGAATTCTATGCCGCTCTTCGTTTCCGCAACGACTTCCACGAGCCTCGTGAATCTTCCACGCTCGTCAACATCCATGCGTTCGATCACGTTTTTGACCCTGTACAGGGTCACTTCTTCTTTCTTGCTCATGCTTAATCAAACCTCTTGAGCAGGAAGAAATAAGAAAAAGTGGGAGATAAGGTTTGCTAGAGCTTGCAGTCCAGCAGGTCGCGAAGCCATTTCCACAGCCAGCACGGCGCCGGCCACGGCGGGCAGGGCGAACAATGCACAGCAACAATATGATTCTTCAATTCTTCGTTGTCCGTGGCTTCAAAGTCAGACCAGGGACACTTCAGCTTCTGCGGCTCAGGCGCAAACGGGCTGCGGTCCTCGCTGTATTCCAGCGTCATGCCGTCACGGTCATTGATCAAGTATCTTGCAATCCAGTCCGGTTGCTGCAAGATCTCTCGGTCATAAGCGTCTCCGCATTTCTGAAAAGCACGTGTGGGCTGAGTGCCCTGCAGCATTTCCTGATCGTAAACCATGTGACTCTTGAAAAACGGTTCCGCATAGCTGTCTGGAAAAGTGCTGACCACAAAGTAATACGTGACCTTGTATCCAAAGAAGCTCAGCATTCCGGCTTCTACCCACGTCTTAGCAGATGCTCCGAATTCACAGCTAAGAAACGATCCATGCTTTCCTTTCATCAGTTCAAGATCACCAGAATTCTGTGAATCAAGAATGATCTGACCGTTGTGTCCCACGATCAACCATGTGTTACCGTGTCCGATACCATCAAGAAACTTTACGTCCACATGCTTCATAACTTCGTTAAAGTAGCCTTTGTAGTCATTGATGCCGTAAAGATCTTCATACGAAATTCTCAGCGCATCCGCCAGGCTGAGAACCTTGTCTTTAAAGTGCCACTGGCCCCAATGCGTGGCCGTTTCATAGTCGGGCCTTAGACATGCGAACCTTGATTCTGTTCCGCTCACGTTCAATCTCCTCATGAGTTAAGGACCAGATTTTTTCCTGTTCGGCGCCGAACGCCGAGCCGGCCATGACTTCCATCCTGATTTCTTCGAAACTCCAGGTCTTGTGTGGAAAATCCACGCAGGCCACTTTAGGCTTCTGGTTCGGGCCGAGACTCGCCACGCGGGCGATCTCTTCGTCCAGATGCTTCAGAGCCCTATTTCGTTGCTCGTCCAACTATGACACCTTGCTCGTACAGGTACTCGGCCGCAGCTTTCACCGCAAGTCCGACAGCCACAATGATCGAACCTATGGTCTTATCTTGCTGCGCAATGATTCCACCGGCCGCGATTGCGATCATGGCTATAGAGTCCAGCAAGGCTTTCAGTTTCCACGCCATTTTTACATCACTCCTTGAGCCTAGACTTTGTTTGAAGTTTACTTAAAGCTTTTTCATTCAGGGTGCTTCAAGCACTTTGTCAACCATCTGATCAGTGATCTTGTCTCTCACAAGACTGCGGAGATGTTTCCGGCATTTCGGGCATAGAATCTTGTTGATTTCAGCTACTGTCAGACTGATCTGTGATTGCTGACTCATCTCTAAACTACCTCTTCACGGGCTGACACTTCTATTCCCCCATTGTCACGCAACCAATTCCGTAGTTCCAGCGATATTTGAATCATTCGCTGATGTTCAACCGCGTCTATCTGCTCGATCTCCGTCCTGCTCTTGAGCAGCTTATCAGAGTCGTAGAAGTACATGTTTTCTTTCAGATCAGCCATCTTGAACTTGATCCTCCACCTCAGAATTCTAACAGGTTGAGACATCTTTCATCCCTTACCTCAAAAGCGTATAGATGAACATAACTTCTGCGGTCATGTACTGCCCTGCCGCCGCGTTGTTTCTCGCGTAAATCCTCAAGCTGCGCTGGAAAGGAATCTTCTGAGTGATCGCCCAGCAGTAAAGATTCAGACTTGCATCATATTTCAGAAGCACGAAAGGAGCAGCACTGCCTAAAACCGTTGCCTGATAGATTGAGACAACATCACTTGCCTTGATCACATACGCTGTACCGTCAACCTCTATGCCTATGTGTTGATCTGCATCTGTCACTGTGCTACCGACATTCTGTCGCGTGAAAACGTTGAGTCCAAGCATTTCACCAGCACCGTAAACCGTCGCTAAGAGATCTGCTGTCGTACCACCATTGATACTTGTGTTTACGGGATGGCTGATGGTGCCGACCGAGTTCGGAATCACTATTGTGTTCAAAGTGCCTGAAACAGGGATCGAGCCAACCGGCAGATACATGTCAAGTCGATAAGCAGCAACCACATCGCTCAACTGGGCTCCAGACAGATCCGAGTAAACCCAGAAACCGCCTTTCTGAACAGTCGGATCGCTATAGATTCCGCCTTGTATGCTCGTAGTGTAATCTGTCGAGTAATTGTATAGAAACAAAGAATCGTAGTACCACGGTTTTCTGACAAATATATTCACGTAGCCCGTCGTGTTAGCAGCCTGCGTGACATTCAAACCAGTCAGTATGTCAGGGCCTTCCGGAAACGCTTTCGCTCGATATTCAATCGTGAGAGGTGCGCCTGTCGTATTCTTGAGCCAGATCGACAAGCTATTGAAGAAGCCTAGACAGCCATGGCTAAACCATACGCCGAATTTGCTGTTATCTGCGTAGATTGTGGGATCTACAGTGAATTCACCTGGATACATCGTTTGTCTGCGGCCCACGTACGCCGTTTGAGTCAGCTTGTCTATGATGATGTTCGTGCCGCCGGCCGTCGCCACGTTGATGTTGCCTGAGCTCACGGTGACGGGGCCGGTGATGTTAACTGTGCCCGTGATTGAAACTGTTCCTGATGAAATTGTGACTGCTCCTGAAACTGTTACTGTTCCTGAAATGCTGACTGTGCCTGAAACTGTGACTGTTCCTGAAACTGTTACTGTTCCTGATATGCTGACTGTACCTGAAACAGTTACTGTTCCTGATATGCTTACTGTGCCTGAAACTGTGATTGAGCCTGAATCGACTATGATGTGTCCTGCTGTGATCGTGACGTTTCCTGAAACTGTAATCGAGCCGCTATCGACTATGATGTGTCCTGACGTGATTGTTACTGAACCTGAAATTGTAACCGAGCCCGTGACTTCAACCGGACCGGTGATAGTTACATTTCCTGTTATTGTTACAGGTGCTAAAATGATTACGCCGTCAATGTAGTCACTTCTTCCTGTAACCATGTTTCTTTTGCTCCTATTCTTCTCCTAGAAACGTTGCGCGCAAGATTTTCGCCATGTCTTTCATGGTCAGGTTCAATGATTCAAGCGCCAAGATGTCTGCTTCAACTTCTTCTTTCGTCATCCAGTTTACGCCAAGCCACAACTTATGTGATTTGCCTTCATCAAGGTTCCACAACTGCCATGTCAATTCAGGTTCGCCTTTGAGAATTCGATATTTCATTGGTCCAGCATGAACCACATAGTCATCTGCACCAATAAAGGATTTAGGAGATCGAGGCACTATGATACTGCTGTGCCAGAACAGTCTTGTTCTTGCTAAGTGATATGTTGTGTCGGTTGCTTCGTCATAGTATCCGCATCCTCGCGGAAATCCTATGTAAATGTCTGTGATTATTCCGAGACTGATTTTGATAGGTATTTCTATCAGGTTTTCTTCTGACGTGGCTTTGGGAATCTGATATTCCCACTGATCGTACAAAAGCTTTCACCGTGACACACTGATTTCAGCGAAGCTGAAATCCTTGTCGATCATTGCTTCTGTTCGTAGATGTCTCCGAAGAAAGCAAAGTAACAGACATCGCTTGTTGTTGGTGTTTCAACGATTCCTACCATTGATTCACCTTCCAAAAGAATTACGTGACCTCGCAGGTGAGTCATGTAATCGTTAGACGCCATTTCAGTTGTGAGATAGTGGTCGTTTTCTTGATTGTCTCTTATTCCTATTATGAGTTTCTTGTTTGCAGTTGTGTAGTCTGCTACGAAACCTGAAATGATTTTAACGTTCTTTCCTTTCGGAACTTTCTGGCTGACAGCCGTTATCGTGGTTGCGTCAGGCGCAGTTACTTTCTTCTTGAAGATGTAGGAGCTTACATAACCCAAATCAAATCATTCTCCGTTCTACTTTAGAAAAAGGGAAGTTCCTCATCGAACTCCTCAGGTGATGAGTGTAATCTATTTCGGCACCGTTGTTTCAAGCTCGTCCAGAACTACGTACCACTTGCCGCTGCTCGTGTTCTCCGTCACTTTCAGGTGAACTTCTGCTTCCGCCTTCGCGTCCAGAAACTCTGTTTCAGGGTCTTCAGGCTTCGTGAGCAATAGCGGTATGTCTCCATGCAGGCAGATGCCCCATGTCTGCATCATTGTGTATCTTGAGTCGGCTGCGGTTCCGTCGTGCAAGTAGCTGTAAATTCTCTGCATTCTTGTCTGATCTGTCGTGGCATCTCCGACAGCGAAATAAGCTGATGCTTGTAGGTGCTGTAATGCGCTGTTACGTTTCTCGTAGATCATAGAGTCATGATATCCGCCGCCTGATGCTGTTTGCAGTCTGACGATTGTGTGTGCTTCACGACCAAAATAGTCGTGGATGAAGCGGGCCCACTGGTCACTGGGCATGTTGTCCAGAATCAGTCTTTCACCTGTTTTAGTTGAAAGCCAGATCTTATACACGGTGTTGAAGACCGTGGCAGCCAGGACTCCTGAAGTCTGGGTTGGCTCCGAAAACAGGTGTATCTGCCGTATCCTGTTTTCAGTTGGAAGCTTCACGTCATATTCGGCTTCAGATGCGCAAATCTTGTTGAACACCTGGCGCCGCCGGAAGTATCCGCCTGCGAACAGGTCTGCTTCAGGCTCGTAACGCATTAAGCCCCAGATCGTATAGAGTGTCTTTCCGTCTTGATAGTACGTTGTCGAGATGTTGTTTGTTTCCTCGAACTCTACGCCTGAATCCCAGTCTTCAAGCGTCAGTCCATGTTTCTTGTCGCCTACGAATTGTCCAAAAGGAATGTATAGGAATTGTACTTGTTGTACTGTGTCTATTGTGTCCAGGCCTTCACGCGGCATTCTGCCGCGGTCCCAGAAGTTCATTGCGTGAAGCTGCCGTGCTCGGCAGTTCACGATTTCATGCGCTCCGTTGCCCAGTATTCTGATCGTGCTTCGCTGGACGGGATAGGGATCGTCGTAGCTGGCCATGTCTGCTTCGTTGGTTGTCTGCATCTGTATCAAGAGTGCTGAAAGCTTGCCGCGGTCCGGCAGCCAGAAACGGTTAGTTGTGTTTTCATCAATCGCCCATGAGTCTTTCAGTTTTCGCATATACCAACGTGGCATTGCTTTTCACTTCCATCAAAAGAAGAAGTGTTTACTTCTTCTTGAACGTGAATTTCGCGTTCGCCTTGATCATTGCGGATGCTTTTGCGATTGATTCGTCTAACGTTGCGGTTCCCATCTTGCGCACCGCGGGCAGCTCAGAGTCCAGATGAGTCTTGAACTTTGCTGCGAAAGCTTCGAATTTAGGCATTCCAAACGCGACTCCAGGCAGGTACCGGTCTGTGCCTTTCTCTGACGCGGCTTTCTTTACGCCCTCGTTGCCTATGAATGTGAGTGCGTCCTGCCATCTGTCCCATGTGGCTTTCGAAGCCATCTTCGACTCAAGTGTCTTGCGCTGCGCGATTGCAGCATCAACGGGGGGCTGTGAAGGATTCTCGACGCCCCACTTGTAGTCGTCTTTGGCTACGGATGTTCTCTTATCGTACTTGGCTAACCATCTTTCTACTGGTTTGCTCATTGAGGATTTTCCCTCCGTCTAGAAAAGTGTACAGAACAGTCTATAAAGGTTGTGGTGGTTCTCCGCGCGGCTTCAGCGAGTCAGGGTTTCTTTTCAGGTTCTTCTGTTACGTCTATGAGCCATTCAATGTTGGCAAGGTTGTTCATCGGCACTCTGATTATCTTTGTCTCTTTGCGTATCATGTTTGTGATGTAGTTTTTGTTTTCTTCTATGCATCCAAGATCAAGGAATGTTGTGTCTACGCCAAAGCCCAGGAAAGTGCCAACGAAATCTTTGTAGTCTCGTCTGACTATTCGACAGGGAGTTCCTATGTGCATGGCCCAATATGTGAGTGCTTCAGGTAATGCGTCGATTTTTGCTCTGAGTTCCTCATACGCTTTTTTGTAGTCAGTGATCTCCTCGCTCGCTTTCTTCTTTTCGTTTTTGCTCAAGATAGATACACTTTTATTTCTGTTACAGGGGGAGGTAGGTAGTACCCCCCCTACGTTTGTTATTAAACTTTTGCTTATCGCTTTATCTGAAAACTTTCAGGGCCTCGAAAAGAATCGAACCTGGATTTCCTGCAAAACTTCAAGACTCTGAAGCTTCAACATCAGAGGATTGTCTGCGAATTTCCTGAAGATTGTCTGCAATTTTCCAAACGAATGTCTGTCTCAAAGTTGAAGAGGAATTTTCTGGCGCAAAAATATTCCTTTAAAACAGAATCCTGAAAACTATTTTAGAAAACAGGGAGTTGGTTTGCGAGAGAGCGAGAGAA